>TARA_R110002153_G_scaffold25502_4_pt1 | contig 40875 bp, 32 predicted proteins | sample TARA_R110002153 | Tara Oceans TARA_R110002153 (sample SAMEA4398193) | marine metagenome | biome: Polar Biome; feature: [SRF] surface water layer (ENVO:00010504); material: water (ENVO:00002006), including particulate matter (ENVO:01000060) such as... | depth 5 m | reverse complement strand
AGATGACCTTTGGTCAGAGCCAACTTCTTTTGGCGCAGCAGCTACTGAAGAGCCAGTTGTATTGGGAGAAGGTAAAACCCTTGTAGTGGGAGAAGATGTTAGTCAAAACATAACTTTTACTGTATCAGCAGACGCTAATTATCAGTTTATCTTTAATGCGACCGACCCTGAATTACCTGTTTTAACTGTCATAGAAGTGCCTCTTAAAAAGGTTATGTACGTAAAAGGAACCTTAAACGAATGGAGCAACACTCAAGCTATGGTGTATGAGGGGCAGAATATCTACACTTCAGTTTTCACTTTAGCTGCGACTGATTACGAATTTAAAGTAGCCGATGCAGTTTGGATTGACGACACTAATTTTGGTGCCACATTAGGCGATGAGATAATCGACTTAGATACGCCAAAAAGTTTAGTGTTTGGTGAAGATGTTGCACAAAACATTACTATCACTATTGCTGAAGCGGGTAATTATAAATTTGTACTTGATGCTACTTCTACTGAAGCGCCGATATTAACGGTCAGCACAGCTGTGCCTTACGGTAACAATGCATTGTACCTAAAAGGGACTATGAACGATTGGTCACAAGTTGAAGGTTTTGGTTTTGGTTATGCCGACAACCACTATATTTTGGCAACCTTGTTAGATACCGCCACTCATGAGTTTAAAATTGCTCCAGATGATTGGAACGATGCAGCTTCTATAGGAGGCTTACCTGAAAATAACCTAATTACCCAGGATGAAGCACTTACAGTAGCGGTAAAAGATGACGGTGGCACAGAAAACTTAAGGTTTGTAGTTGATGCACCAGCTATGTATCAGTTTGATATTGATGCGACCGACAAACATGCACCCGTATTAGTGGTAAGTGAATACACACCTTTTGCTGCCAGAACTTTGATGCTTAAAGGAACTATGAACGGTTGGAGTAACGACGCTGCCTATGAATTCACTTATGCTGCAGGTATCTTTACCCTAGAAACTACTTTAGACGCGGCAACTCATGAGTTTAAAGTGGCTTCTGCTGAGTGGGAAGATGATTCAACTATTGGTGGATTGGTTGACATGAATGTAGTGTTAGCTGCCGAACCGTTAACTGTTGCCATAAAAAATGACGGCGGTACGGAAAATATAAGATTAGAGGTTGCTGAACAAACAACTTATATCTTTACTGTCGATGCGACCATAGTTGGCGCACCAGTATTAACGATAACCGTTAAGGAATAATCGTTAGCTAATGTTTTTGTAATTGACAAAAATAAGTGTAAAAAGCCGCGAGATTATCGCGGCTTTTTTGTATGTGTTGTCCCATCCTTGACTACTTGAATACCTTAAAACTTAAGATAAAGCAGTGTTTTGCTACTTTTTAAAGATGGCAGCCTAACTAATTATCTTCAACATTTATTCAGCTAAAAATGATTTTAAAGGTGTAATAAATTTATCGAAACTTTCAATATGTGGTAAATGACCAATATTTTCTATTTCAACTAATGTGCTATTAGGGATCGCTTTTTGGGTGGTTTTACCCAACTGTTCATATAACCCCATTGTTTTTCTCACCTCTTCAGAAACCAAAGGTTTGCCTAGAGCTGTTCTGTCTCTGGTACCGATAATTAATAAGGTTGGGCTTTGAATGTTTTTAAATTCGTAAACAACAGGTTGGGTAAAGATCATGTCGTAAGTTAAAGCTGCATTCCATGCAATCTTTTGGTAATCAGAGTTAAGATTCCAACCAGCTAAAAGATTAACCCACTCGGCGTATTCTGCTTTCCATTTGCCGTCATAATAATTGTTAAGTTGATAAGCCTTGATGCCTTCATAGGTTTTTTTTATCTCTATTTGATACCACCAATCAACAGTTTGATAAGGCACCAACAATTTCCAATCTTCTAAACCGATTGGATTTTCCAAAACCAACTTTTCAGTGGTTTCTGGATACATAAGTGCAAACCTTGCCGCTAACATCCCCCCCATAGAATGCCCTAAAATGGTTGTTTTTTTAATATGCAAAGAATCTAAAAGCGCTTTGGTATTTGTCGCTAATTCTTGAAAAGAATATTGAAAACTATCAGGTTTAGATGATTTTCCAAAACCAATTTGGTCTGGCACTATCACTCGATAACCTTCTTTTTTTAAAGCATCGATTGTTGTTTCCCAATAAGCACCATTAAAATTCTTACCATGCAGAAGTACTATGTTATGGCCGTTATTATTAATTGGATTTATGTCCATATAGGCCATTTTAAGTTTTTGTTGTTGTGTGTTAACAGTAAAATACTCAACCGCATGTGGGTATTGGTAATTACTAAGCATTAAGTCTAACCATTGCAACTTACTTTCTTGAGCGAAAGAAGAGCAACTAATTAGCATTAAAAAACATGTGAATATATATTTCATTTTGTACTGTTTTACCTTTTGAATTTTATTGAAAATAAATTAATATTTTAAGTCTATCGAACTTCATTTTTACATGGGTATTTTATAGCGCTTTTCCCATAAAACTATGCAGTGAAGTATCAGCATCTATTAATGTTTCCCAATGGACGACTACCATTCACCGTTTTCACCCTTGGCTGTATCTCTGGAAATAAAGCCCACTTGTTTTTTTACATGCTCTTTTTCTATTGCCAGACTGGAAACTTAAACCTCTGGGTTACTATACCGTTTGGCCTAATAAATCACGAAGCGAAAACCTAACCTTACTGTTATTACGATTTTTAGCTGTTCATTGTTAATTAAATTATAAAAAGGTCTCCTAATTCTGTGTTTTAAGAAGCCTTGTTTTACTTCAATTTAGGCTAGGAATTAAATGTAGTCAGGTTAAAATTAAATACCAATGACGCCTTTGAAAGCATAACCTGTTTACGGAATTCAATTTATGCAAAATGGTGCACTAATGCCTAAAATTCTATTGAAAGTCAATGAGCCCAACTAGCAGTGATGTTAAAGCGGATATCTAAATGGTGTTGGTGGAGGCTTTATATATTTGCCTTTATAAAAAAGAATCGAGGTTCTCTTTTTAGATTTTCATAAGCTGCTCTCTTTGTAAAATAACTTTGTCAACCTTGAATAGTCAGCGCTATTACCTTAACCTTTGTTTTTATTGAACGTTCAATTAATAAAAACACCTGAAGTTACAATCATAGCTATTCTTCGTATGCTCGTTAATAGACTCAGGTGCTGAGCTTCGATTACAAGCTACTGCTATTAATCGCATTAGCAAAAAAAGCAGGCTTTATTGTCTGCATAAGGTAAAGAATAATGATAAAACCGTTTCGCAGTTTCCCCTTTGTTTGTGCCCTAATGTTAGCTTCTGGTTTGGCTGTCTCATCGCAAAGTTATGCAGCTGTCAGTATTATTCACGGCAAGACTATTATCCCGGGTGGCAACGCGACTTCTGAGAAAGACTTAACCATTAGAAATGACAAGTTGGCGTTTTCTTTAGCGTTAGGTTCAGCGCCTCCTTGGGGGGTAGCCCGAGGTTGTATTGTGGATATTGCCAACGTTCAAAAGGATGGATCTTTAAGTCATGATCGTGTTGCCTTTGCGGATTTTATGCCGAACAACTGGTCAAGCTGGCCGAACACTTATCAAAAGCTCGATATCATTAAAGATTCTAAGGACGAAGCTATAGTTAAGATTACTCGGGATTTTGGTGAGGTGGTCATTAGCACTGTTTATAGCCTAGCAACTGGTTCTGATCTTATTCATGTTAAAACCACGATGACCAACGAAGGGGAAGCATTAGCAGATATGTTATCCGGTTATGCATTGTGGCCCGATGGCGGTTATAAGTTTGCCGTACCCGGTTATGCGGGAAAAGTAGAGGCGCTAGTGACTGAGCCTTTAGCAGACCGTTTTGTTGGTTATGGCGCAGATTGGGCGGTTGCCTTGCATGCACCTTATATGACAGAACTGAGATACCAATCACGGGATCTTTACACAAAACATAGCCTGAAAAAATCCCAATCAATGTCATTTGAAGGAGATTATCAAGTGCTGGCCAGTGGCGACCTTGCGCCTGTGGTTAGAGCCGAGATTGAGCGTAAAAATCTGCCGGCCGGAACATTAACAGGCAAGGTGAAAACACAACAGGGTAAGTCTGTGGATGAGCCTGCTCTTGTAGTCCTCAAGGATGGTGTGCCATACATTTGGGCACTGGGTAAGAATGGCCAATATAAGCTTGACCTACCTGTGGGGGATTATCAGGTATACGCCACTAGTAAAGGTTATTCAGACAGTGCAATACAAGACATAAGTATCAAAAATGGTGGCTCGCAAAGCCTTTCATTCAGCGATCTTTTGGCCCCAGGCGAAGTGAATATTCAGGTAACAGATGCTCAAACAAGGGCGGCATTAGACGCTAAAATTCAGATTGAAAAAGGTACTAAACCTTTGATTGAATTTTTTGGGGCAAAAACCTTTTTCACTGAGTTAACTAGTGTTGGGCAGGCAAAATTTACTTTGGCCCCTGGCGATTATCAGCTTAAAGTATCTGCTGGTGGCGATTTTTTAGCGAAAGCGGTATTGCTTGATGTCAGCGTTGTTGCCAATAAAACCAGCCATCTGGCCAGCGCAATACCGGTTAGTACTTATCCAACACAACAGGGCTGGTATGCCGGTGATTTGCATCATCATTCAGATGTACTGGAAGGTTCGACATCATCAGAGTATCTAGTGCGTTCGCAGCTGGCAGCGGGTCTAAATGTTACTTTTGTCAGTGACCATGACTCCACCAGGAACCATGGGACTATTAAAGCGTTATCGGATAAACGTGGCATACCCTTTATTCCATCAATAGAATTCTCGCCATCTTGGGGGCATTTTAATGCTTTCCCCATTGATATTGGCGCACAACTATCGGTAGATCCTGGGGTGGATGATATCCATCAGATCATTAAAGATGCTAGGCATATGGGAGCAACAGTAGTTGCTTCTAACCATCCCTACATTCCTTATGGTTATCTAAGCAGTCTAGAGAAAAATACTGCCGTGGGTGGTTTTGACCCAGCCATTGATCTGCTCGAGATAAATGCAGTAGTGGATTATAGGCAGGTGGTTAAGAAAGCCCGTCAGTTATGGTCAGCAGGTCTGCCATATTATTATACTGCAGGTTCTGACACCCATGATGTGTGGAATGAAACCAGCGGTCTTAACCGTATTTTTGTATATACAGGCAGTAAACCAAACGCTAAAGCCTTTGCTCAGGCGATGAAAAATGGCCGTTCCTATGTATCGTTTGGCCCAATAATCTATCCGCAAAATGTGATGTTTGGCGACACCATAAAGCTAGCTGAAAATCAGCCTCAATCCATTAGTTTTGAGCTGTTATCAGTCAATGGGCTTAAGTCTGTGCAGTTAATTGGCAATGCAGGTGTGATCAGTGAGCAAAGCTTAACTGGTGAGAATGCCTCTGTGGTATTTGATTTACCTCTAAAATCAGGATGGCTAAGTTTGGTGGTTGAGGATAATAAGGAACACAAAGCTTTCTCAAACCCTATATGGCTGCAGTTGGTGGATAAAACACAATTCTGATGTGTGTTAGTTAGTGTATTAAAACAATAGAAGATCAAAAAAGAGGGCATGTCACACATGCCCTCTTTTTTTGGGGATTGATAAGCTGTTAATAGATCGTGGACTTGTCTACTTAGACTTAAATGCCTTAATTTGGCTGTCGCCAAAATTTTGAAAAATAACAATAAGAGAATATTGCCGGTTGTCGGTAGTTCAAGCCGTTCAAGTTCAAACTGAATGGATGATTTTTATGTGGCTATTTTATTTTAAATTGAACGTTCAATTAATCAAATTTGATATTGATTGAACAATCAATTAATATAAACCCTGAAATCACAATTTACCCAGTCTTGAGGATCTGTACCCACACATAATAAACACACACAAACTAAACAGGATTTTCTATGAACACTAATGTGCCCATGAAGCAAAGTTTAATCGCACTCTCCGTGCTATCAGCAATATCTATTACCTCGTTACCAGCAATGGCTCAAGAGGAACAAGAATCACAAGCTAAAACCGAAGAAAAACAACAACCAATTGAATCCATAGTGGTTACCGGCCGCAGTGTTTCTTACGCAAACGCCGCATCTTCTGCTGAAATGAAAAAACAGCAAACTCCTATGACAAGTGCTTTGGCTTTGATCGATAACCTGCCAGGCGTATTGGTAACTGAAGGTGACCCCTTTGGTTCCGATGAATGGTCAACAAGCATTTCAATCCGCGGTTTTGAGTTGAATTTAGCATCCCAGCAAATTGGGATGACAGTTGATGGCATTTCTAACGGTAATTCAAATTACGGCGGTGGTACTAAAGCCAGCCGTTATATCGATACTGAAAATTTACGCGCCACAGAAGTATCTCAAGGTACCGCCGACATAGGCAGTCGCTCAAACGAAGCACTGGGCGGTACGCTAGATTTCACTACTATACTTCCAGCGTTTGATGAGCAACTTACAGTCAGTACCACTTTAGGTGAGTACAATGCTAAAAAAGTCTATGTTCGCTACGATACCGGTGAAATCGCGCAAGACACTTTCGCTTGGTTGTCTATCTCAAGTCAACAAAACGACGACTATATGGGCGGTTCAATAACGAACTCAAGAGATCATGCTGAAGGTAAAATAATCAGTCGCATTGGTGAAGTTAATCTAACCGCTTATATCAGTTATGACGACGCTCAGGAATATACTTACCAGCGCATCTACGGTTTAGCACAATATGAACAAAACCCAGATTGGGATGGCTTAACTGAAGTTTGGACAGGTGTACCTTACCAAGATCAGGTCTGGCGTGAAGGTTGGATTACTGAGCGTGAAAATTTGTTTACTTACGTAAAAGCAGATTTTACTTTGGGTGATGTAGACGTTAGTTCAAATGTCTATTACCACGAGAATGAAGGCGCAGGTAAATGGGTCCCTTATTACATGGTGGATGTTATCGATGACGGCGCCGGTAATCCTAACTCAGAGCTAGATGCTTCTAACACCATATACGGCGGCGCATCTCAGGGTCTCATTTATTTTGTTGACCGTGCAGGACAGTCACTTTCACCTATTGAAGGCTGTGCTAGTTCAATCGGCTTTCCTTATGGCGGAGCTGGAGCTGCCCTTGACCCAGGTTGTTACGAGCAAGGCGCAATGCCTGTCAGTTCTAATCGTCACACCCATTACAACAAAAAGCGCTACGGCATGAATGCTGACTTTAAATGGAACACTAGTATCGCAGGTATGGAAAATACAGTACGCGGTGGTTTCTGGTATGAAGATTATCAGCGTGATGAATATCGTGACTGGCATAAAACTATTGATGCAGCATCAAGCCCTAGAGCAGAGAACAATCCTTACTGGGTCCAGTATGATCGTGAGTTCCCTGTAGAGACTTTGATGTACTACGTTGAAGACGAAATAGATGCTGGTTTTGCCACGTTCCGTCTAGGTGCAAAGAAGTTTAATGTTGAGGTAGTTAAAGAAGATCAATTTACGCCTGCTAATGACTTGAACGTATCCTCAGACTCTGACGCCTTAATTTCAGCTGGTTTTGTTGCTCCTTTGCCGTTGCGTGGCCTAGAAGTGTTTGGTGGTTATGCAGAAAACTTTGCCGCCATTAAAGATGCTGTGTTAGAGCGTGACGATACTGATTTAAGTTTAGTTGAACCTGAAACTGCGGATAACATTGATCTTGGTCTGCGTTATTCAAGCCCAGGTTTTAACGCCAGTCTTACTTATTACAATATCAAGTTTGAAAACCGTATTACTTTTGTGAGTAATGAAGATGTTAATGGCATTGACTTCTTAGAAGCCGCTGCAGGAGGATACATCAACGACGGTGGTATTGAGTCAGACGGTATCGAAGCTTCTGTTGATTACAATTTCAACGACAATTTTGGTATTTACGTTTCTTATACAAAAAATGATGCTACCTATACGGACGAAGCCTTCCGCGGTAATACTGTGTTAGGCAGTGCTAAAGACATGGCTGTGATTAGCTTTGATTACAGCAAAGGTGATTTATACGCTGGTTTTAGCACTAAGTACGTAGGTGAGCGCTACTTAGACCAAGCAAATACCCAGGAAACTGACTCTTACATAGTAAGTGATTTGTATATTGGTAAAACGGCATATGATATTGGTGGAGCTATCGACAGTATTGAGCTGAGCTTTACAGTAAATAATGTCTTTGACCAAGATTACCTTGGCTCTATAGCGCCAAGTGCAGGTTGGATTGGTGCACCGCGTATTGCGGCGCTTAACGCTAAATTCGTCTTGTAACAATAGGTTAATAGGTCACATGCAATAATATTGTATGTGACCTACTTTATGTTTGGAAAAAAAGGCAATCGTCCATGCTGAGATTATTAGCAATTTTTATTTTATTGTTTAGCGCTGTGGTCTGCGCCAAGGCACCAAGCCGCATTTTGTTTGGCTCCTGTTCCCATCAAGATAAAGACATGGCTATTTTTAATAGCATTATAAAGGACAACCCCGAGGTGTTTATTTTTCTTGGGGACAATATTTATGGCGACACCCAAGATATGACGGTGTTGGGCAACAAATATCAAAAACTGGGCGCTAAGCCGGGTTTTAAAAAACTAAAAGAGCAGGCAGAATTAATCGCGATCTGGGATGACCACGATTTTGGTGCTAACGACGCGGGTAAGGAATACCCCATGAAAGAAGCCTCTCGAGCACTTATGCTGGATTTTTGGCAAGAGCCTGAAGACTCGCTACGCCGCACTCGTGAAGATGGAATTTATACATCCTATCTTTATGGAGAAGGGCAACAGAGTATTCGTGTCATTTTACCTGATCTGCGCTGGAACCGTGATCCTCTGTCTCATGTATCTCCCGAAGAATATTCGAGTGAACGTAAACCCAAAAAAATGGGGCCTTATAAAGCAAGCAGCGATACAAAGGCCAGTATGCTGGGTGAAAAACAATGGTTATGGCTAGAACAAGAATTACAAAAACCGGGTCGAATAAAAGTTATCGGCTCTAGTGTACAATTGCTGGCTGATTTTACCGGTTGGGAATCCTGGGCTAATTTCCCTGCTGATCGTCAGCGTTTGTTCAAGCTTATTAAACTGCATAAAGTAAATGCTGTTGTACTCATAAGCGGCGATACCCACTGGGGTGAAGTTAGTTATTATGATCAGGATCTTGATTATCCGCTATGGGAAGTCACCTCATCAGGTTTAACAGAAGAATGGAAAAACGTCAGTCCCAACAAATATCGTATTGGTCAGTTTACCAATAACGTAAACTATGGGGCGCTAAATGTGGATTGGCAAAAACAAGATCCAATTATTACGCTAGGCCTTTATGATGAGACGGGTGATGTTGTGAACGAACACAGGTTTAGGCTGTCATTGCTTGAACCTTATTAAAAATACCAACTGTGTAGGAAAGATATGCCAAAAGTAGGAATTGAACCGATGCGTCGTCAGCAGTTGATCGATGCCACTATTGAGGTGATTGCAGATGTAGGTTTGCGTGGTGCTACCATTAACCTTATTTCTCGTCGCGCTGGAATGTCATCAGGCATTATTAGTCACTATTTTGGCAGTAAACAGGCGCTTATTGAAGCGACTGTGCGTTATCTATTAACTGGCTTAAAGCATGCGTTGATTGAACGCGTAAGCCCCACGACAACACCAGAACAAAGATTAATGCTGATTATTGAAGCAAACTTTGCGCGGCTACAGCAATTAAGTGATACCACCAAAACCTGGTTAAGCTTTTGGGCACAATCGATGCACGACGTTGAATTACATCGTTTGCAGAATGTAAATAGCAAACGACTATTAAGTAATTTAGCCAGTTCATTTAAAAAACTAATGGGCGATGACGACGCCAAACTTGCAGCTCAGTTATGCGCCGCAATGATCGACGGCTTGTGGTTAAGGGCTGTACTGAGTAAGTCTGATCAAGATCAATTTAATCACAGTGAGCAATTAGCTAAAAACTACGTGAGTTCACTTATCAAACTGTATGGAGCTTAAATTGACGATACCTGTTTACCAAAATTTTATTAATGGCAAGTTTTTAGCCAATCAAAATGGTGCCACCTTTGCGGTCACAAACCCTGCCACCGATGAGGTGATTTATCATGTTGAAGTCGCTGATAAATTTATTCAAAACGCCGCCATTCAAAGTGCAAAACAAGGTTTTGCTGTCTGGTCGGCACTGACGCCTATTGAACGTAGTCGTATTTTATTAAAAGCCGTAACTTTGCTCCGTGAACGTAATGATGAATTGGCAAAAATTGAAGTGTTAGATACCGGTAAACCTTGGCAAGAAGCCGAATGTGTTGATGTGCAGACCGGTGCCGATGTGATTGAATATTTTGCCGGACTTGCTCCAGCACAAGTGGGTCAACAGCAAATGGTTGCCGAAGATTTTTACTATACCCGTAAAGAACCCTTAGGTATTTGCGCCGGCATTGGTGCTTGGAATTACCCATTGCAAATTGCTTGTTGGAAGTCAGGTCCAGCACTAACCGCGGGCAATGCCCTTATCTTTAAACCTTCAGAAGAAACCCCTTTAGGCGCAATTAAATTGGCAGAAATTTATACCGAAGCAGGTGTGCCAGCTGGCGTGTTTAACGTTGTGCAAGGCGCTGCTGAAGTAGGGCAGTGGTTAACCCATAACCCTGATATTGCAAAAGTATCCTTTACCGGTGAAGTGGGTACAGGTAAAAAAGTGGTCGCCAGTGCAGCAGGTTCACTTAAAGATGTCACTATGGAGCTTGGCGGTAAGTCTCCACTACTGGTGTTTGATGATGCAGATGTATCACAAGCGGTTAGCGCAGCCATGTTGGGCAACTTTTACACCCAAGGTGAAGTTTGCACTAATTGCACCCGTATTTACGTGCACAAAAATATCTATCAGCAATTTATTGAAGAGCTTAAAAGCCGCACCGAACAAAATATTATTGCCGGTGATCCCCTTGATCCACAAGTTAACTTTGGTGCGTTAATTTCAAAAAAACATCAAGATTTAGTCATGAGTTATATAGATAAAGGTATAACCCAAGGCGCGACACTTTTAACCGGTGGTAAAACCTTAAGCCCTGAGTCTGCACCAAATGGTTATTTTGTGGCACCCACTGTGTTTATCGACTGTACCGATGACATGACTATTGTCAAAGAAGAGATCTTTGGGCCTGTTATGAGTGTCTTGGTGTTCGAAGACGAAGACGATGTTATTCGCCGTGCTAACGACACCCATTTGGGCTTGGCAGCTGGAGTGTTTAGCCAAGATATTAAACGTGCTCACCGCGTTACCCATAAATTACAAGCCGGTATTTGTTGGATCAATAGTTATGGTAATTCACCAGCCGAAATGCCAGTAGGTGGCTATAAGCAGTCTGGTATTGGCCGCGAAAACGGCATCGAAACCCTAGATCATTATACCCAAACCAAATCAATTTATGTGGGCATGAGCAACATAGAGAGCCCGTTTTAATGGCTGTAAATACATATGATTACATCATAGTAGGTGCAGGCTCGGCCGGTTGTGTGTTGGCCAATCGACTATCTGCAGACAGCAGTAATAGTGTTTTATTACTGGAAACTGGTGGTAGTGATAAAAGCATTTTTATTAAAATGCCAACGGCCTTATCCATACCTATGAATTCTGATAAATATGCGTGGCAGTTTCATACTCAAGCTGAGCCCTATCTAAATAGTCGCAAAATGCATTGCCCACGGGGCAAAGTGTTAGGCGGCTCATCGTCGATCAATGGCATGGTATACGTGCGTGGTCACGCTAAAGATTTTGATCAGTGGCAACAACATGGTGCTGAGGGTTGGGATTATCAATCTTGTTTACCTTATTTTCAAAAAGCGGAATCCTATTATTTAGGCAAAGATAACTATCGTGGTAGTGACGGCCCTTTAGGGGTGAATAATGGCAATGAAATGGCCAATCCACTTTATAAAGCCTTTATTAAAGCCGGTCAGCAAGCTGGCTATGCCAGCACTGACGATTACAATGCTGCCCAGCAAGAGGGCTTTGGCCCCATGTATATGACAGTAAAAGACGGGGTACGCAGCTCGGCAAGTCGCGAGTATCTTGACCCGGTTAAGTCTCGTAGTAACTTAACCATAGTCACTGGTGCTTTAGCTGAAAAAGTCGTGCTAGAAGGTAAAAAAGCCGTTGCCGTTGAGTACAGTGTTAAGGGCAATAAAGTAACAGCCAAGGCGAGCAAAGAGGTAGTCTTAAGCGCGGGACCCATTGGCTCTCCGCATTTATTACAGCTTTCAGGCATAGGTGATAGCGACACCCTAAAAGCCGCCGGTATTGATGTGAAACATCATTTACCTGGGGTTGGGCAAAACCTGCAAGATCACTTAGAGTTTTACTTTCAGTATAAGTGTAAACAACCCATCACCTTAAATGGCAAGCTGGGTTTGATTTCCAAAGGCTTGATTGGTGCCCGTTGGTTATTAACCCGCAGTGGCCTAGGCGCGACCAATCATTTTGAGTCCTGCGCTTTTATTCGCTCAAAACCTGGGGTTGAATGGCCTGATATTCAATATCATTTTCTACCAGCAGCGATGCGTTATGACGGTAAAAGTGCTTTTCCTGGCCACGGTTTTCAGGTGCATGTTGGGCATAACAAACCCAAAAGCCGCGGCGCAGTGACCATTCAGTCAGCGGATCCAAGCGTGGCGCCTAAAATTCAATTTAATTACTTACAACATCAAGATGACATTGAAGGATTTAGAGCCTGTGTGCGTTTAACTCGTGAAATTATCGAGCAAAATGCCTTTGATGAATATCGCGATGGTGAAATTCAACCTGGTAAAGAAATACAAACTGATGAGCAAATTGATGCCTTTGTACGTCAGTCTGTTGAGAGTGCCTACCATCCATCATGTTCATGTAAAATGGGTGAAGACGATATGGCTGTGGTTAACTCACACACCCAAGTCAGGGGGCTTACGGGTCTGAGGGTAGTGGATTCTTCTATCTTTCCCACCATACCCAACGGTAATTTAAATGCACCAACCATTATGGTGGCAGAAAAAGCAGCTGACCTAATTTTAGGGAAGCCAGCACTGAGTCAATCGCACGTAAGCGTTGCCATTGCAAAAGATTGGCAAAGTGTACAACGTAGTTCAAAGATCTAACCTGGCCACCTACAGTACTTAGATGCTGTGGGGCTTGCAGTGGTGCGCACCATAAATTGTTTATGCTGTGTTAATGCGAGATAAAAAGCACTGGGAAATAATGAAATATTACACTTTATTTGGGGGCAGGGTATTATGACCTTATGGCTTAATGCTGGCATCATCTTCACCTTATTGGCAATAGTGGTTATTTTGTTCAAGTGGGGAAATGTGCGCTGCGTAGGTGTTACACCTGTGAGAACCTTTACCTTTATTGCTATTTTATTTACCTCAGGCCTAGATGTTGGCTTGATTATGTTCCCCCTTACTGAGTTTGCCGGTTATGCCGACTTAAAAAGCAATCCAGAATACAGTTTTGCCAATCCACTAGCCATTGAATTTGCCTATTGGGGTTTTCTGATCTGGGGATTCTATTTTGTTACCTGCTTCTACTTTTGCGTGATAGAACCTAAGGTAAAATTTTTCGACATTCCTTGGGTAAAATTTATCAATAATGTGGTCATTATTGGTACCTGTGCTTTTACTGCCTTTCTTCTACTCTCAAATCTACCTTGGTATTTACCTGCCATTGGTGATGGCGAGTCTATTGTTCCCAGCTTCTATTTAATTGTTCTGGCTGCCATATGTTTTGCTGTGTATTCAAGCACCGACATTAAATACGTGCGTTTTCTAAGTATCTCTACCACCTGGTTATTTATCGCATTAATTGGCTTTATGTGGCTTGGCGCTTTTATGGGCGGCGACAGTCAGATATCAGCATTTACCGATAATTTAGCGCTGATAGGCGGCTACTTTGGCAATATTAATGACTTTGTTTTGCCACTCAATGCTTACCATGAGTTTTACTTATTTTGGTGGTTTGCATGGAGCATTATGATTGGTCAGTTTACCTCCCGCTTTGTGGGTGGGTTAAAAACTTATCAGTTGTTAGGTGCTATGTTGATTTTTCCTTCAATTCCCATTGCGGTTTGGTTTAGCGTACTTTACCAATACCACGAAGCAGGTATTCCCACAGCGGGCTTGAAAAACTTTGCCATGGCCTTTGTAGGTATAGTGTTTGTGATCAATTCACTCGATTCGCTGATCCGTTTATACACAGATAACTTAAATATGACGGTTAAACGCTTTGGGAAATTTAATTATATTGCCTTAAATGTTGTCGCTCTTGCATTGTTAACCCTGTTATTTAAATTGGAATTTTTAGAAATTCAGTGGGTAGGTGCATTAGTGATTGGGCTGTTCTTTGCTTGTGCGATATTTATTGCATACAGCAAATTTAAAACGGTACGAAATATAGTGAGTTCCCCCGTAGACAACAAAATTGACTACACAAAAATTGAATCATCTAGCTAAAATATTACCAATCGGAATTATCATTTAAGATTGCTTTTGCCGCTGGAACGCTCTGTTTCCAGTGGCAATTTACTTTTATCAGGCTTTTTATTTTGGCGCTTAAAGCTAGTATTTATAAATTTATGAGCAAGCTGCGTGAGCTTAAGTCGACACCTCCCTATAGTCAGAAATATTCAGGGTCACAGACCCTAATTTAACAAACAAGTCGAAATCAAGCCCTCTAACCTTTTTGATTTTTAAGCTGCTGAATACGTATGTAGACGCTGTTCTACATCTTGTTAAACCCTTAGCATATGGACACTAAAAAAATCTAAAAAATAGCTACAAAGGGCAAGGTTAAATGAGCCAATCCAGAACGTTACTGCAACTATCTCTGACAACTATGGCAATTCTATTTGTTGGTTGTGGCGGTGGGGGTGGCAATAGTGGAAGTACCAACCCTCCTCCAATATCACAAAATAACGCGCCTACTATAAACAGTTTCTCAGACGAAATCAGTGTTACCAATCCCTTTGAAGTGACGTTTTCGTGGACTGTCGCCGACCCTGACAGTGACGCTTTGTCTTGTGTCTTAAGTCCAGGAAATGGCCTGCAAGATATCTCAATAACAGATTGTATAACGACTAACTCAACTGTTGTCAGTTATACGCTTGCGGGCACAATAGATGCCAGTTTAACAGTCACCGACGCTCGTAATTCCTCAACTAGTCAGAGTGTGTCTTTGATCTTGGAAGATACCAGTGGTGGCTTACCACAACCTATTGTGATGGCTGGTGATAATGAACTTGTCATTTTTTATAATCGTGCTGATGCTAATTACCAAAATTGGGTATTACACCTATGGAATAACGAGACATGTGACAGCTACGCAGATCTTCCATCAGGCGGTGGTACTGTTTGGGAAGTGGGTCAAGCACAAAGTGGCATCGACCCCAATTACGGCGCTTATTGGGTATTGCCTTTAAAAGCTGATAGTAGTGAATGTGCTAATTTTATTGTGCACAAAGGAGATGAAAAAGACATTGGTACTGCAGATCTCATTGCTGATTTAACTGGCGACAGAATGTTTTGGACACTATCAGGTATAAGTGATTTGTATGTTCAAGCAATATTGTTTCCTGCTGGAGCATTGATTGCTGATAGCGCTGCTCATTGGGTGGATACACAGACGGTATTCTGGGATGTTAATGGTAGCTTAGTCGCTAAAATTCGCATCTATAGCTCAGATTCAAACGAGTTAGGCTATAACGGAGAAACCGGAATAGCAGGTGATAATTTTGTAGAATTTACGCCGCAGACAGGGGGCACTCATCCAGCAGTTAGTCTAGACCTACCAAGATATCAAAATCTAGACGCTTACACCGCAGACTCTCCCTCAACAGCTGATATCAAACAAATGTTGAGGGGTAAATTGTTAGCCATCGCTTATGATAATAGTGAAAAAGTGCTTGGGGCTACTTATGTGCAAACACCACTAATACTCGATGCCATTTATACTAATGGAGCAGACGATGCTGATGAAGCGTTGCTCGGCTTGGAATATGACACTAATGGTATTAGTGCAAATGTTTGGGCTCCTACGGCGCAGCAAGTCAATATCAATATTTACGATGCTAACAAGTCGCTGCAATCTAGTCAGGCTATGACCCTCGATAACAACACAGGTATTTGGGCAATTGATTTGGATAACAGCGTAGACAGACAGTTTTATCGATTTGAACTAACGGTTTATCACCATATCAATCAACGTTTTGAAACATTAGAAAGCACCGACCCTTATTCTGTATCACTGTCGACTAACGGCAATTATTCACAGTTTGTCAACTTAGAGGATAACAATCTAAAACCCCAGAATTGGGACACCCATGTTTCCCCGAGTATTGTTGATCCTGAAGATGCGATCATTTACGAAGGGCATATCCGTGACTTTAGCATAAGAGATGCAAGTACTAGTGTCGCAAATCGTGGTAAATATCTGGCCTTTACTGAGCAAGATTCACTTCCAGTGACTCACCTTAAATCCCTTGCTGATGCTGGTTTAACCCATTTTCAAATGTTGCCTGCTAATGATATTGCCACTATTGGTGAAGACTTAACTAATAGAGTGAATATCAGCGACACAGTTGCAGACTTATGTGCACTAAATAGCACTGCGCCAGTTTGTGGTGTAGCGGATAGTTCATCGACCTTGTTATCTGTATTTGAAAGTTATGATCCTAGTACCTCAGATGCACAGGCCTTGGCTAATGCAATGCGCGGTTTAGATAGTTTTAATTGGGGATACGATCCCAAACATTATTCGACGCCTGAAGGCAGTTATGCGTCTGATCCAGACGGGATAGTACGTATTTTAGAAATGCGTTCCATGATCCAAAGCTTACATGAAATGGGCTTACGGGTGTCTTTAGACGTGGTGTATAACCATACCAGTTCATCGGGCTTATTTGATAACTCAGTGTTAGATAAAGTAGTGCCTGGCTACTATCACCGCAGAAATCTCATTACTGGAAGTGTGTTACGAGACACTTGTTGTGAAGATACTGCACCTGAACACACCATGATGAACAAACTTATGGTTGATTCGCTAGCGCTGTGGACCCAAGCTTATAAATTTGATGCTTTTCGTTTCGATATCATGAGTAATAATTCTACAGACTCCATTCTCAATGCTAGAGACGTAGTTCAAGCACTAGACTCTGATAATTACTTTTATGGAGAAGGCTGGACACGAAACAACAACGGTTACACTCAGGCCAATCAAAACAATATGGCGGGCAGCCAAGTCGGCACATTTAACGATCGTCCCAGAGATATCATCCGTAGTGCGTCTTTGTTCAAAACGTCAGGTAGTTTGGACGACCAGGACATCATACGTCTTGGTTTAGCTGGCACCTTAGCCGACTATTCTATGCAAGATAAAAACGGCAATATTAAATTAGGCAGTGCTTATTCGGCTAAACCAGCTTATGCAAAAGATCCTGCTGATGTGATTAATTATGTGTCTAAACATGATAACGAAACCTTATGGGATCAGCTTCAATATGGTTTGGCGAGTAATATGTCTATTGATGATCGTGTACGGGTACAAAACATCGCTGGGACTATTCCACTTATCAGCCAAGGTATTCCTTTCTTTCAGTTGGGTGGGGACCTGATACGTTCAAAATCAATGGATAGAAATAGCTACGATGCCGGGGATTGGTTCAATTGGGTAGACTTTACTAAAACCTCAAATAATTGGAATCTAGGTTTACCGCTGGCTGAAAATAATCAAGAGCGCTGGACTACTATTGGCGACTTGGCTTCTAATGCTGAAGCACAAACGAGCATAAGCCACATTGCTCTTTCTTCATCGGTATTTAAAGAGTTTGTGACTATTCGTCAATCAAGCAAATTGTTTAGATTAACCAATACCCAGGATGTTATTGACCGTGTTGGGTTTCACAATACAGGCGTGAGTCAAACTCAAGGCTTAATTGTGATGAGCCTCGACGATGGTGCCGGTCTAGAAGACTTGGATGTAAACCTTGATGCAATAGTTGTGATTATCAATGGTTCGTCCAACGAGCAGTCGCATAGCATTCTAACAGCCACTAATTTTGAGCTTCATAGTGTGCAACAAGCTTCAGCAGACACTACTGTGCAAACAGCTAGTTTTGTCGCAGGAGCCAATAGCGGCACCTTTATTGTGCCAGCGCTAACAACTGCTGTTTTTGTTAAGCCGCAAGTGGGCGCACAAGGTGTTGGCTTAGCTGCAGATGTTACTGTCAATCAGCCCGATGTTGCACCTTATGGCGAAACCAGCATTTATCTTCGTGGTTCTATGAATAATTTTGGTGATGACGGTCTAGCAGCAGCAGACAGCTTTTCCTATGTTGGAAATGGTGTGTATAACCTTGATTACCTGTTAGACGCTGGTACTCAAAGCTTAAAAATTGCTAACGACGATTATTCTCTGGTAAACCTTGGTTTTAGTGATGTGCAATTTAATTCAAACTCAGTTACGGCTAGTGCTGACGCAAACGGTAATATAAGTTTTACGGTCAGTGCTCAAGGTAACTATAATTTTCAGTTAGATGCCTCGCAACAGACGCCTGTGTTGACCATCAACAGTGTATCGCCAACTGTTAATTGTTCTGCTTTAGAAGATTCAGCACAAGATATTCCCTTTAACATTGCTGGTGGCGGGCAACTCTATGTGCGTGGTAGTCATTCAGCTTGGGGCCCAGATGAAACCTATCGGTTGCATTACAAAGGCAACAATAGTTACCAAGCAGTGGCTGAATTTAGCGGTGATTTTCAGTTTAAGTTAGCTTCTGATGATGCTAGTTGGACAACACAACTTTGGGCACAAGCTGCAGACGGCAATATTTATAGCGAAAACCTAGCTGTTGGGGTCAGTTATCCTGTGGCCTACGATGGCGCAGGCGAAAGTAACAACCAAACTAGTTTAAGCCCTGGTACCTATAGCTTTCTGCTAACGTTAAACGCAGCAAACCCTAGTAAAAGTACTAATGTAGGCAACCTAATAATTCAGAAATGTTTAAATTAACTGTTTTAGTGACTTCTGCAAAGTTAACATTATGCTATTGGCTCGATGGGGGTATTTAAGCAGAGTGCTGGTTATTTAAGTAACTGTTCAATTAATTCAGGAAGTTCATCGGGATGCTCAACAATATAGTCGGGCTTGATCCCTAGGGTTTTATCAAAGGATTGATTATGGCGAACCCAAACTGACTTGATGTTACTGGCATTTGCACCCCCAATATCTGGCGTGAGTCCATCGCCGATATGTATCACTTCATGGTTTTCACAGCCAGCTAATCTTAGGGCTTTTGCAAAAATTGAAGGTGCGGGTTTTTGTTCTGCTTCCTGGCCACCAATAATTATATGGTCAACATGTTGCTCAAGAAGTATCCGCTGTACTTTGGGAACCTGAGAAAATTCTGGACCATTTGTAATGACCACTAATGTCATGCGTTTTCTCATATCCCTTAGAAACTTCACTATACCTGGGAAAAAATCAAAGGCCGCAAGGCGTTCCTTATCAAAATAGTTTTGCAGCAATTGGGCGTCATCTACGGTAACTGCTAGTTGCTGCATATCGGCCAGTAAATCCTGGATCAATTGCACCCGAAAGGCATCTTCACTGTGCTGCTCAATAATTGGCATATATCTTTGTTGCTGAACTGGAGTCCATTGCCGATAAATGCCTTGTACATAACGTTCAGCGAATTGTTTACTATCCAGAGAACTGCCACATATAGACTCCGCTTTTTTAGCAAGCTGCTGTTTAGCTATGTTGTTAGCCTTGTGCGTATCGCACAGTGTTTCGTCCATATCTAGAAAAAGCGCTTTTAGCACGGGTACTCCAATTTAAATAATGTGGTTTTAGTGGGGCGACAGATTACAGTAATCTAGCCATAGGATCTAAAAACCTTGCATTAAAAAACGTACCGCCAGCCGTCTTTTAGTTTGCAGCAAATTTATATCCATTTGTGTTTTTTGAAAAATGCCAGCATACCGCAAATCATTAATAATATGACGACCCATACAGCAATGTATCCGTATTCCCATTGTAATTCTGGCATATTGAGCTTGCTCACCAGAGGATCAAAATTCATACCGTAGACTCCCACAATAAAAGTCGGAGGAATAAATAAGGTGGCAATGATGGTGAGAACTTTCATGACATCATTTAATTTTAAACTGACACTGGTCATGTATAATTCCATTAAGCCAGATGTCATCTCATGATAGGTTTCTAACAATTCCATAATAGAAATTACATGATCATGGCAATCTCGGAAATGCATTTTAGTTTCAGGCGTAATTTGGGTGTTTTCTTCATCACGGAGAATTTCATTCACCATCTCTCGTTGAGGCCATAACCGCCGCCTGATTAATAACAACTCTCTGCGTAATTTATGCACTTGGCTCAACACATTTTTGTCTGGTGTATCTAACAGTTCGTCTTCAAGTGTCTGAATACGCTCAGAATAAGTCTCTAACAAGGGGAATCCGTAATCTATGACTGTGTCAATCAGGTTGTAAAACAAATAGTCAGCTTTACGCCGCCGTAATTTGCCCACACCACTTTGTAACCTAGTCACTATTTGCTGAAATGGATTAAAGTCACCCGAGCAAAAGGACACCACAGTATTTTGTGTTAAAAATAAACTAACTTGCTCAATGTGCACTTGATAATTGTTATGTACAGGTAAACTCAATATGGCAAATATTTGTTCTTCATTTAACTCAACTTTGGGTCTTTGCCCAGAATTGACTACATCTTCTATATACAAATCATGAATATCTAGGCCTTTAGCAAGGGTCACTAAGGCATCATGAGTTGGATCACCTTGCACATGTATCCAAGTCACATTGCTATTTTTAATAAAAGGTCGGCAATCATGTACATCAATATTGTTTTTTACACTAATGGCACTGGCATCGTAGTCGAGCAAGTCAAGTGAAAACACATCACTTACTGGCTCTGCAAGTTCTCCAGGGCGAGTGCCGGGCTGATGATAGCGTTTATTAAACAGTTTCATTTTTGAACCTTAAAAATAAGTAGTGAGTTTCAATTGGATACAAAATAGACAAAATTAAAGTCATCAAAACAGCAGTAATTTCCGATTGTAACTGGTTACTTCAGATTTTAATGCATACAAATAAAAGCAGTTGGTGATATGCAGAACATTTAGAGTAGAGCTTAAAATTAAACCCTATCAAATTATTGCGGTAATCGAAAACGAGCTTTCTCGTTTTCGATTAGATGGACCCATGGTTTTTTACAAGTTCGACCTGAAGTCGTCAACCTCCTGTTGCTGGTTGACGGGGATTTTTTAGGGAAATTTGCTGTAGTGATACAAACCTATCCGATGTTATGGCTTTGCCGGTGCACCTTTAATCAAATTTGTAATTTCTGAATTTCCGCTGTGTTCTGCCAATTTAATGAGGTAACTTTTTTGTATTTCGTCAAATAGTAAATTAGTCAAAAGCGCTTTTATTCGCTCCTCTTTGCCATCGGCGATTGCTGTTTTCAAGGCTTGCATGTTCGACTCAGGATCGTGTTTGAGTTTGCTGTTATCGTTGTAGTCAGTCATTGTTTTTCCTTGTTATACTTTACGCATTTCCTTATCAAGCATGTTGATCATCGCCATTATTTTAAAGTGATGGGTTTTTACTGCATGATGAAATTCTGAGTGTTGGGTGTGAATTTTGCGTTCTTTATTATGCACTGCAATTTCTTTCTCATCTGCAACCTTGAAAACTTCGCTACTTGGATCATGCTCAGCATTTGCCATGATTTCTTCATGTTTGTGGTCAATGTTAGCAAGTGCCTGAATGACTTGGGCATGCTCAAACAGTGATGTCGATTGTTGTTTTAATGCTTTTTCAATTTCCATTAGTTTAGTCAAAGCTTGTTCGTGGTCTTTTTTCCAAAACTCAATTTCATCTAGCCATAATGCATGTTCAGAAGCCCATTGATTATGTTCCTGATGGGCACCGAGATGTTCTGCAGTTCTGACTGATTGAGCTTCTTCTTTAAGAGTTCTAGTAAACTCCATTAGCTCCGCTGAATTTGTCTTAGCTATACTTTGTAACTTGCTCCAAATAGAATTATTTACATAGGCAATATCAAACTGAATTTGGTCTTTATAGGCATCAGTGACACCTTCAACTGTTTCCCCCCAAAAACGTAAATTATCTTTTAAGTATCTACTCGCATGCTGAATTTTTTCTTTACTTAATTCAGATGCATCTTCGAGCTTTTCTTCTGCGGCCTTAAAAGCCTGTTTCAAACTTTTACCTTCTTGCACCACAAATGCTTCGACACTATCAACCATTGCATGGTAGCTAGTTTGTAATTCTGTTGGTTTTTTTTTGGTTTTCATGACAAGTGCCTTTTTAAAATTCCATATGAATTTGAATGATAATCACCCAATCCACTGTCAGATAATATTCGGTATTGTACCTAATGAATTGTGGACACTACTTAATGGGATTGCTGACGATTGTTTATAAAGCAGAAACTGCTTGTTTATAATTGCAAATCAGAGAGGGGGTAAGCTATTAAATCGCTATTCATGTTGGGACACTTTTATACCTAACCAAAAGTATATTATTTAAAAGCCATCAAGATCCATAAGTACGCAAAGGCTACCGTTTTGGTAATTTAGAGTGAATATATGAATAGGTCTACTAAGGGTTTTCCACCTTGGTGTAAGTGTAATCTGCAATATCTTTAATACAAACTCAAAGATAAGCTGTGCCAGTAAATTTACAGAACGAAGACAATCATTGGTGGCGTTTTTTCGGAGTGTGGACGCGAACTGATATTGCTAATTATCTTGGTTTGGCGATAGAAACAGTAAGTCGGGTACTAGGTAGGTTTTATGAGAAGGACGAAATTAATATTTACCAGCAAATGGTAAAAATCAACGGCATGGAAGAATTTATCGCAGTGTACATTACGGGGGATAAATGAAAAGTTACCACACTGAATATAAGAAAAGGCCTACTGAAGACTCTATCTCAAGCAAACAACCGGTTCTAGCAAATCAATATTGGCCAAAAGCTTTGGTACCGCCTTCATTGGCAAGATCAATTAACAATATACATCTACCCAGAGATGAGCAGTTGTGCCCACTTAAAAATCAAAATAGAACAAAGCTGATCTTTCGAATTTTTAGAACACAATATTAAGCGTAGATAGCCATGAGCCCTCTGCAAAACAAAATATTGGAAGCCTTACCTTCTGCTGCACAAAAACGCGTGTTTGCACAATTGAAGTTGGTTAGATTACCACTAGGAAAGGTACTTTATGAAGCAGGACAGCGCCTAGGTTTGGTGTTTTTTCCTACCGATTCAATTGTCTCGTTGCTTAATGTTATGGAGGATGGAGCATCGGCTGAAATTTCAATAGTGGGCAACGAGGGATTAGTTGGTATTGCGGTTTTTATGGGGGGCGAAAGCACGTCTAGTCGAGCTGTAGTGCAAAGTGCTGGTTTTGCTTTTCAGCTTCCCGCAAATGTACTCCGTGAAGAATTTAACAGCGTACCAGATATGCGCATGTTACTGCTGCGCTATACTCAGGCTCTGATTACTCAAATGGCACAAACCGCTGTTTGTAACAGACACCATTCTATCGTTCAACAACTCTGTCGATGGTTACTGCTTTCACTGGACCGTTTATCCGATAACAATCTAACAATGACACAAGAGCTTATTGCTAACATGTTAGGCGTGAGAAGAGAAGGTGTCACAGAAGCCGCTGGAAAATTACAAAAGCAGGGCGTTATCACCTATAAACGAGGTCATATTACAGTGATAAATAGGCCAAAGCTTGAAGAGCTTTGCTGTGAGTGTTACGCGGTAGTTAAGCGTGAAACAGATCGCTTAGAAACCCATGTTTATGGAGGTTAATACATTGTTGAAGCTTATATTTGAATTGAACGCCTATAGGTTTTTCAATTCTAGAAGCCGAACAGTTTTAATATTCGGCTTCAATGTTAGTAATTATGAAGATCTTAATTGCATTGGATTAATGTGTGTCTATCTAGATAACTCAGTATCAATTAATATTTCCGCAGCTAACCAATCTTGCAATTCATTACCATTACTAAATCCGCGTTCGCAAGCTAATGAATAAGCTTTGTCTTCAATCATATTTTGACGATTAAGATCAGCATTTTGTCTATTAGATTTATTCGTTGTACGGTTTTTTTTTAAGGGGGTATTACTCATATTATTGCTCCTGAAAAAGGACTAAAAAACATGTTATTGGGATGACGTTGTAAGTATAGCCAGCTTATATTCAAAGTTCTGTGCTACAGCGAACATAAAGCGACAATAATTAATAAGTGTCGTAATTAACGAGATGTTTACCCAGATGTTAAGCAAGATAAAAAACGGTTTGTCGCGATTGCGTACAGATCTTGTGATGGAAAAGCGTAATAAGAAGTATCTATTTGGGTAAATAACTCACTTAAAAGTTATTTAATTTTAACCAGCGTTTTTATGCACTGACGAGGACTTCACCATGATTGAATTAATACCTAAACTACCGGGAAATGTGATCGGATTTGTTGCTTCGGGACAAGTGACAGCAAACGACTACGAGACAGTTTTAATACCTGCTGTTGAATTAGGTTTAAAGCAGCACCAAAAAATTCGGATTTTCTATTATTGTGACAGCACATTTTCTGGGTTTAGCCCCGGTGCGATGTGGGACGACGCTAAGCTTGGTTTAGGTCACCTAAAGGCCTGGGAAAAAATTGCCATTGTTACGGATAAAGAATGGATAAAATCGGCTTCTGATATTTTTAAATTTGCGATTCCGTGCCCCCTCAAAGTTTTCACCAATAGCCAGTATTCCGAAGCAGGAATATGGATCGCGGCTTAAAGAAGCATATGGTTTTTCCAACCTAAGGGGAAAGTCCTTTAGTCGCCAGCAAAGGCTTTCCTCTCCTTTATATATATGCTTTGGCATTATTATTTCATCACAGTATCCAACTTTTTTTGGCACTGGTGGCGTAACTTTGATGTACATCAAAACAAAGGACTACAACAGGTACACACTGTAGCTCTTGTAAGGTGATTTAAGTCCTAAAATTATTCGGCGACAACACACCGAAAGCCTAATTTTCAAAGGTGAATTTTGAGTGATGTGCTGCAAAGACGCTTGTAGAAAAGCGTGGATTCAATTTAAAAATAGGTGAAAAAATGTCAAACAAATATATTCGCTGGTTCGAAGAAGTTGGTATGGACGATGTCCTTCAGGTGGGCGGAAAAAACGCGTCACTCGGCGAAATGTATCAACAACTGACCGCTCAAGGTGTGCGGGTGCCAAATGGTTTTGCTGTTACTGCTGAGGCTTATATTCAAGTACTAGATGCTAATAATGCTTGGCCGCAACTACATGAGGCACTTGACGGGCTAAACCCGGATAATGTTAAAGATTTACAAGCCAGAGGCGCTAAGGCTAGGGCTATTGTTGCAGCCTGTGAATTACCTCAGGATCTTCAGACTGAGATCATCGATCACTACAACAAGTTAAAAGTGCAATATGGTGATGATGTATCGCTGGCAGTGCGCTCTTCAGCTACGGCAGAGGATTCTCCTGAGGCTTCATTTGCTGGTCAGAACGACAGCTATCTTAATATTAGTGGCGACGAGGCATTGCTCGACGCTTATCTGCGTTGCTTGGTTTCTAATTTCACTGACCGTTCTATCCATTACAAGTACGATAATAAATTCGACTACTTCAAAGTAGATTTGTGTGTGGTGATCATGAAAATGGTGCGCAGCGATATTGGCGCTAGTGGCGTGATGTTCTCGCTGGATACCGAGACAGGTTTTAAGGATGTGGTTTTTATCAATGCCGCCTTAGGCTTGGGCGAAAATATCGTGCAAGGCACCATCGATCCAGACAGTTTTTACGTACATAAACCCACCTTTGAAAAAGGCTTCCGTACGGTACTCAAACGCCGATTGGGTAAAAAAGAACTTAAGATGATTTTTACCGATACCCTTAACACTGACAGCATAGCCGTTGAGTACACCTGCAATATCGACACAACAGATGCGGAACAACGGCATTTTTCGATTTCTGATGAAGACGTTATGGTACTCGCTGACTATGCTATCAAAGTAGAAAAACATTACTCCAAACAGCAAGGCAAACATAAACCTATGGACATGGAGTGGGCCAAAGATGGTCTCGATGGCCATATTTACATGGTGCAAGCTAGGCCAGAAACGGTGGAGTCTCAAAAATCAGGTAATATATTAAAAATCTACCACCTTAATAACTCCTCAGCCATTCTCGCTAAAGGTCAGGCCGTTGGCACTCGCATTGGCGCTGGCAAAGTGCGGGTGATCAACAATGTGAAAAATTTAAGTGACTTCCAACCGGGCGAAGTACTAGTGACAGATACCACAACCCCAGATTGGGAGCCTGTTATGAAAACTGCAGCGGCGATTGTTACTAACCACGGCGGTCGAACCTGTCATGCGGCAATTGTTTCTCGTGAACTTGGCATTCCAGCAATAGTTGGCACCGACAATGGTGCTGAAATACTCAGCAACGGTCAGGAAGTCACAGTGAGCTGCGCCGAGGGCGAAATCGGTAAGGTCTTTGAAGGTATTCTCGACTTTAATATCGAGGAGACAGACCTGAGCAATCTAGCACAGCCAAAAACCAAAATCATGATGAACTTGGGCAACCCTGATCAAGCTTTTAGTCTCGCCTCATTACCTGTAGACGGCATTGGTCTGGCACGAATGGAGTTCATCATTAATGAATACATCAAAGCCCATCCGATGGCGCTTATTCATCCAGAAAAGCTCGATGAACAAACGCGACAATCAATAGCCGAACTTAGCAGTGCCTTTGCAGACCCAGTAGACTTTTTTGTTAAGACGCTTTCTGAGGGTGTTGCGACCATAGCTGCTGCGGTTTATCCAAAGCCCTGCGTGGTGCGCATGAGCGATTTTAAAAGCAACGAATACGCCACTCTGCTGGGCGGTAAACCTTTCGAGCCTGTCGAATCCAACCCCATGATTGGTTTTCGTGGTGCCGCTCGATACAGTCACCCTGCCTATGCTGAAGGTTTTGGTTTGGAATGCGCCGCGATGAAACGAGTACGCGATGAAATGGGCTTTGATAATGTGATCCTGATGATCCCTTTTTGCCGTCGTATTGATGAAGGTGAAAAGGCATTAGCTGTAATGGCTAAAAATGGCCTTAAGCGTGGTGATAACGGTTTAGAAATCTATGTGATGTGCGAAATCCCCAACAATGTCATCCTGATCGACGAATTTTCTAAGTTATTCGATGGATTTTCTATAGGTTCGAACGATTTGACGCAACTTACCTTGGGTGTAGACCGAGATTCAGAAATTGTTGCTTTTGATTTTGACGAACGCGATGCAGGTGTTAAACAGATGATAAAGCTGGCAGTTGAGGGCGCTAGGCGTAACAACAAACATTCAGGTATTTGTGGCCAAGCACCATCAGATTATCCAGAGATAGCGGAGTTTTTGGTCAAGATTGGCATCGATTCAATCAGCCTCACGCCGGATACTGTTTTAAAAACAATTCGACAGGTCGTTGAACTTGAAAAACACCTGAAGTCGAGCAAAAAATGAAAAAAACGCCAGTTTTACTGATCATCTTAGACGGCTTTGGGGTTAACCCTAGCCGGGCTCATAATGCGTGGGCACTGGCAAAAACACCTCATCTTGATCATTATTTTGCTACTTGGCCGCATACGGTATTGCAGGCTTCTGGCGAAGCCGTTGGTTTACCCGATGGTCAGTTTGGTAATTCAGAAGTAGGCCATTTAACTCTAGGGGCAGGTCGGGTATTAAAACAAGAGTTACCCCGTATTTCACAGGCCATTGCTGATGATGATTTAGCAGAAAATACTAAATGGCAAACCCTACTCGAGCATGCAACACGTCTTCACTTAGTAGGACTCGTCTCAGATGGCGGTGTACATTCTCATATTGATCATCTCTTAGGGCTTTTGCCGCTGATAGTAAAATCTAGAGTCGAACCTGTGATTCACATGGTATGCGACGGACGAGACACGCCACCGCGCTCGGCACAGTCGTATTTGCGACAAGTAGAAGATAAACTGCAACAACTCGGCTGCGGCAAGATTGCCACGATAAGCGGTCGCTACTTAGCCATGGATCGCACCAGTCAATGGGATCGCACCGAAAAGGCGTGGTCGGCAATGGTAACAGGGCAGGGCTTACATGCCGATACCGCAGAGCAAGCCATTAAAGAAGCCTACCTGCGGGGCGAAACCGATGAGTTTATTCAACCCACTATCATAGGCGATTACAAGGGCATTACAGAAAACGAAGCTGTATTGTTTTTTAATTTTCGTAGTGATCGTATTCGCCAGTTAACCGCGGCCATTGGGCTAGAAAAGTTCAACGATTTTGATCGTGCCGAAGTGGGTTGCCGTGAAGTGGTTTGTATGACCGAATACGACGCGCAGTTTCCGTTCCCAGTATTATTCAAACCACAGTTACCACAACAAGTATTGGCACAAGTCATCAGCTCCGCAGGCCTAAAACAGTTCCACTGTGCCGAAACCGAAAAATATCCCCACGTTACCTACTTTTTTAATGGTGGTATCGAAAGCCCTTTTGCTGGTGAAACTCGCGAAATTATTTCCTCACCGAATGTCGCAACTTACGATCTAAAACCAGAAATGAGTGCGCCAGCAGTGGCCGACCGAGTGATTACAGCCATTGAAAGTGATGCTTATCAGTTTGTACTAGTGAACTTTGCCAACACCGATATGGTTGGCCACACTGCAGTGCGGGCGGCGGTTATCAGCGCCGTGGAAACCGTTGATCTGCAGAGTTCTCGAATTATACAAAGCGCGTTACAACGAGGCTGGCGCATAATGCTTAGCGCAGATCATGGCAATTGCGATGAAATGGTTGATCCACAAACCGGGCAACCTCACACCCAGCATACTGCATACCCTGTGCCTTGCCTGTTAATAGGCGAGCCAGACGTGCGGCTGGGGATCGGCCGCAGCCTTGCTGACGTAGCGCCAACCATACTCGAATTACTCGGACTGCCTCAGCCTGATGTGATGACTGGCCGCAGCTTGTTACTGCGTTGAATTAGGAAACAATATGTCCATAAATACCCGCTCCAGTGATTCTTTATATAGTGCATTACCAACTGAGGTCGATGGTTTTAACGACCTTGCTGAGTTGGCACTTGATTTACGCTGGTCTTGGAATCACGCTACCGATGATATTTGGAAGCAACTCAACCCGGAACTCTGGGCGCTTACCCATAACCCTTGGGGTCTGTTGCAAACGGTATCTCGGGATAAAATTCAGAAAGTCACAGCGGATCCTGCGTTTCGCAAACGCATCGATGCGTTGTTGCAACAAAAACGTCAAGCAGCGGAGTCGCCAGCTTGGTTCCAGCAAAGTTATCCCGGATCGGCGCTTAATACTGTGGCGTATTTCAGCATGGAATTTATGTTGAGTGACGCTTTGCCTATCTACTCTGGGGGCTTAGGCAATGTTGCGGGTGATCAGCTTAAAGCCGCCAGTGATTTAGGTGTTCCAGTGATTGGAGTGGGACTGCTTTATCAGCAAGGCTACTTTCGCCAGCTCATCGATACCGAGGGCAACCAGCAAGCCGTTTATCCTTACAATGATCCAGGACAATTACCGATTTCACCTTTGCGTCACGCTAACGGCGAATGGTTGCGGTTAAAACTCAATCTACCTGGACATCCTATTTGGTTGCGTGCCTGGAAAGTTCAGGTAGGACGTACAAAATTGTATTTATTGGACAGTAATGACACCGCAAATTATCCACCATTTCGTGCCATCACCAGTGAACTTTATGGTGGCAGCGCGGAAATGCGTTTGATGCAAGAACTGGTGCTGGGTATTGGTGGCTGGCGATTGCTTAGTGCCTTAGGGATTGAGCCTGAAGTGTGCCACTTAAATGAGGGGCACGCGGCGTTTGCCATATTGGAGCGGGCGCGGGAATTTATGGAGAAAACCGGGCAGCCTTTTGCCACTGCATTGGCGGCTACACGTGTAGGAAATGTATTTACTACGCATACGGCAGTAGAAGCTGGTTTTGACCGTTTTTCAGCTGATTTGATCAAACATTGGTTAGGTGAATATGCCTCCACAGAGCTGGGTATTTCAACCGCAGAATTGTTAGCTCTGGGAAGGCAACCCCAAGCAGAGCTAGCCGATGACTTTAATATGGCGTATCTGGCGATACATGGCAGCGGTGCAGTGAATGGCGTAAGCGCGCTGCATGGAAAGGTTAGTAGGCAACTTTTAGCACCTTTATTCCCTCGCTGGCCCATAGATGAAGTGCCAATCGGACATGTGACTAACGGTGTGCATACACCCAGTTGGGATTCTGCCGCTGCGGATGACCTTTGGACAAAAGCTTGCGGCAAAGAGCGTTGGCTTGGAACCACTGAAACCCTATGCAAATCCATTCGAGATGTTTCAGATGAGGATCTTTGGCATTTTCGAACCGATGCTAGCCACAAATTTGTCGAATATGTACGCGAGCATTTATCGCAACAGTTAGTTGCCTCAGGTACCTCTCCTAGGACAGCTGCAGAGGCGCAACATTTGTTTGATCCCAATGTGCTGACTTTAGGGTTTGCCAGACGATTTGCAACCTACAAACGACCCAACTTATTATTGCATAACCCAGCGCGCCTACAACGTTTACTGACTAATCCCGAGCGTCCGGTGCAACTTATTATTGCTGGTAAGGCACATCCAGCCGATGAGGCTGGCCAAGCATTAATAAAACAATGGATAGAGTACATTCGTCAGCCACAGATCCGCCAACATGCCATTTTTCTAAGTGACTACGATATGTTTTTGGCCGAACACTTAGTCGCCGGAGTAGACGTTTGGCTTAATACCCCGCAGCGTCCTTGGGAAGCGAGCGGCACCAGTGGTATGAAAGTGCTGGTTAACGGTGGTATTAATCTATCTGAACTCGATGGCTGGTGGGCTGAAGCCTATAGCCCCGATATTGGCTGGGCTCTGGGTGATGGTAAAGAACATGGTAATGATCCTGCTTGGGATGCCATTGAAGCAGAAGCCCTTTATGACTTGCTTGAACAGCAGGTTATTCCAGAGTTTTATGACCGTGATGACAAGGGCACTCCCGTTGCTTGGACTACGCGGATGCGCGAAAGCATGGCACGCTTGACCCCGCAATTTTCGACTAATCGCGTGGTGCGTGAATACACCGAACAGCGTTATCTTCCTGCCGCAGAAGCGTTTCGTTTACGCTCTCAAAATAACGGAAAACTGGCCGGGCAGATAGCTGATTGGCAGCAAACACTAAGTCATTGTTGGCAAGGATTGTTTGTAGACGGCATGACAGCCAAGCAGGAAGGAGAGCAGTATTTATTTTCAGCTAATGTGTTACTTAACGGCTTAGCACCAAAGGATGTAAAGGTTGAGCTGTATGCTAATGCCGTGGATGGCAGTGGTACGTTGCGACAAGCAATGGATTGTGTGCACATACCTGACGATCCCATGAGGGCTCACTTGTATCGTAGTGTAGTACCCGCGAGTCAACCTTTAACAGAATACACCTTGCGAGTGTTTCCCTTTAGTGATGACGTATCAATACCTTTGGAAGTCAATCATATCTATTGGGAACACTAAGCCGTTGTAAAAAAATTCTACGGTGTTGCTAGAAGTCATATTGTAAATCAATCAATCGCGGATAAGGAGCCGTTATGTCTCAAATACATGATCATCGACAACATCGCGTGGGTTGGCTAAGGGCGACAGTGTTAGGCGCTAATGACGGAATTGTATCTACTGCAAGTTTAATCATTGGTGTGGCTTCGGCTAATTCTTCACATGTGGCCATAATAGTCGCCGGTACAGCGGGTCTAGTGGCTGGGGCTATTTCGATGGCCGCGGGTGAATATGTATCAGTTTGTTCTCAGGCTGACACTGAAAAATCTGACCTCTTGTTGGAACAACAATCTCTTGAAAGTGATTATGAGTCCGAAGTAAGCGAGTTAGCCAACATATATCAAGAGCGTGGAGTCGAAAAAGGGTTATCACAAGAAGTCGCGCGGCAATTGATGGCCCATGATGCAATTGGAGCACATGCTCGCGATGACATCGGGATTTCGGAACAAAGCTCGGCACAGCCAATTACCGCGGCTTTGGCTTCGGCGCTGAGTTTTACACTAGGTGCACTATTACCCTTATTAACAGCGTATTTTTACCAGGGAGAAAATTTGTCTTTGGTTGTCGCCTTATTATCACTGGTTTTTCTTGCGATGTTAGGTGCCTTGTCCGCCCATTTGAGTGGTGCAAAAATGCTTACGGGCATAGCTCGGGTAAGTTTTTGGGGAAGCCTAGCAATGGTGACAACCGCTCTAGTGGGCGTTGTTTTTGATGTCGCTGTCGCCTGATAAATGAACAAATAAGCCAAAAGTCCCTATGTGGAATAACAATTTCTATGGATACAGCAACAATGAATTCAGTGGTACCAACAGCGAACGATAAGAGCACTAATTTTGGTGCTGTGGTGGCAATACGTGGCAGTGTAGTCGACGTACGCTTTGATAAGGCGTTACCTCCGATCCATTCGATGCTAACCATGGGTGATAACCAACAAATTGTTATCGAAGTATTGGAACAACGTGATGCTAAGCATGTTCGTTGCATTGCATTAACACCAACCCAAGGTTTAACTCGGGGAATGCTTGTTAAAGACAGTGGTGGGCCATTATTAGCACCTGTTGGCAAAGGCATTATGGCGCGTATGTTTGATGTGTTTGGCAATGCCATTGACCGTGAAGGTGATTTGCACGATGTTGAATGGCGTTCAGTACATAATGCACCTCCATCCTTGACACAGCGTTCCACACAAGCAGAAATATTTGAGACCGGTATTAAGGTTATTGATGTACTAGTGCCGCTGGAGCGTGGCGGAAAAGCAGGTTTGTTTGGTGGCGCAGGTGTGGGTAAAACGGTGTTACTCACTGAAATGATCCATAACATGGTGGGTAAACATAAAGGCGTGAGTATATTTTGTGGTATTGGTGAGCGCTGTCGAGAAGGTGAAGAACTTTATCGTGAAATGAAACAAGCAGGGGTATTGCCCAATATGGTGATGGTTTTTGGGCAAATGAACGAACCACCGGGTAGTCGCTTTCGAGTTGGTCAGGTGGCGTTGACCATGGCCGAATATTTCCGTGATGATGAACACCGTGACGTATTGTTGCTAGTTGATAATATTTTTCGCTTTATTCAGGCCGGTTCAGAAGTGTCGGGTTTAATGGGCCAAATGCCTTCGCGACTTGGTTATCAACCCACAATGGGAACTGAGTTGGCGGGCTTAGAAGAACGTATCGCCAATACCGAAAATGGCGCTATTACTTCGATTCAAGCTGTATATGTGCCGGCAGACGATTTTACTGATCCGGCGGCGGTGCATACCTTCTCTCATTTGTCGGCTTCAATAGTATTATCACGACAACGGGCCAGTGAAGGTTTGTTTCCTGCCATCGACCCCTTGCAGTCTAACTCGAAAATGGCCACGCCAGGCATAGTTGGCGAACGTCATTACCAACTTGCGCAACAAGTCCGTAGTACGCTCGCCCAGTATAGTGAGTTAAAAGATATTATAGCGATGCTAGGCTTGGAGCAACTTTCCCCAGAGGATCGAAACGTGGTAGGGCGTGCTCGGCGTTTAGAACGTTTTCTTACCCAACCGTTTTTCACCACTGAACAGTTTACGGGTCATAAAGGAAAACTAGTCAGTCTCGCCGATGCCTTGGATGGATGTGAGCGTATCTTAAATGATGAATTCAAAGACTTTCCTGAGAGTGCACTTTATATGATTGGTGCTATCGATGAAGCCAAAAAAAAAGCCGCAACATCCTTAAAAACGAAAAAACAGAATGACCAAAAAACCACAGATACCACATCCAGCGATAGTATCGAAACGCCAGCTTTAGAAACGCTAAAATCGGAGGTTACCGATGACACAAATAATGATGCATCTTAAGATATTGTTGCCTTCTCAAGTTTTGCTCGACAAAACCAATGTTATGCACCTTGTGGCAGAAACTAATGAAGGCGCTTATGGATTTTTGCCTAATCGACTCGACTGCGTGGCGGTACTTACCCCTGGGATCCTAACCTTTACAGACCTAGATGAAAGTGAAGTCTTCGTTGCCGTGAATGAAGGCGTGTTAGTTAAAACAGGACTTGATGTGTTGGTTTCTGTACGTAGTGCCTTGATTGGTAGCGATCTTGATACATTGCGTATCGCAGTAGAGCAAGACTTTCTGGCCTTAGATGAGCAAGCACAACAAGTACGAGCGATTATGGCAAAGTTGGAAAGTGGTTTTCTACATCGTTATGTTAATTTTCAAAAAATATAATGAAACATAAAAATCTAAAAGATACAGACAATGCTAAATCACCTATAGCTGCACAAGTTGGTGTAAAAGCGGCACGAAAATTAAAAGCGCGACGTAACGTTGAACAAAGAGTCTGGTTCGGTTTAGGCATGATGGGACTAATAGGCTGGTCAGTGGTGGTGCCAACTTTGCTTGGCGCTACTTTGGGTATTTATCTTGATAATCATTATCCAAGTGAAAGATCTTGGACTTTGGCGTTGTTAGTAGCAGGCTTGGCAATAGGTTGTTTCAATGCATGGCACTGGATTGCAAAAGAAGATCAAGCCATAAGTGATGAACAAAAAGACCTTGATAAGGAAGAGTAAATTTATGAGTTTTCTATTGGTATGGTGTATTGGCTTAGGCCTGGGTGGCATGTTTTTTGGCGGCCTGTGGTGGACAGTTAACAAAGGTGTTTTGTCGGCCAACCCCGCACTTTATGTATTAACTAGTTTGTTATTACGTATGGGACTTGCCCTCAGTGGTTTTTATTTAGTATTAACGAGTGACTTAGGTGAACCCTCTTGGCAACTGTTGTTGCTGTGTTTATTCGGTTTTTTGACTGCCCGTTTATTAATTACACGTTGGACTCGAGTGGCATCAGTAAAAGCTATTAAGGCCCCTAAGGAGTCTCCCCATGCACCTTAGCCCTGATGTGGTTGTTTATTGGCAACTCGGATTTTTCAAAATAAACGCAACCATAGCCTTTACTTGGGCGTTAATGTTGCTGTTGACCTTAGGCTCAGTGTTGATCACTAGGAACTTATCAACCGATTTAAAGCGCTCTCGGTGGCAAAATTTCTTGGAAATAATAGTCACTGGTATCGAACAACAAATAGCAGAAATCGGCCTACATAATGCAAATAAGTATTTAGGATTTCTTGGCACCTTATTTTTGTTTTTAGTGACAGCTAATATTTGCACCATTATACCTGGCTATGAACCACCAACTGCTTCGTTATCAACAACGGCAGCATTGGCCTTAACTGTGTTTATAGCGGTTCCAATGTTTGGTATTTCCGAGCAAGGCATTGGTAATTATCTGAAATCTTATATGGATCCGACCTTTATTATGCTGCCATTTAATATCATCAGTGAAGTATCACGTACGCTAGCATTAGCGGTACGTTTGTTTGGAAATATGATGAGCGGCGCGATGATTATCGGTATTTTGCTAACTATTACGCCTTTTATTTTTCCAATCATCATGACGGCACTAGGGCTGTTAACTGGCTTAGTACAAGCTTATATATTTACCATTCTTGCAGCTGTCTACATTGCGGCTGCGACTCGTTCACGAAAACCTAAACCGCAGTCTGATCAAGGGCCGGCGCACTAATGAACATAATTAATTTAAACAACCAACCTATAAGGAAAAAAACATGGACAGCATGACAATGATAGCAGTGGCATCGATAATCATTTCGGGTGTCACCATCAGTTTTGGTTGCCTTGGGCCGTCACTTGGTGAAGGGCGCGCAGTAGCCACAGCATTAAGCGCTTTGGCGCAACAACCAGATGCATCAGCAACTATTACACGTACGTTATTTGTTGGCCTAGCAATGATCGAATCTACTGCGATTTACAGTTTTGTGGTATCGATGATCCTTATTTTTGCTAATCCTTTCTGGAATTACGCCATTGCCCAAGCCGCAGGTAACTAAACGATGTTGATTGATTGGTTCACCGTGGCGGCACAAGCTGTTAATTTTCTGATTTTGGTGTGGTTGCTGAAACGCTTTTTGTATAAGCCAATTCTGGATGCTATCGATGCTAGAGAGCAACGCATTGCTGCCGAACTGGCCGATGCCGCTTTGAAACAAACTGAGGCTAAAGCAGAGCGCGATGCATTTGAGCACAAAAATCATGAATTTGATCAGCAACGAGCCAAGTTGATGCAGCAGGTAAATCAGGAAGCTGAAGCCGAACACCAGCGCTTAATGACAGAGGCGCAGCAAGCCGCCGAGACCTTGAAAGTTAAACATCAGCAAAGCATGGCAAGGGATGCCCGTAACCTAAAACAAACACTGAGTCGTAAAGCAACACATGAAGTATTTTCCATCACGCGCAAAACCTTGAGTGATATGGCAAATACCAGTTTGGAGCAGCAAGTTGCGGAGGTTTTTATAGGCCGTTTGAATGAACTGGACCTACAAACAAAAAACATTCTTGCAGAGGCGTTAAAGACCACTTCGGCATCTGAGCCCGCTGTGCTACTTAGTGCATTTGAACTAGATGAGATCCAGCGCACAGCCATTCAAAATGCGCTCAATGTCACTTTTTCAGCTGATATTTCACTGCAGTTTGAAATCTCAGAGGAGCTTATTAGCGGAATAGAACTCAGAGCCAAGGGACAAAAATTAGTTTGGAGTATCGCCGATTATCTTGAGTTGTTAGAGCAAAGTATCGAGGCACTTATTAAAGAAAAAATTAAACCAGAAAATACAGCAAAACCAGTGGCTAAAACTGAAAGATTATGAGCAATATAAGCCAGAACTCTGTAATGGAAACTGCTAGCCTCGAAAGTGTATTCGACAGCGCATTTGCCGATATGTACCAAGCCCGCGAAACATTTATTCCACAATTAATTATGTACGAAGTGGGTATTATCACTAACGTTGCCACCGGTATTGCTAAAGTGTCGGGGCTGCCTGGAGTGGGCTTTGAAGAGCTGATTATGTTTCCTGGCAATGTACTTGGCATTGCCTTTAACGTGGATGCTGAAGAAATTGGTGTGGTGTTGTTGGGTGACTATTCGCACTTAGAAGCGGGGGATGAAGTGCGCCGTAGTGGTCGCGTAATGGATGTGGCAGTTGGGGAAGAATTGTTAGGCCGAGTGGTGGATCCCCTTGGTCGCCCACTCGATGAGGGTGGAAGTATTGAAACCAGTGTTCGCCTGCCCATTGAACGTCCTGCGGTGGCTATTATGGATAGATCGCCGGTTACTGTGCCGTTACAAACTGGACTGGTTGTGATTGATGCAATGATACCAGTGGGGCGTGGCCAGAGAGAGTTGATTCTGGGCGACCGACAGACAGGTAAAACGGCCATTGCCATAGACACTATTCTTAATCAGCGTGATAAAAATGTAATTTGTGTCTATTGCGCCATAGGCCAGCGCGCTTCTACTGTGGCAAAAACCGTGGATATATTACGGCAGCAGGGTGCACTGTCTTATACAGTTGTTGTGGTAACAGAAGGTAACGAACCACCCGGCTTGCAATATATAGCGCCTTACGCGGCCACCAGTATTGCTGAATATTTTATGGAGCAAGGCCGCGACGTATTGATTGTGTACGACGATTTAACCAAACACGCCAGAGCTTATCGCGAACTTTCGCTTCTGCTTCGCCGCCCACCGGGGCGAGAGGCATTTCCAGGGGATATTTTTTATATTCATTCACGCTTGCTGGAACGTGCTACTCATTTATGTAAAGAGCGCGGTGGCGGATCGCTGACCGCATTGCCCATTATTGAGACTGAAGCCCAAAACATTTCGGCGTATATTCCAACCAATCTGATTTCTATTACCGACGGCCAGATATACTTATCGCCATCGTTATTCGAATTGGGAATTTTGCCCGCTGTCGATGTAGGGAAGTCAGTTTCTCGAGTTGGCGGAAAAGCCCAGCATGCGGCGTTTCGCGCTGTAGCAGGAGATCTTAAACTGGCATATGCACAATTTGAAGAACTAGAAACCTTTGCTCGCTTTGGTGCTCGTATGGATGAAGACACACAAAAGTCCATTGAACATGGTCGTCGTATTCGCGCTTGCCTTAAACAATCAGAATCCTCACCTATCCCCGAGCCTGAACAAATTATTCTGCTGCTGGCTTTGACCTCGAACTTATTTGATAACATCCCACTAACACAGATGAACCAAGCGCAGAAAACTTTGCGCAAAGCCGCAGTTAACCTACCACCGGCTTTGTGCGAGCGCTTCGCTAGTGCCAAAACATTAAGCGATGAAGATCGCCTTAGCATTGTTGAGCTAGCCACTAATGCACTCTATGACTTTCTACCTGAGACTGAAGCTGAGCCACAGCAACAAAAGGCTAAGGCCAGTTATGATAAAAAAGTCGCTACTAAAGCAACTGCTGCACAAGCTAAGAATGTTTCCGAGTCTAAACAACCATGAGCGAAACTGCGGCCAGTCTTAGCCATAAGATCGACAGTGCCAGCGATCTCAAAGGTGTGGTGCGCACCATGAAGGCGCTCGCAGCATCTAGTATTAGTCAATACGAACAATCGGTAAGTGCGCTAACTGATTATTACCGCACTGTTGAGTTGGGATTGAGCGCGAGTTTCCGCGCTTCTGAGCCTGGCATGTCAGCTGTCAATACAGCCTCGAACACGATTCAACGAGACACTGATGTGATTGGAGTCATTGTATTTGGTTCCGATCAGGGACTGGTGGGGCAATTTAATGAAGATGTCGCAGACTTTGCTATTAAGACGCTTGCTACTTTAGAGGGTAAACCAAAGGTTTGGGCTGTGGGTGAACGAGTATATTCTAGACTTGCCGACGCTGGTTTGGAGCTGTGCAAAGGATTTTCTGTGCCGACCAGTGTTAATGACATTGCCGGATTGGTCAGCCAAATTCAAATAAATAGCGAAACACATGCAACTCAAAGTAGATCTGCAAGTGTTTATGTTTTCCACAATAGGCCTAAAACCGGGGCTTTATATCAGCCTGTATCGCAGCGATTGTTGCCTCTCGATAGACAATGGCAACAATCTCTGGCTCAAATTCCTTGGCCTAATAAACTTCTGCCAGAAATTTTAAGCAGTCAGACTTCAACTGTGAGCGCATTGATCCGCGAATATGTTTTTATATCATTATATCGCGCATGTGCTGAATCACTTGCCAGTGAGAATGCAAGCCGACTTGCAGCGATGCAGCGCGCAGAAAAAAACATCGACGAATTACTGGAAAACCTTGAAAGTGAGTTTCACCGCTTACGTCAAAACTCTATTGACGAAGAACTCAGTGATGTCTTAGCGGGATATGAATTGCTAAATTATTCACCCAAAACATGAGCGGTTAAATCATGCTAGTCGAGTGGGGAGTTGTACACATGACTCTAAAAACTCCCTAAATAAGGATATTTAAACTTCCATGTTTTAAATCAGATCACCGGCATTCATTAGCTTCTAGCAAACTTATGCATTAGACGCCTGATAAATACTGTCGATAGACTCATTGATAGTTGACTCAAATTCATCGTCAGACATTAGCTCGAATAACTCTTCAGATAAGGCTCTTGAGAAACTCGCAATCATGCCTTTGTTTTCTGATAATAGTCGGTTGGCTTTTTCACGACTATAGCCGCCAGACAATGCAACCACTTTTAATACTCTGGGATGAGCAATTATTTTGTCGTAAAAACCAGCGATTTTGGGTAGCGATAATTTTAACATTACTTGCTGATCAACGGGTACTGCATCCAATTGCTTTAACAATTCTCCACGAAGTAATAATTCGGCTGCACCTTTTTCTGGACTATAAATATCAATCTCAGCTTCGATGATCGGCACTAAACCTTTGGCTAATATCTGCGCCGCAACGGCAAATTGTTGAGCAACGATTATGTGAATGCCGCTATTATTTGCCAATTTTATGACTGAACGCATTTTGGTACCAAAGACTTTTTTATCGACAGCTTTGTCTAATAAATCATTCAAGCCGCGAATTGGCTTCATCAACTGAACCCCGTTATATTGCTCTTCTAAGCCAATATCTACTTTTAAAAAAGGCACAATATGTTTCTTTTGCCACAAATAATCTGCAGAGGCTAAGCCTTCGATTTCCCTGTCTAAGGTATTTTCAAACAAGATCGCAGCTAAAATCCTATCACCAGAAAAGGCTTCGCTAGTCATAATACGGGTGCGCATTTTATGCACTTTTGTAAACATTTCTTCATCACCAGAATATCGGTTTTCTGGAATACCATAACGACGCAACGCTTCGGGTGTACTACCGCCGCTTTGATCTAAGGCTGCAATAAAACCTTTCTCAGTTTGTATCTTTTTTAACATATCTAAGCGAACTTGTGATGCCATTGACAGTTTCCTTATGGGGATAATTGTAGGTACCAAGATTAACTAACCTTAACTATTAACATGGCTAAAGCCAATAATACTTTAGCTGCTAATAATGAACCTCAAACAGCAAAAAATATAGGATACTTTATCGGCAATATGTATCCTTCTTTACTTCGCGAGTGCCGCTATAGAAATCTTTTTTCCTTCAATCGAGATAATTATGAAAATGGATCTTGAAGCGGCGTGTCGCCAGTGCCAATATGCGTGGTAACAAGGGAAGCAGATTTTCTGTAGCCTAGTTACTGAGCTTAGATAATTTAATAGTATCTATCCCATAGTTT
>TARA_R110002153_G_scaffold53487_4_pt1 | contig 41017 bp, 35 predicted proteins | sample TARA_R110002153 | Tara Oceans TARA_R110002153 (sample SAMEA4398193) | marine metagenome | biome: Polar Biome; feature: [SRF] surface water layer (ENVO:00010504); material: water (ENVO:00002006), including particulate matter (ENVO:01000060) such as... | depth 5 m | reverse complement strand
AATTTAAAGCGTTTATTTATTGCACAGCATAAATAAAAATAATGTTGAGATCTAATACTTGATCTTTATGTAAATAACAATTATTCTTATTTGCATACGGGTTATTGAGAAATTTTATGTACGTTTGTTTATGCCATGGCATCACAGATAAAGCGATTAAACAGGCTGTCTTAGAAGACGGTGTGGGTAATATGCGTCTGCTTAAACAAAAGTTAGGTGTTGGCACACAATGTGGTAAATGTGTACAAATGGCACAAGCAATTATTGATAGTACTATTATTGATGAGTCTTTATTTAAAGAAGTGTGCTAAATCCCCTTATCAGGTTAAATATTCTTACGTTATAAATTAAAAAGCCAGTCACATGACTGGCTTTTTGCATTTTAGGTAATCAATTCACCTTACTCGACAAAGCCCTCATTGGCTTTAACAGTTAAAGGATGATAACCAGCTTTAGCTTCAGAAAAGGCCTTCTGTGCCATAACTTTACCCTCTGGGGTTTGCGAGAGTGCTTTATATAAAGGTTTAACTAACTTGTTGCGACCAATAGACGTTAAATATTCATGCAATCGTTTAAAAGCAGGTTGATACCAATTGTTAACACTGATCAATAACCAGCTATGGGCAATCTCATTATTTTTGCTACTGGTTAAGGAAAATGCCTTATCTAAATCGGCGAGTTGCTTTTGGCTTAACTTTTCAGGCATGTTATTTAAAAAATACAACCATTGATGCACTACCCAACTTTCACTATCAATTTCATTAGCTTGAATTGAACCTGTTAACCAAGCATCTCTTTCTTGGTCTACTACACTAAAGGCATCAGATTCAGGAACCGGAGCATCATCAGGGATCCCCGCTTGAAAAATCCATTGCTCAATTCTTTGTTTTGACAACTTATCGCTATGCTCTTGAAGTAATGTTTGTTCTAAATAACTAACAAATTGATCTGTGGTGATACTTTTAAACGCAAATTTTTCAAAATAGCCTAATAAAAATTGATCAAAATTTTCTCTGCCCACTTTATTTTCTAATTCACGCAAAAATAATGCACCTTTTTCATAAGGAATATTACTGAAAACGTCATCAGGATCACGGCCTCTTAAATCAATGGCCATAATCTGATCATTGGCAGGCAACGAATCAATATCTGCTTGCAAGTCTTGACGACCTAAAACAGCTTCCATTTCGAATCGTTCGTCTCCATAAACCATCTGCATAATTCGATAAGTTAAATAGGTGGTAAAACCTTCGTTTAACCAAAGGTCTCGCCACGTAGCGTTAGTGACTGTGTTACCAGACCAAGAATGAGCTAATTCATGGGCAATCAGCGACACTAAACTTTTATCCCCTGCAATGACAGTGGGGGTAATAAAAGATAATCTTGGATTTTCCATTCCACCAAAAGGGAAAGATGGAGGTAAAATCAATAAGTCGTATCTATCCCAGCTATAAGGTCCAAAGGCTTTTTCAGTGGCAATTAGCATAGACTCAGTATCAGCAAATTCAGCCGCAGCAGCGTCCAAAATACCTTTTTCAGAATACACCCCAGTGCGTTCACCCATTGATTTAAAGTGTAAGTCACCTACAGCTAACGCAATCAAGTATGACGGGATTGGTTGTGGCATTGAGAATTCATAAACTCCGTCTCTTTCAGTGTCAGGATCGTTAGACGCACTCATTACTGCAAGTAATGCCTTAGGGGTACGAATAGTCGCGTCATAGGTCATTCTGACTTGAGGAGAGTCTTGAAGTGGAATAAAACTGCGGGCGTGGATAGCTTGTGCTTGTGTGAACAAAAACGGATGTTTTTTACCGGCTGTTTGCTCTGGTGTAAGCCACTGTACGCCAGATGCTTCGGGTGAGGTTTGATAACTAATCACCACACTATCTGCATCGGCTGGTATTTCAATGGTTAAGGCTGCCCCTAAAAATGAATCGCCGCTGGCTAAATCAAAATTAAGCTCTTTACCCATAGCTGTGACACTTTTTATAGTTAAATCACGTGTGTCTAATATCAACTGTTTTGCGTTTTTTTCTGCTCTTTGAAAATCTAACTGAGCGGTTCCCACTAAAACTTTTTTAGCAAAATCCACGGTCAAATCTAAGCTTAAGTGAGTCACTTTTATCGACTCTGGATTCGCAAACGAATGATAATCCTTGCCGACTTGCATGGTACTTGTTGCCACTTCAGTAGCAGCTGCAGATTGCTCTATTTTAGGACTAGTCGTTGTCTTAATTGTCTTAGTTGTACTATTGTCGGAACAACCGCTAAGCATGGTTAAAGCCACAGCGCCAACAACAATGTATTTTGTAAACATGTTTTTACCTTATAGAAAGTACTTAGATAAAGTGTGGCATATTTAGCGCCACATAAAAATATGTAATACCAATTCACTGAATGTATTTTGTAATGACAAGTTGCCGAATATCAATGTATTCTTCGCTATAGAAGTGGCGGTAAATAGGAAGTGAATCGGAGGTAAATAGATGGCAAAAATGCAAAGCATGGAAATATTTGACGAGGGTCTAGATGAGTTTTTAAACGAACTAAAAGATGTAAAACCGATCCAACAAATCGATACTGTGCCTACTAGTCATCAAAAAAATACTTTGGCTCAGCAATTAAAAAGACAAGCAATAGAGTCCACCCTAAACCTTACGAATAACTACCTGAGTGTTGAAAAAGTCGAGCCTGTCGATCCATATGATCACATTAGTTTTAAGCAGGATGGTGTTCAACAGGGCGTTTTTAAAAATTTAAGATTAGGTAAATACAAAATTGATTTTGTTTTAAATCTACAACAAAATAAATTTGAACAGGCTAGAACCTCGCTTTTTAATCACATCATAGATAGTCACAAAAAAGGGGATCGTACTTTATTAATTAAACACGGCCTAGGTTTGCACAGTCAGCCATTTCCGGCACTTTTAAAAAGTTACCTGCATCAATGGTTACAACAAATGCCAGAGGTGATTGCTTACCATACGGCACAGCCTAAACATGGTGGAAATAGTGCGGTGTATGCTTTATTGAAAAAGAACCAACAAGCAAAAGCCAATAACCGCGAGTTACATCACCAAAAGTAGAACTAGTGGAACGAATGGAACTAAAAAGCCGTTCTAGATTTCAGAATGTAGTTTGATAACCTGCTCTGGGGGAGAGTCTGTAGAAGACTGAGGATGAGTAGAAGATTTAGCCGAAGCGCTAAAAATAGCGGCAACAATGAGGAATATAACTGTCACTATTACACCAGCTAAACCAAAGCCTTTGTTTGAACGATTCATGAGCGTCTCTTATTATTTTTAATTTTTAATTTCATCAAACACATATTCATTTACACTTTGTTAACATGCAGAAGACGTACTCCCTGTCAACATGTGGCTAAATATTAATCACTATTTCACTGATATACAAGGGTTTTATTTTTTCTTTAATAAAAAACTTGAAATTATCAAAATTTTAAGATGACTGGAGTTGTAAATTCCCCAGTCATTAATAAAAGTCGACTTCAATAAATACTGGTTATAATTATCTGTTTACACTAAGCATAGATTGTATTTATTCGTAAAAGTTCATCTCTAACCAAGATAAACTCTAGCGTTTCTAAACATACGCATCCACGCACTGTCTTCTTGCCAATCTTCTGGGTGCCAAGAGTTAGCAACCGTTCTAAACACTCTTTCAGGATGAGGCATCATAATGGTTGCCCTACCGTCACTGCTGGTTAAACCTGCTATCCCAAGAGGCGAACCATTCGGATTAGCGGGGTAGTTTTGAGTGACATGACCATAATTGTCGACGTATTGCAGGGAAACAGCGGCGCTTTGTAAAGCAGTTAGCGCACCCTGATCGTTGGCAAACTCTGCTCGACCTTCACCGTGAGAAACCGCAATAGGCATTCTTGAGCCCTGCATTCCATCAAAAAATATCGACTTTGATGATTTGACTTCCAACATCGCGACCCGCGCTTCAAAACGTTCAGATTGATTGGTTACAAAATGTGGCCACAATTCGGCGCCAGGAATAAGTGATTTTAAATTAGACATCATCTGACAACCATTACACACACCCAGAGAGAACGAATCTTGGCGAGCAAAAAACTCAGCAAACTGGTCTCTGGCTTGATTGTTAAACAAAATCGATTTTGCCCAACCTTCTCCAGCACCTAACACGTCACCGTAAGAAAACCCGCCACAGGCGACTAAGCCTTTAAACGTATCTAAAGACTGTTTACCCGATAACAAGTCACTCATATGCACATCTATCGTACTGAATCCTGCACGATCGAATGCAGCGGCCATTTCCACATGGGAGTTCACGCCTTGTTCTCGTAATATAGCGATACGCGGGGCGACACTTTTAAGAATATAGGGTGCAGCAACATCTTCAGTGACATCAAAACTTAAATTGGCATGTAAACCAGGATCTTTAACATCGGCTTTAGCAGCAAACTCTTGTTCGGCGCAACTTGGGTTATCTCTACGTTTCTGCATTTGCAGCGTTGTTTGTGCCCAAGCTTGACGATAAAACACTCGGCTATTTTCAAGAACAACCTGTCCGTTTTGTTTGAAGACAATCTGGTCAGTGTAATTGAGGCTACCGATACTGTGTACTAAATGCTGGACTTTGTGCTTAGCAAAAACCTTTAATACCTGTTCTTTCTCTGTCGTTGAAATTTGAATAACTGCGCCTAGTTCCTCGTTGAATAATAATTCAATGGCCGAGCCGCTAAGTGCATCTAAATGAATATCCACACCTGTTTTACCAGCAAAAGCCATTTCCACTATAGAGGTAAACAAACCGCCGTCTGATCTATCGTGATAAGCCAATAAACGTTTTTCATTGACTAATTGCTGCACGGCTAAAAAGAACCCTTTTAATAGCGGAGCAGAATCTACATCTGGAGCCACATTACCTAACTGTTGGTATACTTGTGCCAAGCACGATGCACCTAGACGGTTTTGTCCTTGGCCTAAGTCAATCAGTAATAATTCAGTTTCAGCTACTTTGGTGTTTAATTCTGGCGTTAAGGTCTTGCGAATATCCTTTACGGCACCAAAAGCAGTGATCACCAACGAAAGTGGTGATGTTACTGATTTATCACCTTGTTCATCCTGCCAAGTGGTTTTCATTGACATCGAATCTTTGCCCACAGGAATGGTGATATCCAAAGCTGGACATAACTCTTCACCCACGGCTTTGACGGCTTCATATAAACCTGCGTCTTCACCTGGATGCCCTGCTGCAGCCATCCAATTGGCCGATAAGTTGATCCGTTTCAAATCACCAATATCAGCTGCCGCTAAGTTAGTTAATGCCTCACCAACCGCCATACGGGCAGAAGCGGCATAATTAATCAATGCGATAGGAGTGCGCTCGCCCATAGACATAGCTTCGCCTTGATAACTATCAAAGGAACTGGCCGTTACCGCTACATCAGCTACAGGTACTTGCCAAGGCCCGACCATTTGGTCTCTAGCGACCAAGCCTGTCACTGAACGATCACCAATAGTGATCAAAAAAGTCTTTTCGGCCACAGTGGGTAAATTCAACACTCGTTCTGCCGCTTCTGCCAGTTCCATGACACTAGTATCAATTGCCATCGAATCAAGCGTTTTAGAGATGACATCACGATGCATTTTAGGGGTTTTGCCTAACAATACTTCCAGAGGCATATCAATTGCGTTGTTTTCAAAATGTTGATCACTGAGTGTCAGATGTTCTTCTTTAGTAGCCTCACCTACGACCGCAAAAGGCGCACGTTCACGGCGACAAATTTCAGCAAAGGTAGCAAGGTTTTCCGGTGCAACTGACATCACATAACGTTCTTGTGACTCATTACACCAGACTTCTAAAGGTGACATTCCAGGTTCGTCGTTTGGCACATTGCGCAATTCAAACTTGCCACCCCGTCCGCCATCACTCACTAACTCAGGGAAGGCGTTAGATAAACCACCAGCACCCACATCATGAATAAATTGGATAGGGTTTTCATCGCCCATCTGCCAACATTTATCAATCACTTCTTGGCAACGACGTTCCATTTCTGGGTTACCACGTTGCACCGATGCAAAATCTAAGTCTTCACTAGATTGGCCAGACGCCATAGACGAGGCAGCACCACCACCCAAACCTATATTCATTGCCGGGCCACCCAAAGCAATTAGCTTAGCCCCAACGGTAATTTCGCCTTTTTGGATATGTGATTTGCGAATATTGCCCAAGCCACCAGCGAGCATAATGGGTTTGTGATATCCTCTTACCTCTTCACCATTAAAACTTGTCACTTTTTGTTCGTAGGTTCTAAAGTACCCTAAAATACTGGGGCGACCGAATTCGTTATTAAATGCCGCGCCTCCGAGTGGGCCATCCATCATAATATCGTACGCGCTGACTATACGAGTTGGCTTTCCAAAATCAGTTTCCCATGGTTGTTCAAATCCAGGAATACGTAAATTAGACACAGAAAAACCGACTAACCCGGCTTTGGGTTTAGAGCCTCTTCCGGTAGCGCCTTCGTCACGTATTTCACCACCAGAACCGGTCGCGGCTCCAGAAAATGGCGCAATAGCTGTGGGATGATTATGGGTTTCGACTTTCATCAAAATATCAATGTCTTCATGATGATAGCGATATTCGTTCCCCTGGGACTCTGGGAAAAAACGCCCAGCAAAACTACCTTCCATCACCGCAGCATTATCTTTGTAAGCGGAATGAACGTTTTCACCACACTGTTCATAGGTATTTTTAATCATTTTAAACAATGATTTAGATTGTACTTGACCGTCTATTGTCCAATCGGCGTTAAATATTTTGTGACGACAATGTTCAGAGTTCGCTTGAGCAAACATATACAACTCTACGTCATTAGGGTTGCGTCCCAATCGACTGAAATTATCAAACAGATAATCCACTTCATCGTCCGCCAAAGCTAAACCTAATCGCACATTGGCTTGTTGTAACGCAGTTTTACCCTGACTGAGCATATCCACAGAAGTTAAAGCTGTGGGTTCACTTTGCACAAACAGCGACTCGGCAGCTTGGAAATCAGCCATAATCACTTCTGTCATTCTGTCGTGAAGTAATGCTTTTAATGCAGCTAATTGTGTTTCAGTTAAACTACCTTGTTGAATTTGCAGATAATAAGCCACGCCCCTTTCCAAACGTTGCACTTTATCTAGACCACAGTTGTGCGCTATATCAGTGGATTTAGAAGACCAAGGCGATATTGTACCTGGCCTAGGGGTTACTAAAAGTAATGTACCTTCAGCTTGATGTTCTTGAATACTAGGGCCATAAGTTAACAACTTGGCCAATATTGAATGTTCTTGCTCACTAAGTGGCTCAGAAACCTTCACAAAATGTGCATATTCAGCATAAATACTAGATACTGGTAGGCCATGTTCGGCAAATTGAGCAAGATATTTTTCAATACGAAAATCGGATAAAGCAGGGGTACCGCGAAGCACTAACATAAAGCCGTTACCTATAGCAGAATTCACATATCATTTAAAATGTGCGAATCGATGAATGAGGAATTTTAAGGCGCGGATTATAGGGTAATTTAACTACATTTATAAGCATCAGTTTGGCTAAAAACTTAGTTTTATTTGTTTTAATTCATAACTTTGCTTACTTTGCCATATGACCAAACAGTCTACTTTTGTTTAACAAAGCACTGGATGAAATCCTATAATTTGTTCACAATAGTGATCTTATATAAAATACTACCTAAATGAGGGAATAATTATTCGTTTACAGCGCAGTCTCATTTTGTTCCTAATACTGATAATTGGTGGTTGTAATGACATCAAACATTCTTCCAGCTTGGGAGACATATTAGATGCTGGAATATTAAAAGTTGGAACCACCTATGGGCTAACCACCTATTACAATGGTGCCACTGGGCCTGTTGGCTTTGAATATGAACTGGCTGAAGGTTTTGCTGCTTACCTTGGTGTAAAACTTGAAGTGTTCCCATACTACAATTTAGATGATTTATTTCCGCAATTATCAAACGCCCACCTAGATATGATTGCAGCAGGCATGAGTGTCAGCCCCGAACGATATCAAAGATTCAAATTTGGCCCCGGGTACCAGCGTGTCAGTGAAAAACTGGTATTCAAGCAAGGTAAAGAATGGCCACGAACAATTGAAGATTTAAAAGGTAAATTAGTTATAGCTGCTGGCAGTAGCCATCATGAATCTCTTCTTAAATTGCAAAAGGAGTTTGAGCAACTGAGTTGGCAAGAAACCAACGACAGTGATATGGAAGAGCTGCTAGAAATGGTGTTGACCGAAGAACTTGACTACACCATAGCCGACTCTAACATTTTGGCCTTAATGCGCCGCCGTTATCCTGAACTATCTATAGGTTTTTCCATCAGCCCTGAACAAGATATTGCTTGGGCAGTCAATAAAGATAGAGATGATTCATTGTTGGCAGCTCTGATTGAATATTTTGGCATTATCCAAAACAATGGCACTTTAGCTGCGTTAGAAGACAAATATTTTGGTCATGTAAGACTATTTAATTATGTTGATACTAGGGCGTTTATAAAATCTTCAAGAGAAGTTCTGCCCAAATTTCAACCTTGGTTTGAGCAATATTCGAATGATCTAGACTGGCGTTTATTGGCCGCCATGAGTTATCAAGAAAGTCACTGGCATCCCAAAGCTAAATCTGTCACAGGTGTGCGCGGCATGATGATGTTAACACTGACCACAGCTAAGGAGCTAGGCATAGTGTCTCGACTGGATCCTGAGCAAAGTATTAAAGGTGGTGCAAACTACCTAACTAAACTACTTAAACGTATCCCAGATCGCATTACCCACCCCGACCGTTTATGGTTTGCACTGGCGGCATACAATGTGGGATTGGGGCATTTAGAAGATGCAAGAGTATTAACAGATCGTCAAGGCGCCAACCCTGACATGTGGGTAGACGTAAAAATACGGCTACTCCAGCTAAGACAAAAAAAATATTATAAAACAACTCGTTACGGCTATGCCCGAGGCAATGAAGCCGTCGCATATGTCGATAACATCAGGCGTTACTACGACACTCTGGTGTGGTTAGACGAACAACAACCGCAAATTTTAGAGCCTGAAATTGCACCGGATGAAACGGAACAAGAAGCTGAAGTAGTGGCTGATTAGCTATTACTCGCTCTCTGCATATCCTGAATGTGCGTTACGGATCTCATAAAAGGTAGCTTGCGCATATTCATCAGGGTCACTGCTGTTGTTTAAATGATACACGCCTACCTTAAAGTAGTGATATTGACCATCTTGATCAAACAAACTATTGGACATATCTAAGTCTTCCACTACATCATCTTTACCTTCTCTGATAATGGTCACAGTCAACAAATTTGCCGTCACGTTAATCCGATAACTAAACTTCTCGTCCAATGCTATACCATCACTAGGGTTAGAGGCACTGTTACTTCTTGAACCAATCATTTCAACATACACTTCGTCACTTCCCTCGACACGGCTTTCATGAGCAAAATAGATTGAACCTTTGTTGTTGCCTGGCAGTTTGCGGTAATACAAACGTATCGGTTCATCATCGTTAGCATGTATCTGCCCGATAACCACTCGACCAATTTGATAATTTTCCCCAGTAGTAGTGACATTGTTCACAGCCAAAGTCACATTAAGTTCGCCGTCTACGCCACCAGCATTAACTTGCCCTTCGTTAGATGCACTACCAAATACCCAGTTATTTTTGTTCACTCCTTGGGTTTTGATTGAGCTATCACCACGGCGTAACATTTCACGCAACTCTACACGTACATAACTAGTATTAGTTGAGGTTTTAAAGCCATAACTGGGCGAACGCATCACTATTCCGTTGTCGGCTGACGCGTAAAAGTATTCTGAGTTGCTATAACCAGCTGCAAGGTCGTCTTCGTCAATTGTGTCGGATTTCCCATTATTATCTTCATCAGTGGGTACACTCAGGTACCAGTCGACTAACTCAATACCCAACTCATTAGGAAACAAATCTACAATCTGACCATCCGCGCCTTCACAGCTATGGACTTGTACTTCAACAATACTATTCCAGTCATTTTCTGAATTACCCATACCGACAATTTTGACATATTAGGCATCACTTGGATTTAAATCAACTTGTTCAAAGCCACTATGGCGGCCACTGGAAGTTGATTCAGTTAATACATTTTGCCAAGTGTTTTGGTCGTTAGAGGTTTCGATACTAAAACTAGCTTGACGTTCGGCGCCTAGATACCATTTAATTTTTAACGAACCTACAGATTTCACTTCACCTAAATCAAAAGTAATCTCTTGGGCTGTGCCCAAAGAAGACCATCTGGATTTAATATCGGTTTTCCCATCAATTACATTAGCTGCTGGGTATTCGGGATCTGCTTCTTCATTGTCGTCTGCACTTAATATCGTATATTGCACATTAGTACAGCCCGCAGGGTTTTTGGGCACTTCTACAACCGGGAGCTCATCAATCATCATCGGTGCGGTATCTGGATCAGAACTGCCCCCACAAGAGGACAATAAGACTAATATAGTCACAGCCATGCTTTTTTTATTCAAAGGAAATTCCAACATAACTACACACCTATTGCTCTTAGCCAAGAAAATCATAAATTTATTCAGCTTAATGAATTCAAAAAATGAGGATTTAACAATCAACTATGGACGACCTAATAACACTAATATAGATAAAAGAACTTGTTTAGCGCTTAAAATTCACACTGTCATAAATTCTTAATAAAGATAACTTATATTGATTGAAACTTTAATAGATTTTGTAGAGTCTATATACCCAATTAAATAGGAGTTCATAATGAAAAAACGTACCACAAATATTAATAGAAACCGCTTAGGTAGCAACAGTCGAAGACGCCAACTGCTAAAACGTGTTCATCAAAAAGTGATATCACGTCGCCAAAATTTTCAAATAATAGAGGCAACAGAAGAATTAGCACAAGCCTGCTAAGCCAAGTTATTAATCTTTATTCCTAGAAGATTTTTTTTGTTCTCTGCGCATTTTAAAAAACGCTGATAATTTATCACCACACTCTTGTGCTAATACGCCACCAATCACCTCAACATGATGATTCATTCGAGGATCACCGAGTAAATCGAACAAACTTCCTACGGCCCCTGTTTTAAAATCTGACGCTGCAAAAACCAAACGCTGAATACGACTGTGGATCAATAATCCTGCACACATAGTGCAAGGCTCAAGTGTTACGTACAAACAACTATTAACTAACCGATAATTCTGCATGTTTTTTCCAGCGTCACGGATCGCCATCATCTCTGCGTGTGCAGAGGGATCATGCAAACTAATGGGTTGATTCCAGCCTTCTCCAATAATCTGATTATCTTTGACCAGCACAGCACCCACAGGAATTTCACCTTGCTGCTGCGCGTTGTCTGCCAAAGATAAGGCATGGCGCATCCAATATTCGTCTTGTTCAGTACTCAATGGTTGTATTTCTCTACTTTTGGTTAATTAGCTCACTAAATTGGCCATTTTCGCCAAATCATAAAGTCAAAATATTACTAAAACATCATAACTAGATGATAAATATAGCTTTTAAATTATGGTCAATTATTTGCTTTGTTATTGGCATAAGCATAAACTTTTTATAAATCGTATCAAGGAAAAGGGGATAAAACATGAATATGACAGCCATCGCAATAGTCGCTTTAGTTTGTTGGGCAATAGTTGAACTGGTAAATGGACCAAAAGGCAAAAAGAAGGATAAAAAAGAAGTCGATCAGGTCAATCTAACTAATGATTTAGAACGTGAAGTGACTGCTATGCGTGAACGTATTGAAACCCTAGAAAAAATCGTTACTGACGAAAAATATGATCTAAATCGTCAATTTGATGATTTAAAAAAAGATAAAGTGGCCTAGTCACAACTTTTAGATTGTTCAAACTGGATGATTTTAAGTTCATAGGGTTTGTAACTAAGCTCCTAATTTTTATTTGTATTCGAATAAAAATTAGGTAACAAAATCACTTCATTTTTCTAAGATGAGCACAAGCATACATACTAAGAAATTTGTTTTGCTCTGCTTTAGATAAATTGACTAATCTAGCCTGTAAATAATCAGTAGCTGCCTTGGTATACGCATCAGTCTCAAGGCCTTCTGTAGCAATCCTGTTGTTATCACTGCTTAGCATTTCTGCCGCAACTGGCCCAGTTGAAAAACAGTTGTATCCCTGTAGTATTTCTTGATCTATGTGTGCAGCCACTTCTTTTGCGTTGCTAAACTCAGCGGCTAATACTTCACCAAAATGAATATGTACCCTACCCTTTTGACCGGTAATACCATTAACTATGCTTCTAACATCTTCATTATCTGGCTTGTCATAACTACCTTCACGTTCAACTTGTTGAAGTTCTTTGGCTTTATTGATATCGCAGGGATCAAACTCATAGGATATCGATACAGGCACAATACGTAAGTTTCGAATGTATTCTGAAAACTCAACATCCTTAGATTTATTTAATGCTAACATCGACAAAATAGCGGGATTAGTGATGTCATTACCGTCTTTTGCACGCCCTTCTCTTTGTGCTATCCAAATATGCTGTTGTTCAGTATTTAAGGTAAATTCAATATATTCACTTAATAACTTGGCTGCAGCTAGTTTCTCACGTCTGTCAGAAGCTGAGCGTTTCACGATAAAACACTTATTTAATCTTATAAGATCGGCAACCCATTCTTTTTTAAGTAAATTATCACCTACAGCAATACGTACAGTATCTTGCCCATTTACGTGTAGCGCCCAGTTCACAAAAGCAGGATCTAAGGCAATATCACGATGATTGCTCATAAACAAACAGGCTTGAGATAAATCCAGTTTGTCTAAGCCACTAACAGTAAAGGACTCTGTAGTAGTACTGATCATTCGCTCCATATAAGGTTCAACTAAGTGTTGGAAGCCTCTAAGCGTAGTAATTTTACTTATTTGTTTGATGATAAAATGACGGGTAACAAAACCTAAAGCCGGACGCATAAAGCGCGGCCAAGCACTAAATTTGAAAGCGACTATGCTATTGATAAACTCTTTATTATTAAAAAGCTTAGGTAACACGACAGATAAATCTGCGTCATCAAAGGGCCGAATTGAATCAAACTTAGTAGGCATATTGTTTTTATTGTCTCTACTGTAAAACAGGCGGAATATTTTGCCGTCTATTGTGCCAGTCGGCAAATGATTTAGTAATGGTCTGCGCAGTAAACTGCGAAGCGATTAATAGCTATTTATTCTTCATTTAATTGCAAGGCTTGCCAGTTTACTTCCACTTGCTCATTCTCAGCGGCGATAAATGCGGATTCACCACTTAAGGTGACTGAGAAGTCCATTTTACGGGCAAGCAAACCACTCAACCCTTGGATCTCTTGCCAATCAAAACTGAGCACATTCACTGGCAAGGAACTAAATTGTGCTTGTGACTGTTTCCACCATGCATTAGATTTTGAATTAAAACTGTATACATAAGTTTGTTTCGATAAACGGCAGCTTTTTTTGATCCGCTCAAAACTGGGTTCACCAACATCTATCCATAAGTGAAGTTGATCATCTAAACCTCGCAACCAAATATCAGGTTCGTCAATTGCACTTAAACCTTTAGTAAAGGTCATTAGGTTCTCGTGGTCTTGATAGGCATGTAAACAAAACACTAAAACCCGCACCATCATCCGTTCTTTGGTTTCTGATGGATGTAATGCAACGGTTAAATTAAGGGTATCAAAATAATCATGGTTAAGATCAGATACAGATAATTTGAATTTATAAATGGTTGGCTTTAAAGCCATAGGTTGATATGTCCATAGTAGTAGTGCTGACTATTTGTGCCTGCCCTATTGGGATAATTTCATTTCAATAAGTGAAGCTTGAAAGCCTAACTTCTTGTATGCATTCAGTGCTGGGATGTTGTCTGCGTATGCTTCAAGGTAAAAGTCTCGCATACCTTGATCTTTACCCCATTGAATCAAGGTTTCGATAACCATTTGATTAATGCCTTGGCCTCTGTGGCTTGGCGCAACATACATAAACCCAAGATAGGTATGTAGTTCATGGTTTAAATGTGCTTTAGATTGTTTGATACGAGCATAACCCGAGCCCACAATCACGCCGTTATCTTCAGCTACCACTACATTAGAATTTTCGCTATCAATTAACGCCCCAATATCGTAATAACAAATATGTTGCGACTTTAAACAATCATTAAAAGGCCGCTCTGTAGCGATGATCCCTTGTTCAAAGCCTTTCAATACTGGCAAGTCTGCTTGTACTGCAGCTCTTATTGTTATGTTACTCATAGGGCGTTTTGCCTTCTCTACTTAACGATTTAACTAGGGTGTGTTGACCTTTCATAGGTCGTCTTTTGATCAAAGTCCAACACACCTTACTATATTATTCCCACTCTATGGTAGCCGGTGGTTTACCTGATATATCGTAAACCACACGAGAAATCCCATCAATTTCATTGATAATACGATTCGATACTTTACCTAAAAAATCATAAGGTAAATGTGCCCAGTGAGCTGTCATAAAGTCTATAGTTTCTACAGCTCTTAATGACACCACCCAATCGTACTTACGTACATCACCCATTACACCAACAGATTTAACAGGTAAAAAGACCGTAAATGCTTGGCTGACTTTTTGGTATAAATCAGCTGCATGTAATTCATCAATAAAAATCGCATCGGCACGGCGTAACAAATCACAATATTCTTTTTTAACTTCACCTAAAACCCGCACGCCTAAACCCGGCCCAGGGAAAGGATGACGATATAACATGTCGTAGGGTAAACCTAATTCTAAACCAATTTTGCGCACTTCATCTTTAAACAATTCACGCAGTGGTTCCACTAGCCCCATTTTCATATCTGCAGGCAATCCTCCCACGTTGTGATGAGATTTAATCACATGGGCTTTACCAGTGGCTGAAGCTGCAGACTCGATAACGTCAGGATAAATAGTGCCTTGTGCTAACCATTTGGCATCGACTAACTTTTTCGACTCTTCATCAAATACCTCTACAAAGATACGCCCAATAATTTTACGTTTAGCCTCAGGCTCATCTGTGCCAGCTAGTGCATCTAGAAATCTATCTTCAGCTTCAATTTTGCGAATATTCAAACCAAAGTGATCGCCAAACATGTCCATTACTTGCTGGCCTTCATTAAGACGCAACAAACCGTTATCAACAAATACACAAGTGAGGTTTTTACCAATAGCTCGATGTAACAGCATAGCCACAACAGAAGAATCAACACCGCCTGACAAACCTAAAATAACTTGGTCATCACCGATTTGTTTTTTCATTTTCTCGATGGCATTTTCGATAATCGCTGCTGGTGTCCACAGTTTCTCACAACCACATATGTCTAGAACAAAATGGGATAAAATGCGCTCACCTTGGCGAGTGTGGGTGACTTCAGGGTGAAATTGCACACCGTAGAATTGTTTTTCTTTATTCACAAACGCAGCAAATGGGCAGCTATCCGTCTTGGCCGTGGTTACAAACCCTGGAGGAGCAGCGCTGACCTTATCGCCATGGCTCATCCACACATCAAGTAACGCATTACCATTGGCACCTACGTGATCTTCAATGTTATTCAACAACGCCATGTCAGCAATCACTTCGACCTGAGCATAGCCAAATTCACGCTTATTTGAACCTTGAACGGCACCGCCAAGTTGTTCAGCCATGACCTGCATACCATAACAAATACCGAATACAGGCACACCTGCTTGATATACATATTCTGGCGCTCTGGGGGAGTTTTCGGCATGCACTGACTCAGGGCCACCAGATAAAATAATACCATTTGGGTTAAATTCACGAATTTGTTCTTCACTGACATCCCATGCCCAAAGTTCACAATAAACGCCAATTTCACGGACTCGACGTGCAATTAATTGAGTGTATTGCGATCCAAAATCGAGGATCAAAATACGTTGGTCATGGATATCTAAGCTCATTTGGTTACTCTTATAAAAATAAAATGTGAACGCCATTTGACCGGCAAACAGCGTTCATTTGAAATAAAGCACTTACCCTAGGCGGTAGTTTGGTGCTTCTTTGGTAATACTCACATCATGCACATGGGACTCACCCATACCAGCTGCAGTCACTTTGACAAACTGTGATTTAGTGCGTAACTCTTCAATAGTTGCGCATCCCGTCAATCCCATGGCGGAGCGCAAGCCCCCCATTTGTTGGTGAATAATGTTGGAGATTGGGCCTTTATAGGCCACGCGGCCTTCTATGCCTTCAGGAACAAGTTTTTCTGCACTTTTACTGTCTTGAAAATACCGATCAGAAGAACCATTACTTTGATCCATAGCCCCCAAAGACCCCATACCACGATAGGATTTATAATAGCGACCTTGGTATAATTCAACTTCACCCGGCGCCTCTTCGGTTCCTGCCAGCAAACTACCAACCATCACAGAGCTCGCGCCCGCAGCCAAAGCCTTTGCAATATCACCAGAAAAGCGAATACCGCCATCAGCAATCACCGGCACATCGGTACCTTTTAAGGCGTCAACCGCATCTGATACTGCAGTTATTTGCGGAACACCACAACCAGTTACAATTCGAGTGGTACATATTGACCCTGGGCCAATACCGACTTTAACTGCATCAACACCGGCATCAGCTAGAGCTTTAGCGCCTGCACCTGTTGCGACATTACCTGCAATTAGCTGCACGTCTGGATAGTCTTTACGTACCTTAGTGACACGGTCAATTACACCTTGAGAATGACCGTGAGAGGTATCAATCAGTAACACGTCAACACCAGCCTCGATTAGAGCTTTAATACGTTCATCGGTCCCAGGACCAACACTAACCGCAGCACCTACACGTAAGCGACCCAACTCATCTTTACAAGCATTAGGTTTACTTTCTGCTTTTTGAAAATCTTTAACGGTGATCATGCCAGTTAGTTTAAATGCATCGTCTACCACTAGAATTTTTTCTATACGGTGTTCATGCATTAACTCAAGCACTTGTTCTGAGGAGGCGCCTTCTTTGATTGTAACTAAGTCATTTTTCTTTGTCATAACGCTGGAAATAGGTTGTTCTAAACTCTTTTCAAAACGTAAATCACGGCCAGTTACAATACCTATAAGGTTATTATCTTCATCTACTACAGGAAAACCAGAAAAGCCGTGTCTTTTACTCAAGGCATTAATTTCGCCAATGGTAGCGCTGGGCAGAACAGTAACTGGGTCAGACACCACGCCACTTTCGTATTTTTTCACCGTGCGTACATGTTCTGCCTGCTGTTCTGGCGTCATGTTTTTATGAATAAATCCAATACCGCCTTCTTGCGCTAACGCAATAGCTAAACGCGCTTCGGAAACTGTGTCCATTGCGGCAGAAACTAGGGGAATATTTAAACTTACACCACGAGTCAATCTTGTATTAAGATTGGCGGTATGAGGGAGAACAGTTGAGTGCCCTGGCACCAACAAAACATCGTCAAACGTAAGGGCTTCTTTCGCGATCCTTAACATGCAATATCACCTATAAATGCGGATTTAATTGCGGCGCAATTCTAACGGCTTTAGGCATATCAGTCTAGATATATATCAGAATTGCGAGTAAATCAGGTAAACTAATTGGCAATGTTATATTAGAGAACCCCGCAATCAATGTTTCTTGCCCAAACCACATCAAAAAACATCCTTACTGTTAGCAAACTAAATCGTTTAGCTCGCTCGGTTTTAGAAGCCGAAATTGGTCAGATTTGGCTGTCGGCTGAAATCTCGAATTTTGTCGCCGCTAGTTCTGGACATTGGTACTTCACCCTTAAGGATGATCGTGCCCAAGTCAAAGGGGCCATGTTTAAGGGTGCAAACCGTAAAGTGCATCAGAAGCCTAAAGAAGGTGACAAGGTTTTAGTCAGAGCAAACATCAGCTTGTATGAGCCTAGGGGTGATTACCAAATTATTGTTGAGCATATGGAGCCAGAAGGTGAAGGGCAACTTAAACAACAATTCGAAATGTTAAAACGGCAGTTAGCCTCTGAAGGGATATTTGCCCAAGAATATAAAAAGCCAATACCTGATACAGTATTAAGAGTAGGGGTAGTGACCTCCCCTACTGGTGCCGCATTGCATGATATATTAACTGTACTAAAACGCCGAAACCCTGCTATTGAAGTGGTTATCTATCCTAGCCAAGTGCAAGGTGATAGTGCAGCGTCACTAATTTGTGCGGCTATAACTCTAGCCAACCTAAGAAACGAAGTGGATGTGTTAATTGTTGGCAGAGGCGGCGGTTCGTTAGAAGATTTGTGGTGTTTTAACAATGAACAAGTGGCCAGAACAATATTCGCCTCAACTATCCCCATAATCAGTGCAGTCGGTCACGAAATAGATGTGAGTATTGCAGATTTTGTGGCAGATATGCGTGCCCCAACTCCTTCAGCTGCTGCCGAATTGGTCAGTCAGGACCAATCGTCTCTGCACAATAAAATCTTAGTCCTGCAAGACACATTGTTGAAAGCTTATAATAGGTTGCTACAGCAATGGACTCATCAGCATCAGACAGTAAAACAACGATTACTGCAAAATCATCCACAAAAACAACTTCAACAAAAAAGTCAGTATGTCGATCAATTACAAGCCACTTTGCAAACAGCAATCAATCAAAAGCTTACTCAAGCAAAACTGCAGCAACAGCATACCCAAAGTAGACTTTCATTATCCTCGCCCCAGAAACTACTACAACGCCATCAACTAGGATTACAGCAACTGCAGACTAAATTACAAAGGAGTTGCCAACAGTTAATAGAAAACAAAACCCAAAAATTACGCAATAGTATGCATTTATTAGATACCGTAAGCCCATTGGCCACCTTAGCAAGAGGCTACAGCATCAGTTTTAAGCAGGGAAAAATAGTCAAAAGTACTCAACAAGTGAAAGTTGGAGATATATTAGTGACACGTTTAGAAGATGGAGAGGTGCATAGTGAAATTAAATGAGCCTTCGACTATGATTTAAAAAGCAGTACAGCGCAAAATATTTTGTTTGCGAATATTTTATACCTAGTAATTGGATAATTGGGAAGATAACTTTCCATGTTCATTTTTTATTCAATTTAAGTTTGGAAACCTTTATATTTTGCGCTAGATTAGCTGCGCCAAAGCTACGTAAAAGCTACGTAAAAGCTACGCCAAAATAATGCAATTTAATCAATAAGGCTTATTATTCTCATGAAGGACGGCAATTCTTTAGCCATTTCTGATACACAATTATTGGGTGCTATTGTTTTGGTAGTGGATGACGATCCAACAACCGCAAATTTTCTGGTACAAGCTTTAAGCCCCTACTACCGTACATTTTCAGCTCACTCAGGAGAAGATGCTATAGGTTTTTGTGTTAATCATGCCCCTGACCTAGTTATTTTAGATCTACATATGCCGATTTTGGACGGATTATTTACCTGTAAAATGCTTAAAGCCATACCCAGTATGCTTAATTGCCCAATAGTATTTTCGACTGAAGATACTTCCACAGAGCAAGAAGTTAAATGTTGGGATGCAGGCGCCGCTGATTTTGTTAACAAACCCATAGTTGTGCAAACCTTAGTTAAACGTATTCGGGCGCATGTCCAAGCTAAGATGCAAAACGATCTTATTGAAAATATGGTGTTTATTGATCCTCAAACTGGCTTGTACAACAGACGATTTTTTAATGATTGTTACGAAAAACAGATTTCCTTAGCAAAACGTAATGACGCGCCATTATCCCTTGTTATGTTTGAATTGAAAAATATCGAATTATTTGATGAACAGCCAACATCAGCAGTAGAAGCCAGGTATTTAAGGATAGTGGCGCAACTAATATCAGAACATTTGAGTCGCCCTACCGACACATTAATCAGGTATAGCGACAATGAATTTGCGGTCTTATTGCCCGATACTTACATATTTGGTGCCAAACATATTGTACAAAAAGTATTAAGCTCAATAGCTCAACACAAAAGCAAAGATGGCGATTTAACATTTGAAGAAATAGATATTGCTGCGGGCATGGCTTCACTCGAAGCCTTACAAAAAAATACTCACTTAATCGAACTAGTAGAAAGAAACTTGTCACAAAATAAACTATCGGGCAATGCAATGGTGTCACGTTACCATATCAACTAAAGCAGTAACTGCCCGACTAGTTTTCTGCGTAGCATCAAGTAAGTCAAAATCTCAGTTTTAATAGTATTTCCAAATGAGACTTTACTTAATTACTTAGCATTCTTATGCATGCGCATAAGTTGTCTGCGTTTACGTCGCTGGGAATCATTTAAGGAACTATGATCAGTTTCATAAGGATTTGCACCTTCCCTGAATTCAATTTTGATTGGTGTGCCCATCACTTTTAAGGATTTACGGAAATAGTTCATCAAATATCGTTTATACGAATCTGGTAAGTCTTTTAATTGATTGCCATGAATAACGATAAGCGGCGGATTGTATCCACCAGCGTGGGCATATTTCATTTTAACACGGCGACCACGGACCACTGGAGGTTGATGATCCTCTTGGGCCATATCCATAATGCGTGTCAACATAGAAGTATTGACTCGTTTGGTGGCAGAGGCATAGGCTTCTTGCACTGATTCAAATAAGTGCCCAACTCCAGTGCCGTGTAAAGCTGAAATAAAGTGTAAGCGGGCAAAGTCAATAAAACCTAAACGTCGGTCTAACTCCCGCTTGATTTCTTCTTTTACATCTTTATTTAGACCGTCCCACTTGTTTACGGCCACCACTAACGAACGACCAGCATTAAGAATAAAACCTAATAAACTTAAGTCTTGATCGGTAATACCTTCTTGGGCGTCAACTACAAATAACACCACATTGGACTCTTCTATAGCTTGTAATGTTTTCACAATAGAAAATTTTTCTATTGCTTCTGAGATATTTCTACGTCTTCGCACCCCAGCGGTATCAATCAGAATGTACTCTCTTTCATCCCGTTCCATGGGAATAAAAATACTGTCTCGTGTAGTACCTGGTTCGTCATAGACTACGACACGCTCTTCGCCAAGAATACGATTAGTCAGAGTTGATTTACCCACATTGGGCTTACCGACTATCGCTAACTTGATAGGTAGAGCTTGCAAATTGGCTAGTTGCTCATCGGCATCTATCTCTTGAAGCTCTTCATCACTTTCTTCAGGAATGTGCATATCGGGAAATTGCTCAGCTATGGGAGCAAGCGCACTTTGCAATAATTGTGTTACGCCTCTGCCATGGGCTGCAGCGATTTGATTAACGTCACCCAAACCTAAGGCAAAGAAATCAGCACTTTCGCTATCCCCATCAATTCCATCAACTTTGTTGGCGACCACATAAACGGGCTTTTCTTGCTTACGTAAGTGCTCTGCAATACCTTGATCTGCAGCCGTCATGCCGGTACGGGCATCAACTAAAAACAACACCACATCAGCTTCGATAATAGCCAACAAAGATTGTTCGGCCATCACCACATCAATGCCTTGTTCGTCGCCACTTATACCACCGGTATCAACCACAATAAATTGCAGTCCTTCGTATTTGGCAGTACCGTATTTTCTATCCCGAGTTAAGCCGGGAAAATCAGCCACCAACGCGTCTCGTGTGCGGGTGAGACGATTAAATAAAGTGGATTTTCCAACATTTGGGCGGCCAACTAAGGCAACAACGGGTAACATAAATACATATCCTATAGACAAAAACGGCTTGGAAATATTCCAAGCCGTTAAAAAATTATTGGTGCGATTCTTTAACGAAAATCACACAAAAATTAGTTTATGGTGTTTTGATAGCCACTAATTTACCATCTCTGGTTTGAGTGTATAAAGTGTCTCCATCCACTACCGGTGAGTGATAAATACTTTCATCTTCATCATCATCGCCCACTTCTAAACGAGCGACAATTTTGCCATCAGCTTGGTCAAACCAATGCAAATAACCATATTTATCACCTGCCACTAAATAGTTTCCTACAGGTGTAACGCCGGTCAACAAACGTTCTTTAAGAGCACCTTGGCTCCATAATTCAACTCCATTACGACTATCTAATGCATACAAGTTGCTGTTTACATCAACTAAATATAGTGTGCTGCCCGACAATGACAAACGACGATAAGACTTATATTCACGTTTCCAAATAACTCGCCCTGTACGCAATTCAACTGCGGCAAGCGTACCGTCATAAGAAATAACGTAAACATTACCTGCAGCCACCAAAGGTTCACTATCGATATCTACAATTCGTTCTAACTCAGTCACACCAGTAGCAGCCGAAATAACTTGCTCCCATGCAGTCTGCCCGGTTTCAAGAATATTCACAATCAGTTTGCCAGTAGCAGTACCTATAATAGCCCCGCCGTTAACCGCAGCTGGTGAAGAAACTCCACGCAATGACAAAGGTGGTACATCGGCCTCTGTAGACCAAACTTCTTCGCCACTATCTGCATTCAAAGCAAAAATAAATCCAGATCCGGTGTTAATTAGTACAATGCCCGCTTCAATGGCTGGCGCCGCTAATACTTCGCCCTTAACCGTTGTGATCCATTTTTGTTCACCAGTATTTGCGTCTAGCGCTATCACTTCACCATTTTCAGTACCAAAAAAGACAGTTTCATATGCAACACTGAGCCCGCCGGCAATTTTAGCTGATAGACCATTAGACCAGAGTTTTTTTATTCCAGAGGTCAATCCTTGTTCGTCGTAGGTCGCAAAATCTTTAGACCATATCTCTTTGCCTGTGGCTTGTTCAAAAGCACTAACGTTACCTTGTCGGTTTGCTGCAAACACTTTGTCATACGCCACTGCAGGACCAAGTTTTGAATAGAACTTACCAATACCGGCGCCTAAGTCTACAGACCAAACTTCCGTTGGAGTAAATTGGGCTTCAATAGGCTTAAGCCTGCGAATTTCTAACTCTTCTTCATCGTAAAACCAATTACTAATTGTGGTGCAGCTTGATAACAAAACTGAACTGGTTAATAGCAAGAATAAAAAAAAATGTTTCACTATTTTCACCTTAACCATTGGCTGCAATGGCTAAATTATCTAGCTTCATTTTTAAAACTGGATCACGTCCATTTGTTTCCAAAGCAGCGCTGTAAGCAGCTCTAGCTTTATCAAATAACTCTTGAGCTTGGTATACATCGCCCTTAATTTCTTGGCTTTGAGCTTTAAAAGCTTGATCGGTAACTTTGTCTGCACTTGCAATGGCTAGTTCGAATTCACCTTGTTCTATTTGAATACGAGCTAAACGAAGCTGTGCCACTGACTTAACGGCTGATAACTTGGCATTGTCGGCCACGAATTCAAGTTGTTTGGCAGCTTCAGTTAAGTCTTTACGTTCAATGGCCTGTTGCGCCAATTCCAATGCCATTAACATGGCATAACCAGTGCCACTATGGCTATCCATAAAGGTTTTAGCTTGACTGAAACCCGCTTCACCTTTTACTAATTCTTCTGAAGCTTTTTCATAAGCAAAAGAAGCTTGCTCTTTTGCTGCAATTTGTGAATCGTTATAATAACGCCAGCCCAAAAGACCACCCAAGCCCAAAAGTGCACCAATAACTAGTGCTACACCATTCTCTTTCCAAAAGCGTTTAATGGCCTCGACTTGTTGCTCTTCTGTTTCGTACTGTTCCATCATCCATTCCTCTGACTACATGGCTATCTAAAATTTGATAGCACATAATGTTAATTCAAAAAATTTACGCTGTTAGACGTTAAATAGCTTTTGCGTAAACTGTGTTAATTCGTTAATTGAAACTGTTTCTTGAGCTTGCTGCTCTCGCAAGTATTTAACGGCAACTTGCTGCGAGACCATCTCATCCTGACCTATGATTAAAGCAATACTGGCACCACTTTGATCAGCACGTTTCATCTGCTTTTTAAAATTCCCAGCGCCACAATGATTCATCACTTTTAGCTGCGGTAAATCATCTCTTAATGTTTCACTGACTTGTCTGGCATAGAGTTCAACAGATTCATCCATGGCAGTAACATAAACATCAACTGGCGACTTTAGACTTTTGTCCAATTCCAATGCTTGTAGCATCAAGATTATACGTTCTAGTCCCATGGCAAAACCTACGCCCTGAGTGGCTTTTCCACCAAGTTGTTCTACTAAACCGTCATAGCGTCCGCCAGCACATACTGTTCCCTGGGCACCTAAACTATCAGTGACCCATTCAAATACAGTTCGATTATAATAATCCAGTCCACGCACCAAAGCAGGATTGACCCGATATTGGATACCTAAGTTGTCTAAACGTTCACACAAACCTTGAAAATGTTTGGCCGACTCTTCATCAAGGCAATCAATCAGTTTTGGTGCATCTTTTACGGCGTTTTGCACTTGTGGATTTTTACTATCAAGCACTCGTAACGGGTTACTCTTGAGTCGTCTTAAGCTATCTTCATCCAACTCCGATTCCCGAGTTTTTAGAAAAGCTACTAACTGTTCTTTGTAAGCCACTCTAGCCTCAGTAGAACCTAGGGAGTTAATTTCTAAAGTGACGTTTTCACTGATCCCAAACTTTTTCCACAACCTTGCACTAAGCAATATCACTTCAGCATCAATATCTGGCCCAGCTAAACCAAATACTTCTACACCAAATTGATGAAACTGCCTGTAACGTCCTTTTTGCGGGCGTTCATGGCGGAACATTTGGCCTATATACCAGAGACGTTGTTGCTGGTTATACAATAAGCCATGTTCATTTCCAGCTCGCACCACACAGGCTGTGCCTTCGGGTCGTAATGTGAGGCTGTCTGAGTTGCGATCGGCGAAGGTGTACATTTCTTTTTCGACTATATCAGTGACTTCACCAATAGAGCGTTTGAATAAATCGGTGCTTTCAACAATAGGCGTGCGGATTTCTTGATAACCGTAACTGGCGACTACTTCGCGAATAGTAGATTCTACGTACTGCCAAAGCCCTGATTGAGTAGGCAAGCAGTCGTTCATTCCTCGAATAGCCTGAATTTGTTTCGACACTAAAAATAATCTCTTCTGCAATAATTAAAAAAGCCCCGCATTATAGGGACTTTATGGATAAACGTAAAATAATGAAGCTCAAAAACCCATAAAAAGTTAATGAAAATCTAGCTATAACAATTAGCTAGTGAACTAACTTAACTGTTTTACCTCGATCTTACGGCTTATATCAAGCTGACTGGCTTTGGCACGAATGCGCTTTTCAAGTTGGTCGACTAAATCATCATTCGACAAGCGTTCTTTTTGACGTATTCCATCCAAGTAAAAACCACTCATATTTCGCGCCCCCGTTAAGCCTAAATCCGAGATTTCAGCTTCTCCAGGTCCATTCACCACACAACCAATAATGGATACATCCATTGGGGTAAGTAAGTCTTCTAGACGCTGTTCTAATGCATTCACTGTGCTTATCACATCAAATTCTTGTCGAGAACAACTTGGACAAGCAATTAAGTTAATGCCTCTAGAGCGAATGCGTAATGACTTTAAAATGTCGAAACCAACTTTGATTTCTTCAATTGGATCAGCCGCTAAGGAAATACGAATGGTATCGCCAATACCCTCAGCCAGTAACATACCTAAGCCTACCGAACTTTTTACTGCACCAGCACGAATGCCGCCAGCTTCAGTAATCCCTAAATGTAGGGGTTGATCGATTTGTTTGGCCAGCAATCGATAAGCCCCTACCGCTAAAAATACATCTGAAGCTTTGACGCTGACCTTAAATTGATCAAAATTGAGCTTATCCAAAATATCCACATGACGCATGGCAGATTCAACTAAAGCTTCTGGTGTTGGCTCACCATATTTTTCTTGGATCTCTTTTTCTAAAGAACCACCATTGACACCAATACGAATGGGAATGCCTTTATCTCTGGCGCAATCTACTACTGAGCGAACTCTGTCCATACTGCCAATGTTGCCAGGGTTAATCCGCAAACAATCCACACCATATTCTGCCACTTTTAAGGCAATGCGATAATCAAAGTGAATATCGGCAATTAGTGGTACTGAGACTTGCTGTTTGATTAATTTAAACGCTTCAGCTGCATCCATAGTGGGCACAGAGACTCTGACTAAATCGCCTCCCACAGCCTGAATTCGTTTAATTTGCGCCACTGTTGCCTCTACATCCGTAGTTGGGGTATTAGTCATAGACTGCACCGCAATGGGTGCTCCATCCCCAATAGGCACATTACCTACATTGATACGTTTGGAAGGTCGGCGTTTAATCGGTGATTCAGCAAACATAGTAATAATTTAGCTCTATTAATTCGTTCAATTATTCAGACAGGGGTAAATCAAATTTGGCGATGCGTCCAGCGGGTAAAAAAGACATATCCAAAGGTTCACCTGCATAGCTAATTTTTACCACTTCAGGTGCACCTAAAGTCACAACAAAAGGAGGAATTCCTGTTACTGGCATAACTCTTCCTTTAACTTTGACCCCGTAAGCAATGTTTTCACCCGTGGCGTCAGTCAGATTCATCCAACAATCGCCAGCAAACTCGAATATCAACTTAACTGGCGCTGCAGTTTCGATTACCGTTGTTTCTATCACATCAGTCGTTTCGTTCAAGTTGTTGGAATCATCCACAATTTCTGCGTTTTCTGCACTATCTGCATCATCAGCACTAATAGATTGGTTATCGCTCGGAGGAAGTTGCACACTTGAATTTGTAGCTACAGAATCATCCGACATTTCTTCGAGTGGGAATATTTCTTTAGCAACAACATTCTCTGTAACCGTTTCAGAATAATTACTCACATTTGACGCGGTAGTAGTGTCATTTGAGCTTTGTTGAAACCACCAAATAACCACTAAAGCTATGACCGCTGCAACAATTAAATAAGTCACTAACATCAGCTTGTCATCATTGGCTTGATGAGCCACTCTGCGTGAAAAGCTTTGTAGTTTGGCAGGTTCCTTTTTTTGAGTGCTTAGACTTTCAAACGCATTCAGTATCTCAGCTTCGTCAACCTTAACGTGTTTTGCATAAAGCTTTAGATACCCTCTGATAAATGTCAGTGAAATATTAATGTCATAGTTGTCTTGCTCAATATCTTCAATTAGACTCTTTTTTAATTTCATTCTGTCAGCAATGTCTTGGCACGACAAATCAGCCTTCTCTCGGGCTTGTTTTAATATCTGGCCCGGCCCTTGAATAATGGCTTCTGGTTGTTGAACTGCTTCTTTTTCAATCATAGTTTAGTTTTACTCTACAACACTTGGGGCTACTAAAGATAACTTCTTACCGTCGTAAATAGCCGACGCGTCGGCCAAACCATTCCATTCTATCAGACGTTGCATTTTGATGTTATAAAGAAGCGAAATCCGATATAAATTTTCGCCTTTGGTAACAACATGGAAGTCGGGTGTATCTAAAATTTCTGGCTCTACTTCGGTTTCCTGCGACAGTTTTTCTGCAACTGCGACTTTGGATTGTACAATCTCATCCGTTTTTATATCGGCATCTTTTACAATTACTAATGAATTGTTAGTTTCTGTCACTGTATTGTCTGTAGGCAATTCAGTTGCTTGAGTTACCTGCTCCGACAATTCTTCTGCAGCAGCTACATTGGATTGTACAATCTCATCCGTCTTTATATCGGCGTCTTTTACTGTTACTAATAAATCGTTCGTTTCTGTCACTGCCACTGTATTGTCCGTAGCCATTTCAGTGGCTTGAGATGCAACTAACTCTGGTGAGATTTTAGATGCTTTTTTTACCATTGGAGGGTTTTCTGTTTTGCTGTCTATTTCAGGAGACGACTGCATGTCAGTTAATATTGACTTGGTGATTGGATCATTAGGGAATATCCTTACCAACATATCCAAATAACCTTTTGCGGCAGTATCATTGCCTGTACCTCGCTCTATCTTCATTGCCATCAACAGACTTTGCGGACTGATCTGCGAAACTTTCTCATAACGTCTAAGAATGCCTCTCGCTTCTTGCCACTGTTGTGTATCGACCAACGACTGAGCAAGAAGATAAAGACTGCTAGCTCTTCCTGGTTGGTGATTAACTGCACTGCGTAAATATTGAATAGAATCTTCAGATCGGCCTTGGTTTTGGCTACACAAGGCCAAATTTTCATATGTCTCGGCGCTGGAGACATAACTGCTGGTATTCACTGCTTTAAGAAAATATGTCTTGGCTTTTTCATAGTCTCCATTTTGGCATAAAAACGCCCCATAACTATTGGCTATGTTGGCATTTTTTGGATCAAGATCCATAGCAAATTGATAAGCATTTTCGGCCTGCTCTAACTCGCTAACACTTTGATAATAATAAGCCATTGCAAAATTAGCGTCTGCTGACCTTGGCGCAAATTCTAAACCTTTATCTAAATTATATTTTGCTTGGCTATAGTTTCCGTTTTTAAGATAAGTCAAACCTAAAGAAACACGAGTTTTGGAAGCTTCTAATTTGTCAAAATTTTGGCCCGAATTTTGACTACTTCGACTGGTGCATCCACTGAGGAATATCAGTGCAATAAAAACGATACTGATAATTTTTAGAATGAAGTTCATTAGGACCTATGTGACATATTGCCGATAAAAAATCTATTGTGTCATCTTGACTGAAATGCTCTCGCCCTTCAGCTTTTTTTTCAAAATTCTTTTTGTACGATCTACCACGTCCCCCACTAGCTGTCCACAGGCGGCATCGATATCTTCGCCCCTAGTACGGCGAACTACCACTATTAGCCCGTATTCCATAAGGACCTTAGCAAAACGGTCAATCCGCGAGTTGCTAGAACATGTATAAGGTGAGCCAGGATATGGATTAAACGGAATAAGATTTATTTTACATGGCGTGTCTGCCATTACTTTTGCCAGAGCATGAGCTTGGTCAGTACTATCGTTAATCCCATTTAACATCACGTACTCTACTGTGACTTTTCCTTGATTGGCGTTTGACTTAGCCAAATACCTTCTAACACTGGCTAAAAATACCTCTAAAGGATATTTTTTATTAACAGGAACAAGTACATCGCGTAATGCATTGTCTGGTGCATGAATAGATATCGCCAGAGCTACGTCTATTTGGTCACCCAACATATCAAGTGCCGGTACCACACCTGAGGTACTTAAGGTCACTCTACGTTTGGACAAACCAAAGGCAAGATCATCCATCATCAGTTCCATTGCAGGCACAACATTTTTAACATTTAATAATGGCTCACCCATGCCCATCATCACTACGTTAGTGATGGGACGTTTAGCAGTATCATTATTTAAACCTATTGTGGTGGCTACTCGCCAAACCTGACCAATTATCTCAGAGACTTTTAAATTACGATTAAATCCCTGTTGTGCGGTTGAACAAAAAGTACATTCCAGTGCACAACCCACTTGTGAAGACACACATAATGTTGCTCGATCGCCATCTGGGATCCACACTGTTTCAACTTCCTGACCGCCTTCAAGTTTCAAGGCAAATTTAATGGTGCCGTCTGAAGCATTCTGCTGATAGGCTATTTCTGGTGCTTTAATTTCACATTTGGCCTGCAGTTTAGTTCTTAAGGCCTTGTTGAGGTTGGTCATCTGCTCAAAATCTGCCACGCCTTGCTGGTAGATCCACTTCATAATTTGTTCTGCTCTGAAGGGCTTTTCTCCCATTTCATTAAAAAAGGCACGTAAACCATCTCGAGTTAAATCAAGTAGGTTAATTTTTTTAGGTTGGGCAGATACCACTTCAGTTGACACAATAAACCTCAATAAACAGACTAAACTACTGCCATTTTAACCGATTACTCAGTTTTTGCAGTACATATTACAAATAACAAATAACACAAAAGGGAGCCTAAGCTCCCTTTATCAAAAGCAAATTTCCGCTTAGCGTGTACGTGGGCAGATTTCTTCATCACTAAAGAAATAAGCAATTTCACGAGCTGCTGATTCAGGAGCATCTGAACCATGACAAGCATTTTCGTCGATTGAAGCAGCATAATCAGCGCGCAAAGTGCCCGCTAACGCTTCAGCTGGGTTAGTAGCACCCATGATTTCACGATTTTTCAATACAGCATTTTCGCCTTCTAAGACTTGGACCATAACAGGACCAGAAGTCATGAAAGAAACTAAAGCACCAAAAAATGGACGTTCGCTATGTTCAGCGTAGAATCCTTCTGCTTGCTCTTTGCTTAAATGAAGCATTTTAGACGCCACTAATCTTAGGCCAGCAGACTCAAAACGGTTGTAAATAGCACCGATAACATTTTTTGCAACTGCATCAGGCTTAATAATAGAAAAAGTGCGCTCTAAGGCCATTTTCGTAACTCCAGTATTAGTTATATTTCGTCCCTTGAAAGGACACATAAAATTTCGCGCGGATTATATGCAATTAGACAGCAAATACCTAGTATAGATTGCATATTATTCTGTTGTCCCTAAAATCGAGGCTAAAGTAATTTAGAGAAGAGGTGACTTTGATAAAATTTTTAGTGCTTATTCCTGTTGTGCTGTGTTTGGTTTGGTTTATGTATTTAAAAAAGAAGAACTATAGCTTAGGTGATGGCAAACAAGGGTTTATATATATTTTCATTTTTTGCGCTGTAATTGCACTATTTTACAGCTCTTTGTTATGGATAACTGAATGGCAATAACAGGCTAATAAAGTTGCTTGTCAAAATTAACAAAAAAAAAAGAGCGATAAACGCTCTTTTTTATTATTCAATGACCGATCCTAAATATACATATATGTCGGACTATTAATAAATCTCAATATCTGCCTGTGCTTTTAAAGACTCTATTACTGCTCCATATAATATTTGAGACTTATTCGATGCCAGACGATTTTGTAATGAAGCCAATTGCTGGGCATTTGCCTCAGTGCCTGAGTTAACTTGAACTAGTTGCACCAGACTGATATCTCCATTGACTAAATCAACAACACTTGTATCTGTTGCAGATAGCTTGAACAAAGCTTCAACAATAGTCTGAGACAAAGCAGCGTCGTTTCGTGCAACCCCTTGCTTGTCTTCCCAACTAAGCTCAAGAGCGGCTAATTTAGCATTCACATCTTCGCCGTCACTCAAGGCTGTTTTCACATCCAAGGCCCAATCTCTGGCAGCCTGTTGAGCTGCTTTTGCAGACAATGTCTGTTGGATTTGATCTTTGACTTCTTCCATCGCTTTAGTGCGTTCAGGCTCTTGTTTGGCTATTCTAACAACCATAATGTGATTGCTACCCAGCTCTATTACTTCGCTATTTACCCCATCTTCAATTAATTCAGCACTAAATGCACTTGCTAATACATTGGGGTTAGACACTACTTCTGGCGCATTATTGCGACTAAACAAAGCTGTGGTACTTATCGCTTTAGCGGCAATGTCTGCTACTTCGTCAAGGTTGTCTGGTACTTCAAAAGCCACTTCTGAAATTCTTTGGCTAATTTCGTAAAAACGCTCTTCTGCTTTGAAAGTTTTAACTTTATTCGTTATCTCTTCTTTGACATTTTCGAAAGCAGTAACTTGCTCAGGCTTAACATCTGTTAACTTAATAATGTGGTAACCAAATTCGCTTTTGACTACACCACTCACGTCACCTTTATTAACGAGTGAAAAGGCAGCGTTTTCAAATGCAGGATCCATAATTCCTTTGCCAAACCAACCTAAATCACCACCATTTTCAGCGCTAAAAGTATCGCTAGAAAATGTTTTAGCGAGTTCTGAGAAATCTTCTCCAGCTTGTATTTTAGCAAGAACTTCTTCAGCCTTAGCAGCAATACTCTCGTCTTGTTCAGAACTTTCGAACAATATATGTGCCGCTTGGCGCTCTTCGTCTGTACGATAATCACCAAGGTTTTGTTGGTAGAATTCAGTGAGCTCTTCTTCATTAACCTTAATCGTAGGTAATAAATCTTCTAATTCCAACTCAACATAGGACAAACTGACTTTCTGCTCAGTATCAAACTGACTGATATTACTTTGATAATAAGCCAAAATTTCATCATCAGTGACCTTTACTTGATCAATAAATTTAGCGGCAGGAACGTTTACATAATGAATATCACGAGTTTGCTGCTGCATTAGGTGCGCTGTTTTTGCTTCACTTGTTAAAGCAAATTCTGTTGCTATTAATGACTGCGACAGTTGCCTGCGAACCATGTCAACGCGCATATAGTCTCTAAAGTTATTTGTCTGAAAACCTGCTTGGCGTAAAATGGCAAGATAACGATCATTATCAAACTTTCCATCTACTTGAAATTCTTGCATACCTACTATGGCTAACTTGATTTGCTGATCGCTGACTCGCAAACCCAATTCTTGTGCGGCTTGGTCGAGAAGTTTCTCACTAATTAGGCGATCTAAGATCCCCTGACGGAAATTTTGTAGATAGGCAGCATCACTTGCCAATGTAGCAAAGGCTTCTCCAAACTGAGACTCCATCCGCGAACGTTCGTTTTGATAGGCGCGTTCTAATTCATCGATGCCTATTTCTTCGCCATTTACAGTGGCTGCGGCGCTAGATGCAGATGAATTGATGTAACTCCCCACTCCTGCAAATACAAAACTTAAAATAACTAATGCTAAGATCCCCATAGCCCAAGGGCCTTGTGATCCTTCTCTGATTCTTTCCAACATACTAAAGTCCAAACTCCAAATGAGCTGTTATTGATAAGTAATGAAGACACCCAAGTTAGGTTGCCTTGTACGCAAGCGCGCGGGATTATATACCAACCGAGTTAATTTATTAATGATTGTTCGCAGTGAATTGAAAAATATCTAGGCTGTTTTAATTTCTTTATTAAAACAGACTAGACACAAACTGCACAAAAACAAAAGGCGATGATAAATCATCGCCTTTTGGTATAAATGAACTAAGTGATTAGTTACAAGCGTCTTTTAATGCTTTACCAGCTTTAAACGAAGGCACCTTAGCTGCTGAAATCTGAATAGTCGCACCAGTTTGAGGATTACGACCACTGCGAGCAGCACGATCGCGTACCGAGAATGTACCGAAACCAACTAATGCAACTTGATCTCCATCTTTAAGTGCTGTTGTTACAGCGCCAGTTAATGCATCTAGTGCACGTCCCGCAGCTGCTTTAGAAATATCTGCACTTGCAGCGATGGTATCAATAAGATCTGACTTATTCACAATATGAACCCCTTCATTTGTTATTATATTTTGCGGCCTGCACCATGCAAAGCCGAACATTTATATCAAGCATGAAACTTAACTTCAAGCTATATATTTACAAATCATTAACTTTCAATGAATCGTCTCAATCCCTTTCATGACAAGGCCTTAAGGGAATCTGGTTTAAAGGCTACCATAACTATTTACATAGTGAAGCCCTAAAGTAGAAAAAAAATTGAAAAAACTCTCTTTTATGCTTATTTTTTAATCTTTTTAACAACAACTGGCTGAAATTTCTCCGGATGCTCTGCTAAGGCTAGGGCTAAGACTTCATCTATCCACTGTACAGGGTGGATATTTAAGTCTCGTTTCACGTTGTCAGGGATCTCTTCGAGATCACGTTCATTCTCTTTAGGGATAATGACGGTCTTGATCCCACCACGGTGAGCTGCCAATAATTTTTCTTTCAGACCACCAATAGGTAACACTTCTCCCCTAAGTGTAATTTCACCTGTCATCGCCACATCGCAGCGTACAGGATTACCTGTAAGCGTAGATATTAGGGCAGTACACATCGCGATCCCCGCGCTAGGACCATCTTTAGGTGTTGCGCCTTCAGGCACGTGTACGTGTATATCGCGTTTTTCGTGAAAATCATTATTAATACGTAATTTATCTGCTCGACTGCGCACCACTGTCATGGCAGTTTGAATCGACTCTTGCATTACATCACCCAATGAACCGGTGAAAGTAGTTTTGCCTTTGCCCACTACAGATGTGGTTTCTATAGTTAATAGTTCGCCACCTACTTGTGTCCAAGCTAATCCGGTAACTTGACCTATTTGGTTAGTTTTGTCAGCTTTACCGTAATCAAAACGCTGTACACCCAAATATTCATTCAGATTATCCTGGTTCACTAGTACTTGGGTGATATTTTTACCTAACAAGATATTCTTAACAGCCTTACGGCATATTTTAGAAATTTCTCTTTCTAAATTCCTAACACCTGCTTCGCGGGTGTAATAACGAATAATGCCAATAATGGCACTTTCATCAATCACCAACTCGCCTTTTTTAAGACCATTTCTGGATATCTGTTTATCCATTAAGTGTTGGGTTGCGATATTCAGCTTTTCGTCTTCGGTATATCCTGACAAACGTATAACTTCCATACGATCCAGTAATGGGCCCGGAATATCCATGCTATTTGAAGTAGCAACAAACATGACGTCTGAAAGGTCGTAATCTACCTCTAGATAATGGTCACTAAAAGTACTGTTTTGTTCTGGATCTAATACTTCTAATAATGCTGAAGACGGATCACCTCGCATATCCGACGCCATTTTATCAATTTCATCGAGCAAGAAAAGTGGATTCTTAACCCCCACCTTAGCCATTTTTTGAACCATTTTTCCTGGCATAGAACCTATATAGGTGCGGCGATGCCCTCTAATTTCAGCTTCATCACGGACACCACCTAAAGCCATACGTACATACTTTCTACCAGTAGCTCTAGCTATAGACTGTCCTAAAGACGTTTTACCCACTCCAGGAGGCCCTACTAAGCATAGAATAGGTCCTTTGAGTTTTTTCACTCGCTGTTGCACCGCAAGATACTCGATAATACGTTCTTTAACTTTATCTAAACCGTAATGATCTGCATCCAAAATCTTGTCAGCAGCAGCGAGATCTTTTTTGACAACGCTTCTTTTTACCCAAGGAACATTGGTTAACCAGTCAATATAACTACGAACAACAGTAGCTTCTGCCGACATAGGCGACATCATTTTCAATTTAGCCAATTCAGCAGTCGCCTTTTTCTGGGCTTCTGCTGGCATTTTGGCATCGGTAATTTTTTTATTCAGTGCTTCAAATTCATCTGGCGCATCATCAAGTTCGCCGAGTTCTTTTTGAATGGCTTTCATTTGCTCATTCAAATAGTACTCTCGCTGACTCTTTTCCATTTGTTTTTTAACGCGGGTGCGAATTTTTCTTTCTACCTGCAGTAAGTCAATTTCGCTTTCCATCAACGCCATTAGATATTCTAAGCGTTCTGTGATCCCAAGCATCTCAAGCACTTTTTGTTTCTCAGACAACTTCAGGGGCATATGTGCCGCCATCGTATCAGCCAAGCGCGCGGCATCTTCAATACCGCTTAATGAGGTCAAAACTTCAGGTGGAATTTTTTTATTCAGTTTGACGTATCCCTCAAACTGAGAAATAGCCGAACGGATCAATACTTCTTGTTCTGATTCAGCTAATTCGGTATCTGTTGAGCTGAGTACTTCTGCAATAAAAAAGTCTTCTGTACTAACAAAAGAGTCAATTTTACCACGTTGATTACCTTCAACTAACACCTTAACCGTACCATCAGGTAACTTAAGCAACTGTAATATAGTTGCGATTGTCCCTACGGTGAATATGTCATCTACTTCAGGTTCATCAACACCCGCATCTTTTTGAGCGACCAAGAATATCTGTTTATCTTTTTCCATCGCTGCTTCTAAACAACGAATTGATTTCTCACGCCCAACGAACAATGGGATAACCATATGGGGATATACAACTACATCACGTAACGCCAAAACAGGCATTTCAATGCGATTTTCTCGCTTTTTAGTCATTCTTGGTCTCGCATTAAGTCATTTAATATTAAATCTATCGGATGTATATGGGGCTAGGCAGTAAAAGTTCAAATGATAATTTAAAACAAAGCAGAATAAAGTGCAGTAAATAGATTTTTCTGGGGATATTTTCAGCAATAAAAAAGGCTCTTTCGAGCCTTTTATTTATTTTTATTCCGAAGCGGCTTTTTTATCGACACCACTGTCGTAAATCAAAATAGGTTTTGATTCCCCACGAATGACAGTTTCATCAATCACAACTTTACTGACGTTAGTCATTGATGGCAGGTCATACATAGTATCCAGCAATACAGCTTCAACTATAGAGCGTAAACCACGAGCCCCCGTTTTACGTTGCATGGCTTTTTTAGCTATAGCTTGAAGAGCATCTTCACGGAATTCTAGTTCAGTATTTTCCATTCCAAACAACGCTGAGTATTGTTTGGTTAAAGAGTTTTTAGGTTCACGTAAAATTTGAACCAATGCTTCTTCACTAAGTTCTTCAAGACAAGTAAGTACAGGCAAACGTCCAATAAACTCTGGGATCAAGCCGTATTTCACTAGATCTTCAGGCTCTACCTTTTTAAGCCATTCACCTTCTTGCGCTTTGTTGCTAATATTTTTAATTTCTGAACCAAAACCAATACCGGTTCCTGTATGAGCACGCTGCTCAATCACTTTATCTAAACCCGCAAAAGCACCACCACAAATAAACAATATCTTAGAGGTGTCTACTTGCAAAAACTCTTGTTGCGGATGTTTTCTGCCACCTTGAGGGGGGACAGAAGCAACTGTGCCTTCAATTAGTTTAAGTAGTGCTTGCTGTACGCCTTCACCGGATACATCTCGGGTAATAGATGGGTTGTCTGATTTACGTGATATCTTGTCTATCTCATCGATATAAACAATACCGCGCTGGGCTTTTTCAACATCATAGTCGCATTTTTGTAGTAATTTCTGAATGATATTTTCGACATCTTCACCTACATAACCCGCTTCAGTTAATGTTGTTGCATCAGCCATGGTAAATGGCACGTCTAACAACCTTGCAAGTGTTTCGGCTAGTAAGGTTTTACCACTTCCTGTTGGCCCCATTAGCAAGATATTACTCTTACCTAATTCAACACCTTCATGTACATCGCCATTTCTTAAACGTTTGTAATGATTATAAACCGCAACAGAAAGCACTTTTTTTGCATGCTCTTGACCAATCACGTAATCATCTAGATGAGCATGAATTTCTTTCGGTGTAGGTAAGTCATCTTGTTTTTTCTTGGGTGCGATTTCTTTTATTTCTTCGCGAATGATGTCATTACATAAATCGACACACTCATCACAAATAAAAACCGACGGGCCAGCAATTAATTTTCTTACTTCATGTTGGCTTTTACCACAGAACGAACAATACAAAAGTTTGTTGTCGCCATCGTTGCTTTTTTTATCACTCATTTACAATCTTTTCCTATCTCAAACCGACTTATTACCACAACTGCCCTAATACTGATTGAGCTACAGTGTACTCATTAATATTTCAAAGAGTCACTATCTTATTTGTCGCTTTTTGTTTCTGCTTGATTATCAGGCCTATTAGTAAAGACCTTATCTATTAAGCCATATTCCATAGCTTCATCAGCACTTAAAAAGTTATCTCTATCGGTATCTTTAGCAACAGTTTCATAATCTTTTCCAGTATGCTGTGCCATCAACCTGTTCATCTTCTCTTTAATAGACAGGATTTCTTTGGCATGTATTTCAAAATCTGAAGCCTGTCCTTGAAAACCACCTAAAGGTTGATGGATCATCACCCGTGAGTTTGGCAAACAATAACGCTTACCTTTTTCACCAGCCGACAACAAAAATGCGCCCATACTCGCCGCCTGCCCAATACAAATAGTACTCACATTAGGCTTAATAAAATTCATTGTATCGTAAATTGCCATACCGGCAGTAACTGAACCACCAGGGGAGTTTATATACAAAAAAATGTCTTTTTCTGGATTTTCCGCTTCTAAAAAAAGCATCTGTGCCACGATCAAGTTAGCCATATGGTCTTCAACTTGACCAACTAAGAAAATAATATTCTCTTTAAGTAAACGAGAATAAATGTCATATGAACGCTCACCCTTAGCAGTTTGCTCAACGACCATAGGGACTAATGCGTTTGTAGGATCAAAAGGTGTATTCATCATATATTAGAATTCTTCACAAATAAAAATGCTCGGTAGTTACCGAGCATTTAAGCAGTTACAGACTAGATAAGTCAATTAACAATGGCCAAATTAAGCCTGTTTGTTCATGATCTCATCAAAAGATTTCTTCACTTCTTTAACTTTGGCTTGTTCAAGCAATAATTCAACTGCTTGTTCTTCCATAGCAACATTGTTCATTTGTTGCATTAATTCGTCATTAGTTTTGTAGTATTCGATCACTTCTTGAGGATCTTCGTAAGCGGAAGCGGCAGTTTCAATTAGCGCATCTACTTTAGCAGTATCTACTTTTAGGTCGTTAGTTTTAATCACTTCACCTAACAACAAACCAATACTTACGCGTTTACGGGCGTTTTCTTCAAACAAATCAGCAGGAAGCTCTGGCATGTTGTCAACGTTTCCGCCTTGTTGCTGGCTAAAACGTTGTTTAGCTTGCTCGCGTAACGCATTAATTTCTTGATCAACTAATGCTTTTGGCAAATCAATTTGATTTTTTTCTAATAAACCAGCAATCACTTGCTCTTTTATTGACGCTTTTAATGTTTGATCTAGCTCACGTTGCATATTTTTGCGAACTTCAGCATGCAGCGCTTCAATGTTGCCATCTTCAATACCGAACAATTTAGCAAACTCTTCGTCAACTTTAGGTAAGTCTAATTGCTCTACTTTTTTGATATTGATAGTGAACTGCGCCACTTTACCCTTCAGCTTTTCAGCATGATAATCTTCTGGGAAAGTAACATCAGCAATAACTTCGTCGCCAGTTTTATTGCCAACTATTGGCTTTTCAAAACCAGGGATCATGCGATCTTTACCCATTTCAAGGGCGAAATCTTCAGCTTTACCACCATCAAACTCTTCACCATCGATAGTACCGATAAAATCAATAGTGACTTTGTCGTCTTTCTTAGCTTTGCGTTTAACTTCTTTGTAGTTAGCATGTTGCTTACGCAAAGTGTCAATCATTTCGCTTAAGTCTTTATCACTGATGTCGACTATTGGTTTTTCAACCTTAATCTTAGCAATATCTTTCACTTCTACTTCTGGATACACTTCAAAAGCGGCAACAAACTCTAAGTCTTTGCCATCTTCATCCGTTTTCATTTCAAAGCTAGGCATGCCTGCTGGATTAATTTTTTCTTGAGTAATAGCCTGATAGAAGTTGCGTTGCATCACTTCACCAGCAATCTCCTGACGAACGGCTTGGCCATAACGTTTCTTAATAACATTAACAGGAACTTTACCAGGGCGAAAACCATTGATTCTTTGGGTTTTAGCTAATTGCTGTAAGCGAGACTTAACTGCAGAATCAATTGACTCAGCAGGAACGGTGATAGTAAGACGGCGTTCTAAACCTTTGGTCGCCTCAACGGAAACTTGCATTCTAATACCTCAATTATGCGCATACTTGCGCTTATGTATAATGACTAATGAGCTTTTATCGGCGCAAAATAATTGAGTGTTACGGATAACACTTGTTGCGTCCGAATATCCTGACAAAAGAAAAAAACTTATTTCTAGCCAAGACAGCCTGATAAAAAGACGCAGTAGTATAGCGATAGCTATTACGCAAGTCGAGGGTAAAATGCCCTGCATTGGAATAGTATTGTCGTTTAGTAACTTAATAACGACTTTAGTACTTAAAAAATCCTTGCCATAGATACAATGACATAGCTGCTATAGTTAAATTTTCGAGATTCGAGATTTTAAGAGCATATACTCTACATACTGGCATTCATGCTTTTTTCTCGCAGAATTCCCTTCTGTTTGATTGACTCTTTAGTAAACCAGAATTCAGGTTACCGTCAACCGTCAACCGTCAACCGTCAACAATATGATCCTGAGCCACACAATGATTTTTAACACAAATAGCTGAATGAGCATCATTCGCTGCATATAATATTTGATGTTGCTGAAGTGGGTATTGTGCCCAGTTTGACCTCTGAGCCCCCTTCCCTTCCCTAGTCTAGATTTAAGCACCATTGCCACAGCGACTCGAGCTCCAATCAAATCTTTATCACCCACTAGGTTCTTTAACTCAACTGATAAATCTTGTGTGTTTACAATATCAATACTGAGTTTATTACGAAGTTCCTTTTTATCTCCTTTAAGACCAAAGCCTACCTTTTGAATATTTGGGTTGCACAAAATAGCCTTAGCTGTAGATATAGCGAAAGGAAACTTAGTAGGGAATAAAAAGGCCTTAGTTGCTGTTGCTAGTTGGATCAAGGTGGGTCCAGGGCTGGTTTGCCCCTTACGAAAAATAGGCTTACTTTCAGTATCAAACCCCAAACAAATTTCAGTCTCTAACTCTTTTAATGCATTTACTGCATCTAACTCAGTTTCGATAATATCAATATCTGCAAGGCTAAGGCCAACATACAATGGCAATCTACTTACCTGCTCTTTAGTAGGACGTTCCATGTTCAATTCCATAATTAAGTTTAAACAAGCCCATCATAATATAAAAGACTAAAGATCTATTGCTCACAGGGCATACGCAGGAAAAAACAATTTATTTTAAAATCAATAACTTAAATTCTTAATTTGACAATGAGTCCAATATTTTCACTTTCAACAAACCTGACCCCACAGATTAAAGCTCGCCGATTATTTTTCGAATTAAGTAGGGCAATCACCATGGATGGCGGTAAGTGTCTGAGCAAGCTTATGACACGAGATGGAATATAGAAATTAATAGGAAACTCATCGTAATGCCACCCTAAGGAGGTCTCAGAAAGTTGCCGAAATACGACTTAGAAAGTAAACATTTTATTAAAGGAATATAAAACAAGAAAAGATGGTCGGTGAGACAGGATTCGAACCTGCGACCCCTTGGACCCAAACCAAGTGCGCTACCAAGCTGCGCTACTCACCGACTTAACTCTAAAAAAAACTATTATAAGTTCATTACAATATTTAAAGATGAAGTTCTTTAAATATTGTAATGAACTTATGAACTATCAGTTTTGTATAGGGATATACAAATTAGATAAATTAAAAATTACTTTCTTAATATAAAACCATTTGGGATCAAATGACTAT
>TARA_R110002153_G_scaffold30015_1_pt1 | contig 41484 bp, 34 predicted proteins | sample TARA_R110002153 | Tara Oceans TARA_R110002153 (sample SAMEA4398193) | marine metagenome | biome: Polar Biome; feature: [SRF] surface water layer (ENVO:00010504); material: water (ENVO:00002006), including particulate matter (ENVO:01000060) such as... | depth 5 m | reverse complement strand
TCCTGATCAATTCCGTCATGCCAATGAATTGGAAAACGATCGCCTAGGCTTAAAAATCAAAGCAGATTATTATCTGACTGATGATCACAAGCTGACCTTTGGATGGGAGCATGAAGAGTTAGATATTTATAATTTGTTTGTGTTTGGATCTTTAGGTTTTGCTGAATTTGCAAGTATTGAAGATTTCGAAAACAACCTTGGTTTCCACGTTTATCAAAATGCGTTAGATGGCAATCCTGCAAGTGCAGTAGATGAATTTCAGTATGATATTGATACCTTTTATTTACAAGACGAGTGGACTGCCACAGATGACTTAACGGTAACCTACGGTTTGCGTTATACAAAATACAGTAACGACGATCTACCAGCCCTTAACCAAAATTTTGTGGATAGACATGGTTATAGTAACCAAGGTAACTTTGATGGGCTGACATTGTTAGAACCTCGTGCAGGTTTTACATATACCTATGACGACGACACTGTTATTCGTGGTGGCGTGGGTTTGTTTGGTGGCGGTGGCCCAAATGTTTGGTTGTCTAACTCTTACGGTAATGATGGTGTGCGTAAAACCTTTGCTGGCTGTTTTGGTGGTTGCTCTGATGGACGCGGTACACCTCAGGAAGTATTAGATTTTCTTGATGCTGGTGGATTTAGTGGCGGTAACAGTGATACCAACTCTATTGCACCGGATTTTGAAATCAACAGTGTATGGAAGGTAAACCTAGGCATTGAGCGGAATCAAGATCTTGGGATCTTAGGTGATGCTTGGTTATTAACCGCGGATGCGATTATTAGTGATGTTAAAAACGCGGCTATTTATCGTGAACTCAATTTTCAACAAGTAGATACAGCTCCAGATGGACGTCCTATTTACAATGAAGTAGGTCCATTTGATTTGTCGCTAGAAAATACCGACAAGGGTAGTGCACAAGTGTGGAGTTTTTCTGCAGCTAAGAATTTCTACACGGATAACGGCACCTTTAACTTTGATATGGGATATACCTATCAAGATGTGACTGAAGTCAATCCAGGCAATGCGTTTATTGCTTTTGAAGGGTATGCGATGCCAGCCAATTCAGATTTTCAGTCGCAAACTGAATACAACTCTGAATTCGAAGTACGCCATTCTTTTACCAGTAATCTAAGCTGGAGTGATGAGATTTGGGCAGATAACTTGAGCACTATTTCAATTGCATATACAGCCCGTTCAGGTCGTCACTATAGTCATACCATGCGATCTTCGTTGGCAACCTTTGGTGGATTCCCTGGTGCTGATTTTGCAGATTGGAATGCCTTTAGTTCACAGTCATTGTATATTCCAACTGGCGCAAGCGACCCTATCGTGAGCTTTGCTGATGGCTTTGATCAAGATGGATTCTTTTCTTACATTAACTCTGAAGATTGTTTAGCAGGTAATGCTGGCTCGATTTCTCGTCGCCATGGGTGTGAAAGTAATTGGATCCATAGGTTTGACGTTCGCTTCATGCAAGAAGTGCAAATTACCGGTGATCATGCCCTTGAATTAATTCTTGATTTGGAAAATATTGGCAACATGCTGAACGACGATTGGGGACGTGCTGAAAGTTACACCCAGCCGTTTAACGCCCCAGTGGTTGATGTGGCAATAGAGGGAGGACAATATGTCTACAGCAACTTTACTCAACCTCAACCGAATGTCGCCAAAGTACCTTCAGTTTGGAAAGTTCAGTTAGGCATTCGTTATAAGTTTTAAGTATTCTACGAACTAGTCTTTCACTAAGTAGATCCTAAACCGGAGATAAGCTAATTATCTCCGGTTTTTTTATTTACATTAAAGTTAATTTAAAATAACTGCATGCAAACATGAGGATTTCTGTCCCTTTGACGCTTTTTTTGCTAGTTTAAGCAATCTTTTTTTATCAGCAGATAACCTTATGTTTTGTCCATTTTGTTCTGTACAAGAAACAAAAGTCATTGATTCTCGACTTGTAGCTGATGGCAGCCAAGTACGACGCAGAAGAGAATGCACTGTGTGTAAAGAACGCTTCACCACATTTGAGATGGCAGAATTGGTGATGCCTAGAATAGTCAAGCGAGATGGTTCTCGTGAACCATTTAACGAAGATAAATTGCGTGCAGGTTTGCAGCGTGCCCTAGAAAAACGTCCTGTCAGTACTGAGCAAGTCGAAGAGTGTATCAGTCGTCTTAAGTCTTCTTTACGTGCCACAGGTGAACGTGAAGTCAGCAGCGAATTTTTAGGTAATTTGATTATGGATGCTTTGAAAGAACTGGATAAAGTCGCTTATGTACGTTTTGCTTCTGTGTATCGTTCCTTTGAAGATATTCGTGAATTTGGTGAAGAGATTGCAAGGCTAGGCGACTAAGTCTGCTTTAATGATCGTCTTTATGTGCTCTCCTTTTTTATTGGTATCTCGTGACTCAATTTTCTAAAATAGACCATCAAATGATGGCCCGTGCTATTCAGTTAGCTAAACGCGGTGAATATACCACTACACCTAATCCTAATGTGGGTTGTGTGATCAGTAGCAGCCAAGGTGTGATTTTGGGTGAAGGCTGGCATAAAAAAGCCGGAACACCTCATTCAGAAATACATGCTTTGCAACAAGCGGGTAATAAAGCCCAAGGTGCTACCGCCTACGTCACGTTAGAACCTTGTAGTCATTATGGTAGAACACCGCCATGTGCCGATTCCTTAATTGCTGCAGGTGTCACTAGAGTAGTGGCGGCTATGGTCGATCCCAATCCACAGGTATCAGGTAATGGTTTAGCAAAATTACAAGAGGCCGGGATTAAAACTGAGCATGGACTGTTGCAAACGTCTGCCGAGCAACTTAACCGTGGCTTTATTAAACGTATGCGTACTGGTAAACCTTGGATTACGGTAAAACTGGCTGCTAGTTTGGATGGTAAAACGGCATTAGGAAATGGCTTAAGTCAATGGATAACTGGCCCGCTAGCAAGGCAAGATGTGCAAAGGCACCGCGCCAAAAGCTGCGCTATTTTATCGGGTTCTGGCACAGTGATAGCGGATAACCCTATGTTAAACGTGCGTTATTCTGAGCTTAACTTAGGTGCTGATGTGTTGTCGCAAAAAGACTTACGGCAACCCTTGCGGATATTGTTAGATGGACGTAACCAGTTACCATCGACGTTAACTTGTTTGCAGCCTTTCGAAAACAATCTTGCCGGTAATGTTTTATTGATAAATGGTCAACCCAGTGTCCAGCAATTTTCACAACATGTAAGTCAATGGCAAGCGCCTTTTAACGGCAATAAATTAGACTTAATTAAAGTGATGAGTAAGTTAGGTGAAATGCAATTAAATCACATTTGGGTTGAAGCAGGAGCCAAACTTGCGGGCGCGTTATTACAAAATAATCTGATTGATGAATTGATTTTATATCAAGCGCCCAAATTAATAGGAGGCGCTGGACAAAACTTGTTTGATACCATGCCGATTGAAATGATGGATAAGGTGATAAACCTCACTTGGACCGATATCAGGCAAGTGGGTGTCGATGTCAAAATGACTGCGCTTATTAAGCATTAATGCGTTAGCTTAAGCATAAACAAATTTATTGAGAAACTATGTTTACTGGAATTATAGAAGATGTGGGTCTTATTGAAGGTTTAGTGCCTTCTGGTGACGATATAAGGTTATCCATTAAAACGGACAAGCTTGACATGAGTGATGTGTCTTTGGGTGATAGTATTGCCAATAATGGCGTGTGTTTAACAGTAGTGGCTATGTCGAAACATGGGTTTAGTGCAGATGTATCACACGAAACCATTAAACGCACCGGCTTTGCGAGTTATCAGTCGGGCAGCAAAGTTAATCTTGAAAAGGCCTTGCAAGCGAATAGCCGCTTAGGTGGCCATATTGTCAGTGGCCATGTTGACGGTGTGGGTGAAGTGTTATCTATTGCACCTGTTGGCCGTTACGTCGAAATTTGGGTGAAAGCCCCTGATGAGTTGGCTAAATATTTAGCAGAAAAAGGCTCGATTACTGTGGATGGCGTAAGTCTAACGGTGAATCAAGTCGATGGCGCTAAATTTTTGCTGACCCTTATCCCTCATAGCTTACAGGAAACCATAATTGGCCTGTATAAAGTGGGCACTAAAATCAATTTAGAAGTAGATGTTATCGCCCGATATTTAGAACGCTTAATGTTGGGAGACAAAGCCGCATATTCATCTACTAACACCGATAAAAAAGATATTAGCATGGCGTTTTTAGCAGAAAACGGTTATTTGAAGTAAAGTATAGGGCGTTAATACTCAAAATTATTGGAATTGCACGGCGGCGGCAAATGAATGAGACTCCATGAGCTTAGTTCATTAAGTGATTGGGGCGAATAAATGCAGCCAACAAACGTGCGGTTTCAAGGATGAAGGGTAAATGCTTTTAACACAAAATAAAGAAGACAATAGACTATGCCATTAAATAGCAGTGAAGAGATAATAGAAGATATCCGCCAAGGTAAAATGGTTATCTTAATGGATGATGAAGACCGGGAAAACGAAGGCGACATAATAATGGCTGCCGAACATGTTACTCCAGAAGCCATTAATTTTATGGTGACTCATGCTCGAGGGTTAGTATGTTTACCTATGACGGCCGAGCGTTGCAAATCTCTTAATTTACCTTTGATGGTGGACGATAACAGCGCGCAGTTTTCAACTAATTTCACTGTGTCGATTGAAGCTGCCGAAGGCGTTACTACTGGGATTTCTGCCTCAGATAGAGCTAAAACCGTTCTGGCTGCAGTATCAAAAGATGCAAAGGCGAGCAATATTGTGCAGCCGGGGCATATTTTCCCATTGATTGGTAAAGAGGGCGGGGTGTTAAACCGTGCTGGACATACTGAAGCGGGCATAGATTTAGCGCGATTAGCAGGTTGTGAACCAGCATCGGTCATTGTTGAAATACTTAACGAAGACGGCAGTATGGCCAGACGCCCAGAGCTAGAAGTTTTTGCCGCTAAACATAACATGAAAATTGGCACTATTGCTGATTTAATCGAATATCGAAATTTGAACGAAACCACTATTCAACAAGTCGCTAGCTGTAAACTGCCGACTGAATATGGTGAATTTGATTTAGTGACATTTAAAGATGTGATTGATAATCAAGTGCATTTTGCGATGTGCAAAGGTGAGATTACTGCTGAAACACCGACTTCAGTTAGGGTACATTTGCTTAACAGTTTTAGCGATTTATTAGGTTCGCAGCGCGGAATTTCCCGTAGTATGGGGTTACCTGAGGCAATTAAATATATTGCTGATAACGGTGGTGTTTTAGTACTACTAGGTAAAGCTGAAGACTTGTTGAGTCAGGTCAAACAATTTGAAGCCGAAGACAAGGGCGAAAAGCCCGCTAATGCAGCATGGACAGGCTCATCTAGAACCATTGGTGTTGGTAGTCAAATACTCGCCAGCTTAGGTGTTAGAAAAATGCGTTTATTGAGCAAACCCAAAAAGTACCATGCCTTGTCTGGGTATGGATTAGAAGTGGTTGAGTACGTCGAAATATAAGACTTAAAATTCACAATATTTCCCATTATGGATGTGCTAAACTGCGCGCCGATTTTTCCAGTAAGGTTTTTAGATGAATATTATTGAAGGTAACATTCGCGCAACAGGCAAAAAGTTTGCCCTTGTGGTTTCTCGTTTCAACAGTTTTGTTGTTGAAAGTTTAGTGGACGGTGCTCTAGATGCACTTGAAAGACATGGCGAAGTGAACGAGCAAGATATTACGTTAGTTCGTGTACCTGGCGCTTACGAGCTGCCAATTGCTGCTAAAAAACTTGCTGAACAAAATAAATATGATGCCATAATTGCTTTGGGCGCTGTGATCCGTGGTGGCACTCCGCACTTCGAGTTTGTTGCTGGCGAATGTAATAAAGGCCTTGCACAGGTATCTTTAGAATACGGTATCCCTGTTTCTTTTGGCGTGATCACTACCGACAGCATAGAACAAGCTATCGAACGTTCTGGCACTAAAGCCGGTAATAAAGGCGCAGAAGCAGCAGTTAGTGCTCTAGAAATGGTCAATGTGTTAGCTAATATTGAAGAGGCTAAATAGGTGAAACCTAAAGCCCGCCGTCTGGCCAGAGAACTTGCAGTACAAGCGGTTTATTCTTGGCAAATGAGCAAAAACCCAGTTGAGCAAATTGAGCTTAGTATAGTCACTAGTAACAATATGCAGAAAGTCGATACTGAGTACTTTTTGGAGTTATTGCGAGCAGTAGTAAAAGACTGCGCCGAACTAGATAAAAAGATCAAACCTTACCTTGGGCGCCTGCCTGAGGAGCTAGATCCAGTTGAAAAAGCCATCCTTAGAATTGCCACTTACGAACTTGTTAGCAGAATGGATGTCCCTTATAAGGTTGTTATCAATGAAGCCATTGAGTTAGCTAAAGCTTTTGGTGCTGAAGAAAGCCATAAATTTGTTAATGGTGTGCTGGATAAGGCGATAAAGACTCTGCGTAAAGATGAGTTGTCCTAGCCTTTTTGAATAGGCTCTTGAAAATAGGCTTAACCGTGAAAATAGTAACGGGCAACTTTTCTCTCACCTGATGCGATTATAATAAGTCAATATGAAAGAATTTAATATTATTGAACACTTTTTCAAAGCAAAAAGTATTCAACGTAAAGACGTGGTAATTGGCATAGGTGATGATGGTGCTGTTACCCATATACCCAAAGGCCAAGCATTAGTCACTACTACTGACACTTTGATCAGTGGTGTGCATTTTTTGCCAGACACATCTCCCCACGCTATAGCGCAAAAAGCCGTTGCAGTTAACTTAAGTGATTTAGCGGCTATGGGAGCCGAGCCTGCATGGATAAGTTTATCCTTGAGTTTGCCTGAAGTTGATGAAAAATGGTTGGAGGATTTTTCTAATGGTCTCCAAGAACACGCTGAATATTACTCGGTGCAACTGATTGGCGGGGATACAGTTAAGGGGCCGTTAGTTATAACGATTACGGCGCAAGGTTTTGTGCCTTTTGAGCAAGCTTTGACCAGAAGTAATGCTAAACCGGGTGATTCAGTTTATGTTACTGGCACCTTAGGTGATGCAGGCTTAGGATTAGATATTGCGCAAAAAAAGTGCATAGTGACGGATCAACTTAATCAAGATTTTTTGCTAAATCGTTTGAATTATCCTACCCCTCGGTTATTGGTCGGCACCAGCCTTAGGCGTATTGCTAGTGCGTGTATTGATATCTCCGATGGTCTAGTGTCTGATATAAAACATATTCTTAATGCATCTAAATGTGGTGCAACAATACATGTTGATAAGTTGCCATTGTCACAAGCCTTAAAAGACTCGGTTAGTAGTAGTCAAGCGATTGATTATGCCTTAAGAGCTGGTGATGATTACGAGTTATTATTCACAGTAAGTGAAGAACAAAAAGGCCATTTAGAAACAACCTTAGCCAGTGCTAATGTTCATGCTACTTACATTGGTCAATTAAACGGCTTTGTAGGAAAATTAGAGTTGCGCCAAGCAGATAAGCCATACGAATATAGTGCTAAAGGTTACCAACACTTCTAAATTAACCCTGTAGGGATTATTACAACCAAAGAGGCTTATACAGTGGACAAGCAAGTACGCAGTCGTGTTAGCTTACTCAACCCGGTGCATTTTTTGGCATTAGGCTTTGGCAGTGGTTTAGCTGCAAAAATGCCAGGTACATTTGGCACCTTGGCTGCACTGCCTTTAGTTGTGCTGTTATCTCATTACGCTAGTTTTTCTGTTTATTTGGTAGTCACTATACTAGTCAGTATTGTAGGGATCTGGATCTGTGGGAAAACCGCAGATGATATGGGTGTGCATGACGACTCTTCTATTGTATGGGATGAAGTGGCGGGCATGTTGATCACTATGCTCGCCGTACCTTTAAGCTGGCAAACATTGCTCGTTGGTTTTGTGCTATTTCGTTTTTTTGATATTCTTAAACCTTGGCCAATTAGTTACTTAGACAAACATGTAGATGGTGGCTTTGGCATTATGATTGATGATGTATTGGCAGGGGTGTTTGCCTTGTGTCTTTTACATTTAGGTTTGTTTTTAATTTAGTTTTTTGTCTCTCTTCTATCCCCTTTTCTAATTTTATCCTTTCACACCTATCCATTGAATTAACGATAGGGTTCAGGGGGTAATATTCAAATAATACACCGGCCACTTTTATAATGTATGCTGATGGAGACAGATTTGGGTCTTCAGTAAACTTTTTTGTAAAGGGATCTAACATGCTAAAAAGTATAAACATATTTCTACTTATCATAGTGCTTGTTGGCTGCACTGATGGCATCAGTGAAAAACAAAAACTAGCGGCGATTGAACAAAACAAAGCTATTCTAGCTTTTACTTGTGAAGGTTATGGCAGTCATAATACTCCAATGGGTGATTTACAAAACAATATTTGGAATGCACATTCAGCCGCAAAGTTTGACTGGACTCAATGTTTGGCCATGAGAACAATAGATGCTAATACCCAATATGGTTGGTATTGGCAATGGCCAAAAGAAGGCTATAAAGTTTATGCGCAGCCACAAATCACCTTAGGTAATAGTCCTTGGTTAAAACACAATCTGGCTAAGCCCGGCTATCCTATTTCTGTTAATCAATTAGAAAAATTAGATATTGATTACAGTTTGGAAATTTTGAGCGACGGCGAATTAAACCTTGCGACTACCTTATGGTTAACGGGTTCCGATACTATTCCAACAGAAATTGATAAATCCACTATTGCTGCCGAAGTTATGATTTGGACTTATGCAAGTGACGATTTTTATGCCGATCCCGCCGGTGAAAAAGTAGCAGAGATAATGGTTGATGGTTTTGAGTGGGAAGTGTGGTTGCATAAAAATTGGCAGGATATGTCTGCGAAAAATGACAATAATTGGGTTTATTTGGCGTTTCGTACTAAGCAGCCACTTATGAAAATAAAATTTGATGCCGCACAAATGTTAGCTTATGCCATTGAACAAAAATTTATTACTTCTGACCTATATATCGCTGATATCCAGCTAGGAACTGAAATCATGAGTGGTACAGGTCAAGTTTGGTTGAATCATTATCGTGTCGATGTGGTTCCAATTAAAGCTAGTTTATAGGTAAGGCCCTAGTATTCACCGGAGATTTTAATACAAAAGAAGAATGCACTCCGGCCACACCTTCAATAGGTGTGAGTTTATTTAATAAAAATCGCTGAAAATCGTCCATATCTTTGATTATCACCTTGAGTAAATAGTCTGCCGACTGTCCTGTCACTAAGTGACATTCTAATACTTCTGGAAATGCTGCTATCTGTTTTTCAAAATGATTAAAACGTTCGGGTGTGTGTTTATCCATACTTATTTGAATAAATGACACTAAGGTTAAACCGAGTTTTCTAGCGTCTAACAGAGCGACATAACCAGCAATCATTCCTGACTCTTCTAATTGGCGTACTCTGCGTAGGCAAGGAGAAGGTGATAGATTTATCGCTTCGGCAAGCTCCTGATTAGATATTCGTCCTTTCTTTTGAATAATGTCTAGGATCAATCGATCATATTTATCAAGTTGCATACATTTCTCTCATGAAAGCAATAAATGCCATTAAATGTGTTTTTACAGCAATATAATTGTTTATTTTCTGCTTTTAGTTAATTTTTAGCAATCTTATTCGAACGTTAATTAGTTATTCTTTTTGCAGACTTATTTATCGATATTCGGACCCCAAAAATGATCGCTGATCCACATACTAAATATCAGGCTTTTCAGAGTATTAAATTAAAAAATAGACAGTGGCCAAATAATACTATTAGTAAACCACCTATGTGGATGAGCACTGATTTACGGGATGGTAATCAAGCTCTCATCGACCCTATGTCTATACCAACAAAATTGAAGTTTTTTAAAACACTAGTAGCAATTGGTTTTAAACAGATTGAAGTGGGATTTCCGTCAGCGTCAGAAGTTGATTTTAATTTTGTACGTTTGTTGATTGAAGAAAATCATATACCAGAAGATGTGACAATTGAGGTGTTAGTACAAGCTCGTTTTGACTTAATTGAAAAGACGGTCGAGAGTTTGAGAGGCGCGAAACAAGCTATATTGCATATGTACAACCCCTTGGCGCCGACGTTTCGAGAAATTGTATATAAAACCGATAAGGCTGGTGTCAAAAAAATTGCTACTCAAGGCACCCAATGGGTAAAACAATTAATGGCCACCGCGCCAGAAGTGAATTGGACCTATCAATATTCTCCTGAAGTGTTTTCAAGTACTGAACTAAGATTTGCTAAAGAGGTGTGTGATGCTGTGGTCGAAATTTGGCAACCTAGTGCTGATAATAAAATTATTATTAATCTACCTGCTACGGTTGAAATGAATACCCCTAATACCTATGCCGATCAAATTGAATGGATGCATACCCACCTTAAGCAACGCCAACATATAGTTTTAAGTGTGCATCCCCACAATGACAGAGGAACCGCTGTGGCTGCTGCTGAGCTAGCGCTTATGGCTGGTGCTGACCGAGTCGAAGGGTGTTTGTTTGGAAACGGAGAACGTACCGGCAATGTGGACCTAGTGACCTTAGCCATGAACTTGTATACCCAAGGCATACACCCTGAGTTAGATTTTTCGAATATTGACCAAACCCGTAAATTAGTTGAAGAATGTAATCAATTACCTGTGCACCCTCGTCATCCTTATGCAGGTGAATTGGTGTTTACGGCCTTTTCTGGCTCACACCAAGATGCCATTAAAAAAGGTTTAGCTGTTCAACAACAAGATGCGCTTTGGAAAGTTCCTTATTTACCCATTGATCCTGCTGATTTAGGCCGAAGTTATGATGCAGTTGTCAGAGTAAATAGCCAGTCGGGTAAAGGGGGGGTGAGCTTTTTACTAGATCGCGCAGCAGGGTTACAGTTGCCACGTAAACTACAAATTGAGTTTAGCCGCATAGTACAAAACGTAAATGATAAAACCGGCAAAGAGTCCCAGGCTAAAGCCATTGTTGAATTGTTTGAACAGGAATACTTTCACCAAACAGCTCCTATTGAGTTTATCAGCAGCCAAATATCTACTTTAGCTGATGATCAACAAAGTATAGATATACAAATTAATTATCAGGGCAAAAAGCAAACTGTTAATGGTATTGGAAATGGCCCCATTGATGCTGCCGCGAATGCTCTTTGTAAGGTCATCAAGCAAGCGGTTGAAGTGGTGGATTACCATGAACATTCAATAGGCAGTGGCTCAGGTGTCGCTGCTGTGTGTTATATAGAGATGAAAGTAGGGGAGTGCTCGGCGAGTTTTGGGGTGGCTAAAGATAGTAATATTATGACGGCTGCGGTTAAGGCTTTGGTGGGTGGGGTTAATCGAAGAATAGGGACTATCAGTCCATCTTAAACTAAGAGCATGGCTTTGCCACTTTATGCGCACGGCGCACGGCATCCATGCCATTTTTCAAAAAGCATCCTTGCTTTACGACCTACTTTTTTGATACAGCCAAAAAAAGTAGGCAAAAAAGGCCGCTCGCTACAAAAGTTTTTAACCGCAAAAAATGACTTGTTCTTGGGGGGAAACTGGATTTTTTAGAAGCACGGCTTCGCCCAGTTGAACATCTCGACAAGGACGTCGAGATTGGGTACCGATCATCATGGACGTGTGATTGACTAACTTTGAAGTGTTTACATAATGCCAGCTCAGTACCCTCATTTTGTGTCAAAAAGCATGCGCTGACGCTTACTGCCATCGATGGCTTTTTTCACACAGCATCCTTGCTGTACGACTTACTTTTTGCCTACAGCAGCAAAAAGTAAGCAAAAAATGCCGCTCGCCCCTAAAGTTTTTAACCGCACAAAAAGGCTTATTTTAGGGTCGTTCCAAATGAGTCCTTCCAACTTCCACTCAAATGGCATCCTTGCCATTTGCCCCTAAAATAAGCCTTTTTGTGCTGAAACTTTAAATGCGGGAACTATGGCGGCGACTTGAACGGTTGGTATAAACTGGAAAATAGTTCTTTGTTATTGTGCCTGTCCCGCTCGGCGATTGACCCACAAAATCGGATCGATTATTGGCGAGCTTTGAATCGAGAGTAAATCAAAAGCATAGGTGTTGCCGATTAATAAGGTAAATGGCTACGCCATTTATTCATGCCATGGGAAATTACGATGGGTGTCCCCATAAAATTTTTGGGTGTCCCCATAAAATTTTCTGTGGGCTATCTCGATTTCAACCCAAAAAATCCAATGATAGGCAGATGGATTAAGCCATTTGCCAGAGAGTTATGTTGAAATGAACCTTTTGTTGCCGTCATTTTTCCCAAGTCGGCAATAACCCTCCCATTTGAGCGTAAAACTTACCCCAAATTCACACCATAGCTAGTATTATCGATTATTATTATTATTGGCTTGTTTTGTGCTTTATTTTTACTAAGGAACGATAGTTAGCATATTCACTGAAGGGATAAACATGCAAATAAATAGTAATGACCACGTCAGTCGAATTTATCAAATGAACAACACTTCTTCTTCTGCTGCTGTCTCAAGTCATTCGAGTGATACGATTAAAAATGAAACAGCCGATAAAGTGACTCTCAGTGAAGCAGGGCTTAATGCCGAGAGTAAATGGCAGGAAATCGCCAACAAGTACGACCCAACTAATATGTCGTATGACGAGTTATCTCGCATGGCTTCAGATTTACATTTGAATGGATTAATAACGTCTCAAGAAGCTTTGGCTATGAGAGCCCCTCCTAGTAGGGACTTCGATCCTGATGAAAAATATGACACGGTAGCGTTAGCGCGACAATCAGTAGAATTCGATCAATCGCTTGGTGCAGCACAAGGAAAGGATGCGCAGTTAAGGGTAAGTGTACTTAATATTTTAGAAACAATACAAAATTTATCGCGTAGTACTGGCCATGCAGAAAATTAAAAAATGCGGGAAGGATGAGTCACACCTTCCCTTCCTTTTCACTTTTTAGTTTATATAGATTGAGTCGCACCAATAACCAGATGGTGCTGCAGTTGAATTAGTGCCGACACAGCAACTCTAACTGGAAAGTCACGTTAATTTAGGCCTCCTGTCGAAGATAATGAAATCCCCGTTTCTAGCTTATTAATGCCGTGCTCAACTATTTAAATCTACAAAATCCAGTACTTCATTTACTAATCTCTTGAATGTATTAAAGCCATCTTTCCATTGAACTGGATTTTCAGCGTAAACCATGGGCGCCAAATATTGATTATAACGTTGCTCATGAATTGGATCTGAGGCCAACAAGTCTAAACCATATCTCAGTTCACCCGTTGGTGATGCAACAAACTCAGTATGTTGATTACCATACCGCTTAATATCTATCTCGATGATTTGTTTCATTAAGGATGCTAGCTCATCAATACTCGATGGATTGGCTTGTTGAATATGGTATGTATCGTAAATATGACGAATAAGTGCTTCATCATCTGCCCGTTGATTGTCTCGGGAAAAGCTCGCCGTGCGCCTTAACATTGAAACAATTTTCTCAGCTTGAGTTTCAATGATTGTTGCGCATTCAATCGATATAATTTCACTAGGTTCTTTCAGTACAGCTGCATATATTGACTTTATTTTTCTACCTTCAGATTCCATTAGAACTGGAGATTCAATAAATTCTAGTTTGATAAAAGGGCGAAGACAGGGTGTCTGTTCATAGATTTGAGGGTAGCGAATGTTGAAACACATATACCGATATTCATCGAACACTTCCACATTGCCATTAATTGAAAAGATAGAGGATAAACCAAAAATTTCTTCAACTGATATTCGAATGTCTTTTCTGGCTTTCTTTTTAGCACTGCGAGATGTCAATGTTTGGAATGCATCATTTGGCACAATTTTAAGATCTACATCTTCTGACATTCTATATGTCTTGATAGACGATTTTGCTAAGGCTGTACCACCAGAAAATATGATTTGATGATACGGTGCGCTTATTTTATTTATTAGTGTAAGGAGCTGGACAACATAATAGTCTTTCTCGACTATTGCCGGATTACCAAGCCTTAAAGAATCGGCAACATCGGCAAATAGTGAACTATCAAACTGCGTTGACAAGCTGTGTCCCTATAGCAATTTTGCGTGTGAAGCGTGTGCTTTTAGGCACAATTTTAACCTTGGCGGGGATTTGAGTGCTGTCACCTGAAAAATTCATTTGTGACAATTCATCAAACTGATACTCTACTCCTAACTTTTCCATTGCCTCAATAACAACGCCATCAGCACCGGATGGATTATCGGGCATAATATTTCCAGTGATACGATTGAGCCTTGCCCGAGTGTATAGTCCATAGCCAATCTTTATAAGTAAACCTTCTCTAACGAGTTTTCTTAGGGCTCGTCCAACTTGATCATAATCAGCGATATCTTTGAAATCAGCACGCAGAAAAACAGATGCCTTAGAGCGCTTAACTCTGGTCTGTACTTTGCTTTGAATTGTCATTTGATACCTCCTATGAATATTACCAATATAATATGCAAAAATACGACATTTATCAAATGCAAAAACACGACATTAGTATGTATAGTGATTATGGTTCAACCGCAGATTAAGTCGCAGGGTGTGACTTCTCATAAGGGACTGTTTGCGGGACCACATTATAATCTAAGATGAAAAATATTCGTGGTCAGCGTAAAATAAACAATATTAGTCTTTTTATGTAGGCAGATGGATAAACCCAAAGACTAGGAGTCTTAGTAACAGGTCCGTTATTGTGCGCTTTTCCTCTGTGTTCTCCATGACCTCTGTGGTGAATAGCTTTTATCTTTTGCTTTTTTTACTATTCACCTATTTTTTATTTATAAAACCCTTCGATTTTACCCAATATACCCGCTGCATCTAAACCTAGTTCGACATACATTTCTTGTTGGGTACCTTGCATGATAAATTCATCAGGTAGGCCTAGTTGTAACAACTTACTGCTATGTTTAGATGACATTAAATATTCAGCTACTGCACTGCCTACGCCGCCTATGACGCTCCATCTTCAATGCTTACGAATAAATCATGAGTGGCTTGTTAATTGTGTTATATATTGTTGATATTCAGCTCGGGATCAAAATTATCAGTTCACTGGCAAAGTTTGGTTGGATCATTATCAAGTAGATGTGGTTTTTAAACACTAGGATAAACGCAGATGATTAGGTTTTTATTGTGTATGTATCTAAGTATATTTTCTTCGCAGAGTTTTGCTTTTGAGCAAGATGTACAACGTTTTGCTTTGGTGATCGGCAATAAAAGTTATGTGACTGCACCCCTAAAAAATTCGGCTAATGATGCCAATGCCATAGCAGATAGTTTAACTGAAATGGGGTTTCGCATCACTTTACTTACAGATAGCAACTTGTCAGATTTAACTGCCCAAGTACAACAGTTTTATGCACAAGTAAAAAGAGATAAACATACCAAAAAACTTGCTCTAATTTATTACGCGGGGCATGCCATTCAGGTTAATCATCACAACTACATTGTACCTCTAGGCATGCAGTTTGAAAGTTACTCTGAGTTTATGTCTGGTCTTTATAAAATCGATAAGTTGTTTGTTGAAATTAACAAATCCAAAAATTTGCAGAATATTATTATTTTGGATGCCTGTCGTAATAACCCTTTTGAGAATAATTCAGTTGCTGATAACGGTAAAATGTCGAGTGGTTTGGCACCTGTTAAAGCGCCTTCAAACACTATGATTGCCTTTGCTACAGAGCCTGGTGGTGTGGCTGCTGATGGTAAACGTAAAAACGGGGTGTATACCAAACATTTACTACGGCATATCGCTAAACAAATAAGTGTTGAAGAAGTATTTAAGAAAGTAAGAAAAGGGGTAGCGAAAGAAACCCGCAATAAACAGATACCTTGGGAACATTCATCCTTGCTGAATGAAGTGTTTTTTAGTCCTCCGAAAAATCGAGATATACCCGATTTGATCGTGTTTTAAAAAACGTATGCGAGTCCAACGTGTAATGTAGTGAACGTTTCGTCTATATTTTCAAATCGTTCACCATCAACCACAAGAGTTTGTTGGTAATCATTGATCTTAAAACGCGTTTGAAATAATAGATTGCTCGATAGTGGCATGGTCCAACTTAAGCCATAACTAAAGCCTTTTGTATCTCCTTTAACCTGCCCGGTTAAATCGTCAAATTCTGCTAATTCCTCCTCCACTTCTTCCTCGTCGGTATTGGCTGCAAAATTATTAGTTGCATCCAAGAAGGCGTAAGCTAATGACAGATTAAGACTTCCGGCTTTTTCAAATTGCCAACTGTAGCTTACTCCAATAAAAGGGCCTTTTTGTATGTAACTTTCGTCTGTCAATTCAACTGTATTTTGTTCTTCATCTTCTAGGTCTATTTCTTCATCACTATCTCTTGGAATAAATGTCATCTCGGTTTTGCCGTGTTTGTAACCTACAAACAGTGACCAACTTTTGGTCATTCTGTAACCTAAAGTTAAATCTAGATCTTTTCGTGATGCTTTACCTATATCTTCTTCTTCAGCAATTTCAGCTTTGGCAAGTGTGCTACTAGCATTCAAAGAAATCTGCCAGCTACCCATGGTAAGTGCAATAGGGATGTTGGCACTAGGAAATGAGATATTGTGGTCGAGTTTTTCTGGAAATGAAAAATCGCTATAACCAAGGGATAAACCTGTTACAACACGTATATTCTCAAAGCCATCTTGGGCATCGACAAAGTGTGACGTTATCAACAGTGGTAAACATGAAATAGTGAAGAGTTTTTTTATATACATGATTATCCTTAATTTTTATCTGTATGATATTACATCAATTAAACATAAACATTAGTATAGTAATACTAGTAATCAGCAACGATTGGAAAAGATTATGGACAATTTAACTACAAATAGAGCACATCGATTGTTTCTTTTATTCGCCTTTTGCAGCACATTTTTATATGGATGTAATAGTACGTCAGACAAGGAAATTGCAACTAATTGTCGAACTGAAACAAATGAAAATTGTACAGTTGAAGATGAAAATGGTGATGACCGAGGTTATAACCCTTGCCTAGTGAATAAAAATTTGCCTGTTTGTAAGAAATGACAGAACAAGAAATAAAGCTACAGATTGCTGAAATAGCCGGAACTTGGGTTGCGGCGTTGGCTGTAGTGATTGGTGGTTTGTTTGGTATTTATCAGTACTTGGAGCATAAATCTGATGTACGTGTAGATCGTTCTATGGCATTTGTTGAGAGGTATCATGGTAATAGTATGCTAGTAGAGGCTAGGTTGAAAATTAACGAATCTATGGCAAAACGAACTGCACAACTTAACCAAATCTTAAAAGATCCCGCAATTAAAGCCGAAAATTTACCGGCTATATATGAAAGCGAAATATTAAAACAGATTAATCAAGACGAGTTAGTTGGCTCATTGGAACAACTATTTACTTTTTATGAGCAAATTATTCTGTGCCGTGAAATGGACTTATGTGAAGAAGAAGTAGCGGGACAGTTTTTTGATATCGACGCACAAGGTTTTGTAAGCACCTACTATCCTTATATTTGCTATGTTCGCAAAGAGTGGCATAACCCAAAACAGTATAAAAAAATCACGCAATTTTATAGCCCTGAATTAATCTGCTAACTTTTGGCGTAGTATTAAACGTTAAGCGTCGTTAAACGCAGCAATCCTCGCTAGAATGCCTACACTGTCTAAGCCTAATTCAACATACATCTCTTGCTGTGTACCTTGCATGATAAATTCATCAGGTAGGCCTAGTTGTAATAACTTACTGCTATGTTTAGAAGACATTAAATATTCAGCTGCTGCACTGCCTGCGCCGCCTATGATGGCTCCATCTTCAATGCTCACAAACAAATCATGATTTGTCGCGAGTTGATTAATAATCTCGGTATCTAAAGGTTTAACAAAACGCATATCAATGACCGTTGCGTTGATCTTTTCTGCTGCTTCTTGGGCGTAGGGCAATAAAATACCAAAGTTAAGAATAGCGACTTTTTCACCCGCTCTTATGGTGCGGCTTTTACCTAACTCTAAGGCAGTCATCTCTTGCTCAGGTAATACCCCAGTAGCAGAACCTCTTGGGTATCTTACTGCCGCTGGTTTTTGTAGTTTATGACCTGTGTACAACATCTGGCGACATTCGTTTTCATCGGACGGTGCCATGATCACCATATTTGGGATACAGCGTAAAAATGGAATATCAAAAGCACCTTGGTGCGTAGGGCCATCAGCGCCCACTAGGCCAGCACGATCTATGGCGAATAAAACCGGTAGGTTTTGTATCGCCACATCATGAATAAGCTGGTCGTAGGCTCGTTGTAAGAAAGTTGAATAAATTGCCACAACAGCATTCATACCTTCTTTGGCAAGGCCGGCTGCAAAAGTAACCGCATGTTGTTCGGCTATCGCTACATCAAAATATTGAGATGGGTACTGCTGCGAAAATTTAACCATACCAGAGCCTTCACGCATGGCGGGAGTGACAGCCATCAATTTTGAGTCTTGTGCGGCCATATCACATAACCAATCGCCAAACACAGCAGAAAAGGTTGGGTTGCTAGGCGCAGCTTTAGGCAAGGCTTGGTCTTTAGGATTGAATTTAGGTACTGCATGAAATTTTATGGGATCTTGTTCGGCTGACTCGTACCCTTTGCCTTTTTTGGTTACCACATGCAATATTTGTGGGCCTTTGATGTTGCGCATATTACGCAGTGTATCTACTACGGCATTCACATCATGGCCGTCTATCGGGCCAATATATTTAAAGCCGAGTTCTTCAAAAATGGTACCTGGCACCACCATGCCCTTGATATGTTCTTCAGCGCGGCTGGCAAATTCTTTTATGGGTGGCACATTGCTTAGTAATTTTTTACCTCCATCACGGATAGAGTTAAAGAAGTTACCTGTTAATAATCTGGCTAAGTGACTATTGAGTGCTCCGACATTTTCAGATATCGACATTTCGTTGTCATTTAATACCACTAACAAATCTTTGCTGATATCGCCGCCATGGTTCAAGGCTTCAAAAGCCATGCCTGCGGTCATCGCGCCGTCACCAATTACCGCAACAACTTTGCGGCCTAAGGCTTCTTTTTCAGCGGCAACGGCCATGCCTAATGCCGCGCTGATAGAGGTTGATGAATGCCCTACAGCAAAAGTGTCATACTCACTTTCTGGTGGCCATGGGAAAGGATGTAAGCCGCCTTTTTTACGGATGGTTGGCATACGCTCACGGCGACCGGTCAAAATTTTGTGGGGGTAGGCTTGATGGCCCACATCCCATAACAGGCGGTCAAAAGGGGTGTTGTACACATAATGCAAAGCAACCGTCAGCTCGACTGTGCCTAATCCTGAGGCAAAATGACCACTACTTTGGCTCACACTGGTTAATAAATATTGACGTAACTCAACACTCAACTGTTTTAGTTTATCTTGTGACAAGTCTCTTAACTGTTTTGGAGTATCAGCTTGGGCGAGGATAGGGTAGTGAGCAATATCTAAGGTCATTAAATGGGTATCAATTAATTAAATTTCATTTTATCCAGCCACATTTACATATTATTTAGTAACTACGGTGAATAACTAAGTCGGTAAAAGACACCAACATCTGGGTATTGTAAGGCAAAGCGTGCAAAGCTTGAAGCGCTTGTTGATGTAGATCATCGAGATAAGCTTGTGCTTGCTTTAATCCGAGCATGGCAGGGTAGGTGCTTTTGTTCTGCTGCTGATCAGATCCTTGTGGTTTTCCAAGCACTGCAGAGTCACCCACCACATCTAAAATATCGTCTTGAACTTGAAAGGCTAAACCTATGGTTTTGGCAAAATCCAGCAAATGTTGCCTACTTTGAGGCGAAATATCTGTGGCTAGAGCTATAGCCATCTCAACACAAGCACTAAGTAAGGCACCGGTTTTTTTGCCATGTAGTTCTTCTAATTGTTGTTGGCTGATATGTTGATCAGTTGCTGCCAAGTCCATCGCTTGACCGCCACACATGCCTTTGTAACCCGCAGCATGACTGACAATTTTGACTAATTCAATCCGTTTTAATGCTAATTCACTTGAAAGCGGGTATTCACATAATATTTCAAATGCCAAGGTTTGCAGAGCATCGCCCGCTAATATTGCGGTGGCTTCATCAAATTGAATATGACAGGTTGGATGCCCGCGCCTTAAGTCATCATCATCCATGGCGGGAAGGTCATCGTGGATCAACGAATACGCATGAATGGCTTCTATCGCAGCAGCAGGGCCATCGAGATCTTTTTGTTGTACCGAAAGCATTTCGCCTGTGGCATAAATTAAAAAGGGGCGCATTCTTTTACCGCCTATTAATAATGCGTACTCCATTGCTTGTTTAAGCCTTTGTGCATGTTCAGGTAGGGCATTGATGGTTTGCCTGAGTGTTGAATCAACTCTATCGCGGCTAGTTTGTTGAAAAGTAGTTAAATTCATTTGTCAGATTCAAATACATCTAGGGTTTGCTGACCATTTTGAGTGGTGAGAATTTGTACTTTTTGTTCAGCGTCTTTTAATTTTTGTTGGCTGTGCCTTGCTAATTGAATGCCACGCTCAAAGCTTTGTAATGCATCTTCTAGAGGCAAATCACCTTGTTCCATTTTAGTTACTAGTGTTTCTAGTTCCAGCATAGATTGTTCAAAAGTGAGTGATTCTGTTTTTTTTCGTGTAGTCATAATATTCTTCAACCTATTTCTGAAGTGGCACGCACCTTACCTGAGCGAAAAAAGACGGTCAAATACTTTTCAAATCGACCTTAAAAACATAATTAAATACCTCTATTAAGTAAAAAAATATTGGTCTCAAATTAATTACATGAATGGTTACTATAGAATTATCTAAGATTGTCGATAAAATGGGGTGATTAAAGATAATTTTGTATACCTTTTCTAGTGTATTGTGAATAGTTAAGTTTAACAATAAGCTGCGCTGTTGGTCTTTGTTACTTAGTATTTATAGCTGTATTTCTTTTGGGAGCATAATGTGGATTTAGCAACCATAATCGGTATTCTTGGCGCCATTGGTTTTGTTGTAATGGCGATGATCCAAGGTGGTGAACTGGCGATGTTTGTCAACGTACCTTCAATCTTGATTGTATTTTGTGGCAGCTTATTTGTGGTGTTATCTCAATATACCTTAGGGCAGTTTTTTGGAGCCGGCAAGATTGCAGGTAAAGCCTTTATGTTTAAAATTGAGACTCCTGAATCGCAAATAGAAAAAATTGTGGAAATGGCTGATGCGGCGCGTAAAGGAGGGTTTTTAGCACTAGAAGAAGCTGAAATTGAAAATGCCTTTATGCAAAAAGGTGTTGATATGTTGGTAGATGGTCATGATGTGGAAGTGGTAAGAGCGACTTTAGGCAAAGACATCTCTATGACCTCGGAACGTCATGAATTTGGAAAAAGTATTTTCAAAGGTTTAGGTGACGTTGCACCAGCGATGGGAATGATAGGGACCTTGGTTGGTTTAGTCGCTATGTTGTCAAACATGGATGATCCTAAATCGATTGGCCCAGCAATGGCAGTTGCTCTTTTAACAACTTTATATGGTGCTATGTTAGCAAACCTAGTATGTCTACCTATTTCTGTAAAATTAGGTAATCGCGCAGAAGAAGAAAAACTCAATCAGAGTTTAGTGTTAGACGGAATTATTGGTATAGCTGATGGGCAGAATCCACGAGTAATTGAAGGTATTTTGAAAAATTACTTGGCCGCTAGTAAACGTGGCTCAGCAGAAGAAGCCGAATAAATTATGGAAGACGAATGCCCTAAATGTCCTCCCGAAGGGCTGCCTGCGTGGATGGGGACTTTTGCTGATTTAATGTCGCTGTTGATGTGTTTCTTTGTACTCTTATTGTCCTTCTCTGAGATGGATGTACTTAAGTTCAAACAAATCGCAGGTTCGATGAAATTTGCGTTTGGTGTACAAAATAAAATCGAAGTGAAAGACATTCCCAAAGGTACCAGTGTTATTGCCATGGAGTTTCGTCCTGGCCGCCCAGAACCCACGCCAATTGATACTATTCAGCAACAAACCATTGATATGACTCAAGAAATGCTTGAGTTCCAAGCGGGTAATGAAGATTCGGCTGGTGGTCGTCAGAAACAGCGTGGTGAACAAAGAGGTGGCGCAGCGCAACAAACAGCGTCAGAACAACAAACTACCAGTCAAAATGCCAGTCAAGAAGAAGTCGCCGAACGTATGCGCAAAGTTGCTCAGCAACTAGAAAAACAAATTATTGATGGTGCGATTGAAATGGAGTCCTTGGGTCAGCAAATTACTATTCGTATTCGAGAGAATGGTTCATTTTCTGCCGGCTCTGCGTTTTTACAGCCTCAATTTATTCCGATCCTACGTAAAATCGGCGCTTTGTTAGCTGAGATGCCTGGTGATATTGAAGTATCTGGGCACAGTGACAGTCAGCAAATTTCTAATGAACTCTATCGTTCTAATTGGGATTTATCATCGCAACGAGCGGTGGCTGTGGCTGAAGAGTTAAGACGTGCTGTCGGCTTTGATGAGAGTCGTTTGTCAGTGGTTGGTAAGGCGGATACAGCGCCTTTAGTTGATGCTGACGATCCGCAGGGGCGTAGCCGCAATCGCCGTGTTGAAATTTCTATAAATCAGGGTAAGCCAAAGGTTTCTGATCCTATATCGGTGCTTGAGTAGTTAACCCTAGTTCAGTTTAGTTATTGGGTCATGGTTGCAATAATTTATTGTAACCATTTAAAAAGTTTACACAGACTGTGTGAAATACATGAATACGATCAGAACCATCAATAATGCGTATTTGTGACTATATCTTGTTAACTAATGGCTAAATTAACAATGCCATTAATTCTCATCAATTTTTTGTATGTTCAATTTAATGATTTGATCACTTAATTGAATATCTTTGCCTTTTTTGGGGTGCGGTTCGACATCTAATAAAAGCAAACTATAACCAAAAGTGTTGGCCATTGTAGACTCGCGTTTGCGTATCAATTTTACTTCTTGTTTCTCTGAGTATTCATTTGAAACTTCAAGTTTTACAATCAACTGACCCGCCCAGATACAAGTAACGCCAGTTGCACATCGTGAATCTTCTACAGCGATCAAACGTAACTTCAAATTTTGATAGTCTACAATTTCTTCAACAGTTATTGTAATTACAGAGCTTTGCTGTGCATTGGCGAGCGCCGGACTTTGCTGTATTTGGGTTGAAACTTCTTTACCTGTTACAGTTTCCGTTATTGTTGAGCTGTCAGCAATACATCCAGATAAAGCGATTAAAAAAATATATATTGGTTTGAACATAATGTTTTTTCCAAAAAAGAAAAAGCTCGGACTATGCCGAGCTTTTTAAGTTTTTAATTATTGTTTACTACTATGGAGCCGGAGCCGGAGTAGCACAGCGCGGTAAGGTACACAACTGGGTGCATTGGCGTACATCCGATACGCTTATAAAACCATCACCATCATTATCGCGAGGGTCACCTGGTGCTGCAGCTTGATTACGAGCAGCCCCTACCAAAATTATGTCTGCACGGTCAACAATACCGTCCAAATTAACATCGCATCTTAGAGCTTGTGGCACATTGTCACAAGCTAAAGACACATTATCAATTTGAGCATACCAATCCCAATCGCCGCTGTTGGGATCAAAGTAATGCCAGCGTAATTTAACATCAGCTTCACCCGCATAATGAGTTAAATCAATTGATACAAGTTCTCCAGCAGCATTTAACAAACCGCCCACTGGATGATCTTCATTCCAACTGAGCACTGTAGCCCAACTACTGCCGCCGTCGGTACTTATGTCCAAATTAAGGAAGTCTAGACTTGCTAAGTTTTGGTAATCCACAAGATACTCTAACGTCGCTCCAGTAAAGCCTACTAAGCTAAATGAATTGGAGTGTAGTTCAGTGTCGAATTCTACAAATGCGGCTGCATCACTATTGGCTGTAGCTGCATCACCTGAACCACCGGTAAAGTTGCCACCTATTTCAGATCCCGCAATACTTGACCAGACAACACCTGTTCCTGCATTGTCGACAACGGTCCAGCTTTGAGAAATTCCAGTATCAAATCCAACAGGCTCAACGTTACATGCAATGTCTGTAACAACTTCGACACAAACACTGGGTATCGCTGGTTTAGGTATGTTGTCTTCAATGGTTACATCGTCGACGAAGAAATTACTTTGTTGAGTAACACCACCAACAGTTCCACCTATTTGAATAGTATGAACACCTCCATCATTAAATCCTACAACAGAGAAGCTATGTTCAACATAATTATTGTCGGTTGCATCACATTCGACTGTCCCAATATCCACACCATCAATACTTATTTGTATAGAATCTGAGGTAGGGCCAGTGTCGCAAAGGCCACGCAGAACATTTAATGTTAAATCTGAGGCTGTTGCAGGAATAGTTATGTCCTGCGCCACACTGCTGGTTATGCCTTCAGGTAATCCACCTATCCACACTACCCAACTTCCGCTGTTTACTGGTACGGCTGGACAACCATTACCTGGACCACAAAGTGGAAACTCACTGATCCCGGCAAACGTAGAGCTAGCTAACCAATCTTCGTTTGGTACACCACCTTCAAAGCTCCAGTCTGCAACAATATTACTGCTGTTTACTGCATCTGTTGGGATAGAGCAACTAAAGCCGCTTTCTACTTGACAACTAGCAGAACAACCGTCTCCATTGAATGCATTACCGTCGTCACACATTTCTCCTATATCAAGTTGAGCATCACCACAAATTGGTGGAACTTCAGCTGAACAAGAGTATGCTTCTACACTTTCAACGTACCAGCCTGTTGTTCCATTACAGCCATCAGTACCAAAGTCGAAACGCAATTGGATGGTATCTCCAGGAGAAGCAAATCCATATAAGTCAATTTGCGACTGGCCCCAAGTTCCGCTTAAGCTACCGCCATCGGTACCAGTAAATGCTTCTTCACCTCCCAATGGATTATCTGTTGGGGTAGTCAAAGCACTGTTATAGGCGTTAAATGAATAAGCTTCACTTGGAACCACAACAAATGCGCCCCCATTAACACTCATTTTAAGATTACCACCGTCCCAGCCTGCTTCTGTAGCAACCCAGTGATTAAATGCAACATGAGGTGTAGGCGAGGCTGGAAGTATGATTGGTGGACTGTCTATGCTGACCGCACCTGCTTCTGTATCTGCGGCACAATCTCCAACAAGAAGGTCGGGTGCAAAGGCTGCAAAAACACCGTTCGCGCCTGGTGGTAAGTCGTCAACTACTAACCACCCTGGGCTGTCAAAGGTTGCAGGGTTAGCTACATCGTGTGAGCTAACGCTCCAACCAGCTGGTAAAGCACCAGATTCGAAATCTTCACTGAAAAATGATTGCACGTTGCCCATACCCTCACAAAGTGCGGGAGCTTGTGCTAATAAAGGTTCAAAACCACATTGTGTTGGTGGCGTGCGCAATTCAACCGCAGCAATAATGGCGCTTACTTTTGAGCAATCACCTGCAGTTATTATTTCTCCTGTAGGCGTACCATTGCTTAAATCAGATAGGTCCAATCCTGTTAAAGCAGTACATGAAGTTTCTAGTGCATCAGCATGATCATAAAAGTTACTCGATGGAGTAAGCATATTTTGTGCTGCCCAATGGATGTGAGCTGATTTAGTTAAGCCTAAGCCAGTGCCTGAAAATCCGTTGTAGCTGCCACCATCTACCATCAAGGAATAAGCATGGTTTGGTACACCAGAGTTAGTGTGCACACCACCCTGGTCGGTTGAAAGACAGTAATATTCTGCATCAGTTACTTTACCTGGGTCACCATGACAAGTGGGGTTCCACATATCACGAAGAGCACCAGTTAATCCCGGAGCTGTTGAATCTTCACCCAACAGCCAACGAACACTATCATCACCTGACCCCTCGCTATAAACTGAACAACTACCGTCTGTTCGAGCAACATCGGGACCGATGCTATCTTCGCGACCATTGATACGGTCAACCGTTTCCCCCCAAATATCTGAGTAAGATTCATTTAATGCACCTGACTGCCACTGATATATCAGATTATTAGTATATTCAGTGTAAGCGTGGGCCCATTCATGAGCAGTAACATCATCAGTGGTTAATCCTGGACAGAAAGAAATGTAAGTACCATTCCAAGAGGCGTTTGGACAGGCATCACCACGGTTAAAAATAGCGTCCATAGTAGAACCCGCATCATCAAATGAATCTCGCCCGAAAGCGTTTTCAAATAATGAATAAGTCTCGGCCGACGCATAAATCATGTTATCCGCTTCAATATCGGCAGTAGGTAACGTATCTCCTTCGACCCAAAATGGGTTACCAGAATAGTTAGGACCAGGATGTGCCGCGCCTTCGGCGTCAAAGGCTCTACGATAGAGTGCATCATGGATCCCCGTTATCTGATCAACAACCTCGCCATTTAACGCATCAACATAAACAAATTCACGCACATTACCTGCACTATTTACTACTTCTATTTCGTATGCCAGATGATCCTGACCCGGAGTGCCCTTTATAAGTCCAGCCCGGAAAACCATTAAAGTACTGGAATTTACCAAAAGAGCAGCGGGCGTGCCCATTTTATCTTCTCTATTACCTACATTGTCTGAGGTAACTTTTTTGGTTGGATCTTGCTCTACTCTACGAAAAGCAATTCGGGTTGCTTGCGATAAAGTTATAACTGGCTTAGTGACTACTTTAATATCAGTGAGAAATTTACCATTTACTGCAATCATTTCTCCGTCTGAATTAAAGTGTGTTCTTAATTCACCAGCAAAAACGGGTAAACCATTATAGTTTTGTTTGAAAATACTATGTTGTGAGCCTAATTTATCTCGATTAGTGCCGACTAAAGTCAACTGAGTATCAACATTTTCGATCCCAAATGCACTACCATAGTCGCGCAGAAATGAGAGTGAAAGACCACTAGTATCCACTTTAGTGCTACCACTAGTACCTGATTTACTGCGTGTTTGTAATTTTAATGGGCCAAGTTGTGAATTGGGAGTTAGACGAATAAAACGGGCGTACCCGGTGTTTTCATCGACACTGATTTGAGCTTTACCAGCTGTATCAGCTAGAAGGTTTTCGGCTCCTTTCGATTTTTCGGCGAGAGCTCCTGAGGTGTTTAAAGTTAAACACATGATTACTGCAAGTTTACCTACATTGTGCATGCTAATTTCCTTGTATTGAAATTGAAATATTTACATTCCTAAATACTCTGGACAGCTATTACAGACTTTTGAAGGATATTTTCTATATTTTTACTAATTTGAACTTAAATTGTTTTTTAAATTAAGATTTTTTGAAACTTGATGAATAACGCTTCTGTCTAACAAACATTGTTAGCAAACCTAGACCCATTAATGCCAAAGTGGCTGGGGCTGGAACGTCAATTGATGCATTAATACCACTCAATGTGAAAGCGGTTGGTAGTTGAGCTGAATTGTAAACGGCTCCTGAATCAAAAAATAAATCGGTAGTTTGTGCACTAGCAAACGGGTTAATTGTAAAAAACAGCTCGGCCAAAGCAAAGCTAGCTGGTTGAAAAGGGGCAAGCTCAGCGTCACTCAAAAAACTGGTTTCGGCAATGTTGACAAAATTTGGGTCGAATCCAGTACCCCAACTCAAGTCCAAAGAATCGGCAACACCACCCAAGTTATCAAACAAACTGTAGCCAGTGAAAGATAAAACACTAGTGTCGAACCCTATCCATAGGTCGTATGCTCCAAGAGTTGCATCTATGCCATCTCCTAGGCCTTCAATCATTACAGTAACGGATACTGTAGAACCTGGTTGTGCTACTTGTGTTGATGGGTCGAATGATAAAATGATTTCAGCATTTGCGATACTGACAAACATGAAACTAACGGCTAATACTATGCGGCTAACTACTTTCATAATGACTTCCTTTTTTATAATTTTTTAATGAAAATTAAAGTTTAAGTGTAGATATTAGTAATCTAATAATTTGTTTTTATTCTCTTTAAGTTCATTCAAAGAGATATATATGCATTTTGGTTATATGTTAGTTAAAATGCACATATGGGAAAAAATCTATGCATTTACCTTACCAATAAGTTAATTTTGTTATTTAACAGTATGTTATGAAATTGTGGTATTTTGGGCTTAATCTATTTGTAAAAAAAGCTGACAAAATTTAGGATGTTGAGATGCCTACAGTGATAATTAATGTTTATCTATATCGAATAGGTAGAGGAATTTGTAATTTGAAAAAAACTAAGTGGCTCAGTCATAACTTTGAACGGTTTTAACTGGTTAACATTAATAGCCAAAATATATTAATTGGTATTTTTAGTAGATATCAACAATGTTTCTGAAAACATAACACTTACAATAATAAAGTGTCAGCTGAGTCATAATTAAAAATTTACTCGCTGTCACTTACTATAGTAAATTTGTTTTTGTGATTTCCTTTAGATTGATAAAGCGCAATGTCTGCCTGCTTAATCTCTACTTCTAAATCGAGATCACTGGATGGATTACAAAGTTTGATCCCTATGCTTACCGTTATCGACAGATGGGTATTTGTGTCTATTTCAATACTAATACTGCGAATGCCAGTTATTAGACGCTCTGCTAAGCTTTCTATATCAATGGCATTTTCAATCGCCACAGCAAAAGCGAACTCCTCGCCGCCATGTCGACAGAATGCATCGTCGATCCTAAAAAAATGTTTTAGATAGTTCGACAACTCAACAAGGACTGTATCACCAAGGTTATGTCCATAAGTATCGTTAAGCACTTTAAAGTCATCGATATCAATTATTCCAAAGGCAATCATTACGTTTCTTCGATTGCAGGATTGTATTAATCGACCGCTTTGATCGATAAAGAATCGTCTGTTAGGAATATTAGTTAAGGGGTCAAAAAAGGCTATTTTTTCAAGCGTTGCTTTTGCTTTTTGTAATTCTAATGTTCTTTTTTCAACCAGTAATTCAAGATCTCTTTTTAATACTTTTAAATCATGGTTGCGTTTTTTGAGTTGTTCGAGGTGAAATTTACGTTCCGATACATCACGTTCAATGGCTGCAAAGTGTGTAACGTCACCGTATTTATTTATTAATGGGATGATGTTCATTTCTATCCAATAGGGCCTGCCCCTTGCGTCATAATTTAACAATGTTTCGTTTATGCCTTGATTATTTTGCAAAGCTGAATGAATGCGATTTTTTGACTCATGGTCGGTCAAAGCTCCTTGTAATATTCGTGGAGTTTCCCCTAAAGCCTGCTCCTTTATATAGCCCGTTAAATCCTCAAAAGCCCTGTTTACATAGACTATTTTTGGGCCTGTGGGATGTTGAATATTTTCAGCTTCGGTGACTATCACTATATCCATGGCGTTTTCAACAATGTCTTGAAATGAAAATAGTTCTTTGGAATCTGTAATATCGGTAAAAGTCACCACTATAAAACTATCAGGGCTTTCTGGCTCTCCTTCAAAATATGCATTGATAAAAAACCAGCTGATTTTATCATTTGAAACATCTATTACGCCTATCACTTCATTGGCTAAACGCTGTTGTGTGCGTTTCACTTTATTAACAGGATAATCCTCTACTAGTAGCTTTTTCCCTGCGTCATTTAAGAAATTCCATTGTGGATCAAAATCATCTTTACCAATAACTTGTTTATAGCTGAGTCCAAGAAGATGTAAAGCCGTTGGATTAGCGTAAATAACTGAAGTATCCCAGCGATGAATAATCACCCCAATATGGGCATGTTCGAGGAGTTTCCTAGAATTTAAAGCAAAAAGGTCAGTCATCACATCTCACTAATATTGCTATAACTTTTTGTAGTATAGTTAAGAAATAAGTTGATGAAAATTTGCTCGAAGAAAACCGCATATCATTATCTATAGCACAGTCGCTTATAGGTTTTTTGGGGGCCTGACTCGCGGTAGATTCAGGCAAGTAGTTGCATCAATTATTTGAGTTTTATTTATAAGGTTACAGTTAGTGAAATATCTGGTTTTTATGTTTTTATTCGCAGGTTGTGTTAACTCATCTGCCCACCATCATCACATCACTTTAGAAGACGCAAATTTTGCGTTAGTCACTGATAGGTATTTTAGTCGCGAATTGGATTTTGATTCTTTGTCAAATGAGCAAGTCATTTATCTAACTTATTGGGGAGCAAGACCAACGGCTGAATTGAAATATGATGAGCAACGTTTATCTATTTTTTATCAAGGTAAAGAGACTGAAAAAATATATTTAGAGCTAAATAATAAAACAAAAAGCATAACATTCAACATCCAAGGTAAACCTGCTCAATATGACTCTGTTTATGCTCAAGAGCACCGCGGAAAAGTAACAGCTGAGATCCCCGAGGTGTACGAATTAACCAATATTGTATTGGCCGTGGCAGATAGGTTTCATCAAACAAATTATGGAAGTCCAGTAGAAGGTGATTATTATCAGGCAATGATTAAATGGTTCGCTCCTTTCAAGGACCATGCATTGTTTAACGCTTTGGAAAATGTTGATTATTACTCCCTTGTTGAAAATGGACCAGCCTATGTATTTGTGAATGATGAAATAGTAGGTTCTGATATTTATAATGGTTTTAGAGCCAAAGACGCATTGGCGGACAATGTTGCATTGTTAGAAAACTTTGCCAAAACCAGTGATTTTAGAACGTTCTACCAACAACAGCAGCCTTATTATTTAAGTTTGACTAAACAGTTTCAGGTTGATACTCAGCCAAAAAATATCTGGAAGTGGTTGGAATCGCAATTCCCAGCTAGATATCAGAGTTATAAAGTGTTTTTTTCGCCATTAGGGTCAGGTCGGCATAGTGCTCGGATGTACAAAAATAATAATTTTAAAGAGTCTGTGATGTTTATCAGTGGACCCAATCGTTATGAAAATGAAGTTGACTCAGCTTCGATTCAAGCCATAAAACTGAGCCGTACATTTTTTACAGAGATTGATCATGCCTATGTAAATCCGGTTTCAGATAACTACATTGACGACATTAACCTTGCATTAGTTGATTTAAGCACATGGTACAAAGGGGGAAGTTACAACAAACCTTATTCCACATTTAACGAATATATGACTTGGTCTGTATTTTTATTGTATGCCATGGAAACATACCCAGATGAAGAGTTTTTAATCATTAAAAGTCAATTGGAAAATTTCATGGAGAATAAACGAGGTTTTTTTAAATTTGAGGCATTTAATAAAGAGTTTACTCGGTTATATAAAAAACGCAGTCGGGGGCAAACTGTTGTAGATCTGTATGAGCCAATCATTAGATGGATAAAAAATAATTAAGTTTGAATGAGAGGTGTTGATGCGCCCTTTTAGGGCGCATCAAACAATTTTTAATCTACCAGAGCTTGATAGACAAGGTTTCTAAAGTCATCGTTATAACGATGGAATCCTATGGGGACAAATTGCGCCATAGAGATCAAAACAATTTTTTCTTCTGGGTCGACTCTGAAATAGGTGGATGCCATTCCCCCCCAACCAAAGTTTCCTGTTGAGCTCATAAAACCAGCCATATCAGCATCAGTAGTGACTGACATGGCTAATCCGAAACCCTCACCTTGTGCATCGGGGCTGTATGGGAGCATGTTTTTGGGCATATGGTTACTGGTCATATATTCGACTGTTTTACGGCCTAATATTCTTACTCCATTTACTTCGCCACCATTAAGCATCATTTGTGCAAAGGTAAAATAGTCTTGAATGGTAGAGACCAAACCTCCACCACCGCTGTGGAATTTAGGGTCGCTTTTATAATCACCTAAAGGTTCGTTTTGCATCACAATTGTTTGCCCTGTTTTTCTGTCGGCAGTGTAGATTTGCGTTAATCTATGTACTTTATCAGCGGCTACATAAAATCCTGTGTCTGTCATTCCTAGAGGGGTGAAAATAGTCTCCTGCATGTATTCACCAAGCCTTTTACCACTGAGCTTTTCGACTAATGCACCAATTATGTCTGTCGAAAAACTATAATTCCAAGCTGTTCCAGGTTGATGGTTAAGAGGTAAAGAAGCAATATTCGTTAAAAAATTTTCCGGCGTCAGTGCGTCAGGATTAGACAAAAGTTTTTGATATAGTTTGTCCACTTCGCTACCAGTAAAACCATAACTTAAGCCGGAAGTGTGCATAAATAAATCAATGATACGGATAGGACTTTTGGCATCTTCTAAAACCATATCATCACCGCTTCCACTGACATATACTTTCATATTGGTAAATTCAGGTAGGTATTTGGCGATAGGATCAAACATGTGAAACTTGCCTTGCTCCCAGAGTGTCATCGCGGCAACGGCGGTAATAGGTTTACTCATAGAGTAAATTCTGAAAATGGTATCTTCACTCATAGGTGTGCCAGCTTCTTTATCTTGCATGCCTTGGGCATTTAAATAAGCTATTTTTCCATTGCGAGCGACTAAGGTTAATGTGCCTGCTAATTTCCCTTGGTCAATATATTGCTGCATGACAGGCGCAATTCTGTCTAAGCGTTCGGATGAAAATCCTACTGTTTCTGCGGCGCTAGCTGTGTTTTTTGCGTCGACGACTGTTGACTGGCAAGCCATTAACGTACAGCAAACCATTAATCCAAAAATTAACCTCATAACATGTCCTTAACATTATATTTGAGCACACAGTTTAAACAGAGTAGAGAAGGGGGCAAGTTGATTTGAATGATTGAAGTACATATAGAGTGTTTATTCTTTAACAGTGATGTCTTCAAATAAATTAGCGAAGTTAATAGAAAGTTAAAAACTAGTAGTCTTATGTTTTGATATTGGAAAGTGAAGAAACCGCACAATTATTAATCAATAGAATATTGCATTAGGGCCAGGTTGAACTGAATGTAGGGCTGAGTCGCGCTTTAGTTTAATAAAAAAGGTATTAACTCATTTCAGTTAAAAATATCTGTCATATGAGTGTAGAAAAGACTTGAACTGTTCTTAAATAAATATAAAACTAAAATTGTATTACCTATACTCTCTTTTATTGTTAGATATGCTAGATACAATGGAAAATCAAAAAAGCAAAATAAGTCGTTTCTATGGAGAGCTCAGACGCCGAAATGTGCTTAACACTTGTGTCCTATACATAGTCAGTTGTTGGATTATTATACAAGTTGGCACTGTGGCATTTCCTATTTTTGATATTCACAATGACTATTATTATTGGTTGCTCGGTATCTTTATTGTTTTATTCCCCGTGGCAATTGGTGTTTCATGGTTCTACAACTTCACAATTAATGGGTTTGTACGGATCGCCCCGTTTTCAGAACGGCGAATGTTAAACAACATCGCTCCCTTAGTTGATCAGCGTATTTTTCTCGATAAAAAAAATGAAGCCCCTGTTCGCTTAGATGGTTGGTATATAAAAGCAGAGAATGGACCTGTAAAAGGATTAGAATACCGAATTGATAATGGTGTCACTATTGGAAGGGCTATTGAATGCGAAATAACGCTACTTCGTTCTTATATTTCTCGATTGCATGCTAAGTTCATAATTGAAGAAGACGTTCTGTATATCGAGGATTTACACTCTTCGAATGGCACATTGGTGAATAACGAAAGAATCAATGATCGAATGCGCTTATATCAAGATGATGAAATTCAGTTTAAAGATATTATTTTTAAGATTAATGAATATACGACTCAAAAACAGGGAAGTTTATTGCTTAGCAAAACAACAATGATCCATAACAGGAAGTGGTGAGCTATTTTTTCTTTATTAATTCTTGAGAAAGCCTTAGCTATTACTGATTACTTCTAATTGTTGTGACAATACTTATGTCTTAACAAATTCAAAATACCCACTCCATAGTTTTCCAATGCTTTTATAGGGATTTATTCCAGCAAGCAAACGCTGTAATAGCCATTTCATATTTAAACCCAACTCTCATGTCAATACCTCACCAAAATCCCTTATATTTACCACCCAAATCTGTATTTCAAACACATTTGGGTATACACTATGCGCCGCATTTGAAAGCGATATAAAGAAAGCAAAAAGTGTATTGTCCTAAGAGGGACAATTTTAAATAATATAAAGGATAAAAATGACTCCTATTACTAAAACTTTTCAGTATGGTCAGCATACTGTTACTCTCGAAACGGGCGTAATCGCTCGTCAAGCCACCGCAGCTGTAATGGCAAGTATGGATGATACTTGTGTATTGGTTTCTGTTGTTGGTAAAAAAGATACTAAACCTGGTCAAGACTTCTTCCCATTGACTGTTAACTATCAAGAAAAAACTTACGCAGCTGGTAAAATTCCAGGTGGTTTTTTCAAGCGTGAAGGTCGTCCTTCTGAATACGAAACATTAACGTCTCGTTTGATTGACCGTCCAATTCGTCCTTTATTCCCAAATGGGTTTATGAACGAAGTGCAAATTATCATCACTGTTGTTTCAGCTAACCCTGAAATCCCTACTGATATTATTTCTCTTATTGGTGCGTCTGCCGCACTAGCTATCTCTGGTATGCCTTTTAATGGTCCTATCGGTGCAGCGCGTGTTGGTTATAAAGATGAGCAGTACCTTTTAAATACTCGTACTTCTGAACTTGAAGATAGCCAACTAGACCTAGTGGTTGCTGGTACTAAAAATGCAGTATTGATGGTTGAATCTGAAGCAGATATTTTATCTGAAGAAGTGATGCTAGGTGCTGTAATGTACGGTCACGAGCAATTACAAACTGTTATTGGTGCTGTTGCTGAATTTGCTGCGGAAGTGAACACTCCTTCGTGGAATTGGCAAGCTGTTGCAGAAAACACTGCTCTTAAAACTAAGGTTAAAGAATTAGCTGAAGCGGGCATGACAGAAGCTTACCAGATCTCTGACAAGATGGAGCGTAAAGACGCCATCAATGCTTTGACTAGTAAAACAGTTGAAGAAATTGTTGCTGCTGATGAAAGTCAAAACGCTAAAGAAGTATCAGAAATGATGCATGCCCTTGAAAGTGACGTAGTACGTTCACGTATTCTTGCTGGTCAACCACGTATTGATGGTCGTGATCCTGCGATGATCCGTGCTCTTAACGTTGCAACTGGTTTGTTGCCACGTACTCACGGTTCTGCTTTGTTCACTCGTGGTGAAACGCAAGCAATAGTTGCTGCTACTTTAGGTACAGAGCGTGATGCACAGATGATTGACGGCCTTAGTGGAAAAACTGATAGCCGCTTTATGTTGCATTATAACTTCCCTCCTTACTGTGTGGGTGAGACTGGTTTTGTTGGTTCGCCTAAGCGTCGCGAAATCGGCCATGGTCGTTTAGCAAAACGTGGTATTCAAGCGGTTATGCCGTCTGAAAAAGAATTCCCGTACGTAGTACGTGTTGTTTCTGAAATCACTGAATCAAATGGTTCGTCTTCAATGGCGTCTGTTTGTGGTACTTCTCTAGCACTTATGGATGCAGGTGTACCAATCAAAGCTTCTGTAGCGGGTATCGCAATGGGCTTAGTGAAAAATGATGAAAATTTTGTTGTTCTTTCTGACATCTTGGGTGACGAAGATCACTTAGGTGACATGGACTTTAAAGTGGCCGGTACTACTAATGGTATCACTGCACTTCAAATGGATATCAAAATCGAAGGTATCACTCAAGAAATCATGCAGGTTGCTTTGAAACAAGCTAAAGAAGCCCGTTTGCATATTCTAGGCGTGATGGACCAAGCGATTTCTGGTCACCGCGAAGAGATGTCTGAGTTCGCTCCGCGCATCTACAAAATGAAAGTTGATAAAGACAAAATCCGTGACGTAATTGGTAAAGGCGGCGCGATGATCCGTGCTATTACTGAAGCATCTGAATGTAATATCGAAATCGAAGATGACGGTACTGTTAAGATTTTTGCTACAGAACTAGCTAAAGCGCAAATCGCTATTGCTAAGATTGAGCAAGTGACGGCTGAAGTAGAGTCAGGTAAAACTTACTCAGGTAAAGTGACGCGTATCGTTGATTTTGGTGCGTTTGTTGAAATCCTACCTGGCAAAGAAGGCCTAGTGCACATTTCACAAATCGCTCACGAACGTGTTAACAAGGTGTCTGACTTCCTAGAAGAAGGTCAAATCCTAGACGTTAAGGTTGTTGAAATCGACCGTCAAAACCGCGTACGTTTAAGTATCAAAGATTTGACTGAAAAGCCTGCGGCGCCAGAAGCTACCGAAGGTAACGAATAATCAGTTAACTCATTCTAACTGTTAAAAAAAAGGAGCCGATGGCTCCTTTTTTATTGCTTGAGAATTACTCTTTGTAATTCAATCAGATATGTAGAGTGATATAACCTTATTGAGATAGGGAGTCTTGTTAACTTAAAATAACCAGCTTTGTTATTACTAAAATAATCAAATTGAATCCAGTAATTGTTGGGCTAGCTCCCTCTCATAAAAATTCTTTTCAGAGGTTAATGCGTTTGACAATTCTTTACGGGCTTCTTCACCTCGGCCCAATTTATGCAGAATGAATCCAAGATGGTAGCGTATTGCAGGATCCTTAGAATCAACACTAAAAGCCATGCGTAGAATTGTTAAGGCTTCCTCATATTTAGCTTGCTTAGCCATTATCCAGCCTTGGGTGTCGAGAATCGAGGCAGAATTCTCATCCAACTCGAGTGCTTTTTGAATGTATTTTTGTGCTTCAACAATATTTGTTTCAAGGGCAATATTAGACAGATTATTGTAAACATAGGCTTTTATTGGGTAATCCTTAACCTTTAGCAATAATTCATAATGCGGTTTGGCAAGTTCAAATTTATGTAGGTTAATATAGAAATCGGCCAATAGATTACGTAACAGAGCATTGTTTGGATTTTTATCCAGCAAATTATTTACTTGCTTATCGAATAGTTCTAAAGCGACACCTCGCAGGGTAATTTGATAAAAACCAACCAAAGCTTGAGTAAAATTAGGATCAAGTTGTAATGCCGAAGAATATTTCTGGGCGGCCAGTAAAGTGTTTTTTTGTGCTAGAGCCAAGTCTCCTTCGAGCAACTTAATATTGGCATTGTCGGGATGTTTAGTATTGAGCTCAATTAATAAGCTTTCAACCTTGGTCCAATCTTTGAGGACCAGCAGTAGCTTTGCATACTCAAATGAATAATGCAGGTTGTCTGGTGATAATTGTATCGCTTTAATTATTACAAGTTTCGCTGACTCGGGATCTTCAGCCCTTAAAAGTAAATTACTCAGAGCAAATAAATGCTGTGGTTCGCCATCAGCCAAAGACCTTAGCTCCCGCAACTCTCTTTTCAAATTAACTTCATCTTGCTGTTTAAGGTAAAGCTCAGCTTTTTTAAAATGATAAATGATATTTTTTGGATCCAATCTAGTCAGCTTGTTTAATTGCCTTACGGCTTCAACTAATTGATTGTTTTGTTGATAAATGCCACTAAGAATCTCAAGTGCCTGAACGTTGTCAGATTGAAGGGTTAACGCGCTTTGAAGATTAACAACTGCGTTTTCAGTATCGTTCAGTTGTGCCTGCATACGAGCTAGCATAATCAAGACTTGAATATTGGTGTCTTGCTGTTGTGATAATTCACTGAGAATTGCATTGGCTGCTTGATAATTTTGCTCAACAGCATAGATTGTAGACAGATTAAAACGGGCTGAGAAATGGGACGGCTGTTTATCGAGAACCCGTTCAACCAAAGGCTTAGCTAGGTCCCATTTTTTTAATTTTATTAAAATAGCCGCTTTGAGATTTAAAAAATCAGGATTGTCGCCTTGTGCTGATAATAAGGCATCGGCTATCTCATTTGCTAATTCGAATTGTTCTAGTTCAAGATGTAACATACTAAGGGTAAGTAGAAACCTTGGGTCAGTGGAACCGTTTGGGGATGCAACTATTTTATCAATCGCCTGCTGAGTTTTTCCTCTGGCGGCCATTGTTTTTATTTCAAGTAGCTCTACACTTGGCTCTCCTGGGTATTCCTTCTGTAATTGATACAAAAGCTCAATCACCTTGAAAGCCTTGTTATTTACCAAATAAAGTTCTCCCAGCAAAATCATCGTATCCAGATTAGATAATAATACGGCCTGGTTGTCTTGGAGTAAGGATAAGGCTAGTTTGACTTGCCCTAGCTTGACATAGGTTTTCGCTAATAGAGTGATAGCAGCGGTGTTGCCGGGCTCTCTGATAATATATTGAGCGAACTGACTGGACGCTTGCTCTAACTTGTTGTTGGTGTAGAAGGAAAGGGCACTTATATACAATAATGTTGGTTCGCTTAATAGTGCTTCATTTGAAATATTGGAGAGCTTATTGCTCAATGCCTCCAACTGCACACTAGCCTCAATATTTTGCTCCTTTTCTGATAATAACCAACTATTGAGTAACAATGCCATTGGATCATCCGGCGTTTGTTCAAGGATAAGTTTTATTAGATCTTGTGCTGCGTCATAGTTCTTTGTGGTGATATACACATCGACTAAACTGCGTCTGATTAAGGGATCTTGCGGATCTAATTGAATCGCATGCTCAAGTAAAGTTTGCGCCGAGTCTATGTTATTGCGGTTTTTCGCCACTTCACCTTTTAAGTGCCAAGCTCTAGGATCTTTTTTGTCTACTTCAAGAGCTCTAGCAATCAGTGCTTCGGCAGAGTCCAGTTTGTTGAGCGTAATTTCAAGGGATGCAAAGCTATTCAAAGCCTTGATATTATTTGGAAAAAGCTGAAGTGCCTCAATATAGCCTTGTCTGGCATCTGTATATTCTTTGAGCTTCATATTTGCTGCAGTTTTAATTAAAATCCATTGAAACGCTACTTCGCTGGATAATCGCCCCTTATAATTTAGATTAAAAATATCGTCGTACTTATGTTGAAAGAGTAAGCTATTTCCTAGGGGTTCTATGACTAAATTAATATCTGCACCTAGCGCCAATGCTTCATAAAATTCGGTTTCAGCCTCCTCAAAATAGGTGTTTTTTAAAAGGAGCTTGCCCATCATGATCTTGGCTGGCAGATTATCAGGATCTTTTTGTAAACTATTTTTTAAATGTATATAGGCTTCTTTATAATTTTTTACATTGTAGGCACTAATGGCAGATTCGTAATCTTGGCTAGAGTTTGCCCAGGTTTGCAAAGATAAAATGAGTAGTAGAAGGCCAAACAAATTCGATTTAAACATAAAGTTCCAACTGTTTATCTATACGTTCTAATTATGAGTTGCACAATGTTACCTCGGAATATTATTCGCGGGTACTAAAAACAAAAAAAGACGACCGAGGTCGTCTTTTTTTGCTGTGCTTACTTAGCTTATTTGTTTACGTCTTCTGAGTATCAATGCGAACAAACCTGCCGCCATTATCAAAGCTGTCTGAGGTTCAGGAATATCTGAGGAGGTGACATTAAAATCGATTGAAGATAATTTTATCCCGTCATTTTGGGTTGAGCCGCCGCTGAATGTAGTATTAAATATACTGTTATATGCGCCAACTAACCAATATTGTGACGCTGTCTGCCCAGCATTAATGCCTGCATAATAATTTGACACATGTGAAGAATCTGACCACATGTTACCAGCGCTATTGACCACATCACTCCAAGTAGAGCCACCCAAGCCATTTGCAACTGCACCACTTATAGCGGCTACTGATATTTCTGTTTGAGAGGTATTGTATAACCAACTAAAATTAGCACCTGTCAAAGTAACAGCCTCTGAAAAGGAAACCAGTATCATGTCATAATCAACCCAACTACCCATATTGTCCATGCTGTGATCCGGAGACGCATTTCCTGACTCATCCTGATTCACCACACCCCAACCAGAGCCGTATCTTACTAACGATCCGGATTCCAGTTCCGTATCATTATTAGACAAATTATTTTCAGTGTCTGACCAGGCTGTCATTGTCATGTTGACACCACCAACTGAATAACTGAATGATGAGTAAATAGTGTTGGAAGAATTCACCCCCGAAAAATCAGCAGTATAGGTACTGGCAAGTGCTGATGTTGAGGAAACTAAAATCCCCAGTGCGAGTATATGTTTTAGGCTTACAACCATAATAATCTCCAAAATTACAAAATGTACGAAGTACAAAGTCCGGTTTCTAATAGATAAGCAGAAAACATGCCAAAAATAAAATGTTCATATAAAACAGATGTATACTGTTCTATTTTAATTAAGATGCTAGCCTGCTTGTAAAAAATACTGACAGTTTTTTAGGTTACTGTTTCACTATTGAGACTAAAAAATTTACCACTGTTTAATGTATATATAATGCGAGTAAATATCTTGCTTGAAAAGGATTTCTTAATTTCGTGTTTATACATAAGTATATTAATGTGGCAAATGTGGCATACACAATAATTAGTTAATTTTTGTGTATGCCACGTAAGAGACTTACGAGGGAGCAAGCATATATGTTATCTTGTTTTACATATTTATTAGGAGTAATTAATGACAGAACAAAAACGTAGGGGGATTTACCTTTTACCTAATCTTTTAACAACCGCTGGGTTATTCTCTGGTTTTTTCGCCATTGTTTCTTCTATGAATGGTCGTTTTGAAGCAGCTGCAGTAGCTATTTTCGTAGCGATGATTTTTGATGGGCTTGATGGTCGTGTAGCCAGAATGACCAATACCCAAAGCGAGTTTGGGGCTGAATATGATTCTATGGCTGATATGGTCTCTTTTGGTGTGGCACCAGCTCTTGTCGCATATAATTGGGGATTGACTGGTTTAGGTAAAATTGGTTGGCTTGCTGCTTTTATTTACGTGGCAGGTGCTGCATTAAGGCTGGCTCGTTTTAATACACAAATAGGTGTAGCCGATAGCCGTTATTTCCAGGGGCTTGCAAGTCCAGCAGCAGCTGCGTTAGTGGCGGGGTTGATATGGGTAGGGGTAGAATATGACATTAATGGTCAGGACTATGGGATCATAGTTGCTATTATTACAGGTGTTGCTGGTCTATTGATGGTGAGTAACTTCAAATACAACTCCTTCAAAGAATTGAATTTAAGTGGCAAAGTACCTTTTGTCGCATTATTACTTATCATGTTGATTTTTGTTGTGGTTGCGACCGAACCAGCCTTAATACTCTTTATAGTGTTTGCCTTGTATTCATTGTCAGGTCCAATCAATACCTTTAGAACAGTTGATAAAGTTAGGCTAGAAGATGTAGTTGGTGATGCTGCAGAGCATGATGAAGACTGTCAACCTGACAAAAGCAGTAAAACTGAAGACAAATAGCGGTTTATTGTAATTTGTTCGTTATACGCTTAGTTTTAGTTACTTTGAAAGCAATAACATTTTTAGACCACAGAAATAGTTAAGTAATATAGTTTTCATAAAGGCATCCAGTTTGACTGAATGCCTTTTTTATTACCTAAAATCTACATTGCTGTTACTTATTATTTGGCATTTTCGCTATCATTTAATACATTTGTGCAAAATAGACTCTGATTTTATGGTTTTTGAGTAATT
>TARA_R110002153_G_scaffold124543_6_pt1 | contig 41565 bp, 30 predicted proteins | sample TARA_R110002153 | Tara Oceans TARA_R110002153 (sample SAMEA4398193) | marine metagenome | biome: Polar Biome; feature: [SRF] surface water layer (ENVO:00010504); material: water (ENVO:00002006), including particulate matter (ENVO:01000060) such as... | depth 5 m | reverse complement strand
CCGTATTTGCCAGTTTCAAATAACTTGCCATTAAACGCTAGGCCCTTGCCATCTTCACGCTCAACAATTTCACTGTGGCGGGCATTAGTTAAAAGAATAATCGCCAAATCATAAACGGGGTCAATAACGGTAACTGTGCCTGTCCATCCTGTGTGACCATAAGCATAAGGACTTGCGTAAGGACCAAAGTGCCACTTATTTTGCCCATGATCGGCACGACGCCAGCCAAGGCCAAAACTACTGTCGCCCTCTTCTGGCTTAATAAACTTATCTAATACCGCGCGATCAAACACTTTTATTGGCCCATAACCACCACCATTAAGTAAGGTTTGAGCCAGCACTGCTAAATCGTCAACATCAGAAAATAATCCAGCGTGTCCAGCCACACCAGCAAAAGAGTGATAGGCTTTTTCGTCGTGAACTTCTCCTTGCAATACATAAGTACGCACATTGTCGAAATCAACCGTACCGCCACGGGTATTTCCCTGAATTTCAGTGGCGGCAAACTGTTGTTTTGCAAAACCTTTTTGCAATGGATTGAACAAGATATTATTCAACTTTAACGGGTGATAAATTTCTTGTTCAACATAACGGTCGAGTGGCATATTGGTTACCCGTTCTATCAATAAACCCAACAACATATAATCAGTGTCGCTGTAGACTGCCTTATTTTGACGGCCAGTTTCAAAGGGCACACGGCTTAGCAATAAATGTTCTGTTTGTTGTTTGTTTTGTGAAAAAAACCGAGGCCCTAAATGGTTATCTTTAGTGAAAAAGCGCACTTGTGGTGAATAACCCGCAGTATGAGTCATTAAATCACGCACTAAACGACTTTCTCGTCCTTGGCCTTGATACTCAGGTAAATACTTATTGATGGGGTTTGTTACATCAATTTTGCCTTCAGACACTAATTTCATCAAAGCAAAATTGGTGGCAAACATTTTGGTATTAGAGGCTAAATCAAATATTTGGCTCGTTTGCATTTTGACTGATTTTTCAAGTGGCTGGCCACCATCAGCAAACTTTCGGGCATCACCATAAGCACTACGCTTAATAATTTTCCCGTCTTTTACTACTAGTAAAACTGCACCAGGAAACCCTGATGCAACATCACTATTAATCAATTTATCAACTTTAGAAAATCGCCCTTGATTTTGGGTGCTTGTATCTTGCAGAGTTGGAAAAGGGATCATCACAGTTAAGCTACTGCCTTCCGGCAAAACGTTTTTAATTTTTAAGGTATTTTCGCCATCTTTAGTACGTCGTGCCAAGCTATATTCATAACGCTGGTAAGCTTGTAATGCGGTTTCTATATTGAGCTTTTGGCCATTGATGTAGATATCGGCACTTTGGGCATCAACATTATCGATAATAATCTGCCCTTTGCCCTTATATGCCCTAAATACAGAGCGATCGTTGACCCATTCACGGGTGCTACGTTCAACATTTGGGAAAGTTTCATTCAGCTGATAAAAACCTAACTTAGTCGCAGCCTTGATGGGATGTTTTTCAGCTTCATAACGGAGTAACAAAGCTTCAATACATTCAGGAAAATATTTTTCGATTAAGGCAAATAAGGTTGCTGCGGTTTTGCTGTCTAGTTTGCCGCTAACTGACCAAGGTAAAAAATGCATTTGAAAAGCAGATAAAGTATCAACTGTGGCGCCATCGACTATGCCTGTTTCGGTAATACCGTAACCATAACGACTTAATGCATTTTGCATTAAACCAATACTCAGGGGCGAATGATTAAACATTTCCCAATATTTTTTTAGGGTGTCATTGTCATACCAAGCACCTATTCCGGCTTGGTAAAGTTGGTACCAAGGAAAGCGCGGGCCGGGGTCATTTTTACGGGTGGCCGCAATATCAGAATGTCCGACTATCGCAGTGGGTAAGATATCCGGATTACGTTTCAAAATGTCTTTTGATAAGGTAATCAATAATTCAATTTGTTTAGGGTCGTAATCTGGAAACACACACAGTCGGTCAGGGGAATTTTCACGTTTTAGTGCGTTCATTGAAGCGGTGTCGCGCATACAATGGGGTACGTTAACAATTTCAATACCGATACTTTGGTCATTTAAATCTTCGCGACCTTGCCAATAACTGTTGCCTGCATGCCAAGCCCTGCCTGATTCCTCAACTAACTGTATGACTTTTAAGTCTGTATCTTGGTAGCTGGGGTCATTACGTTCTGGAATAAGGTAATGAGAACTTAAGCCACCTTCATCTACCAGCGCCCTAACTGACTTTTGGTAATCAATGGCGGTGTAGTGCATGACTAAAAATTTAATACGTTGGCTATAATTTTTAGACTGCATGTAAGAAAGTGGCAGGTTTGAACAACTGACTATCAGTAAAAATATGCCCAAAACCCCCAGTGATTTACCGCCTGTTCGCAGATTGACCAAACGAGATAATGTAAATAGTGCGCGCTGTTTCATGGAAAATCCCAACTAAAGAATAAATAATTATAAAAAATACAAACCTTGTGAATAAATATTCTACACACAATTTTCACTAGATTGTAACTGATTATTAGAAATATTCTTGCCATATAGTTCCTCTTCAATTCTACTGCAGAGCCTATATCAGCGTTTTATAACAATATTCCGCCTACTTATTACCGACTTTAATCAAAGGATAATTTATTACTTCTAATCATTATAATTGGAAAATATTATTCTTGACGTTCTTAGGTATTATTTGTTAAATGAAGGGGCTCTTAGTAAAACTTAGAGTAGCATACGTAAAACGGAACGAAATAAGTAAGAAAGCCGTTAAAAGCATAATTAAAAAATATCAGGTGGAACACATGTCAACACAACAAAAAAACTTTTTGAAAAGGCGCCTACATCAGGCTGTCTGTAAAACATTGAGGACCCCGGCTGCATCTATCTCTGCACTTATGCTAACAGGTGCCTTGATGAGTTCACCCGTTATGGCGCAACAGGCCGGTGGAATAAAAGGTAAAGTAGCTACTGAAGCCACTAGTGTTGCAGTAGCAGGTGTTACCGTTACAGCAACTAGTAATGTTATGCCAAAGCCAAGAACGGTCCAGACCAAAGCAGACGGCAGTTATGTATTACCAGCTCTTAAGCCAGGTACTTACACCTTAACTTTTACCTCGGCTGATGGCTCAGTACGTCAAATGACCGTCGATGTATTACTAGATCAAACCTCAAAGGTTGATGTAGCTTTCCAAGCAGCACCTACCGATAGTACAGAAGTCATTCAGATAGTAGGCGCTCGCATTAGTCGTGAAGGTGACTCTTCTTTGAGTAACTCATTAGGTAAAGATGTCATGGATCGGGTGCCTTCAGGTCAAGATTATCGTGAGTTATTAGCGATTATTCCTGGTGTACAATATTCTGAATATGAAGTCTTAGGTCCATCGGCTGGAGGCTCTGGTCGCGACAATAGTTTTAGTTTTGATGGGGCTGATGTCTCCATGCCTATGTACGGTAACCTTTCTGGTTCGCCATCTACTCATGATGTGGCCTATGTATCTATTGACCGCGGCGGTGCAAAAGCCATAGGTTTTAATCGCTCAGGTGGTATATCAATAAACACCTTATCAAAGTCTGGAACTAATGATTTTCATGCCAGTGTAGAATATCGTGTTGAGCCCAAAAGCTTAACGTCAGATAAAGATGAATTGGCAGGTTCAGAAGCGACATCTAAGCAAGATAGAAGCTGGATTACAACAAGTATCAGCGGCGCATTGATTGAAGATGAGTTATATTTTTATGGTTCATTCTATAGCCCAGATACAACTCAAAGTAACAAAGAAACGGCTTACGGTGCAACGAAAGATAAAGAAACTAACCGTGATGAGTATTTTGGAAAATTGACATGGGCCCCAACGGAAGACCTATTGTTGAACTTGTCCTACCGTAATATAGATAAGGCTACTATTGGTGACTCAATCGCGGCAAAGTCTGCGGATTCTAGATCAGCTGGTTCTACAGAAGATACGAAGCTTTTTATATTTGACGGTTCTTACCTTATTAACGACGACACCGTACTATCTTTCCAATACAGTGATTTTCAGTTTGATCTTTCCGCACGCCCAGATAATATTCTGTCAAATATTACGCCTACAGTGGGTGAGTCTATTGATTTAACTCAATTAGATCAGCTTGGAGCATTTTCTGTACCAGAACTCCAAACTACAGAAAATTATGACAACATTGCAGCTCAAAATTTAATCAACACTTATGGTTACATGAATAGTGGTGTAATGACTGGCGGCGGCGGCGTAGGAGTTGATGCGTCAATCAGTGATCAAAATTACCAACGCCAGAGCTTTGAAGTGAAACTTGAACATGAATTGGAGTTAGGCAATACCCTGCATAACTTGCACTTTGGCTTTCAATGGAAAGACTCTTCAGAAGAGTTAATTAGATATTCTAACGGCTGGGGGAATCTCTCATATCTGGGAGGTACAACAGTTGATAATCTAGAAAATGGCACACCCACGCCCATCTATTATCAAGCATCCGTTTATACTAATAGCTTAGTTACTGACTCTAACTCTGAAGTTAGTCCTTTAATATCATCTTCTGTTAGTTATAACTTTGAAGTTAATGATTCGATTGAGCATGGTGATTTTACATATAACATTGGCTTTATGTTAAGTAACGACATTTTGTATGGACAAGGCTTAAAAGAGAACTCGAATACAATTTCTGGATATGAAGCAGCGCCAGGCCATAAATACAAAATGTACGAGTTAGACTTTTTGGATATGATTCAACCACGTTTAGGAATTACTTGGGCTTATGATGGTGATGATTCAGTGTTTGCCAACTTTGCTAGTTATAACCCTGATACGACATCTCTAGCTCGTGCTGCCTCATGGGATCGTAATAACCAATCGACTCAAACGGTATACTTTGATGAAAATGGAGACTACATCACCCACGCTGCTGGTAGCGCATCTTCAGGTAAGTTATTTCAAGATGACTTAAAAGCCCGTCGTACCGACGAAATTACTATTGGTATGACTAAGTATCTATCCAATGACTTCTTTTTACGTACCCATGTTCGTCAACGCAAAGCTCTCCATGCGTGGGAAGATGTACCTAATGGAGCTCGTTTATATGGAGATTATACTAGCCCCTTCGGTGGCGTACCAGAAAATATCGCTGCCCAAGGATTGTATATCGAGGACTTAGATGTCTATCGCGAGCAATTAGATGGAGGGTCGTCCTATGTCATTGCTGAACTAGATGGTTCAGAAAATACATATTATGAGTGGAGTATTGAAGGGGATTACACTGCAAATAATATGTACTTAAACGTATCTTATGTTTGGAGTAATTATTTCGGAAATTATGATCAAGATATTACGAGTACTGCTTCTGATGGTAACTTGTTCGTTGGCTCATCTAATTTAGGTGATGGCAAAGGCCGTATGTTGTGGGATGGAAAATACGGAAAATTACATGGTAATAGGCCTCATGTATTAAAAGCTTTTGGTTATTATACAGCCGATTGGGATGCAAACATTGGCTTTAATTTTGTATTCCAATCAGGTGATGTATGGGAAGCTTGGGATGGCTCTGAGTATGGCTATTCAAGCTCAACAATTCGTTATGCTGAACCCGCTGGAAGCCGCCGTGAGTCTAACCACTGGCAGTTAGATTTAAACTACACTCAGAGCTTCGATATATCTGATGACTTAGTGATGAAGTTTAGAGCAGATGTCTACAACGTATTTGACAAGCAAACCGGTTACAGCTACGAACCTATTGTATCAAGTAGTACTTTTGGTGCAGCTCGCAGCTTAATCAATCCTCGTAGAGTACAACTTTCTGTAAATGTAAGCTTCTAAGCTTAAGGGTTTATAGAACTCCAAAATCCCCGCATTATGCGGGGATTTTTATATCAAAAAAGTAATAATTAAATTCAGAGTTTTAGACGTTGATGAAATAGCTTTTCATTAAGTAAGCCTTCATTAGCTGAAGGTTGGTTTATTATATGCAGCAAAGTGATGTCCCTAAAGGGGTGAGTTGCTTATTATGTCATTGGAAAAAGAATGTTTATAAAAATACCGAAAATACTGGTTAGTTTGTTTATTTGTTTTGGATTATTGCTGTGCTCGTCATGTGCAGTTAAACCTCATCACGATCCTCTATTAAAACAACTAGTCGCCCAAAAATTGATGATAGATCTGCGCTATTTTTGTGAGGATGCTGATACCGCAGAAACTTGCCGAACTCCTTTAATCGAATTGCTGCCACCTTTAGTCGATATGATTGCTGATACAGGTATAGGTGGAGTTATTTTGTTTGCTGAAAACTTACAAGACATCAACCAGATATTGGCCCTCAATTATGCCTTGCAACAAGCAGCTAAAGCCGCTGGCCACCCTCCCCTGTTTATTGCTATCGATCAAGAAGGCGGCCGCGTGGTACGTATACCACAAAGTTTGGGCACCTCATTTGCTGGTAATATGGCCATTGGCGCAACCTATGCCAAACACGGTGGCAAGTTTGCTCGTGAAAGTGGCGAGATCATGGCCAAAGAATTAATGTCACTGGGATTTAACCTTAATTTTGCGCCAACTGTGGATGTGAACGTTAATCCACTTAATCCGGTGATCAATGTACGTTCATACGGCGAAGAAGCTAAGGTAGTAGCTGAACTTGGCAGAGTACAACTCGCAGCCATGCAAAGCCAAGGCATGTTGGCGACCTTAAAACACTTCCCTGGCCACGGTGATACTAGCGTAGATAGCCATACCGGCTTACCACGGGTGGATCATGATTTACAGCAAATTGAAAATTCTGATTTATTACCTTTTGCCTATGCCATCGAGCATGACTCACCCGCGATGATCATGACCGCGCACATTCAATATCCAGAATTAGACAATACAGAATTTACTAACAAAGAAGGCGAAGCGAGTATTTTGCCGGCGACCATGTCACGGAAAATATTAACGGATTTGTTGCGTAACAAAATGGATTTTAAAGGCGTCATAGTAACCGACGCCTTAAATATGGCAGGCATAGCCCATTATTTTGATCAAACCGAAGCGGTGATTAAAACATTTGCAGCCGGAGCAGATATTGCCTTAATGCCCCTCACTATTAGGCGTCCAGCAGATATTAAAAATCTGGATAAACTCATTGATGACGTGGTTAGAGCTGTGCACAAAGGGCGTTTAAGTCGCCAAGAAATAGTTGAATCTGCGCAACGAATTGAGCAGGCCAAGAGCCAGTATCAGCTTGCTCTTGGCAATGCTTTACCTCTAGAACAGGCTATTGAACAAGCCCAAAATACTTTAGGCAGCAAACAACATCGTCAGGTAGAACAAGCATTAGCTAACAGTACTATTGTGGAAATTAAAAATAATGAAGTACTGCCAATTAGTAATAAAGTAAATAATATTCATTTAAGTATGCCAGACACCACTAAGTGTATGGCCTTAACCTTTGCCCTTAAAACGCGGCTACCTGCTGTGCATATTAGCTGTAGTAGTTTAGCTAGTAGTAATACCACTGCCAATCTTGCGTTATTTGAACAAGCAGATGTGTTGATTGCTGCAGATATCTCGCCAAACCAAAGTTTAGCTGAATTGGGTGGTATGGATGATATTCAATCTTGGCGTCAAAGAGCCCCAAAAGACTTACAACTAAGCCAACAATTGGCACAACTGCAAGCGGCCAAAACACAAGGTAAAACAACCATCTTTATAAGTCTGCGTACCCCTTATAATGTTGGATTGTTTGCTGAGTATGCAGACGTAATCTTGGCAAGCTTTGCTTATAACTTGAATAAAACTGAATACATGGACGATTATGGCCGCTTCATCACCCAATATAATGGCGCAATCTATAATGCCTTAGCAGATGTTATTACTGGAAAAATAACCGCAACGGGCAGTTTGCCGGTTTCTATCGAACTATAAGAGTCAATTATAATGTTAGCCACAGCAATAAAATCACACTGCCAAGCTATCTTAGGTCAACAGCCTGGTAATCGTTTACTCGCCTTAGACGTGTTTCGTGGCATTACTATTACCGCCATGATTTTGGTAAACAACCCAGGTAGTTGGCAACATATATATGGACCAATGCGCCATGCCCAGTGGCATGGTTGGACATTGACGGATCTGATTTTTCCGTTCTTTATCTTTATTGTTGGAGTGTCTATTCAGCTGTCTGGTCAGCGTATGTTGGCTAGTGGCACCAGCCGTACTAGCATCATAAAACAAGCATTACTCAGAACCTTTAAGTTAGTTTTACTTGGTTGGTTTTTAGCCTTATTTTATTATGATTTTGGCGCTGAACATTATAACTGGGTTGAACAGAGACTGCTGAACATGCGTTTTATGGGGGTGCTGCAGCGTATTGCGGTAGTCTATTTCATCTGCGTTTTGATGTGGTTGTTTTTGTCAAAACGTGGCCTATTGGTGAGTTTTGTTGGGATATTGCTACTTTATTGGTTAGCGTTAGCCGCTATTCCTTATTATGACAAGGCAGGCAACTCATATAGTGGTTTACTTGAATTTGGTAATAACCTTAGTGCCTGGTTAGATTCATGGTTATTTGCTGCGCCGCATCTTTATTATTCATCTGCGACGCCCTTTGCCTTTGATCCTGAGGGCATACTTAGCACCCTTCCTGCCGTTGCTAGTGGAATTTCGGGTATGTTAGTGGGTTATCTACTCACACAATCGTCACTAATTAACCGTGATAAAACCATAGCACTTTTTGTCTTAGGTAGTATTGGTGTGCTGCTCGGCGAGTTGTGGCACGGTTATTTTCCAATCAACAAGGCTCTTTGGACCTCAAGTTATGTACTACTAACCAGCGCCTATGCATGTTTAGTGTTAGCGAGTTTAATTTTTATCTTAGATAGCAAAAAAATCACTTATTGGAGCGCTCCTTTTGTGGTTTTTGGTGCTAACAGTATCGCCTTTTTTATGTTTGCTGGTGTGGTAGCACGCATATTAATTATGTGGCCTATTGGTGAAATATCCCTAAAAACTTGGTTGTTTGTGCATGTTTTCCAGCCCTTGTTTGGGTCCCTAAATGGCTCTTTGCTGTTTGCGTTAAGCTTTCTAGTTTTGTCTTATGTATTTATGTACTGGCTTTATCGGAAGCGCATATTTTGGAAAGTGTAGAGTTATAACAGGTTAAAAACACGCATTTCAATGCCTTGAATAAATGTAAAACTTTATACAACTAAAAAATTATACAAAATATGAATAATTAGAATAGTAATGTTTTTGAAGGCACATATTAATGTTTAAAACAGGCTTTAACGCTAGATTAATGTTTATTTTCGTTTATTAATCAAGTTTCTTTGGGTTACACTTACAATTAATTTGAAGCTAAAATAATTTATGAGTTTTCATGTCTACCTTTACTAAAATAAAAGCCTTAAAAGGGTCGTTGTCGAGCAGCGAGTTAAAGCTAGCCAAATTTGCCTTAGGCTCATCGAATGCCATTCGCGAACTATCTTCTCAAGAATTGGCTAATGTGGTTGGGGTGAGTCAATCAAGTGTGGTGAAGTTTGCTCAGAAACTCGGTTATAAGGGTTATCCGGCTTTTAAATTGGGTATTATTGATGCGGTAAACACTGTTCCGACTAGTAACACCTTGCACGGAAAAATAAACATCAATGACAGTTTTAGCCAGATGTCCGATAAATTGCTCAGCAGTAAAGTTTCAGTATTAAATGAAACCCAAAAATTAAATGATGAAAAAGCCTTTTTAGCGGCAGTAGATATATTGAAGTCATCCAAACGCATTTTGATTTGTGGTTTGGGAGGTTCTGCTTTGGTGGGTAAGGATTTTTCGTATAAATTGCAAAAGTTAGGTATTTTAGCAATTGAAGAACCAGACGCCCATGTACAACTAGCCTTTGCGAGTACCTTGTCTGACAACGATTTGGTATTTGCTATTAGTGAGTCTGGCAGCACCAAAGAGATTATTAATGTCGTAAGGCAAGCCAAAAAGAATCATTGCAAAGTTATTTCTATTACCCGTTATGGTAGCAACCCCATTTCGGATTTAGCAGATGTAAAACTCTATTCTATTGCTGATGAAGAGTCTGCACGTTTATCTTCAATATTAGCCCGAACAGCACAAGAGTTTATTATTGATATTCTGTTTATTGCCATCACCCAATCATCTCGCCAAGGTCGTCAAACCTTAGAAAAAACTAATGCTGTTGTGGCTGAATATAGACGGACGTCTTAATAATAAACCTGAATTCTGGTTAAGCCATACCGTCCAGCACAGCTATTATCACGCCTATCTTCGTTGAACTTGCCACAATAGCCCGCTATTCCTTCATAAGCTCGCCTTGATAAACGCAATAATAGCTGCACTGGATGTGTTTAATGCCTTAGTCAATCAATTGTAATTATCTAACATACTGTTTTCGTTATAATTACTTTTAAGGCAGCGGCACGTCCTAACCAGAGTTCAGGTTAATCTGGATACAATAGATAAGGTTTACGTTGCTGTTTAAAGGCTTGCAAGTTGGATTGCCACGCGGCTTTTATCTGCTCTGCACTTTGTCCTTGTTCAATAGCTAAACGTAAAGCATCTGTGCCAGCTAATTTATCCATAAAATTGGCTCGCTCAAAAAATTCATAACCCGCGCTTTTGAATTGCTGATAAGCATAAATAAACCCATCTAAGTTCAGCCCCTCAATGTTACTTTGGCGTAGGTCCTTCCCAAACAATAATTGGTTTTCAAGTTTAGGATGTAAGGCAGCTCCTGGCGTTGCAATGGGGGTGAACTCAAAGTCTCCTAGTGGCACCGAGTCATGCCCCATCACTTGGAATGGAAACGCCGTTCCACGGCCAATACTTACAGGTGTGGCTTCAAAAAAACACAATGATGGATATAACTGAATAGCTTGGCTATTGGGTAAATTAGGGCTGGGTGCCACAGGCAAAGTATAGGGTAATTCGCGACCATAGTGATTGTTAGCTATGGTAATGAGATCTAAGGATGCCGCCTTATTTATCCAAGCTTCTCCTTTTATCATTAAGGCTAACTCGGCCAACGTCATACCGTGGAGTATGGGGATGGGGTGCATACCAACAAAAGATTGAAACTCAGGTTCTAATATCGGCCCATCAACAAATTTTCCGTTGGGATTGGGGCGATCAAAAACAATAAACTGGGTGTTGGACTCCGCTGCGGCTTCCATCATGTAATGCATTGAACTGATGAAGGTATAAAATCTTACGCCGACATCTTGAATGTCAAAAATCACAACATCCACTTCATCCATTATAAATTTTTCAGGCTTTTTATTTTTTCCATAAATAGATGTAATGGCAATGCCTGTAACAGGATCGATAGCATTTTTCACCTGAGCACCAGCATCATGATCGCCTCTAAAGCCATGTTCTGGTGCAAAAATACGCACTACATTTACCTGCTTTGACAACAAATAGTCAAGCAAGTGTTGGTTGTTAACCCGCGAGGATTGATTAACCACCAGAGCCACTTTTTTATTCTGCAGAAGAGGTAAATATAACTCCCCACGCTGAGCGCCTACTTGAATAGCTTGGGGAGTCTGCAAGCTGGAGCATGCAGTCATCGCAATTATAAATGTGAAAAAAACGACTTTAATAGAAAGTGACATATTCATTTGTTATTTGGCTTTGCTTTGAACCGCTTTGCGTAAAAAGCCGTGATGTTGTTGCAAGAGATCAGTCGCTTGTTCTGCACTGATATCGGTCAATATCATTAAAATGGCTAATTTTGCTTCATTGCCTGCCTCTTTTAAGGCTTTTGTTGCGGTTTCCTCATCACAGTCTGTGGCCTGCATGACAATTAATAAGGCTCGAGCATACAGTTTGGCATTGCTGGCACTCACATCAACCATTAGGTTTTGGTAAGTTTTACCAATTCTGATCATGCTGGCGGTGCTCAACATATTTAAGATGAGTTTTTGTGCGGTTCCCGATTTCATGCGGGTTGAACCTGTGAGAATTTCAGCGCCCACTGCGGCACAAATTTCAATATCTGCTTCTTTGGCAATAGCAGAATTGGGGTTGCAACTAACTGACACTGACGTCGCGCCTATTTCTCTCGCGTATCTTAATGCAGAAATGACATAAGGCGTACGCCCACTAGCCGCAATGCCCACAACAACATCATTAGCCTTTAAATTTATTGCGGCTAAATCAATAATTGCTGCTTCTTCGTTATCTTCAGCTCCCTCAACCGCTCGCTTTATGGCTTTTTCTCCACCGGCTATAATACCAACTACCATGTTTTCAGTGACACTAAAGGTTGGCATACATTCAACCGCATCAAGAATGCCTAAACGGCCACTGGTACCGGCGCCAATGTAAATTAATCGACCTTGATTTTCAAAAGCGGCAACTATAGAGTCGACCGCTTTGGCGATATTAGGTAACGCAGGTTTTATTGCTTGAGCTACTTTCTGATCTTCCTCATTAATTTTTTGTAATATTGCTTCAGTTGACAACAAATCAATGTCTAAAGTGCTGCTGTTACGCGACTCTGACAAGATAGAATGGAGCTCATTTAAAAGAAGGTTTTGAGTCATTTTGTTTTCACATTTTTATTTTGATTAATGTACATAAGCAATATTGGTGTGTTTTATATACCAATTTGCGTTAGTTATCTTGTACTAATTCTGTTTGTTCTGTTTGGCTTGCCCCGCTAATACAGATCAAAAAGGCTGCAGCACTACCTATACATAGCTGCCAAGTAAACCCTAGATCAAACAACCATGCCTTGGGTAGAATTAATGCCATTACATAAGGTTGGAAAAATAGTGTCAGCATAAAGCCCCCTAATAAAGCGGCTAATACTGTTTTTTGATTGCCCCGCTGGGTGAATAACACAGTAAAATAAACACCCAATAATCCACTGTAGGAAAACACCATCACACTAAGCGCAAATTGCAACAGCGGCATATCCGAATGTTGTTGCCAGAAATAACACAAACAAGCCATGGCACTTAGCGCAAGCGCAACCACCAACATGCCTATTCTGCCGGCTTTTACAAAATGAAGATCATTCACCTTTTGTTTACGACGCAGTAACCAAGGTCGATACAAATCTTGCACCATGACAGATGACATAGAATTTAACCCTGAATTTAAAGTCGATAAAGCCGCGGCGATAATTCCCACGGTCACCAAAGCCTTAACACCAGCAGGTATTTCATTTAGCACATAATACATAAATATGGTGACTGACTCGCCTTTAAAGCTTGGTACCACTGCATTAGCTAAACCGTTGTTCATGATGTCGGGACGGTCATAAAAAATAAACAATAATAAGCCGATTGAGATAAATATCAGCATCACTGGAATAACCATGATGACTGAGTACAACATTGCTTTGCTGCCTTCTTTGGCGTTTTTGCAGGTCAATACTCGTTGCGTCATATCTTGATCTAAACCAAAAGCGGCAATATTTAGCAGCACAAAACCGGTGATCACCGACCAAAAGTTAAATACACCTTTAGAGCTAAAATCCAGGTCAAAATGGAAAAACGTGAGTTTAGACTCTGCCCCTGAGCCAGGATCGGATAAGGCCTGCAAAATAGTACTGAAATCTGCAGGTATAGCAGCATAGAGAAAATATACCACTGCCATAGCCGCACCCACGTATATGCCACATTGTAATACATCGCTATAAATCACAGAACGAATACCGCCATAAACCGTATACAACAATCCACAACTTGAAATAATAAATACCGCGATAACAACATTCATGGCGGCGATATCACCAAACAAGATCATCGAAATGGCAATAGCTGCCATATATAAACGCGCACCACTGGCAAACACTCGTCCAAATAAATACATTAAACCAGAGTACTGCTTGGCTTTTGCTCCAAAGCGTTTTTCTAATAATTCGTAGACAGTGTAGACATTGAGTTGGTAAAAACGAGGAATCAGAAAATAGGATACAAATAGCGCTGCGATAAAGGCGCCTAGATTGGAACTGAGATAGGAAAAATCACCACGATAACCTTGATCAGGGCCACCTAAAAAGGTCGCGGCAGATTGAGATGTTGCCAAAACTGAAATGGCAACAACCCAAACGGGCATGGAATTTCCACCCAGAAAGTAATCTTGGCTGTTAGCCGATTTGCGACTAAAAAACCAACCAGAACCTAATAACACTAAACCATAAATGGCAAATACCAGCCAATCTAAGCCCGTGTATTGTTCTAACATAGGGTTCTCGTTTATTTCTCAATATGAATAATTCAAGAATATATTATTCACTAAATATTGTATACAAAGAAATAAAAATTTATTAGTGAACAGCTAAAAAACTGCTACTTAACTTATCATCACATAGCTGGCTATGATGTAAGCAATGATACTCAAGACACCGCCAAACAATGCATAAGGCATTTGTGTTTTAACATGTGTGAGTATATCGCATCCAGCTGCTATCGAAGAAATAGCGGTAGTATCAGAAATGGGTGAACAATGATCACCAAATACACCACCACCAAGTATCGCAGCAATAACCAAGGAAGGCGGCAAACCTAAAGTTTGTATTAACGGCACACCAATAGGCACTAAAATAGCGAAGGTTCCCCAAGATGTACCTGTGGTAAAGGACATAATACCACCGGCAATAAATAACATTGGAGCAACTAAAACTAAAGGTAAGTAATCACCAACTAACCCTGCAACAAACACACCTGTACCCAAGGTTTTTAAACTAGCCCCTAAAGTCAGTGATAATAATACAATTGTGACCACAGGCAATAATTCACCAATGCCTTTAAAACCAAGTTGCACAACTTCATGATGAGTGTAGCGTTTGTGCCATACCAATAACAAATAAGCGACAACACAAGCTAAGAAGGTTGAATAAAGTACCGACTTAGTACCGCTACCTTGAATTAAATTACCCTGACCTGTCCACAGCATAAAAGCGATCATACCGAAGATCATGACAGCCAAAGGTAGCAACATAAAACGCGCTTTTGTAGGAGCCGCACTTTCTAATTCATGGCTTGATGTTTTGCATAACTTCTCAGCCTCTAACATCGGCCCATGTACTTTGTCTTTGGCAATTGTATAAGCGACCACTAATAGCGTGATAATGGCGTAGAAATTTAGAGGAATAGTACCCACAAGTATACTGACTGGCGTTTCAGCTAATTCATAATTGCTGAGTAAGCCTAATACTAAGGCTCCCCAGCCATTGAGCAGTATTAAAATACACACAGGGGCACTAGTGCTATCGATAATATAAGCTAGGCGCGCTCGACTCATTTTGTATTTATCAAATAAGCCTCGGGCCAAAATGCCTGCAGTCAATACACTTAAATTTGATTCAATAAACACCGCAATACCGGTGAACATGGTTAGTGCGCCTACCTGCCTTTTACTTTTTCCTATGCCTTTGCTAACTAATAAATTAACCGTTGCTGCCACGCCTCCAGAGTCTCTAATAAATGCCAACAAAGCACCAACCAGCAAGCTGAAAAGTAAAACCCGTGCATTACCGGGACTACTGACGACATTTACAATTTGTTCAATGGTGTTGATTGGGGTAAGCCACATTGATGTATCTGGTGACGCAAATAGACTAATAAACTCAGAGCTTAAAATAGCTAAAAATAGCGCGAGGATGACCTCTTTTTTCCAAAAAACCACCACAATAGCGACTATGGGGGGGATGATTGAATAGATATCCATTTGTATTCCTGTTTAATGCAATTTAATGCTTGTTATTATTAGTCGTGCTTTCATGGAAATTAAGGTAAAAAATCTTTATTACAATACCAGCATTATCTAGCTAAAAAATGAAATAAATTATTCCACCAATAAAACATACTAGTAATTTTTGAGTATCATGTCGATAGCTTTATACGATCAGATAATCAAGATTGTATAACTTGTGGTGGAATAACGCTCGGCTTCATTGTGGCAAATCTTTGTCAAACTGTGTTTTTTACCTCGTTAATTAAATTAGGTAATGGTTTGCTCACTTCATCAAGCAAATACAGAATTGACTGATAGGGAATTTCGCTGTGGCGCGTTAAACCTATTTCACAACTTCTATTATTGCTATAGCCAACAATGCAATCATCTGGGCGTTGTTTTTTCAAATGTCTTAATGCGTGTTGATTTAATTCTGGTTGATAAAAGCCTTTATCACCGGCAAAACCACAACAGGAAATATCTGCGGGGATCTCTACCTTATGGGCACAATGATTTGCAATATTTACCAGTTGCTGCTCAATATTACCGCGCTTACTACTACAAGTAACATGCAACATTACATGGTCTTTTTTCGAACTAACCTGTAAATGAGGCAAAATAAAATCACTGACAAACTCAGCTGATTCGTAAATTTTTAAACCATGCTCACCTTGTTTTAATGACAGAGCACATGCACTTGCATCAGTGATAATGGGGTATTTTCCATTTTCGCTGTAGTCTAAGAAAACTTCATGTGTTTGGCTTAATTTCTCAGTAGCATTTTTTTCATCCCCTTTACTAGAAAATGCCATGCCACAGCATAATGATGGGCTTTGAAAAGGGATCACCACATCAAAGCCAGCTTTATTTAAGACCGAAACAACAACCAGCGACAAAGAGTTAGCAACACCTCCAGTGGGCGGAGCAAATACTCTGCCAGCACAAGCTGGGAAATAAATGACTTTATTGTCTTGTGAGTTTTGCCTCAGCCTAGGATTAGATGATGGATAAAACCCTGTTTTGAGTTTCCCCTCGCCTTTGGGCCAACTTGAGAAATACAACGGAACAAAACCGGCGGAGTACTTATTTAAGAAGTGAAAGCCTTTAGTTACAGACGACTCGCCAACAAGTGCTTTTCCTTTACTGACAGCGCTCAAACCCAAACTGGCTATTTTTGTCACTGTAGATAAATGTTTTGCGCTGACATTAGCCAGTTGTTTTTTAACTTTAGAGCGCTGGTGATCTTCTTTACGTAACGCCTTAATGAAATCACCGGTATTAATTCCCACAGGGCATTGCATCTCGCATAGTCCAGTTGCAGCGCAACTATCTATACCTAAAAACTGATAATCATGTTGCAATTGTTGATACTGATTTTTTAGCTCAGCCAAAGAGTCTTTTGCGGCAGGGCTCGCCTCAGACTCACTTATTGTATGTTTTAAATGTTCAATTCGCCGACGCACACTAATTCTCTGACGAGGCGTGTAGGTAAACCCTTGAGATGGGCACACTGATTCACAAAAACCACATTCGATACATTTATCTATAATGTCGTGAGTAACCGGCATTATTTTAAGATCCCTAATATGCGCTTTATCATCATCATTAATGATCACGCCAGGGTTGAGGATATTGAGAGGATCAAACACTTCTTTGAGCGCTTTCATTATTTGATATGCATCTGCCCCCCATTCCAGTTCAACAAAGGGCGCCATATTTCGGCCTGTTCCATGCTCAGCTTTAAGTGAGCCACTTAATTGCACTGCTACAAGGTTTGCAACGGCAATCATAAATGCATCATATCTTTGTATTTTTTCAGCGGTATCAAATGCTTGTGTAAAAACAAAATGTAGATTTCCAGCTAAAGCATGACCAAAAATAATGGCTTCTTGGTAGTCATATTGTTGAAATAGTTTATGTAATTCAACAATGCCAGTGGCAAGGGAAGCGAGTGGAAATGCAACATCTTCAATTATTACAGTTGTGCCTGGATCTCGCATTGCGCCTACAGCAGGAAAGGTGCCTTTACGAATATTCCACAATGCTTGATTACGCAGTGCGCCGCTATCAAAAGCAATTTGCGCTAACAATGCATTGTCAAAAGATTGTATTTTCTGGGTGACACTCAGAACTTTATCGTTTAATAACTGTAAACTTGACTCTTGAATTTCTATTAATAGCGCTACAGAATCAACGGGAAATTCTGCTATCGCTTTTGGCATAATGTCATGTTCAGCTACTGACATGAGGGCACCTTTATCGAGTAACTCTAGGGCATTCACATCAAGATCAGCTAATTGTTCAATTAGCTGACAAGCAAGCTTAGTACTGCTAAAGATAAAAAAACCGGTACTTTTAAATGGATTATCTTCGACGGTATGCAAAGTAATGTCAGAGATAAATCCTAATGTTCCCTCAGAGCCTATCATCAGATGTTTGATCATCTCTATTGGATCAGAAAAGTCGATTAGCGCATTAATGCCATAACCTGTGGTATTTTTTAATCGATATTTTTGGATAACTTTTTGTTTAAGTTCAGTATTGTTGTTGAGGCTCGCTGACAGCTCTAATAACTGCTCAATTAAGCTTTGATGAGTAGATAAAAAAGATCCACAACTTTGTTCACAAGCGGTATTTAATTCAGTACCGTCTGCAAAGACAATCGTCATATCTGCAACTGTGTGATAACTATTTTGTAGTACACCACAACACATACCTGACGAATTGTTAGCAGCAATGCCACCAATTTTGCAGCTATTTATAGAAGCAGGATCGGGACCAATTTTACGTCCAAAAGGTTTAAGTATTTCATTCGCTTTTGCTCCAATAATGCCAGGTTGCAAGGTGATTTTATGGCCTTGTTCATGGATTTGAAATTCAGTCCAATCATCTGACAACATAATAAGAACAGAATCAGTGACGGCTTGACCAGACAAGCTTGTACCTGCAGCGCGAAAGGTAATGGCTACCTGATAGCTATTGGCAAGTTTAACAATTTGAATTAATTGACTGAGATTGCTGACAATCAACACCAATTGTGGTGTTAGCTGATAAAAACTGGCGTCTGTTCCGTAGGCATAACGTTTACTGTATTCAGTAATGATACCTTGCGGCTTTAAAATTTGAGCTACTGCTGCTGTAAATATTGAGATCTGAGTCGACATCATCATGTTTGATTACTAATGCTTTTTAAACTAAGGGTACACATTATTGGTATAACAAGTAAGGCTAACCTTGTTTGATAACGCTAAGTGCTCAATTCTACGGTATTAGGTGAGGTAAAAAGCAATAAATGATATACACACCATTGAATTACAAGTTTGCCGATGGCAACATGCATACTCTGACTATGAATACTTATCCATACCAGCATTATCAGCGTATATACGCTTTACCTTCCCAAATAGTAGCCCTAGAGTTTACACATGGAAAAATTGTTAATCAAAGCGAGTCAGCCCCTAGCTGGCTCTGTAAAAATTTCGGGGGCCAAAAATGCCGCCCTACCAATACTCATGACCAGCTTACTGGCAGACGGTCCCTGCTATTATGATAATGTCCCTGAACTAAGGGATATCAACACCACTGTAGCTTTACTAAAAGAACTAGGTGCGAGCGCTTCCCGAGGTGATAATCATCTGCTTGAGATTGATGCGAGTAACATAAACAGCACCACAGCCTCCTATGACTTAGTTAAAACGATGCGCGCTTCCATTTTGGTGCTGGGACCATTACTGGCCAAATACCAAGAAGCCAATGTATCCCTACCAGGCGGTTGTGCCATTGGTGCCAGACCTGTCAATATTCACCTTTGTGGACTGGAACAAATGGGCGCCAAAATTGAAGTCAGCAATGGTTACATTCATGCCAAAGTAGACGGGCGTTTAAAAGGAGCAGTGATCGTGATGGACATGGTCAGTGTGGGTGCCACCGAAAACCTGATGATGGCAGCGGCCTTGGCAGAAGGTGAAACTATCTTAGAAAATGCAGCGCGAGAGCCAGAGATAGTAGATTTAGCGAATTGTCTTAACTCAATGGGCGCTAAAATCAGCGATGCAGGTACCAGCAAGATCCGTATTCAAGGCGTTAAGAATCTCAAGGGTAGTCAATATCGTGTCCTGCCAGATCGTATAGAAACTGGCACATTTTTGGTTGCTGCTGCCATGACGCGCGGCAAGATCCGCTGTGAACATGCGGCGCCAGAGACTCTGGTTGCAGTGCTGGACAAGTTAGCTGTGGCTGGGGCTAAAATCACTACAGGTAAAGACTGGATAGAGTTGGACATGTTGGGCTGTCGTCCCAAATGTGTCGACATCACAACCGCACCTCATCCGGGTTTCCCTACCGATATGCAAGCTCAATTTGTTGCTCTTAACTGCGTGGCAGAAGGCACTGGGATAGTGACAGAGAATATCTTTGAAAACCGTTTTATGCATGTACCAGAATTACAACGTATGGGCGCCCACATAGAATTGCATGGCAACACTGCTGTATGTAAAGGCCGTGAGACCCTAACCGGCGCACAAGTTATGGCCACTGATTTGCGGGCATCAGCCAGTTTGGTCATTGCAGGTTTAGTTGCGGATGGTGAAACCACAGTGGATCGCATCTATCACTTGGACAGAGGTTATGATCATATTGAGCGAAAACTAAATGGTCTAGGTGCCCAAATTGAACGACTCAAATGATGCTTAAAACATTAAACAATATAAAATAATTATTTTGACAAACTGAATTAAACGAACAGGGTGTTTTAAGGGTTCTGGCTGATCTTTATATTCAGCCAGAGTGGTATTATACCGCTCCCAATAAAGTACTCTCGTTGTTCCGCCCCAAGCTATAATAAATACATCAGTCTCACTAAAATTTAAAGAGACAAACAGCCTTGAGCTAAGTCTCTTGCTGGGAATATTTGCTGTAACGTGATGTTCAATTGTTTCCATTGCTCGGCCATAATATCTGCTTGACCTTGCGTTAATACCTGACCAAATTGTTTATGCCGTTCATCTTCTATCCGTGTGTAATGCACAATACGCATATCCAGATTTTTTACGTTTTGATAGGCCTTGTACATATCATCAATATTTTTTTGAGAATCATCCACAAACACTATAGCCGCAAATTCTCGTTGAGTTTTATCTAACAAGTATTGCAGCATTTCCCCTTTATTTAGGCCTGAGCTCATCATAACACCTTGCATGTAGCTGATTTCCCTGCCCTTTATTTCTCTAAGCAGCATTGAATCTTGACCTACTGGTAGCAGCGCACTGGAAGCCAATTCAATTTGATTACGGGCCAATTCTCGTTCAGTAGCGGCCCGATATTTAGGCGCACGAGACGTTAACGCCATAACTGTATGTCCAGCGTTTTGCCAATTGGATATAGTTTGGTTTAGCTTATTTTCGGTTAACTCCATAACAGCTAACTCGTAAAGCAAGCCAATTGAATCTTCAAACAAACAAGTTACTTTTTGTGCCGCTGTAGGCTTAACCTCAAGTTTGTCAGTTTGCCATTGATACCAAACATCACTACCCAAATCTGTGGTACTAGTGAGTATAGTGTTATCAATATCCATCACCACTAGCACTTTATCGGCACCATATTGTCGACTCAATGAAGTAGTTACGGAAACCACATCGGCAAAGGAATTTGTTTCTTTTTTAAGGACACTTTTTGTAACAGGGCTTGCTGTAATAAGACTAGGCTGTGCGTCTTGGTTAACTAGCGAACATGATGAAATCAATATAGCAGTGAACATTAGTGGCAAATAAATCGATAAGGTAATTTTCAAAATCATTCCTATAAATATTTTTTTGAGGCTATCAGACTAAACAGTCTACTATCCACATAATAAGCGACAAGGTTCATACACTCAATAAAATTGGCTCCCCTTTAACCAGTTGAAAGTAATTTTAAGTAATCACAACTTCAGTTTGAACAACGCCAACAGCGAAAAGTATTTTTGACAAGGTAGAGCGTTTACTCTACCTTGAGGTAGAACGAATGCTCTACACGGGATTAATTATATGCTTAAGGAAAAAATTGTAGCTAATCTGGAAAAAACATTTAGCCAATATGGATTTGCACAACCTAGTGTTGCCCAATTAAAGGAAGCTTGTAACGTTAGCTTACGAACGCTTTACAAACATTACCCTTCCAAAGAAACCATGATCATCGCAGCTTTGGAATACCGTCATAAAAGATACATCGCATTTTTAATGAATGGTTCAGGTTCAACTGGTATTGAAAGTATTCTGCACATTTTTGAGAAACTAGACCGATGGATGGCTGAATTTGCACCTCACGGTTGTTTGTCTGTCAACGCCATTGCTGCTTTTCCAGAGAACAAGGTTATGAAGGAGGCAGTTAGCCGACATAAGCTAGAAGTTCGCGGCCTGTTGGATCAACTAAGTCAGAGAGAAGATCTATCTACTGAGCTTTTTTTATTACATGAAGGTGTTTCAAGTGTATGGCCTACCCTTGGAAAAACATCCGTCATATCCGCGCAAAAAATAATTAAACAATTATGGAGGGCAACAACAGATGTTTAAAATTCCTGAAAAGATGAAAGGAGTACAGTTGATAGGTCATGGAGGCCCTGAAGCGCTTCAGTATCGTGATGATATTTTAGTGCCGAAACCAAAACAAAACGAAGTGCTAATACATGTCGCAGCAGCAGGTATTAACAATACAGATATCAATACGAGAACCGCCTGGTATTCAAAAAGTGACAATAATGGCACAGACGCAAGTTGGTCGGGTAATGCATTAAGCTTTCCTCGCATTCAGGGAGCCGATGTTTGTGGCACTATCGTTTCCGTCGGTGAAGGTGTAAGCAAAAAACGTATTGGTGAACGAGTATTAGTAGAACCCTGTTTACGTGAGGCTAACGGCCAGCAGCTTGATCCACCTTGGTACTTTGGCTCGGAATGTGATGGCGGGTTCGCAGAATTCACAGTTGTTTCATCTTGTCATGCCTACCCTATAAAAAGCGAACTGACGGACATTGAGCTTGCTACTTTTCCTTGCTCTTATTCGACAGCAGAAAATATGCTCACTCGGGCAAAGGTTACTAACAAAGACAAAGTACTAATCACTGGTGCGTCGGGTGGTGTTGGCTCTGCGGCCATTCAACTCGCCAAAGCTCGCGGTGCACATGTCATTGCAGTGACCAGTCCTGCAAAACAACAGCAACTTCTGGACTTAGGTGCCGATGAAGTAGTTTTTAGAGACGCAAAACTGGTCGAAGTGCTTGGCAATAACAGCGTTGACGTTATCATCGACCTCGTAGCTGGAAGCCAATGGCCACAGTTTTTAGAAGTCCTAAGAGCACAAGGGCGATACGCGGTATCTGGTGCGATTGGTGGTGCTTTGGTTGAGCTGGATGTGAGAACGCTTTATTTAAAAGACCTCAGTTTTTTTGGTTGTACTGTGCTTGAACCTGGTGTATTTCAAAATTTGGTCAACTGTATTGAGCAACAAAATATCATGCCTATAGTTGCGCAAACCTTTCCTTTGGTAGAAATATATACAGCACAGAAGATTTTTCTGGAAAAGAAACACGTAGGTAAAATTGTGCTAACTGTGTCAGGTAAACGTTGATAATTGCATATCAGTGAGGGGGATTTTGGTCTTGATACTTAGCGCTCAATATATTTGCTGTGGTATTTATGGACTAGGAATAATATTTGCCAAGGGTACGATAGGAAATTACTAAATATTCCCCTTTCAAATCACCCTTGCTAGAGCCCCCCTCTAATATGTTTATATCCAAAACCAAGTATTAATCATTTTGAAACTCAGAAACAAACTTGACTGTCACCTTACTGATATAACTCACCGGATTAATGGCATAATAACTAATGCCTAAAACTTAATACTTTAATACATTCGCGCAAAACAAAGCCCGCTAAAAACGGGTTGGTAATCTTGGCTTCAATTTGAATCTTTAAAGTCTAATTTCGAACATTAATTCATTCGGACACCTGTAGTGTGAATATAAAAATCCAATGATATTGTTGATTATTCATACAACCTTACGTAAGGTAGGCGAATGAACACAATGAATCCCACAAAACTAGCATTAATAAACTTGGCAGAAGAGATCCTGCAAACCAAGTCATTTGCTAATGTATCGTTTCAGGCGTTAGCAAAAGGTGTGGGGATTAAGAAAGGCAGTGTCTATTATCACTTTGAGAGCAAAGAAGAGTTAGGTGAGGCCATCATTGATCGTGTTATAGCTCTGTTAAAGCAAAACCTAAAAAACATCGAACACCAACCTAATGCCAAACAATTGCATGTGTATACCAATTGGTTTGCTAAACATATAGGAGCTGCACAAAAGCTTTGCCCTGGGGCAAGTTTTGCAGCAAGTTGGGATGCAGTGCCAGAAAAGACCCAAATTAAAGTCCAGCAGCTTTATCGATTGCACCAAGAATCACTATCAAAAATTATTCAGCGCGGACGAGAAACAAAGGAATTTGCACTGACAGATAAAACCCCAGAGGAACTTTCAACTCTAGTATTTGCCTTGTTACAAGGTGGATTGTTAGCGTCTAGAGTCTCTCAAGACACAGAAGAATTCGACACCTGTAAGTCCTTAGCACTGAGTTTAGTAAAGTTGGGGTAACATTATGATTTTTTTTGATCATCCCGACCTACCTTACGTAAGGCTGGCAAAACTTTAAAGACACACTAAAGAATAACCAAATTTTTACTTTGAGCTAATTTACTTTAGCTAATAGGAGAGAACATGAATTTAGCATTACAACTATTCAGAACACAAAATCGATTTCTAAGTTTAATGGATCCAAAATCGGCACTTAATCGCGCCACTAACTTGTTTTTTACGCCTATACGTCATGATCCTAAACCATGGGAAGAAGAAGCTGAGGCGCAAGGCAATAGGATACGTTTAAAAAATGGCGTCAGCGCTATTGTATGGGGACAAGGCCCCCCTATTTTAATGATGCATGGCTGGGAAGGAAGAGCGACACAAATGGCAGGTTTTATAGAGCCTCTAACCACTAATGGTTTTCAAATTATCGCATTAGATGCCCCCGCGCACGGACGTTCACAGGGTCAACAATCCCATCCAATGCGTTTTGTAGAATCGCTATTTTTGGCACAACAAACTTTCGGACCATTTTATGCTGTTGTGGGTCATTCAATGGGTGGTGGATGCTCCTTGTATAGCGCACTTGAAGGTTTGCAAGTTGAAAAGGTAATCTCAATTTCAGGCCCTGCAAATTTTCAGAATTTATCTAAGCGATTTGCGCGATTTATTGGTATGTCAAAATCTGTAGTAGAAAAATTCGTCGATAGTGTCGAAGAAACAGTTGGGATCCCATTTGAAGATATAGACTTACTCAGTAGAGGAAAAGAACTGCAACAGCCCACCTTGCTCGTGCACGATAGTGATGACAAGGAAGTACCATTTAGCGATGCACAAAATCTAATAAAGGTTATTCCCAATGGCAGATTTTTCGCTACGTCTGGACTAGGTCATCGCAAAATAATGCGTAATTCGACCGTGATAGATACTGTATGTAACTTTATTCGCAATGATAACGATGACCATTTATGCAAGGCTACATAAAAGACACAGAGAAGCTAAAACAACTGTGCTGACTAATTACTGTGCCTGCAGCAATTTTTGCACACTATTTTTGGGTGTTTTAGCGAGCTTTTGAATTAATGAAAACGGTACCTCTTGTGCCGTTATCATAAGAGAAATATCGTCCAACATGGTCATCCACAATTTCGCAGTCATTTCAGAGTCAAATAAGGCTCTGTGAAAACCACCATCAGAGGGAATGTTTTTATAGGCTATAAGCGAACCTAACTTATGATTGGGCGCTTGTTGATAAATACGTCTTGCAAGAAGCAAAGAGCAAGCAAAATTGCCATTATAATATCTAGCAATTCGACCTAACTCCGCATCCAAAAAACGTTTATCGAATGAGGCATTATGAGCAACAAGGTTACTGTCACCCATAAAGTTAGCAAACTGTTCCATAACTTCATCACAGGGAGCAGCTTGGCTTAACATCCGGTTAGTGATCCCAGTGTAGTTTTCAATAAAGCCACTGACACGTTTCCCTGGATTCATAAGCGCTTGAAAACGGTCAACCACCAGCCCTTTTTCAAGACGAACAGCACCTATTTCGATGGCTCTATCTCCCATACCTGGTGACAGCCCAGTGGTTTCAAAATCCAATACAATAAGGGAGTCGGCGCAGCTTTGTGTCATGAAGGAATAACCTGTGTAAATTAAGCTGGGTACTTTAACAAATATTTAGCGAATAACCGAAGGCATACTTAGGCAGATAGTTGCTGCCGTTATGCATTTACTTATTAGCTAAGGGTTTTGGTAGCTAAAACCTTTATACAAAAGGGCACATTTGATGTGCCCTTTTAGTTTATGTACAACGCCTATTTCACATTTATTCGGATATTATTTAGCCGCAGCGGTAAAACTTTCAACGAACAGAGAGAGTCCCTCTTGTAGGGTTTCTTCTTCAATAGTTAAAGGAGGTAAAAAGCGAATAACGTTGTTGCGGATCCCACATTTAAGGATTATTAGCCCTCGAGATTGGGCCTCTATTATTACCTTAGCTAACAGCCCAGAGTTTGGTTTATTAGCGTCACCTTCTTCGATGAGTTCTAGTGCAACCATAGCTCCTCGTTCAGCGCGAATATCACCTATTAAAAGCGGGTATTGTTGCTGCAACTTGCCTAAACAGTCTGCAAAGAGTTGACCAATCTTAACTGCTTTTTCAACTAAGTTTTCTTCTTTAATAACGTCCAATACAGCCAATGCTGCGGCGCATCCCACAGGAGAGCCAGCATAAGTTCCACCTAGTCCACCAGGAAGTGGTGCATCCATAATCTCAGATTTGCCTACTACCGCAGCTATTGGGAAACCACCAGCCATGCCTTTTGCCATTGTAATGAGATCTGGCTCGACATCTGAATGTTCACAAGCAAACAACTTACCGGTTCTCGCAAAGCCGGTTTGTATTTCATCGGCTACAAAAACTATACCGTGTTCATCACAAATTTTGCGAAGCGCCTGCATAAAAGATTTAGAAGCAGGATAAAAACCACCTTCACCTTGCACCGGCTCAATGATGATAGCGGCCACTTCTTGTGGTGTTATGTCACAATTAAATAAATTTTCTAATGCCTGTAACGATCCCTCTTCTGTTACACCGTGGTAAGGGATCGGAAAAGGAGCGCGATAAATATCTGCGGGGAAAGGCCCAAACAAGGTTTTATAGGGCGCATTTTTTCCTGTTAATCCTAAAGTGAAATTAGTTCTACCATGGTATCCACCATTAAATGCAATCACGGCTCGACGTCCAGTGTGAGCGCGGGCTATTTTAATCGTATTTTCAACGGCTTCTGCGCCTGTTGTCACAAACATGGTTTTTTTAGGGCTATTACCAGGTGCTAATTCATTTAGTTGTTCAGCTAACAAAACTGCGCTGTCGTATGGTGTCACCATGACACAAGTGTGAGAAAACTGTTCCACTTGATGTTTAAGGGCTGCAACCACTTTGGGATGACAATGCCCAGTATTAGTTACTGCAATACCTGCAGCAAAATCTATATATTTGTTGCCTTCCACATCCCACAAGTGTGCATTTTTACCCTTAGTGACATAAATAGGAGCTAAATTAGCCTCTCCGCGAGCAAACGCCTGATCTTTACGTTGTTGCCACTGAGCATTTGTTAACTTGGTATCTTTTGTTAGTTGCATTATTTCAACCCTCCCATTTTTAAATGTTTAATTTCCATATAGTCGTCTAGACCATATTTAGAACCTTCTCTGCCTTGACCAGACTCTTTCACCCCACCAAAAGGGATCATTTCATTGGAAATCGCTGAATCATTAATTCCTACCATTCCGGCTTCGAGTGCTTCTCCCACTCGCCAGACTTGGCTCATATCATTGGAATAAAAGTAGGCGGCAAGTCCGAATGGAGAATCGTTTGCCATTTCAATTGCTTGTGCTTCATTTTTGAATTCAAAGATGGCAGCAACGGGGCCGAATATTTCTTCAGAAAAGATATCCATGTCTGTTGTGGCATTTTTAAGCACAATAGGAGCGACAAAGTTACTGTCAGCTGGATAATTCGATTCAGCAGATACACTTTGTGCACCTAGCTTCTCGGCGTTTGCCACCAATTCACGCACTTTCTTAACGGCTGACTCATTGATCAATGGACCAATATCAGTATCAGCACTAAAAGCGTCTCCTAACTTAAGTTTGCTGGTTGCTGTGATAAGTTTTTCAGTAAAACTCTCAATTACAGAAGACTGAACCAAGACGCGGTTGGTGCAAACACAGGTTTGGCCTGCGTTGCGGAATTTGTTAGCTATTAAGCCACTCACAGCTGCATCTAAGTCTGCCGTTTCGAAAACAATAAAGGGTGCATTGCCTCCAAGTTCCATTGACGTACGTTTTAATGTTTTGGCACATTCGGTTGTCAGTAACTTTCCTACTGGTGTAGAGCCAGTAAATGTCAACTTTCTAACCACTGAACTTTCGGTCAACGCACTACTGATTTCTGCAGTACTACCAGCCAGTATATTAATCACGCCTTTGGGAATACCTGCACGATTAGCCAGTTCACCTAATGCCAATGCAGATAAAGGTGTTTCACTGGCCGGTTTACATACAACAGTGCACCCAGCGGCTAATGCGGGAGCGATTTTTCTGGTAAGCATGGCATTGGGAAAATTCCACGGGGTAATACAGGCAACAACTCCGACCGGTTGTTTGATACAAAGCAATCTTGAATCACTGCTCGATTGAGGAATAATATCCCCATAAATACGTTTAGCTTCTTCGGCGAACCATTTTATATAACTCGCCCCATAAACAATTTCACCTTCAGCTTCTGCAACGGGTTTTCCTTGCTCGGACGACAGTAATTTAGCAAGATCTTTTTTATTGGCAATGATTTGGTCATGCCAAGCCATTAAATATTCTGAGCGTTGCTTGGCAGTTAATCGAGACCAGCCAAACATCGCGTCTTTTGCATGTTCAATCGCTCTTTTGGTTTCTTCTCGCCCGCATCGTGCAACTTCTGCAATGGCCTGCTTGGTAGCTGGGTTAAAAACAACAAATGTACTTTTATTGTCAGCAGCCACAAATTCACCATTGATGAAACCGTGGGGCTGAAACAATTGATCATCAGTTAAAAATAACATTATAAAAATTCCTTAAGAGTATATGGAAACTAAGGTATTAAATAATTTATTTAGACACAATCGAGTATTATTAGCTGTTATGATTAATATTATTCATGAGGATATTTGTATGATTGATCGACGAACTTTACCCTTGGCATCACTGCGTGCTTTTGAATCTGCGGCTCAGCATTTACATATGGGCAAAGCAGGAAGTGAGTTGGGTGTGACCCAAGGTGCAATCTCTCATCAAGTTAGATTGTTAGAAGAACGCCTTGGTGTTTCCTTATTTTCTAGAGCCCACAATACACTTGCTTTAACGCCAGCTGGCATCCGTTTATTAACGGCCGTTTCACAAGGGTTAGACTTAATAGTGGATGGAGCGAGAAACCTTGATCCGCAAAACATCAATGGATCTTTGGTGATTGGTTGCACAGAAACAATTGCAACTAGTTGGGCAGCCCAGCACATTTGTAGTTTCTACGAAAAATATCCAGAAATAACCATTACAGTCACAGAGATACAACCGCTACAAAAAGTGATCCCCCATGATATCGATATCGCCATTTGTTACGGCAAACCTCAGACTGACGAGCGATTATTAACTAAGATTGGAGCCCCTACATTATTCCCGGTGTGCAGTCCTACTTTACTAAATCAAGGCAGACAGCGAATGAGAGCTCAAGAACTTTCGTCATTCACATTGATCCATGATGGACAGGTATCATGGATGCGTTGGATGGAGCAATACGGGGTTGATATAACTTCAATAGATTCAAACATTTATTTCCCAAGCACCAGTCAAGCCATTAGAGCCGCGACACTAGGAGCAGGTGTTGCACTTTCGAACACCCTAGAAACACAACAATTTATTATTGATGGTCAACTGGTTAAATTATTTGATAAACCTATAGATGAAGAACATTCTTATTATCTTATGTCCCCTGCACAAAGAAACAACACAACCAAAATTAAAATATTTATGGAATGGATACTTAACGCCTGTAATGCAAGGTTTAGTAATTAACCTGAGCTCTAGTTTATTAGTAACCACTTACTTCATTAGGTAAAATCACACCATTGTTGGTTTTGTATTTTTCCCATTCTTTTATCAGCTCAGCTAACATTTCAGGGTGTTGTTGAGATAAGTCTTGGGACTCTGACAAATCTTTAGCCAGGTTATACAGTTGCCAACCTCCGTTTCCATAAGGTGCTGGCATGTTGACGATTTTCCAATGACCTTTTTGCAACGAGTACTTGCCTAATATTTCAGTGCCTTCAATCCGCTCTGGGTTTGAACTTTGGATCATCGAATGTCCTGTAGGCACTTCCAAGTCCAAAGAGCTATTTGTTTGACTTGGGTGCTCAATACTAGTCATATCCAGTAAGGTCGGAACTATATCCTTAACACTCGAATATGCGTGATTTATCCCTTCTGAAAAATACTTAGGATAGGTGATAAAAGCAGGAACTCGCGTGCCTCCTTCTGTAGGAAAACCCTTGTAAAGGTTGTAAACAGGTGAGCCTGCTTGTGCCCAATCAGCTCCATAAAATACGTAACTATTAGGTTGCCCCATATTTTCATAACTAAAATCGTGGCGCGCGTTAATGTTTTTCCTTATTTCAGGAAATGTTTCCATAGGCCAGGTTTCATCAACGTCATGACCTTCAGCCCCATTGTCTGAAAGAAAAATGACAATGGTATTGTCCAACTCACCGCGTTTTCGCAATGTATCTAAGACTCTGCCAGTATGATTATCAATTTCTTCAATCATGGCGGCGTAAATCTCCATCGCCTTAGCTTGTGTTTGTTGTTGAGCTTTATCAAGCTCATTCCAAGGCACTCTATTTGTCGATGCCTTATTAATCTGTGCCCAATTTGGCACAATACCTAACTGTTTTTGTTTCTCCAGTCGTTGCTGAGTAATAACGTCATATCCTATGTCGTATTTTCCTCGATATTTTTCAACGGTTTTTAGAGGGGCTTGCAGCGGCCAATGAGGCGCAGTAAAAGACAAATAGGCAAAATACGGTTTGTCTGAATTACCTTGCTCAATGTATTTAATCATTTCATCAGCATAAAACTGTGTGGAGTATTCAAAATTATCGGGCAATTCATCCAACATATACTGATCTTGGCGATAAGGTGCTTTACCATTGGGATCCGGATGGTAAGCAGGTTTCATATCAGAAAAATGGCTCGCGCCACCTGGAAGTAGAGCAAAAGAACGTTCAAAACCTCGCGCCCATGGACTCGACTCTGGTGTCATGCCAAGGTGCCACTTACCGGCCATATAGGTTTGATAACCCTGATTTTTTAGTATGGATGCGATGGTGATAACGCGATTATTTATCTCGCCTTCATATCCTGGCTTACCGACCTGATTAGGTGCTAATTCTTCCGCCATATTACCAATGCCCGCTTTGTGATTATCGACACCCGTTAACATCATGACACGGGTTGCAGAACACACAGGAGCACTGTGAAAGTTACTGAATTTTGTACCTCTCATAGCAAGGTTATCAATATTAGGCGTAGCAATTTCACCGCCAAAGCTAGCTAAATCAGCCATTCCCATATCATCTACAACAATCAGTAAAATATTGGGTCTGGCAACTTCAGCAACATTGTCAGTAGTAGAGCAAGCGGTGATAAACACCACAAAAATAACCAGACAAAAATTCAAAATGCCTATCATGCGCTACTCAAACCAATCGGAACTAGTATCTGCCAGTTTAGACTCTGGAATGCTGATCCCAGTAGGGATTAACATTTTTGCTTTCATAAAGTCTTTCGGAGAGTTAATCGCATCTACGGCAATCACTTTTCCTTCTTTTAAGTAAAATAATGCAAACTTTTTCGCCGCTATATCGCCACGAATAACGGTAGAGTCATATCCTTGAGACAAACCAGCAGTTTGCAGTTTCACATCAAATTGATCAGACCAAAACCAAGGAAATGCATCATGTGTTTTTTCCTTGCCGCAAATCGTCGCTGCTGCCACTTTCGCTTGTTCCATGGCATTAGGTACAGACTCCAGCCTAATTTGCCGTTGATAAAATGGATTAGGGTGATTACTCACATCACCAATGGCGAATATGCCTGGCTCTGAAGTCATGGTTTTATTGTCAACCACAATGCCATTTTCGCACTCTAGACCCGCTAACTCGGCAAGCTCTATATTAGGAATGACACCAATGCCTATAACGGCAGAATCAAAAGTAAGTTCTTCTCCATCTGGCAGAACAGCAACATAACGTTCTCCAGAACGTCGAAACTCTGTTACGCCAGAATTGAGTTTAATGTCTACACCATGTTGAGCGTGCAGGTTTTGGTAAAATTCAGACATTTGTTCATTAGTAACTCTGGATAAAACCCTAGGAAAACTTTCTAGCACAGTCACTTTTGCGCCAAGTTTGCTTGCTGAAGCAGCAATTTCCAAACCTATGTACCCAGCACCTACAACAAGCAAGTGAGACTTGGCATTAACCTGACTAATTATTTTGTCGGCATCGGCTAATGTTCTGAGGTAATTAATACAACTAAGGTCAGATCCTGGAATACTGAGTTTTCTTGCCCGAGCGCCAGTCGCTATAATTAAATAATCAAAGGAAATAGACAATCCAGAAGCTAAAGAAATGCTTTTGTTCACTTTATCGATTGCGGTTACCGACTCACCTAACATTACCTCTACTTTGGCTTTTTCATAAAGCGATGGTTTTTTAATTAATAACTGCTGATCAGTTACAGCTTGATGAAAATACCCCTTTGAAAGCGGGGGGCGCTGATAAGGTAAAGTCGGCTCATCACCGACTAACAATATTTTACCTTCCCAACCTTGGGTGCGAAGCGCAATTGCCGCTTCTGCACCTCCATGACTCGCACCAATAATGACTACTTGTTGCATAAGATTTCCCTAGTATTGAGACGCTGGCAATCTTACTTCAATGTCGGGAAGATCGTCATTTAACTCTAATTGACAAGACAAACGACTGCTTTCTTTGCGTTCTGGTGCAGCTTCAAGCATTGCCTCTTCCATTTCACTTCTGGGAGAAAAATACTTAGAAAGTGATTCATCTAAATAACAATGACAGGTAGCACAAGCTTGAGCTCCCCCACATTCCCCCACAATGCCATCTACCATATTATTCACAGCTAACGACATGACTGTTTCACCAGCCTCCATTTCGACTTCTGTCACATTACCGTCTGTATCTATATATTTTACAACTGCCATATTGAGACTCCCATAAGGCCAAAGATAAATTGAAAGTGGTTACAGCAGTATTAAGCTACTGAGTAACCACAATATTCCATGATTTTTATTTAAAACTGATACTTAGCTGAGAGGCTAGTGGTTCTAGGCGGAGCGTAATATGAAGTTGCGCCCAGCACCCCCAAATCAAGTGAATAAGCTTTATAAATTTTATCAAACACATTTTTTGATGCGAGACTAATAGTCCAGTTCTCAGTTTGATAGGTAATACTTAGATTAGAAATATTGTAAGCCTCTTGAACCGTACCTGGGCCGTTAGTTACTTCAAGAAATTGATCGCCGTAGTATGCTCCATCAAACTGAAACACAATTTCGTTTTCGCCAAGTTCGGTATAATAACGGACTAAATAGTTACCTGAGACACTAGGTGCATTTGGAAATTCAGCATTAATGACCGGGAGGCCACCAGCTTGAATTTCTTCCACTTCAGAGTTACTAAATGCTAGACCAAGTAACACATCTAAATTATCTGTCACAGAACTCACAAGCTCAAACTCCGCGCCATAAGCTGTGGCATCAGAATTTCCAATTTGTGGGTTAGGTGATACTTCTCCAGGTGGAATAGCAACAAATGTTTGATAATCAGTATAATCGTAGTAATAAGTTGTGGCGTTCAAACGAGTGTTTTTTGTCAATTCAGTTTTTATACCCACCTCAATAGAATTTAACACTTCAGGCTTATGCACAAATCTATCCGGTGATACACCAGACGAAAGTGTCCAATTGCCACCTTTTATACCTCTATTCCATGCCACAAATCCCATGGTTTCTTTAGTGAACTTTTTATTTAAAGATAGTCTTGCAGCATAATCAGAGTAATCAATTTCATCATCTTCAAAAACATTAAATAGATTTGGGTTAGTCGAGTTTATATTGCTAGACGTTGCTGCATAGGGGATAAGTGTTGTTTGTTGATCTGATGAGAAAAATGCAACCCAATCGATTTCTTTGGTGTCTTTCGAATAACGGAGTCCGGCCGTAAGTGTCAGGTCTGTTGCCAGTTCATAATCGATTTGTCCAAAAACAGACATATTTTCAACCGTGAGGTTATATTCTCGGTCAGAACGACCGTCGAAGGGAAAATCATCAAAAACCGTTGGCGCAGAAATAACACCCGCTTCAAAAAGTTCAAAAGAAAGGTCAATATTTGGAGCACCAATGGTCAGCGCATCGGCGTCCATTTCCACATCCATATAATAACCACCTACTTGCCATTGTAAGCTGTCGGTATTACCTGATAAACGTAACTCTTGTGAAAACTGATTCAACTCCATATCTTGGCCAAACACAACGATTGGAGCCGGAAAAGCATCACCATCTTCCAAATAATTTTTTTCTAGGCTCAAATAATTTGTGATAGAAACCAACTCCATATCATCAAACTCTTTGGTTAACTTAAGTGTTGCACTGGTCGTTTCTCGATTAAGGAAGCCACGCGTATCATTCATATGCACATGGGGGTCACCAGAGACAACACCTCCAGTAACAATGGCTCTTCCAGAAGCATCAACCGGGCAGAGTTCATCGGCATCAAAATCACAGTTTTCAAATACATATCCACCGGTTGGCACATCATCGTCTTTTGAGAATTTAAATATAAATTCAGCTAACAAGGTATCAGACAAATCTGCTTCTAATGTAGCTCTTAGGCCATAACCGTCGGCTCCACCTATTGCTCTTGGGTCAATGCCTTCTGGGCCATCTGTCATAGCTTTAATGTAACCATCGGCAGTCTCGTGGCGAAAGGCTACTCGCCCTCTTACATTGTCTGAAATGGCTCCACCTATTGCGCCTTCTAAACTTTGTCTATTATAAGATCCTACCGATGCTTCAAGGTAACCCGAAGTAAAATCATCCTCTGCCCCGCGGCTAATGTAGTGAACTAAGCCGCCTGTCGCATTTCGTCCGAATAGCGTTCCCTGTGGCCCTCTTAACACTTCCACTCGTTCAATATCAAACATTTGACCGGAAATAGCATTCATACTAGAAACATAAGCTTCATCCTGATACACCGCTATCGGCGCCTCTAGGTTATCCACAAAGTTATTTTGCGAAACACCGCGCAAGTTGAATATAGTAATTTGTGGTGACCAAGCATTCACCTGGAAATTGGGTATTTGCTGGGTTATTTCCGCGTTGTCTGATAACCCTAACGCATCAAGCTGCTCACCAGAAAGAGCAGAAACAGAGACGGGGACGTCCTGAATTGACTCTGTCCGTTTTGTTGCTGTGACTTGGATTTTTTCAAAAATTCCAGTGCTTTGTGTTTCATCACTGTTTTCTTGTGCAAATGTTTGACCCGTTATAGTCAGGCCTAATGCTAAAGCAACGTACTTGGATGTTGAGTTGAGTTTCATATATGTGCCTCGGATGTGCAGTTTTAGTTTTTTTTTGAGGCTCTAACATACTCATTTGTTCTGAAATTGTACTTAGCATATGAGGACAGAATAGTTTTGACAAAAAAACCAAGGCCTGTTGCCCCTATATTGACTTTCTATAATTAAGTGGGCTTTTGCCCCCACTCCACTTTTTGAAAGCTCTGATAAACGAAGATGAAGTTGAAAAACCCAATAGATGGCCAATTTGATAAACATTCAATTGTGTACTCGCGAGGTATTGCCTAGCAAACTCAAAATATTGTTCATCTATTATGGCTTTAAATGACACCTCTTCTGATTTAAGCCTTCGATAAAACGTAGGTATAGATACCCCAAGTCTGTTGGCGATAAGTTCTGCGGTTGGAAAGTCTTGCCCCTGTGTATCAATAATTGCGCGTTTAACTTGATCTGAAAATAAATTAACAGCATTTTTAGATGCAAGATCGGCATCCAGATAATTTTCCAAAATTCGAGTTAATTCAGCATCAAATCTACGGCCTTTAAACCTAGCGTCTTCAGCACGTATATAGATGCCATTGATGTCTTGGTTAAAGTCACAAGGTACAGACAACAACTGTTGATATTTTTTTGTTAAGTCCGATGGGGCATGTCTGAACTCAATCTTTAAAGGTTTCACGTCATTATTCGAATAAAGGCGAATTAAACGAGCAGTAAAAGCAATACTGAATTCAATATCAATACGTGTATCCAGCGAGCCTAATCCATAAATGTCATATCGAAAAAAATAGTATTGACCATTTTTTTCAAGCGCCATGTGGGTAGATTCCTGAAACAGGTTTTGATAATGGCAAATCGCATTTAACCCTTCAAAAAGATTTCGAGATGATAAAAATAGAAACCCGAGCGCACCTAAAAGTTCGGGGCCAGTAGACTTAGATAATTTAATCCCCAGTAATCTATCATCTGTCTCTTGTGACGCCCTGTTCATAAAATTAATATAACGAGACAAAGGGATTTGCCCACGAGTCATCTCGAGTTCTTGTATATCAATTCCACATTCAATCAATAATTTCTGCGTATCAACACCGTGCTCAGCAAGTGGAAACAATAAACTTCTGAGCACACTTGACCAAATTTGTGGTTCTAGTTTTGCTTTATAATTTTGCAAAAGACATCTTTTTAGTATGCAAAAAGGTACCTAAACAATACGCCAAACACCAGACGTAAGCCAAGTTAAAAGTTAACTATCAAGGTTGCGCACTTAACTTATTTCTATGGGCTTTTAAGGCGAATAAAAGTGGTATTGCGCTTAATAAATAAAGTGTAATTACGAATACCTCCACATCATAAAAACTTCCATCATTACCCAATATTATTGCGGCAAAGAAAGGACCAAATCCTAAGCCGGTCATTTGTAATGCAATCGCAAGGCTAATCATATGGCCTTTTTTATCAAGATTGCCTACCCCACTTAATACAAAAGGAAGTCCAAAATTCCACATAAAGTTAAAACCGCTCACTGCTATGACAAATATCGTCAGACTCGGATTATCTAACAGTAGTGCAATAAAAATAGAGCTCGCAAACAGTGTCAGTGCAATAGGCTTGAACAAACCTAAACGACGCTCCATAAAAACAGGTATTAACGCCCCAAGGATGGCTACAAATTGTGAGATTAATAACGCGTTAGCAATGGCTTGCTCATTGGGTTCGATTTCCATACCTATTAAAAATAGATTCGCCCATGCAACACCAATAGCCAAATTAAACAATAACACCCCCAAAAGAGCGAGAAATCGAATGGGCACAGGCATGTCCAATGACTCCGATTCAGAATGGTCAACGTGATCTGATGCACTAGGGATAAATTTTACGAGATAAAAACTAAAAGAGGTTAGCAAAGCCCACACAAGGAATATGCCTTGTATTCCCAACACATCAAAGGCTTTTGGCATTAGCCATAACCCCAAAGCTCCATAGGTAAGTAATAAGGTTAGATAGGCTGCCAGATTTCTTTCAACCCGCTTGGTTAACCCAACAATAGTAAAACTCAAGGATATAATTGAACCTTCCCCCAAGCCCGCAAGAAATCTTGCTGATGACAGAAATTCTGGGGATTTGACAGCAAAGGCAGAAAACAAGTTGCCGATCATCGCAAAAGACAGCGCCACCACCAGAATATGTCGCCAACTAAATCTTGTTTTAACAAAGGACGTAACAAAAGTAGCAATAGCTACTCCCAGCATTTCATCAAAAGCCAAAGCATTGGCATCGGCTTCTGAGAGACCTATTTCTGTGACAAAACCTTGTACTAAGCCGGGTTGCACAATAAAAGACAAAACGCCAATGGTGCCTAGAATGACACCTGAAGCAACTACTCCATTCGAATTAAAATCAATATTATTATTTTTTTGCATGACTACCTCTTTTTAATAACGATGTCATGATTCAAATCAAGAAACTTGGCAACTTAGGACGAATTGTCGATGTTTTTGGTTAAAAACTTAACAGTTGATACTAATAGAGTATTTATTGATTGTTAAAGTTTGTTTATATCTTGTTAATTTATTTAGTGTAAATAGGACATTTTATAAGCACTAGGATAATAATAATGACAACGCCTTTAGTGACTACTGCTGTATTAGACGACTGGCAAGTATGGATGCCAGAGAAAATAGACCAATACAAAAATGAACCACAAATGCCATTAAGCGAGTTTGTTGGTTCACTAGAACAAGCCGCCAAAGATGCCGAAAAACCCCATTTGGCTTGGCTTGTAGGCAGTTCTTGCAACTATCTGTCTAGAGGGATTTTAGGAAAAGTTGCAATGAATGCTAAGACCCTTGGCATGGGACTTCATTGGTTATGCCGGTTTTATCCTCTCATTCAAGATGCCACTTTGATGAAATTAGATGTTAATGACGATACGGCTCGATTGGTTTACAAAGTATTAGACCCCAATATTTGGCCAAGAGAACAAGACGCACTTTATACCCTCAGTATTTTTGCAAACTTTTTAAAATCAGCATCTGTAGATTTATTCTCCCAAGCCAAAATATGCATAGAAGCACCTAAAACCGAGGCTAACGCTGAATTACACCGACATTTACATGTTCCTGTCATCTACTCATCTAGTGTTAACGAAATTATTTTCCCTGCTAAGTTCCTCGCAAAACCTTTGAATCACGAAAACATCACTTCACAATCTGAAATTGCAGAACTTTTAAAACGTTACTCGCAAAAAAATCGCAAAATGCTTTTTATTGACCGAGCAAAATACGTTATTTACAACGCCTTACTTGAAACTGATGTTAACCAAGGATTTGTGGCTAATGAACTTTGCCTGTCAACTCGCACCCTACGCCGAAAATTAATGGCTGAAGGTAAGTCTTATCAAAGTTTGTTGGATGATTGCCGGATGGATCTTGCGTCTAGAGAATTAACTTTGGCAAAAAATGTTTCATTAGCACAAATGGCCTTAAAGCTTGGGTATTCTGAACACAGTACCTTTTCGCGAGCCTTTTTAAGGTGGTTTGGTGTCAGTCCAAGAACATACAGAAAAATGATGACGGGAATGGTTTCCGCAAGTTAGGAGAAAGTACTAGTGCGAATATTAATGATGGAAGGCAACCCATTAGATGTGCAGGAAAAAGCCAGAAAAGTAGGTGTAGGAACCGCCTCCGAAGTGTATACCAGAGCCATTCGTTTCTTCGATTCACAAGTTGAAATTGATATTGTTAATGCAGCCGATGGTGAAAAAGTACCTCAAGGAAAAAGTTTCAGTGATTATGCTGGAATGGTTATCTCTGGCTCGAGCCTAAGGGCATTTGAAAGTACTACTGAGGTAACAAATCAAATTGATTTGTTAATAGATTTTGCAAAAACGGGCAAACCAATCTTAGGTAGCTGCTGGGGATTACAAATAGCCGCAATTGCTGCGGGAGGTAAAGTAGGCCCCAGCGAAAATGGCCGAGAATTAGGTGTCGCACGAAAAATACATTTAACACCTGAAGGTACTGAACATGCCTTTATGCAAGGCAAACCCATTTTTTATGATGCCCCATGTATTCATTACGATGAAGTAACCGAACTACCAAAAACTGCCACTTTGTTGTGCGGTAATAAACACAGTGCAATACAAGGTGCGATTATTCCCATCGAAAACTCAGAAGTATGGGGCGTTCAATATCACCCTGAGTTTGATGTGATGCAATTGCGCATGTTATTTGAACTGTATAAAAAAGATATGATAAATCAAGGTTTTACTAACTCCGAGGAAGATTATAACTTTTTCATGAAACACATCAGAACACTGGAAGCAGATCCTGACAACAAAACTTCAGGCTGGCTTCTAGGCATTGACCAAGACATTCTAGATGGCAATATACGCGGCTTAGAAATCAAAAATTGGTTACAGCAACTTCGTTAATTTAGGCTTATTCGCTCATACTTTTGGGTAAGTATGAGCGAGAAGTTGAATAACGGCTGAGTTCTAACAGCTATAACGCTGGGCACATGCAGGCAAGCTAATGGTTAGAGAATTTAATTTTTGACGATTTTGGCTAAGCAAATCAGCGAGCTATTTAGCAAGGTTAACACCTTACATAAACGGTAATTCACGGCTCTTATGAATTATCCGTCTTCGTGTTTTTATTAGCCTCCTGGGCTTCTAACCTCTCAACTAACCACATCTTAATTATGGATTGTCGAGTGACTCCTATTCTGCTCGCCTCTCGATCTAGCGAGTTTACGACCCATTCAGGAAAATCAACGTTGATTCGTTTCTGTTTATAATTAATACGAGTAGCCGTCGATAAATCGAAGTGCTCAAGTATATCTTCTTGATTTTCGTCAAATTTACGATCAAGCTCAGTTGCTTTCATAGACATTAACCTCATTTCTTCTGGAACGTCTCACAGATATAATTCTAATTTTCAATTGCCTATAGGTGAATATTGCCGACCAATGTTTATTGTATAGTTTAGCGATCAACAAATACCTAATTTCGCCATGTTCGTCAGCTTTCAAAGTGATCGCTTCCGGATCACTCCACAGGTTCTGCGCAGCATCAAATGAAATTCCGTGTTTAACTTCATTGCTAAGGCTTTTAGAAATGTCATATTCGAATTCGCGCATGAGTAAAAATTACTCCTTTTCTACTCAAACATCAAGAAGTGCTATGTTCTAAGGAAGCCAACACCTGTTTATTGCTATGAATTATATTGACGTAGCCTCAATTTACTAGAATGGGTGTCTGCTTTAGGATATGCGGACCTAAAGAACCGCATATTAATTTTTAGCTTTAAATTAACTCAAGCTTCAGTTACAACTTTTTGTGAGTAACCCATTATTCTTGCAGAAAGAATAAATAAATCTTTAGCCGAAATCTCATACTTTTCAGATATAGCAAATATGGATTCTGCTTCAGCTTCTTTTCCTGAACCCGGATCAGGATAACGACCAGCCCAATAAACAAAATGAGATAAAACCTTTAAAATGGCTTTATCTTTTTTACTTAAATTAGGTATAAAATTAGCTAGCTCATTTAGCCTATGATGTCGAAGTTTGCTTTCTATTTTTTTATACCCATCAATACCCTTTTTTATTATTACCATTCCTTTCAGGCAAATCTCTAAACTATAACCCACAAGCATTAAGCCAACAGCACAAAATTGACTATCACATGCACTTTGAACTGATGAAGGTAAAAGATCTAGTTCTGGTTCAGACTTTAATATAATTGAAGCTGCTTGAGATAAAGCGTGTGCTTGAGACAACCATAGAATTGGATTTTTAAAATCATCTCCTGAACTATCAGGCTTATCAAAACCTAAATGAAATCCAGCCAACATACTGGCCATATCATATTTATCTATTGCTGCTGCGCTATAACCAAAAGGATCTTTTTCAAAATCACTGCGATTAGGTTTTAAGTATTTTTTAATACCATCCATAAAATGATGTTACTCGATATTTGCTTTTAAGTTAACGCCCGCTGACCAAAGGCCAACAGAAACATCTATAAAGACACCCAAACTAATAAAGTAT
>TARA_R110002153_G_scaffold99102_1_pt1 | contig 41817 bp, 36 predicted proteins | sample TARA_R110002153 | Tara Oceans TARA_R110002153 (sample SAMEA4398193) | marine metagenome | biome: Polar Biome; feature: [SRF] surface water layer (ENVO:00010504); material: water (ENVO:00002006), including particulate matter (ENVO:01000060) such as... | depth 5 m | reverse complement strand
TGGGTGTTTATATTGATTTAACAGGTCAAAGCTTACATCAAAGGCATTATCGGAGTAAGACTGGCATAGCGCCAGTAAAAGAACATTTAGCCAGTGCCATGCTTATCAGAAGTGGCTGGACAAAAAATATGCAAGTACCTTTAATCGATCCCATGTGTGGTTCAGGCACTATTGCCATTGAAGCCGCAATGATGGCAACCAATATGGCGCCGGGTTTAAAACGAGAGACCTGGGGATTTGATGCATGGAAAGAGCATGATAAATCTAGCTGGGATAGATTGATTGAAGAAGCAGAACAAGCAATTGTGCCCCATAAAGGTGTTATTTGGGCAAATGATATCGAGAGCTCTATAGTCGCCGTTGCCAAAGAAAACGCGCAAGCAGCGGGCGTAGCAGATTTAATTAAATTTACGCAACAAGACGCATGTCTTTTACCATCATCCGATTTACCTAGTGGATACATAGTGAGTAATCCACCCTACGGTGAACGATTAAGCGAAACAACTCAACTTATTCCGATTTTCCAAAAATGGGGCAGTTGGTTAAAACAAGAATTTAAGAGTTGGCATCTTTCGTTATTAACATCTGACCGTGATTTGTTACGACAAATGAAATTAGCGGCTAAAAAAGATTACAAATTAATGAACGGCAAATTGGAATGTTTGTTAGTTAACTTTGAATTAGATGAAAAAAATTGTCAGGTCCGAGAAAACAAAACAGTTAATAATGACTTTTCTAATCGTTTAGCTAAAAACTTGGTGAAAACTAATAAGTGGTTAAAAACGCAAAATACTAATTGTTATCGAATTTATGACGCCGATTTGCCTGAATACAATGTCGCAGTGGATCGATATGCCGACTATTTAGTGGTGCAAGAATATTCAGCACCTAAAGATGTACCTGAACATAAAGCTAAAAGACGTGTACAGGAAGTCATGATGTCTTTACCTCAAGTCACAGGTATTGACCCAAATAAGATTATTCTTAAGGTCAGAGAGCAACAAAAAGGTAAAAACCAGTACCAAAAAGTGTCGCAACGTAAAGAAACTATCGAAGTGTTTGAAAATGGTGCGAAGTTTCAAGTTAATTTATATGACTACTTAGATACAGGTTTGTTTTTAGACCATAGAGTGACACGTCAATTAATCCAACAAAAATCCAAAGCCAAAGACGTACTGAACTTGTTTGCTTATACAGGTAGTGTCTCAGTACATGCCGCGCTAGGTGGTGCCAGATCGGTAACCACAGTGGATATGTCGAATACTTACATTGATTGGGCAAAAGAAAATTTCAAGATCAATAAGTTAACTGGAGCTTACGAATTTATTCAGGCCGACTGCTTGACTTGGTTGAATCGTCATAACGGTAAATACGATTTAATGTTTATTGATCCCCCGTCTTTTTCCAATTCTAAACGAATGGAAGGTACTTGGGATGTACAAAGAGATCATATAGCGTTAATCACAGATGCGTTGACTTGCCTTAATCCAGGTGGTGAAATTTTGTTTTCAAATAACTTACGTCAATTTAAGTTAGACGAGCAAGCATTAGTAGGGTTAGGACTGAGTATTGAAGATATCTCCAAGCAAACACTGCCAGAAGATTTTCAGCGTAACCCAAAAATCCATCATTGTTGGTCTCTTGTTAAACAATAGGATGTGTTAACTTGTATGGGTTTAATTTTATATACCGGCCAAGGTTGTTGCCTTTGCGAACAAGCCGAGGCCTTACTTGAAGAAGTAGACAAAAGCGCGGCCTCCATGCTTAAAAAAGTGGATGTTCGTGCTAGCTCAGATTTGTTCCATTTATATGGTGCACGAATTCCGGTTTTGTACCGCGAAGACAACCACAGTGAATTGCCTTGGCCATTCGATTCTTTTCAATTAGGTGAGTTTTTACGTTGAGTTTATTGCAGTTAAAAAATGCCAGTATTATCCTTGGTCATCCCCCTTTATTAAATGGTATAGAACTAGTCATTCATCCTGGTGAAAGATTATGTTTAGTCGGCCGCAATGGTTGCGGTAAGTCCACTCTGCTCAAAGTTATTGAGGCAGATATCAAACTAGACGACGGACAACGTTTGGTAAATAAAGAAGTGAAAATTTCTCGTTTGCCGCAGGATCCTCCAGCAAGTGTGCAGTGTAGTCTGTTTGATTATGTGGCAGAAGGATTGGCTGAGGTAGGGGAGTATCTGAAAGGATATTTTCATACGGCCGATTTGGTCGCTGAAGACCCGTCTGATGCCAATATGGCAAAGTTGGAGTTTTTTCAAACGCAACTTGATCATCATAATGGCTGGCAGTTAGAACAACGTATTCAACAAGTTCTGACTAAACTGCAACTAGATCCCAATCAACAATTAAGTAATTTGTCTGGTGGTTGGAGAAGAAAAGCGGCGTTAGCTAAAGCGATGGCAAGTGAGCCAGACATTCTTCTATTAGATGAACCTACCAACCACCTTGATATTGAAATGATCAAGTGGCTTGAAGATGCCATTATTGGTTACGCCGGAGCTGTGGTGTTTGTAAGCCATGACAGGGCATTTATCCGTAAAGTTGCCAGCCGCATAATTGATTTAGACCGCGGTAACTTAGTAAGTTACCCGGGTAATTATCAGGAATACCTCGATCAAAAAGCGCATGATTTGGAAGTTGAAGAAACTCAAAATGCACTATTTGATAAAAAATTAAGTATCGAAGAAACATGGATCCGTCAGGGCGTAAAAGCTCGTCGAACTAGAAACGAAGGTCGAGTGCGTGCCCTTAAAGCATTAAGAACTGAACGTTCCCAAAGAGCCAACAAATTAGGTACTGCGAAGGTCAGTGTTAGCGAGTCTAAGAGTTCTGGAAAAATTGTTTTTGAAACTGAAAATTTACATTACACCATTGCCGACAAGCTAATTGTTGAATCATTGACTACTACTATTCAAAGAGGCGAAAAACTTGCCTTGGTGGGTCCAAATGGCTGTGGTAAAAGTACTTTAATTAAGCTGTTATTAGGCCAGTTATCGCCAACCTCTGGTGTGGTAAAGTCAGGCTCAAAACTTGAAGTGGCTTACTTTGACCAGCATCGTGACCAGTTGGACGGCGAACTTAAAGTGATTGATGCAATTGCTGATGGTAGACGCGAAGTAACAATCAATGGCAAAACAAAACATGTCATGAGTTATTTACAAGACTACTTGTTTACCCCTGAAAGAGTGAATTCTCCCGTTAAGTCGTTATCAGGCGGTGAAAAAAATCGATTATTGTTAGCAAAATTAATGCTAAGACCCAGCAATATACTGATCCTGGATGAGCCGACAAATGACTTAGACGTAGAAACCCTTGAGTTATTAGAAGACACTATATGTAATTATCCTGGTACGGTTATTTTGGTTAGCCATGACAGAGAGTTTGTTGATAACGTAGTTACAACCAGTTACTTCTTCGAAGGCAATGGCATAATCAGGGAGTTTGTAGGTGGTTGTACTGATATTAGCGATTGGTATTCACAGCAGTCGTTACAAAAAGTTGCTCCAGTTGCAACTAAAACACAAACTCAGAGTCCTAAAAGCAGTTTGCCAGAAGTAAAAAGTAAAAAGCTATCATATAAGTTACAACTTGAATTAGAATCGTTACCATTAGAAATTGAATCACTTGAAACTAAAGTCGAAAGTTTGCAAAAATTAGTTAACGCCCCAGATTTTTTTACTCAAGAGGTGTCAAAATCTGATCCCGTGCTTGCAGAATTAGCTGAGACAGAACAAAAGCTAAACCTCGCATACGAAAGGTGGGATGAGATTGAAGGTATGACTGAAAAGTAAAATACAAAAATAAATATTACAAATTCACATATTAGTAGTAAGTAGGATTAATTATACATGACTAAAACAAGGCTAGCCGCCGCATTATCTTTAGCCCTTATGGTGGCACCTATTAGCCAAGCAGCTAAGTACAGAATAGTTGAACTGCCTGTTGCAGATGAAGGACGAAATAACTTCCCCAGCGCAATCAATGAAGATGGCAATATCACCGTAAATGTGAAGTCTCCATACAATGTGCCGATTGATCTAGATTTAATAGATTTTGAATCAGAGCAATTAATTGAAGTTTTAACTGACATTGAGTCAGCCAGAAACGGAAACTTCAATAGTTTTGACTATGAAATACTATTAGCTTTTATAGGATCTGGTGACGGTTCACAATTCACTCAACAAATAGCCAATACTATTAGTTTTTTAGCCGCAGAAAATGAAACAAGTTATATCTCTGGTTTTGATCCGTGGTCTGAACAAGATAACAAGTTTTATAATAGTACAACAACTGTCGTTAAAGATATCAACGACTCAGGCTTTACTGTTGGCAGCGGTGAAGGATCCTACAATAAAGTTGATTATACGTTTAAACTGCCTCCTCCAACCACTGAAGACGAAGTCACAGTAGAAGTAGAAGCAACCTTTGTAGTAAAGGAATTTGGTACGAAAGGATTTGTTAGTCATGGCAACACAATAATTGATTTACCTGCCCCATCGTTAATTGCAGGTGGCTTTAGTGAAGCTAATGGCATTAATGAGGGTAATCAAGTTGTTGGTTATGGAACAACGCTATTTTTATCCGACACCTTACAAACAGAGCTAACAAACTGTGCAAGCGAAGATATAGTAGATGACGAAAACGAGGCTACTGTAGATTATCTTCCGTTAAGAGGAAACGTTCCTGTCGAGTCTTGCATCAGTAAAGTTGTTAGCTTATTTACGAATTCTGTGTCTACTTACGCTCAGTTGAGGGGACTGGTTTGGCAATTGGATGACCAAGGAAACTTGTTAGATACTACAGTGCTAGGGTTACTACATGAGCCTGAAGAAGATGACACTTTGAAATACTCTAGCCAAGCAGTGGCGATTAATGACAACGGCATAGCTGTAGGTAATTCAAATATACCTCATACCCTAGGGACCCAAACATTTCTTCAAAACTATGCAGTAATATTCCATAACGGAGCTGTGATTAATATTACTCCTGACCCCGATAGTGATGTGCAAAGAACTTCAAGCACAATTAGTAGTGCGAAGGACATCAACAATAATAATTTGGTGACGGGTACTCAAATAAAACGCGTGAACGGCGTGAATAGAACTAAGTTTTTTGTTTACGATATGAATTTGTCAGAGCTAACTTTACCAACTGACTTTTTCTTGGGCTCTAATAGTGTTCCTTTAGATATAAATAATAATGGCTTAGTTGTAGGATATGGAGAAGTTGATGCTTCTTTAACAGGGCGCCGAACTGAAGGGTTTCTATATGATCATACAGCAAAGCAGTTTAATGCTCTTAGTGAACTAATCAGTTGTGATTCACCATACAAAATAGTTCAAGCTAATGCCATTAATGATAAAGACGAAATAGCAGCAACTGCCTTGTACCGTGGACCATCGAGGGATTCAAGGGGAGAAGTTATTCTCGATTCAACAGGTAGTGAAGTTATAGTTGATTTAGTCACTGCGGTTAAATTAGTGCCTATTGTAGGTGGCGAAATAGAAAGCTGTGAAGTTATTGATGACATAAACAGGGAAAGGCAAGGTGGCAGTCTAACCTGGATAATTGGACTTAGCTTGCTATTAGTAGGTTGGAGACGCTCTAAAAATACATTCTAAACTGACTACAGTTTTATTTTTACCCGCCTAAAGGCGGGTTTTTTGTATAAATAGCTATGTATTTGCAGCAATTTTTCTTTTATTACAAATAAGCTTAAAACGGCTAGTTTATATACAAAATTGGTTTAAGGACAAAAAAATACAATTATTCAAAGAGTTAAATAATGTCAAATAATATAAGTGTTATTTACTATTGAACCAAATGCTCTGATCCACTATCTCTACTACGTGGCTATTAAGATCCACAGGTAATTAATCATTCCAAAGAGGAAACTCAATGAAAAGACAAAAACGAGATAAGCTGTCAAGGGCGCATTCTAAAGGTTACCAAGCAGGCATTACCGGACGTTCAAAAGAGAATTGCCCATTTCATACTACAAATACACGATCTGAATGGTTAGGAGGGTGGCGAGAGGCCATCGGCGATAGAGGAATAGGACTAGTTAGTCGATAATAAATAAGCCCCAGTTTGGGGCTTTAATCTTTTTAAAATCTCAATTCCAACTAAAACTTGCTGGTATCTTGGAATAAACCTACTTTTAGATCTTTGGCTTGATAAATCACTCTACCGTCTACTGCAACAGAACCATCACCTAAACCCATAAAGAGTTTACGTTTGATTACGCGTTTCAAATCGATGCGATAGGTTACTTTTTTAGCTGTTGGCAACACTTGACCAGTAAATTTAACTTCGCCCACTCCTAATGCTCTACCTTTGCCCGGTCCACCAGACCAACCTAAGAAAAATCCTACTAGTTGCCACATTGCATCTAAACCTAGGCAGCCAGGCATAACGGGGTCACCAGGAAAATGACATGCAAAAAACCAGAGATCGGGTGTAATATCGAGCTCTGCTATTATGTAACCTTTATCATGGGCACCACCGGTTTCGTAAATTTCTACAATACGATCCATCATTAACATATTTGGCGCTGGAAGTTGGCTATTTCCTGGTCCAAATAACTCTCCTGTGCTACAGGATAAAAGTTCTTCTTTTGTGAAACTATTTTGTTGTTCTGTCATTCTATATACTGCCTAAATAAACTGAGGTGGGTAATTTAGCGAACAGTTGTACGCTAAACAACTCTGAACAGTGATATATTTCACCTTTTGAGCAATTTAACCCCAAACAAATGATTATTTGAGGAATATGAGCATAATTAAACGCAGTGCTAACGCTGAGAAACAAAAACGATTCAGGGATAGACAAAAAGAGACAGGCAAAAAGCAGGTGAGGGGTTATGTCACACCTCAAGCAATGGACTGTTATAAAGAGTTGTCAGAAAAAACTAAGTGGACAGACAGTGAAATGTTATCAAATGCGTTACGCATAACCTACGCAGCCTATAAATGTGGGCAAATTAAGCTGTTAAATGAATGGCTTAAGGATCACGATAAGTAATATGGGCAAGATTACAAATAATAACATTAGTAGAAATTATGAAATTGATTTACTCAGAGGTATAGCCATTGTACTGATGATAATCTTCCATTTTAGCTACGACTTAACTATGTTTGGCTGGGCATTTTTTAATACCGGTGAAGATATCGAATGGAGAATCTTTAGAAGTATTATCGTGAGTTGCTTTTTATTGGCAGTGGGTATGAGCAGCTATATAGCCTATCAAAAATCCATCAACCAAAAGAAACTTGCTAAGACTGTGGGCAAACTCTTCTGCGTTTCACTGTTAATCACTATCGGCAGCCTTTTTATGGATCCTAATACATGGGTGTACTTTGGGATCATACATTTTATTACAGTGGCATTACCTATTTCAGTGTTATTTGTTCGCATTCCAAATATTGCCTTAATTGTTGGCTCTGGGTGCATATTGGGTTATTGGTTTGGTATCTTAAACTTCGACTTTATTTGGGACTGGAGTGTTTTACATTTAGGTATACCCTCGCAAACCGTCGATTTAGTTAGCTTGTTCCCTTGGATAGGCGTGGTATTAATTGGTGTGTTTGTAATGCACAATGAGATTTTTAATATTAAGTTTAAACCTAGGGTTATCTCAAACAAGTTAGTTTTTTTAGGTCAACATTCGTTGCTTATTTATTTGATACATCAGCCTATTTTATACGGACTATTTGGTCTGGTAGATGTGATTTTAGGACGTTGAATTCAGCAGAATCACAGTAGGATCGTATCAAAGTAGCAAAAAAATAAGGATAAATTGGTCTAAGCCAATTTATCCTTTTATAAGTGTCTGTTTAATGAAGCTTTAACTTAGGCCCGACTATATTACTCAATTTTCTACTCAGTAATACTAGTAGCCCCTTACGCCAGCCGTGCACAGCGAATTGGTGCATATTGTATAAGGAAATATATACCAACCTTGCAATACGACCTTCAATAAACATGCTGCTATTACTTAAGCTACCCATTAGGCTGCCAACCGTACTGTACTTACTTAAATGCACCAAAGACCCATAGTCGGTGTAACGATAATTTATCAGTGCTTTAGACTTAAATATATTTGTCAAATTGGTAGCGACAACACTGGCCATTTGGTGAGCAGATTGGGCTCGGGGAGGCACCCAGGAACCATCTTCTTGTTTAAACCCACAACAATCACCAATCACAAAAATTTGTTCGTTAATGGTACTTTGTAAATGTATATTGACTAAAATTTGCTGGGCTTTATTAGTTTCAAATAAGTTGAGATTTTGAATAAAATCGGGGGCTTTAATACCTGCCGCCCAAACTAACAAGTCAGCTTCAATTAGTACCTCTTCGTTGGTAACAAAACCTTCTTTTTGGGCCTTAGTTATTCGGGTTCTTTCTAATACTTTAATACCCAATTTAGTTAATGCGTTCTTAGCCGAAATTGCGATCCTTTCAGGCAAGGCCGGTAATATTCGGTCACCAGCTTCAATAATAGATATAACCAGACGTTTAGATGACATTTTTGGCATGCCATAAGAACGGGCTAAATTTGCAACATGGTGTAACTGCGCCGCTAACTCTGTGCCTGTGGCGCCCGCACCAACAATCGCTACTTTTAAAGTACTGGAAAGGTCTGAATGTTGATTAATCCTTAATAATTGATTTAACAAAGCCTTGTGAAAACGTTCAGCTTGCGCCAGTGAGTCTAGAAAATAGGAATTTTCACTTACACCTGGAGTGCCAAAGTCATTACTGACACTACCAATAGCTAACACTAAATAATCATAGTCAATCTCTCTACTTGGGATCAAAATATCGCCTTGTTCATCCTTAATAGGATCAAGTTTTATTCGCTTATTTATCGAATCGATATCACTCATAGTGCCAAGTTGAAATTGATAATTGTGCCGAGCAGCGTGAATACGATAATCCACACCATCAGAGTTTTTATCAATTACCCCAGCCGCAACTTCATGGAGCAACGGTTTCCAAACATGGGTCGGCTGCCGGTCAACTAGTATGATTTGTGCCAAGCCTTTTTTGCCTAATGTTCGACTTAATCGACTAACGAGTTCTAAGCCACCCGCGCCTCCGCCTACAATAACGATTTTCTGCATGGTATTTCCTAAAGGTTAAATAAAAACTGGAGGCGTCTGAAGGCAATATTGATGAAAGGATAGGTAAATGTATAACGAGTAAAAACACGGTAACTGCAAATCAAGAACGCGATATAAAGATCATGCACAAATCCTGCGTAGCTGTCTAGATACTTATATATGGGGTTATACCAATTGGGTTTATTCCTAAATCCTAAGGAATATGAAATAGCTCTCATTAGGTTTGATTTACATCAAGATAGCAGGCTGATTAATAGTTATGATTTTTTATTATTTTGAGTTACCTCATATTTTCCTTTAGAAGGAACAAAAACAGGCGATTCAAATTTTCACTTTGTTGGCGGTATCAATTGAAAACCTTTATTGGCAGTCCCTTTAAAAATCTTGCAGATCAGTTCGATCACCTCATCAGCGGAAGGCTTTGGTTGAAAGTGTTAATTGCACTGCTGTTAGGTGTAATCTTAGGAATATTGTTAGGACCAGATTTAGGATTGGTTAATACTGAATTGGTTAAACCAATAACGGCATGGCTAGCACTGCCTGGACAAGTTTTTTTAGCCATTATTCAAATGATTGTTGTGCCATTAGTTGTTGCCTCAATCGTCAGAGGGCTAGCTGCGAACAATAATCCGGCAGCGATTAAGAAAAATGGCTTGATTGCTCTGATATTTATTGTGTTATCAACCGCAATAGCAGCTGTGGTAGGGATAGCATTAGCTCTCAGTATTCAGCCTGGGCAATTTGTTGATGCCAGTGCATTAGTGGATGTATCCACAGTTTCTGTAAGCGGTACCGCTGTACAGGGCTTTCCAGCCATATCGGAATTACCTAACAAAGTTTCAGACCTTATTCCCAAAAATCCATTGGCTTCAATGGCTTCCGGAGAAATGCTGCAGATCATTTTGTTTGCAGCAGTACTGGGTGCTGCAATGTTGTCCATTCCGGCACAGCAATCGAAACCCTTATTTGATTTAATGGGTGCATTACAGGACGTTAGTTTACGTATTGTTTCTTGGGCAATGTTATTAGCACCCGTAGCTGTTTTTGGACTTATTACACGCTTGGTGGCAAATCTTGGGGTGGAAGTACTAACGGGAATGGCTGTTTATGTGGCAACTGTGCTCCTTGGCCTACTGATTGTTGCTGCTCTGTACTTTATGGTTGCCAAAGTCACACTGGCACAATCGTTTAGGCAATTTTTTAGTAACATGAGAGAGTTACTATTACTGGCTTTTTCCACAAGTAGTTCTGCGGCTGTTATGCCAATTACATTGCAGCTAGTTGAAGACAAACTAGACGTAAACCCAGAGATAGCGCGATTTCTGGTACCACTAGGCGCCACTATCAACATGACAGGTACGGCTATGTATCAAGGTGTTGCGACCGTATTTCTGGCACAGGTTTTTAATGTTGATTTAAGTCTATCCAGTTACCTATTTATAGTTACCATGTCAGTCGCCGCTTCGATAGGATCTCCGGCCACCCCTGGTGCTGGCATCATTATATTGAGCATGGTACTTGAAGGAGTTGGCATACCAGCGGCGGGCATCGCACTCATTCTAGGAGTGGACCGGATTTTGGATATGTGTCGAACGTCTGTGAATGTATTAGGTGATGTTGTGGCATGTACAACGGTTCAGTATTTTACTGGCAATCCAAGCATAGCTGACAACCCAATTCTGAAACTAGAGAAAAACATTGAATAACCTCACTTCGGTTATCTATTTAAATTCATCATGTGACAAGTTCTGCCTATTTCAAATTACACAATTCATAGCCAAAGTCATTCTGACTAACTTACCGCCTTGTGTTATTTCATGGTCCGATTGACTGGGATGACATCTAAAGGAAATTGGAACACAACAGCCTAATTTAAACAGGGATAGTTCTACATCTTAAATCAAGGGTATAATCATCGATAATTGATACCGAATTAGGTATTTATCATATAAGGGACCCAGAAAAAATGGCGAGTATATTTGACCTGCTTTTAGCGGGAAGTAGCACCATTAAACTAGTTGCTACTATATTGTTTTGTTTTATTTTGCTGACATTACTGAATCGCTATCTAAGTAAATATTGGGAGAAACGTAAGTTTTTATTCCAGTTCTTGATGCTCAGTCTCTCCATAGTTACAGTTGTGGTCATCATTATTGTTCTACCTCTGAGTGATGCACTGCGGGGACAACTGTTATCATTATTTGGAATATTACTGAGTGCCGCGATAGCTTTTGCCTCGACTACTTTTATCGGTAACATATTGGCAGGGGTGATGTTACGAGTAATCAAAAATATCAAACTAGGTGATTACATTACGGTAGACAATATCACTGGCCGAGCTACAGAAATGAACTTATTGCATGTTGAAGTTCAAACGGAACAAAGTGATCTTGTCACTATCCCGAATATCCACATGGTGACTTACCCAGTTAAGGTAGTGCGTAGTTCAGGTACTATTGTGTCAATCGATATCTCGCTGGGGTACGACATATCTCGGCAGCAGATAAGCAAACAACTATGCCTTGCATCAGAAGACGCCGGTTTGACAGATGGTTTTGTTCAAATAAGAAACTTGGGCGATTTTTCTGTTACTTATCGCATAGCAGGGCATTTGCAAGATACCTCCAATTTACTGTCGGTAAGAGCCAATTTATATAACGCGGTACTTGATCGTTTACACGCTGATAATATAGAGATTGTGTCACCTAATTTTATGAACACTAGGGCCATAAAAGAACAGCCAATCATTCCAAAGCCAGATCTTAAGAAGACAGAAATTAGTGATAATAAGTTAGAAAAATTAGCCTTTGAAAAAGCAGAAATGGCGTCATCAATTACTAACGTTGAGACTGTCATCGATCAATTAGCTGCTGAACTAAAACAATCAAAAGAAACCTTGAGTCATCAAGAACGTGAGGCCATTGAAGCAAAATTAGGAGTGCTAAATGAGCAGCTTAATCAAGAGCAAGAGCGTCTAAAAAAACAAGATGCCAAGAGTGATTAAATCCCCTGGGCTCTGAATATGATAAAAAAGGTTACTGACGCTCTGTTAATCTAGATTTTTCTTAAAACGTAAAGATGCAATGGCAAGACCAGCGATAGTAAATAGGCTAAGCCAGTACACATCTGGCAGCATATCGGTAAAACCTACATCTCTTAATATAACTCCTCTAACTAAGCGCATAAAATGAGTGGCGGGTAGTGCTTCGGCAATATATTGAGCTATTAGGGGCATGCCTTCATATGGAAACATAAAACCTGATAATAAAATCGACGGTAGTAACACAAATATAGTCATTTGCATGGACTGTAGTTGATTGGTTGCAATGGTTGAAATAACCAAACCTAAAGTTAAGCTTGCAGCAATAAATAGTAACGTAATACAAAATAATGCCCATAAACCGCCATTAATAGGCACGCTAAAGAGCATATATCCCAATCCTAAAATGATTGAAACCTGCAATAATCCGATGAATATATAAGGGATGATTTTGCCTAACATAAGCTCTATTGGACGAATAGGTGTGGTTATTAACATCTCCATATTGCCATGCTCACGTTCGCGCACTATAGCGGCAGATGTAAACATGATCATCGTCATGGTTAGAATAATACCCACTAAACCAGGCACAATATTGACTGCTGTGCGCTGTTCTGGATTGTATAATAGTGTGACTTCAAAAGTTGGGGTAGTGCGATTGGATGGTTTACTCAGTAGTTCTGCCAAGGGCATGCTTCTCAGCCCCTTAATTGCACCGGCGATCATGGTGTCTGAACCATCAACTAACCATTGTGCTATGGGGCGACTGGTTTCTTCATCGCTCGAGGCAGGTAAGCCAAAGCCAACACTGGCGTGGCGAGCGATACGCTGGCTAACATCTTGAGGAATGATTAAAACGGCGCGTATTTTTGCTTGTTCAAGTGACGCATGTGCACTCTCGATATCATAAAACTGCTCACTAAAGGTGACAACTTGTGTGGCCGCAACGGTTTGTACTAACACACGACTCAATGCACTTTGACTGAGATCCACCACTGCCACTGGTATGTGGCGTACATTGGTATTGATAGCATAACCAAATAATATTAATTGCACTAAGGGGATCATAATGACCATGGCAAAGGTCATTTTATCTCGCTTTAATTGCATTAGTTCTTTAAAAAAAATGGCTTGAATACGATATATACTTTTTATCATTGGCGACTACTCCCAGTGCAAGTGATAAACACATCTTCCAAGCTAGGTCGCACAATACTGAATTTATTCGGCTTAATATCAGTGTGATGTACTAAAAAATCTATGGGATCACTCACAGTATTTTTTATCAGCACCCTTAATCGCGCACCTAACTGGGCGGCAGTGACAACATCAGGCAAAGTGACTAATTGTTGTTTCAAATGCCGTAGCCCCTCAGCTTCAATTTCAACCACATGGGCAGCGATATTGTTCATCAGTTGTTCTGGTGTGCCATCTGCACGTTTTACTCCATCTTCTAATATAGCCAATTTATGGCAACGCTCTGCCTCATCCATATAGTGAGTTGAAACAAGAATACTGGTGCCCTGATCACAAAGATCGAATAATTGTTCCCAGAATTCACGTCGATTTTCGGGATCAACTGCTGATGTGGGTTCATCTAAGAACAATAAATCAGGCTTATGCAGGGTAGCTGCAGCTAACGCTAGACGTTGTCGTTGCCCACCACTCATACTAGCTGCTAATTGTTGTTGTTTTTGGTTAAGACCATAAATGGATAACAACTCATCAATACGACTTTTTTGAGCAGTACCTGAAATACCATAAATTTTAGCTATAAACTGTAGGTTTTCTTTAACCGTTAGGTCATTATAAAGAGAAAATTTCTGAGTCATGTAACCCATTCTCAAGCGTAGTTTTTCAGCATCTTTTGGCAATGATAGACCGAGGACTTGTATCTCTCCTGAAGTCGGCTTTAGTAACCCAGTCAGCATACGAATAGCCGTGGTTTTTCCACAACCATTGGGACCTAAGAATCCGTAAATACGATTTTTATCGATATTTAGGTCTAATTTGTCTATGGCTTTTAATTCGCCGAAGTGGCGGCTTAGTTGCTTGGCTTGAATAACCAAATCAGGCGTTGCATCGGTATTCACGGGAGTTCAACTTGTACAGCCACACCATTAGGTAATACTGCATAACTGTCAGGTAATTGTACTTCAGCCAAGTACATTAAGCGGGCACGTTCTTCTTGATTAAGGGCATAGTAGGGGGTGAAAGCGGGTTCACTAGAAATCCAGCGTACCTTGCCTGTGATAGTTTGCGCTAATCCATCAACATGAATAATTAGATCATCACCTGCTTTAATTTTAATCCGGTAAGGTTCTGGAACATAAATACGTGCATAAGGTGTGTGGCCTGCTAAAACAATTGCCACAGGACTACCCAGAGTGACTCTTTCACCTAAATTCCACGGCAGATTATCGAGCAGCCCGTCTCGGGTAGCTGTAACAGTTAAGTCCTCAAGTTTTTTATTCTCACTAGCAAGAGCTGCTTGCATAACTGCGAGGTTAGCTGCGGCCATTAATAAGTCTTCATGGCGAGTGCCGTTGGTGAGTATCAATAACTCTTCTTGAGCCGCTTGGACTGCCGCGCTATTTGAATCCCTAGACGCGAGAGCCTGATCTAAACTAGCTTGACTGACCAAACCTTTCGCCAGTAGATTTTTAGCTCGAAGATAAGCTGCGTCACTTTCTGTTAAAGCGGCTTTAGCACCTTGTAATTTAGCGCTAGCTGCAGCGACTTCTTCAGGCCGCGCGCCGTTACGATATTTTTCTAAATTAGCTTGTGCTTCAGCCACATAGGCTTGTGCCTTAACAGTTAATGCAGATTGTTGACGATTATCTAATTGCACTAGTACATCACCTACATTAACGCGAGCTCCTCGGGCAATTGGTAAAGCAACTACCACTTCGTTTGCAGTTGCTGTATGTGCAATACGATCTCGTTCGAGTGTACCTAACGCAAGGCTAGGTGAGTCGTCTTCACAACCAAGACAGGCTAGTAGGGTGGCTAATATGACAATGACATACTTAATGTTGGTAATTTCTATCAAGTTCTTCATGTGATGTTATCCAGTTTGAGGATGAAATTGTGGTTGTGACAGAAATCTCACTTTCGAAGGCGACATAAGTCAGTATTGTTGCAAACTTCAATTTGAAACATAAAACTTCGATTTACGAGAGTAAGGTCAAATAAAGGTACAGTAAAGCGGTTTAAACATTGAGTTTGGTTAGCCTAGTCATTGATGTAGATCAACATTATAAATCTAGGAATAAGTAAACTCGCATAGTTTGTTTCTGTTAATCATTATCGGGATATTGCGTAAAGTAATGACTCAGTTGTAAACACCTACCAATATGTTTTTAATGAACAAGGAACTGAGTCATGCAGACCTATCAACAAACTTTTAGCATAAAACGATTATGGATAATTCTGATCGTAGGAATGATTGCCATGTTCGGCATCTTGCTATTTCTCGGAGCAGAAATTTATCAAAAAGCACCACCTATGCCGCAAACAGTTACATCATCTTCTGGGGAGGTGCTATATACCCTAAATGATATCCAAACCGGCCAAAATGTGTGGCAGTCAATTGGCGGCATGGAGCAAGGTTCAATTTGGGGGCATGGTAGTTATCTTGCGCCAGATTGGAGCGCAGAATGGCTGCATCGAGAAGCTGAAACCCTGTTGGGGTTAATGCTTAAAACTCCTATTACAGGACTGTCTGAAGAACAGAATACTGCATTACGAAAAGCCGCGCTGCAAAAAGAGATGCGCACCAACAGCTATGACCCAGCAACGGGCAATATTCTGGTCACTGACCTTAGAGCTGAGGCTATTAAAAAGGTTGAAAACCATTTTGTAAGACTCTACGTAGGCAGCGATCCTGAGTCCTTGGCGCTGCGCCGTGATTATGCTTTCCCTGTGCATGGCCTGCTTACCGAAGTAGAAGCAAAACAGCTTTCATCTTTCTATTTCTGGACTGCTTGGGGGGCCACTACAAATCGGCCTGACTTGGATATTACTTACACCAGCAACTGGCCTCATGAACCTCTAGTGGGCAACAAGCCTACAACTGAACTGTTAATGTGGAGCATTGCATCAGTGTTGTTACTGCTAGCTGGCGCAGGTGCACTGATTGCCTATTACGCAAAACAATTTGATGTTTGGCAAGATGACGCATTACCCGAAACCGGCATGGCTAAAGCCGATTTAGTGGATAGTACAATTATCACTCCTTCGATGCGCGCCACGGCAAAGTATTTTTGGGTGGTCAGTGCCATGTTTCTTGCGCAAGTTTTGCTGGGCATTATTACCGCCCATTATGCGGTCGAAGGGCAGGGACTCTATGGCTTACCTTTTGCTGAATATCTGCCTTACACGGTGACACGAACATGGCACACGCAACTGGCTGTGCTTTGGATAGCTACCGCATGGCTGGCAACAGGATTGTATGTTGCACCTTTGATGGGAGGCCGTGAACCGAAATTTCAACGCTTTGGGGTTAACTTCCTGTTTTTTAGTTTGTTGATCATTGTTATAGGCTCATTTGTGGGGCAATGGGCTGCTGTGCACCGCTTCTTTAGTGATTTGACCATGAACTTCTGGTTTGGGCATCAGGGTTATGAATATGTTGATCTGGGTCGGTTCTGGCAGATTTATCTGACTATCGGATTATTCCTTTGGGTAGCTTTAGTCATGCGCGGCCTCTGGCCTGTATTAATGCAAAAAGGCGGTAAGTCACTGATTTATTTGGTACTGGTATCAGCAATTGCGATTGGTTTACTGTATGCCGCAGGCCTAATGTGGGGCCAACACACCCATATAGCCGTGATGAATTATTGGCGTTGGTGGGTGGTTCACCTTTGGGTTGAAGGCATTTTTGAGGTATTTGCGACTGCAATTATTTCCTTATTGTTTGTACGCATGGGGATTTTACGTAAATCCACCGCTACTGTAATGGTATTGTTTGCCACTATTATTTTCTTATTTGGTGGTGTGTTAGGTACCTTCCACCACTTGTACTTTAGCGGCACCCCCACATCTGTGATAGCGGTTGGCGCCATGTTTTCTGCACTTGAGGTGGTACCTTTGTTAGTGGTTGGTTTTGAGGCTTATACACGTCACAAAGTGGAGCATATGGAACAATGGCAGCGTAATTATCATTGGCCATTTATGTTTTTTGCGGCGGTTCTTTTTTGGAATTTAGTCGGTGCTGGTATATTTGGCTTTATGATCAATCCACCTATCGCGCTTTATTATATGCAAGGACTTAACACTACCGCCAATCATGGACATGCGGCGCTGTTTGGGGTGTATGGAATGCTTGGATTGGGACTGACATTATATTGTCTGCGAGGCCTCACTAATATCGACTTTTGGAATCAAAAGTTACTTAAAATATCATTTTGGTCTCTTAACATTGGTCTGGCGATGATGACCTTTTTATCGCTGCTACCACAAGGCGTCATTCAAACTTACGTCAGTATAGATCAAGGTTATTTCTTTGCCCGTTCGGCTGAGTTTATACACAGCCCTATTATGGAAGCGCTAGTTTGGGCTAGAGTGCCTGGGGACATAGTATTTAGCGTAGGCGTGGTGGCTTTTGTATGCTTTGTTTATAGAGCCTTTGTACCGAGTAAAAAGCATAATAACCAAGCACTATAAGGTTATTCACTGGCAAGCTATTATTTACCCTGACTTGTTTCAGGGTAAATGCTTAAACATTCAAACAAGTAGCGTCTTTTAGGGCGCTACTTTTTGAGGCAAAACGACTGATTAAAACAGCCTAAAGCAAACGGCTAAGTCTAGCTTTTAATTGGGTATTTTCTTTTTCCAATTGTTGTTTTTTGCGCATTAATTCTATGACCATGGCTGTTGCTACCCAGTCAATTTGTAATTCTTGACTCAGTTTGATGGCTTTTTTTATCCAGTGGGCACTTTCTATGTCAAATATCCAATCGGACAAGGTATCACCTTCAACTGGAGTGACGATGCCATATTCAACTACTTCTATGATGGCTTCTTGGCTTATATGTGCACTGAGACATAATTCGTTTAACGGGATATGTAATGTGATATTTGTCATGCTTAATTACTCCAATCTTCGCGCGGGTTAAATTTTTCCACTTTGGCTAATTGTTCCCATAACTTTTTGGATTCGTCGCTTGTTACAGGAGGAATATCGATCTTAATAATCGCCAGCAAATCACCTTGTGCGGTTTTGTTTTTAAGCCCTTTGCCTTTTATCCGTAATTTTTTACCTGAACGACTTTCTGGGGGAATATTTAAATTAATTTTCCCATGCAGTGTGGGTACTTCAAGTTTTATTCCAAGGGCAGCTTCCCAAGGGGTGAGGGTTACAGTTAACAGCAGATTAATACCTTGCACATCGAATAGGGGATGAGGTACTAGGCGAACATGTAGAAACAAGTCTCCGTTTAATTTTTTATCACTGCTTGCAGCACCTTGCCCTGGCGCTCCTTGACCTTTTAACCTAATCCTCTCTCCATCAGCAACACCCGCAGGTATTTTTACTTTAAGTGATTTTTTTGTCTGTTGTGTTTGTCTACCATCAAAAACGGGCACCATAAACTCAATGTTTTTAGTGATCCCAGATACTGATTCCTCAAGAAAAATAGGGACTTCCATTTCAAGATCTTGACCTTTATAAAAGTCAGCATGTTGTTGTCCCGCATGTCTAGACTGACCTCGTCCACCACCAAAAACCGAATTGAAAAAATCAGAAAAGTCAGCGGAAGAACCAGAATTACCTGCTCCACCTCCACCTGATGGCTGCCAACCAGGTGGTGCTTTAAAGCCTTGCTCTGAACTTGAACCATAACGTTTCATTTCGTCATATTCAGCGCGTTTATCGTCATCTTTTAAGACTTCATAGGCTTCTGCTACTTGTTTGAACTTTTCTTCTGCTCCTTCATCTGGATTCATATCAGGGTGAAATTTAAGGGCAAGTTTACGGTAGGCCTTTTTAATATCTTTTAGTTCTGCAGTTTCTTCCACGCCCAAAATTTTGTAATAATCTTTAAATTCCATTAATTGTTCCTTAGCTTAAATACTGGTCATCGGGATAGGGGGTTAGCTTTGTCAGAGATAATCTTTATCTCATTCTAATGTTTAGCTTAAAAGCACTTTGGCTCATAAATTGTTTTATCGTCATTCTAGACGTCAGCAATTAATTTTGACGTTTTATGTCGTTAATATAGCGCTTTACTTAACGCAACACTCATTACTTTTAATGGATAGTGAAGGATGATTTAGCACTCTAGTTTGCAGGGTTAATTACTGTAACATTTTGATGCAGATCAAAATGCAGATTAAATATATGGGTAAATTGTAATGCTCTTTTAGAGCAAACAAAGGTTCAATGTATGATTTCAACGTCAATTTTCCCCGGACGTTATGTCCAAGGTGACCAAGCACTCAATATTTTAGCGGATGAAGTTCTAAGGCAGGGTAATAGTGCGCTAGTTATCGCCGACAAATTTGTGTTTGAACAGAGTAAAGATGCGATTGAACTAGCGTTAGGGCAACAACTTGATTTTAAACTTGAGCCTTTTTCTGGAGAATGTTGTGACGAGGAAATAGCGAGACTAGGGAAAGTTTTTGCAGAGCATTCTGCTACTGTCATTATTGGCATAGGTGGAGGTAAAACCCTTGATACGGCAAAGGCTGTAAGCAATAAACAAAATTGCCCTATTATTGTTGTACCAACAATTGCCTCAACCGACGCCCCCTGTAGTGCCTTGGCGGTCATCTATAATACAGATGGGTCTTTTAAACGTTATGAGGTTTTACCACATAATCCTAATGTTGTATTAGTAGATACCAATATCATCACCCATGCACCTGTTAGGTTTTTGGTAGCGGGTATGGGGGATGCGTTTGCTACTTGGTTTGAGGCTGAAGATTGCCGCTTAAAACAAGGTGCGAATATGACCGGTAGAGTAGGCTGTATGAGTGCTTACGCATTGGCGCGATTATGTCATGAAACCTTATTAGAATATGGGTTGTTAGCCAAACAAGCCTGTGAAAACAACATAGTCACACCAGCGTTAGAACATATAGTCGAGGCCAATACCTTGTTAAGCGGACTCGGTTTTGAAAGCGGCGGTTTAGCGGCCGCTCATGCCATTCATAACGGCCTAACGGCCATACCTAGCACACACAAGTATTATCATGGTGAAAAAGTCGCCATTGGGTTGCAAGCTATGATGTTATTAACTGACAGACCCAGCACCACTATCGATTTAGTCTTCGATTTTTGTCAATCAATAGGCTTACCAATCTGCCTTGCCGATATTGGCATGCAAGAGCCAACTGACGAAGAATTAATGCAAGTTGCCACTAGAGCCTGCGCAACAGGAGAGACCATACATAATGAACCCTATGAAGTTACACCTCGAAGAGTCATGCATTGCCTAAAAGCCGCTGATGCAGAGGGGCGACGTCGTAAATCAATGCTTTGCTGATGGGTTAAGAGCAGGGCTTAGTAACTAGCTACTAGAGACTAGTTTAAAAAAAGACAAAAGCTTTTCACCACAGAGGGCACTGAGAACACAGAGAAAAGATATTGTGGGTTCGCTGATAAATACCACGCATGGTCAATAGACCCAAATTAAACCTGTTGGGCAGCAATGAGCGATCTGCGGTCATACGATTAATGCCTGCTGACTGTTTCAAAAACTGAATAAGCGGATGGTGACATCCGCCCGTATATACCCCGTCATTCCCGCAAAGGCGGGAACCTCTAACAACATCTGTAGATTTCAATAAAGTATCTTATTTCCAAAGTTACAATTGATTGAAATACACTAATATCATACTGTTTTTAAACGATTAAAATTGGCTGCACGGTAAATGTTAGTGGGTTCCCTCCTCCGAGGGAATGACGTGTAATATCTTCAATATCTGCGCCGTCAGCGAGGTGTAATATCTTAAAAATTCTCACCGTCTGTTTACTGCTATAACTGCTAACTCGGTAAGCGAGCCATGACTGACGGGTTTTTGGCACACTCAAGACAGTCATTTCTAATTCCTAACAACTCTCTTTTTCACTTGCTTTTCCTCTGTGCTCTCTGTGTCCTCCGTGGTTCAAATTCTTGTTCCTTTTGACTTAAATATTTTCACCTACAAGATCCATCTAAAGTAAAAAAACCTTGATGAGCTGTAATTAACACATTTGGAAATGTGCCGAGTCTTTGGTAGGTGTTATCTGGGACTGTTTCGCAAATCAGGTCTTTATTTGATAATTCAGACTCCATTTCATATATGTCTAATCCAAGATAGCCAATTTTTCACTTTTCAATCCTGCGACGATAGCCTGTGTATTGATTAGTCCACCACGAGACGTGTTAATAAGCATCACGTTATCTTTCATATTTTGTATCGAAGCATGGTGAATCAGCATTAATAGGGCAATGTAGGCTGATCACATCTGATTCTTTTATCAATTGTTCTAAGCTGACGTATTCATGTCCCATGGCAACAATTTTGGCAGATGGAGATGGGTCACAACATAAAATGTGGCAACCGAAGCCAGTTAGTATCTCGACTAATCTTCGACCTATGGATCCAGTTCCCACTACGCCGACAGTTTTGCTGCGCAAATTAAATCCCAATAAACCATCTAGTTCAGAATTATTATCCAGTACTCTGTTGGAGGCTTTAAATAATTTTCTATTTAGGGCTAGGATGATCCCCACAGTATGTTCTGCAACTGACTCTGCTGAGTAACTTGGCACCCTGGAAACACTGATCCCCAACTTTCGTGCTTGTTGCAGAGCAATATTATTAAACCCAGCACATCTTAGCGCCACGTGGTGTATATCAAAGGATTTAAGAGCCTTGAGTACAGTAACGTCAATCACATCGTTGACAAAACGGATACTGCTTCGAAAGGTCTTGCCAATTCAACCGTTTCATTATTAAGGCTGGTATCCAAAAACTCTAAATCGAATCCAAAGTTGCTATTTCGAGCACTTAAAAATTTACGATCGTAAGGTTTACAGCTAAAAACACCGACTTTCATTTTGCAATCCTCAATTAAATAGAGCCTAAGTCAGCCCTTTAATTATTGATATTGTGATTAAACAAAAACCATTAGTTTGGGAGCTTTTCAAAGATTAATGCTATAGCTTTGTTAATTTTATCTTCAAGGTTTTCGTAGGTGTTTTCGCTCACTCTACCAATGGCTACGCCTTCCCATAAAAGACGCTTAGTGCTGCTGTCAATTAAATCAATGTTGAGGGTTCCTTCGGTATACTGGGTTATCCGATCATCAACAATAGGATAATTGCCCCAAACACCGTAACCCCGTCGATAGTGATAATACAAAGATGCTGAGGGAGCTGAAGTGATATTTATTTTGTCCTTAATATTCACATTAAAGTTTACCCATAAATCAGGTTCATCTGCATACTTATAACCATGGTTTAGCATTTCAGACTTTATCGCTGACTTAATATAACGAAAGGTCAGTGAATCGTATTCATTACCCTGTGGCAGAAGTGTTGGATAAAAACCAAAGGTCTGGTATTCATCAAATTGAGCCGATTGATCCTGCATGCTATGGATTGTCGGTACCGATTGGCAACCCAGCAATATGCCGGTTAATAGCACTAAAAGTGCGTATCTAATGGTAAATGGAATATTTTTAACCACAGCTATTCTCCTAGAATTGTTATTTGTTGACACACACAAATACTGTTATGGAGGATAACTTTGCGCTTTATTAGCAATACCAATCTTGATACAGGTCAAAATAATTGATGTTCAAAACAAAAATGAGGGGGTAATACTTATTATTAAAGATACAAATTGTATTTTTAACAACGCTTAATTCAGCTTTATTATATCCAGTACTTTTTTAACGAGTGTGTTTTCTACAAAAGGTTTTTCAATAAAATCAATGGCTTTTGCTTTCATTGCGCGAACGGCTACAGAAACGTTACCGTCGGATGACAATACTATTGTGGGCAATCTAACGCCGAGATTATTAATATGTTCGAGTAATTGAATGCCGTCCATATTGGGTAGGTTTACTTCAACTATTAGACAGGCTGCTCTAGTTCTTAATTTTGTCTGCAAAAGGTCTTCTGCAGAACTAAACATCTCTACTGCCACGTTATTTTGATTTAATAGTTTAGATAGTGAAACTTGTAACTCATGGTCACCGTCTACTAGATACACAATTGGTTTTATCAACTGTTTATTAGCAACATTAATCTTGGATTCCATAAAAGGCCTAGATAACACTGAATTTAATAATTATTGTTTGATTTAGAGTTAATTATCCACGTAAAGGAAGGAATAGAGCAATAAGGAATTATACGTAAATTATTCAGTAGGGGAGGCATCAATGACTATTTTTACTAGTTCGGCAAGGGACTTAACACCCATTTTTTCCATCACATGTGCTCTATGAATTTCTACTGTTCTTTGGCTGAGATGAAGCTCAATAGCAATAACTTTATTGGCTTTACCTGATACAACCGCCTCAAGAATTTGGACCTCTCGGTTGGTTAATAATTTTAATTTAGCCTGAGTTTCCTGTACTTTTTCGATTCGTTTTTGAGACTTAAGATTTATTTGCAATGCTTTTTGAATAGCATCTATCAGTTGCTGTTCTCTGAAGGGTTTTTGAATAAATTCTATCGCACCTTGTTTCATTGCCTCAACTGCTGTGGGCACATCGCCATGACCTGTTACAAAAATGATTGGCATACTACAGCCCATTTGTTCGAGTCTATGTTGGCATTCGATACCACTAATTACGGGCATTCGCATATCCAACATTATACAACCATTGTGGTTATCGAAATCTGCGGAGTTGTATGCTTCTAAAAATACCTGGGCATCCTTGTAGCAAGTGTTTCGCTGTCCAATACTGTCTAATAACATGCCCACTGCATCCAAAACGGCTTCATCATCATCTACTACATGTACCATAGGGGAAGTTGACAAACTTTCAGACTTATTATTTTTCATATTATTTCTCAATCTCTTCTTGGTTGATAACAGTAGCGGGTAAACTAAATGAAAATATACATCCTGATGGTTGGCTTGGGCCAAAGTATATTGTTCCTCCATGAGAATGAATGATAGTTTGACTTACTGATAAGCCCATTCCCATTCCGGACGCTTTGGTGGTGAAAAACGGGCTAAATATCCCGCTAATGGAATCTTCATCCAGGCCATAGCCACAATCAATAACCGACACCTCAATCATCTCGTCTGATAACCACTGGCTTCTAATATGTAATGGTGCGCCTTTTAAATCTTCCATGGCATCGATGCCATTACGGATCAGGTTTAATAACACTTGTTGTATTTGCACTGGGTCAGCTAGTAGTTTAGGTTTTATATCTTGGCTTAATTTCAGTATGACTTGATGATCAAGAATACGGGTATCTACTTTAGCCAACTTCACAGTTTCAAGTATCAGCTTGTTAAGGTCAACTGATTCACGTTGGGCTACACGTTTTTTAACAAATGATCTGAGCCTATCGATTACATCACTGGCCCGAATGGCTTGATCACAAATTTTATCCAGTGCAACTGCCACCTTTTCTTTATTGTCTGCTGTGGCTGATTGCAAAAGTCGTTTTGACGCTTGGGCATAACTGGTTATGGCAGCAAGGGGTTGGTTCATTTCATGAGCAATACCAGCTGCGAGTTCTCCCATAGAGCTTAACCTAGAGGCGTGCGACAAACGGTCTCTACTTTCTTGAACTTCAATTCTGTCCTGTTCTTGTTCAGAAATATCTCTAATAATACCGACAAACTGGGTGTGGCTAGATTCTTTTACCTCGCCGACACTCAGGAATATGGGAAATTCTTCACCATTGGACTTTTTACCTCTAACTTTTCTGCCTTTACCAATAATTTTGGTTTCGCCAGAAGCCAAATAAGTGGAGAGATATTTGTCATGCTCTTCACTAAAAGGAGAAGGCATAAGAAGTTTAATATTTTTACCTAACACTTCTTGACTTGAATATAAAAACATCCTCTGCGCCGCTGCGTTAAAAAGCTCAACATTGCCTTTTCCATCAATAATAATTAAGGCGTCTACTGTGGCGTCAAGTAAGGCAGTCAACCTGGCGTTAGCATCTTCGATGGGGGCTTGGCCTACAGTGTTATCTAATGATCTTTGCTTCAAGAATGACTTGTCAGATTCAGGCATTAACAGCATCCAATATACGTAGTTTCCGAAGTGATTTACGCGACATTCCGGATAGTGAAACCTTTTGTTTACGGTATATGATTTAACTTGAAAGAGGAAGTGAAAGTGACAGCTCGACAATTACGCGTTATGTCAGTTGATAAACTTTATGGCACAAGTAATACCTACAGAGGCGTAACTAAAATGAAGACTTCATATCAACCACAAAATGACTATTACAACGCAACTACGCTATTGGACACTTATATGGGTAGTAGTAGCTCTATAAACCAATCCCAGCCGCGAGATTCCCATAGAGTTTTTCATCGCAGAGATAACCTATTTTCAGTTGGGAATTATTTTGAAGGTATTTATCTATTGCGCTCGGGTTCGGCTAAATCATTTATTACCTCCCGAGATGGTGAAGAACATATCACTAAATTTTATTATCCTGGGGACATGTTAGGAATAGATGGTTTTGATGCACATGTGCATACCCAAACTGTACGTTTTTTAGAAACTAGTAGTGTGTGTTTTATCAAAGAATCACAGATAAATAGTCTGATACAAACCAGTCCTGATTTTCGCAATGGTTTATTGCAATCCATGAGTCATACCTTAGCTAGCGACAGTGCAATGATGATGTGTTTAAGTACATGTTCAAGTGAACAAAAAGTCGCGCAGTTTTTACTGGACTTATCATTCGGCTTTTCCGATAGAAACTTATCATGTAGTGAATTTATGTTAAGCATGACACGTACTGATATAGCCAATTATTTAGGTATGGCTATAGAGACAGTAAGTCGTGTATTCGCAAGCTTTCAACAAAAAAATATTATTGCAGTAAAGCTACGTTATCTGTCTATTTTGGACTTTGAAGCGTTAAACAGCATAGTGGCGATAGATAACTGTTCGCAAACTTTAGCAAAAAAATCCAATATAAAAAGAGTAAAACAAGCATTAAATTAGTCTGCCAACTATAACGCTATATAATGAACATCTCGGAGAATTAGACTGTCGAGTATGTAGATTGACGTTTTAGTTAAATAGTAACAGTACATCACTTTTTGGGACCCAAATTATGAAACAGTATCAACGTATATTAGTGGCTATTGATGTTTATTCTGAATATGACCAAGTACTTAAAAAAGCTTTGAGTTTGGCCGAAAAAGCCAGTCAACTTAGCGTTGTATTTGTGACTTTGCCGGCCACTTATTTTCAACCTTATGTCAATGATGTCAGTGGTGATTATATTGCTGAAATACACCAACAAGCCAAAATGAGTTTGAATAACATGGCTAAAAAAAATGGCATTCCTACTAATCAACTATATTTACCCATTGGATATGCTGCAGATGAAATTCATACTTTAGCAGATGAAATTAAAGCTGATCTTATTGTAATAGGCACTCATGGTCGAAGCGGTCTTAAACTATTATTGGGATCGACTGCCAATTCAGTGCTACATGGTGCAAAGCAAGATGTATTGGCTGTTAGGATTGTTTAAACACTAAACTGCTAACTCAAAACTAGGGTGTAATAATGGAACAGATTAACCAGCATCGATATGCCACTTTATCGATTATTCTGCATTGGATCATGTTCTTGTTACTCGTTGCTGTATATAGCTGTATAGAACTTCGTGAAATTTATCCAAAAGGCAGTGATCTAAGAGAAACCTTAAAAACTTGGCATTTTATGCTCGGTCTCAGTGTGTTTATTTTAGTTTGGATAAGAATTATCGTTAGGTTCATCAAACCAGCTCCTGAAATCCTAGCTGTTATTCCTAGGTGGCAACAATTATTAGCTAAAGCCATGCATATAGCCTTATACATTTTGATGATCGGTATGCCAATAGCGGGTTGGCTTATCTTAAGTGGTGAAGGAAAGAATATTCCATTTTTTGGTCTTAATTTACCTGCATTAATAGCCCAAAATAAACCACTAGCAGAGACTATTGAAGAAGTGCATAAGACTGCAGGTACAGTCGGATATTATCTAATTGCATTACATGCACTTGCAGGAATATTTCATCACTACGTACAAAAAGATAATACGTTGCGACGTATGTTGCCAATGCTAAATTCTAGGTCAGATTAATAGTGTCGGGTTCGCAGCTAAGATGTGAACCCGTTATATTTATATTGCATAGAACTGCAAAGACTATTGCTGCATTCCCATCTTTTTCATAATTGTCATCATCGGACACCAGTTTGTAAATGCCGACTGAATTAAATTAGCTGCAATAAAAACTGTGAAATAAACCCAGTTAACATGCACAAAATAAGTCAGGGCCAACGACACTAAAATCATGATCCCGGCCACCAACCTTAACCCTTGATTAATGTTCATCTTCTTACACCTCATTTAATATTAGTAGATTCTAATATTAGACAAAACTAATATAATGCTTATACTAAAGCAAGTACAAATTAAGTCGGAGTCCGCAAACTTGGATCTAGATCAAATTAAAGCCAATGCTTCTGAGGCAGAATCGTTTTTGAAGATGTTAGCTAATAAAAACAGGTTAATGATTTTATGCAGTTTAATTGAAAAAGAATGCTCGGTTAATGAATTAAATCAATCGGTACCTCTTGCGCAGTCTGCACTTTCACAACATTTGGCAGCACTTAGAAAAGCTGAGTTAGTAGCAACAAGGCGTGAAGCACAAACTATTTATTACTCGGTGGTAGATCTCAGAGTAAAGCAAATAATCGAGAAAATGTATGAGTTTTTCTGTGTTACAGAGTAATTGAAAAATATGAAAAAACATCCAATAGATCGACTGGTTGCCTACTCATTACAAGGCGGCTTTCCGCAATTTGTGTTTGTTGTTGCCCTATTTTTAGGTGCAATCGCACTTACTTATACACCACGTGAAGAAGAGCCACAAATAGTAGTCCCCATGATTGATGTGTGGGTGGATGTACCTAATTTATCCGCACGCCAGGTTGAACGACAAGTGACTGTCCCCCTAGAAAAACTCATCAAACAAGTACCGGGTATTGAGCATATTTACTCTGCGTCTCACGATGGGGGATTAAGTGTCACCTTGCGATTTGAGGTGGGTGAAGACAGAGAACGGGCGTTACTCAATACCTACAATAAACTTTATTCTAACCAAGATAAAATCCCTGAAGTTGCGGCTAATTGGATTGTTAAACCCATTGAAGTAGTCGATGTTGCGATATTGATGGTAGGGCTGTTTAGCACATCACCAGACCTTTATTCTGATTATGAACTTCGCAGAATGGCGCAAGAAGTGTCGACGGTTATTCAAAGTCTGCCTAATACCAGTGAAGTTAATGTAGTGGGTGGCCGTTCACGGTCGATACAAGTGTCCCTTGATTTACAGGCGCTTGCCGCTCGTCAAACCAGTGTAATGAACGTGGTGGATGCGCTGGCATTATCAAACCAGCTTTCCAGACATGGTGACTTAGCTATGGGACAAAAAAACATAGTGATTGAGTCTGGTGACGTTATCCGTGATCTGCAGGCGCTAAATAATATTGTCGTTAACGTCATCAATGGAAAAATGGTGATGCTTAAAGATATTGCTGAAATACGTGATGGCCCTTCAGAACCACAAAGTTATCAGTGGTTAGAGTTCGCAAATGAAGCTGCAAATGGAGTTGGGAACAAGCAACTCCAAGACAAATATCCAATGGTGACTATCAGCGTCGCCAAGCAAAAGGGCAGTAATGCTGTCACAGTTGCAGATGATGTACTGGCTAAAATGGCTGAACTACAAACACAATTATTACCTGCTGAAGTTCACTACGAATATCTGAGAAATTATGGCCAAACAGCGAATGAAAAAGTCAATAACTTAACTTCAAGTTTAGCTTTTGCAGTATTTACTGTAGTGGTATTTATTGGGGTGTTTTTAGGGTGGCGTCAAGCTATTGTGGTGGCCTTGGCTGTACCTATTTGTTATGGGCTGACGCTGATGCTGGACTTGGCTTTTGGCTACACTATCAATAGGGTCACGCTGTTTGCGTTAATTCTTTCTCTTGGGTTATTGGTAGACGATCCGATTACCGGAATTGACAATATTACCCGCTTTCTGGGTTACAAAAAATCATCTAAAAGTGACAATATAATTAATGCCATGTCAGAAATACGCCCAGCATTAATTATGTCAACGGTTACCATCATCTTAGCTTTTGTGCCCTTGGCTTTTATCACCGGTATGATGGGGCCTTATATGGCACCCATGGCATTTAATGTGCCTGTTAGTGTGGTGATCTCTACCTTTGTCGCCTTTGCAATCACACCTTGGCTAGCGTCTAAACTTTTAAAACCATCCACAACAGAAATTGCGGATAAAACCAACGGCATATATTCTCGTTTGTTAAATCCACTTATCGCCAATAAAAGTAGAAGCAAGTTAGGCTTATGGATTGTATTAGTGTTGTTTGTTGTCTCTTGTGCCTTACCGTTGTTAAGAATGGTGCCTCTTAAACTACTGCCATTTGATAACAAAAATGAAATACAGGTATTAATAGATATGCCAGAAGGTACCTCACTAGAGCAGACAGCGGCACAAGTCGAGGATGTTATTCGGACTGTTAAATTATTACCAGAGGTTAAGGCGATAGCTAGCTATATTGGTCAGCCATCTCCCATAGATTTTAATGGCATGGTTCGCCAGCACTATCTCCGTAAGGCATCAAATCTGGCTGAACTAAGGATCACTTTGCTGGATAAAACAGAGCGGGAACATCAATCTCACGGCATTGTTTTGCGTTTGAGAGAGTTACTTGCACCCATGCAACAACAACATCTTTCATTAAAAGTAATTGAAGTTCCACCGGGTCCCCCTGTTCTGAGTACTTTTGTTGCTGAAATTTATGCCGAACCTTTTGTCAGTCCCGAAGTACATCAAGCTGCTGCACTTGGCCTGATTTCTCGTCTTAAGTCTGAGGCCCATGTAGTTGAGATTGATTCGACAATCACCAGCGAGCAGCTAATCTGGCGCTTCGTGGCAGATAAACAAAAAGCAGCATTGTCAGGAATTTCTACTGTTGATATTAATAATGCATTGACGGTCGCTATAGCATCTAAAAGAGCGGGGACTTATCAGGTTGAAAATGACGCTACCCCTGTGCCAATAGATGTGAAACTAGCGTTCGCAGATAGACAGTCACTAACCGATATCCTGTCACTGCAAGTCATAGGACAAAACGGTATTGCACAACTGGATAATGGCCTTGGGTTAGAAGCATCACCCCAGTCACTGGTGAGTCTTGCGGAGTTGGGACAATGGCAACAAACTAAGGTTTCACAACCGATATTACATAAAGATCTTGTTCCGGTGATCTACGTCACTGCAGAGTTATCTGGCCGCACACCTGCAGAGGTCATTGCAGATCTTAGCGCCGACCTTAAAACACAAGATAACAGTGAGTCGGTTAGCGAAAATAGTTGGCAATATAGAACCTATTTACAACCCGGAGGCGGCGCTCAATGGGAATTACCTGAGGGAACCTCTTATTCATTTTCCGGTGAAGGAGAATGGAAAATAACCATAGATGTGTTCAGAGATATGGGTATTGCTTTTGCGTTTGCTTTAGTGGGTATATTCTTCTTACTTAAATTACAAACCTCCAGCTCGGCATTAGCATTAATTATTATGTCGGCCATCCCATTAACTATTATTGGCATCATGCCAGGTTTTTGGCTCTTAAATCAGTTTGGTGAGCGAACAATTGCCGGTGCACCTGATCCAATATTATTTACCGCAACCGCTATGATAGGCATGATTGCGCTTGCAGGTATAGTCGTCAGAAACTCCCTGATTTTAGTGGAATTTATCACCTTAGCTAGAGGCAATGGTATGAATATTAAAGAAGCTCTTTTGGCTGCTGGGGAGGTACGCATGAGGCCAGTTTTACTCACTGCCGGTACGACCATGTTAGGTAATTTAGTGATTACTTTAGATCCGGTTTTTAGCGGCCTAGCACTGGCCATTATTTTTGGCATCATTGCTTCAACTCTTTTTTCACTATTTGTTGTACCTATAGTGTATTACTTAGTGTTTGAAGATAAACCGCAAGCACAGTTACAGGAACAAACATTATGAATATCAAAAAATGGGTTATCCCACTAGTAACTGTTGCTGGATTATTAGTTGTAGTGGCTTGGATGGCAGGCGTATTTACCAGTCAAGTTGCCCCTGGGTTAATGGAACGTCCTACTGATAAAGCCATATCCAGCTATACGGTGCAAACTATCACTCAGCCTAGATTGGAGTCGATACCTGCCGGTATTAAAGCAAGGGAAGCAACTTTGTTATCAAGTCAGATTTTGGCGAGGATCGAAAAGATACATGTTAGGGCAGGGGATAAAGTAACCAAAGGGCAGTTACTTGTTACCCTTGAAAGTGAAGGCCTTAAGGCACAGTTGGCGCAAGCCATTGCAATGGAAGATGCGTCACAAGCGATGTTAACTGAAGCCAAAGCTAATTTTGAACGCTCCCAAACACTAAAAGAAAAAGGTTTGGTATCGCAAAGCGTACTTGATAATGCCGTCGCAAGCTTTCGTCGTTACGGCTCAGAATTAGTAGCGGCAACAGAGCGCAAACAAGCCGCACAGACTGGGCTTAAATATAGCAAAATACACTCTCCGTTTACTGGGGTAGTGGTTGAAAGGTCTGCGGAGCCGGGGAATATGGCGTCACCAGGGCAACTACTTTTGTCCTTGTATGATCCGCTTACCTTACAAATTGAAGCTGATGTACGTGAATCCTTAGCTACCCAGCTCAATGTAGGTCGAAGAATAAAAGTTAAAATAGAATCTTTGGGTAAAGAAATCAGTGCCACCATAGTAGAAATAGTGCCTGCTGCGGACCCCAATGCACGGTCATTTTTGGTTAAGGCTGGAATTGAATTCTTCCCCAATCTAAAGCCTGGTATGTTTGCCAGAATGATAATAGAAGATGGCACCCAAGATATATTATCTATCCCAGTAGATTATGTAAAAAGTTACGGCCAACTAGATATGGTGTGGCTGTTAAAAGATGGCAATTTAAGCCGACGTTTTGTGCGATTAGGAAAGTCACAGCTTAATCAAGTAGAAATTGTCTCAGGTCTCAATTCCGGTGACACACTGTCCTTGAGCGCTAACTAAATAAAATATAAACATTGAGGAATTAATCATGCTTAAACCTATGTCGGAATTATTACAGCAAGCATCACAAAATGTGCGACTTATAACCGCCCAAAAAGCGGAAGAAGAACTTAAACAGAACAAAGGTTTGTTAATAGATGTTAGGGAATCAGCAGAACATTTTGCATCGCCTGCTGTTGGTGCTATCAATATTCCTAGAGGCGTATTGGAAATGAAAATAATGGAGATAGAGAAAGCCCCTGAAAGGCCTATTTATTTGCATTGTGCATCTTCGTTGCGTGCAACCTTAGGTGCGGAACAATTAGCGCGAGTTGGTTACACAAATGTCAGTGTAATCACTTGTAAAATGGACGAAATACATAAAATGCACCAGCACTGAGCTAGCGCAAAGTAAATGCAATGGTATGCAAGTTTAAGGTAGCAAACGTTCTCCTTTTTCTTCATACCATTGATTGATACCGGACCAAATGTCAGCAGCTGTTTCTGCATACCAGAACAGCTCCCGATCTTCGGCATCTATCACACCCTCATCAACCAAAAAGTCCATATTCACGGCTTTTTTCCAAAACTTTTTTCCTACTAAAACAACTGGCATTGGAGCTATTTTACGGGTTTGAATTAAGGTTAATGTCTCAAACATTTCGTCTAAGGTGCCATATCCACCAGGAAAAGCCACTAAGGCACGGGCTCTAAGTACAAAATGTAATTTACGCAGCGCAAAATAGTGAAATTGTAAACACAACTCAGGCGTCACATAAGGGTTGGGAAATTGCTCACTAGGTAGGGTAATGTTGAGTCCTACTGTTTCAGCTTGGGCTTCTGCAGCACCACGATTAGCCGCTTCCATAATACCTGGGCCACCGCCTGTCATGATCACTAAACGACAATCTTCAGGGCCATTACCTGCCTTACCAACTATGCCAGCAAATTCACGTGCTACTTGATAATACTGACTATTGATTTGGATACGTTTGGCAATGGCCAATTTTCTATTTAATTCTTTATCTAAAGGCTTTTGTTCAAGCTTTTTAGTTAATGAATTTATTTTCTTTTGTGCTACTAATGGCTCTACGATACGGGTGCTGCCAAACACCACAATGGTGTGCTCTATACCGTGTTTATTTAAGATTATTTGTGGTTTCAAGTAATCCAACTGCAACCTAATCCCTCTGGCGTTTGGGCCTTGTAGAAAGTCAATATCTTCAATGGCGGGAACATAACTGCTGTTATCCAATATAGTTTCCAACCTATTGGCAATTTTGGGGTCTTCGCTTACAGGTTTAGGCTTTTGCCAAGGCAATGCCTCTTTGCGTCTGATTGGGTGAGCAGGTTTAGGGATAGACAAAATGAACTTTTTTTTGGGCATATGAAAACACACTACAGAAAATATTAATTAGCTAATCATATAGGCTGCATAAGCTTTAATTCCATCCTTAAAACCACAAATATACGATCTGTATCAATAAATTCTAGTTCTAGAGCTGCTACACACTATTTATCGACATATATAGCAACACCTTTTCAAATTTGGACTCGATTCAGTCCATTGTTTTATTTGACCCACATCAATAATAGAACCCTAAAACTACCTATTATAATTTCTTGTTTCATTGATGGATGATCACAATGAATGTCGGAGACATATGTTCAAAAAATGTTGTATATGTATTACAACAGGATTCGGTGTTGGACGTTGCCAGAATTATGCGAGAAAAACATGTTGGTTCAGTTGTAGTGGTTGAAAATATGCAAGGGGAGATACGGCCTCAAGGCATGATTACAGAGCGTGATTTAGTGCTTGAAGTGCTAACCGCAAAATTAGATCCATCTGTTGTTAAGGCCGAAGATATTCTGACCTGCGAATTGATCTGCGTAACTGAAACACATGATATTAAAGAAGCCCTTAAATACTTGCGTTACTATGGCGTGCGACGTGCACCAGTTGTGAATGTAAACGGGATACTAGTCGGTTTATTTAGCATTGAAGATTCATTATCAATACTGTCAAAAGAGTTTAGTGAAATAGTAAATTTGTTGAGCAATGAACTGATTAATTGAAATAAATACAATAGTTGATTAATTACAATGGGGGTCATCGTAATTAATCAACGCTGGTATAATGAAATCTGCCGCATACTTATCAAACAATTTTATTTAACGCCTAACACCCTCAGCATTTCGTAGTCAACTTCAAGGGTAAAAGTGAAAACTGTTTATCAATGAAAAAATTCAATTTAATCACTTAAAGCAGTCATCTTACGCTTTCGCATAACAAACAAAATTACTAGCCCAGCTGAAAGAAGGCCAGTAGGCTCAGGAACTTGCTGAAGATTTTCAGCAAAGCCAAAACTGTCTACGATCAAAAAATACTCTTCATAATCACCATCGGCTAAATCAAAACTAAAATTGACGGCAAAGGAATCAGAAAGACTAAAGGCTCCCGGTCCTTCAATAAGACTATCCAATTCAATCCAATCTTCGAACACACTGTCGCCATAACTATCTTCTATAAAAACACCAGCTGTAGCATAGGCCTCCTCGTCAATACTGGAGGTGAAAATATTAGCGAACCAAGTTATATCAAAGGTCATATTTACGGTAATGGCCGAGCCAGTATTATTTTCAAAATAAAAATACCCTTCGGTTTCCCATGAACTTTGTACAAAACCTGCAACTCCTGCTACTTGGCCATCAGCTGCTGCACTCATGGTGCCTGATTCATTGGCACCAAGAATTATGTCCGAGTAATCGCTACCACTATTGTTACCAGAAGCGTTGCCTTCAATGTAAACAAGTTCTTCAAATAAATCTGTCCCGAATTCATTTTCTGAAATGTTTGATGAAATATTCACATCAACACCAGTGTCAAAACTCCCGATAATAGTGGCTTGAGATTGGCTGCAAAATATACTGACACTCGACAATAATGCTGCTAAAACCATTTTTTTCACTAATCCTTGTTTGACCATTTTTTGTTCCTTTACATATGTTTTAGTCATTTTTATTCTCCATTTAGTTTGAGTTTGTTTTGTTAAAAAGCTAAGCCTTTGCGCAATCAGTAAGATGTTAAACAAGGTAACCTAAAGCCAAGGTTAAGCTGTTGCTCTGTATCCACAGTTGTTTGTTCTGTATCCACATTAATGTTTATCCAAAATAATATCGCAGCCATTAATGAGTGGAATATACTTTATGGTTTTACACGCAAATAATTGATTTAACGTTCTTTTCTTGTGCTTTTTGATAAGTACTCGTAGACTGATTTATAGAATAAAAATATAGGTAGAGCCTGTTTGTATATTTTTGATGATTCAAAACGAATACTACCTATGTGGTTAGCTTATATATTTTACCCTGCCATATTTTTCTCACAATTTTTCTTCAATAACGTTTATGCAAACCAATACCAGCAAGTGGGTAATCCTATTGCCCGAGTGTTTAATATTGAAGAGCATCAAAGCAGTAATCAAATTTGGTCTATAGCTCAATATATTGACGGGCGTATGCTGTTTGCTACCGGTAATGGGTTATCAACTTGGGACGGCGAAAATTGGCAGCGTTTTAGTACACCTAATAATACTCGTATTCGCGCTGTTACCGTTTGGCACGACGACAGGATCTATGCTGGTGCAGTGGGAGAGCTTGGCTATTTCAGCCCAACCACCACAGGAGAATTTAATTTTACTTTGATACCCACAGAGCAACTACTTGAGGATTTTGGTTCAACCTTAGGCGTTAACAGTAATCAAAAAATGGTGGTGTTTAGTACCCAGCAAGCAATTTTAGTGTGGGACGGTAAACACATAAAAAGAATTAAACAGCAAAGTGTAATAGGAACCCGAGTTTTTAAAATTGGTAACACCTTATTAATTGAAGACAAGCATAAAATGTATTCAATAGAAATGCTTAACGGTGAGCCTGTAGCAACCCCATTAGATTGGCAATTTCCAGCTAATATGCGAATAAAATCGGTTTTTATGAATCACCAGAAGAAAATTATTATGGTGACTAACTTACAAGGTGTATTTCAACTTGAAAATGACACTTTCATCAATGTTATTTCACCTCAGAGCCTACCTACGAACAGACTCAGCAGCAGTATACAAGGGCAAGACAGTTACTATTATCTAACGTCTTCACTTGACGGAGTATTGGTTTTTGATGAGTCGTTTACTCTTATGCGTCATTATAAACAAACTGACGGTTTAGGCTTGTCTACCATCTACAATGTCTTTCAAGATGACCAACAAAATATCTGGTTAGCAGGCTTACCTAACATCAGTGTTTTTCAGCCTCCCCATCTACGCAGTGAGTATCGAAGCGATACTGGTACAGTTGATTTTGAAAATATCTATAATATTCACCGAAGCATGTTCTTTTCAGGAACGGGATTTTACCAACTGACTTTTCCAAATGGTAAAACTCGCAGTCCAATGTTTACCCAAATTCCAGATTTCAACCTTGTTGTGCTCGACTTGTTGGTCATAGATGACGAGCTTTTAGTCGGTACAGAGGCTGGAGTGTATTCATTTAATTGGGCACTGGTCAATGAGCAAAGAGTGATTACAGATCCCAAGTTGATATCCACTGAGGATTGGGTTTCAGAGATAGCTACGTCTCCCGACAAACAGTTTTTATATGCCACAATAGGCAATAATTTATCGCAATTTACTAGGGTTAATGGGCAGTGGCAAGAAACGCGTTTAGCAGAAGACAAAAGTAGTACTGAATACCTAGCGATCCAACCAATTGATGATAGTCGGCTGTATATTTGGTTCTCGACTGAGCAACAAGAGCTGTATCGATTAACCAAGGTCGATACCAAAGTTGATATAGATTCTCTGCTTAAATTTGACAATAAATCGGCTCCACTTGGTAACGAGCATCTGCGGCCCTTTGTGTATGACCAAAGAATGTTAATTGGTACCCAAAATGGCGTGCTCGAATACCATTCTAATGATACACCTGAGTTCAACCTAGTGAATGACTTACCCGACGCATTAAAAACCCCAAATAAAGACGTATTCAAAATAAAAATTGATGCAAAACAACGTATTTGGTACCACGCAGGCCGTGACACTGGGGTGATATATAAAAACGACTCTGGAATATATGTTGAACAAGAATCACTATTTAAGCCTTACAATCATTCGGGTACCAGAGGATTGGCCTATTTTGACGATGCAATCTGGTTTGGGGCGGCAAATGGTAGTATTTATAGATTGTCTGAAGAGTCGATTCACAATATTCCCAAAGCTGCGCCTTTGACAATTCAATATATTAACAGTATCAACAGCAATTCCCGCTTACCTTTAGACTTTCCACAGAATGCCTTTTCCGTGGATAACAATTCAATTCGCATTGGTTTTGCGCTTGCTGATAACTCAACAGCTACCGATACTCGCTATCGTACGCTACTCGCAGGGCCAGATGAGCAACAATGGACACCATGGTCAACTGAAACCAGTAAAGACTTCACATTACTTCCAGGTGGCAACTACACACTTTTTGTTGAAGCAGAAGATCCGTGGGGGAGAAACGCTACAACAGAACATAATTTTGCCATAGCCTATCCTTGGTATCTTTCTTATTGGGCTAAATTGATTTATCTGATCACGTTTTTACTGGTCATCGGCGCGAGTATTAGATTAGGTCAAAAACTGCGTAACAAAGCTTTAGAACAACAAAATCAAAACTTAGAGCTAGGGATAACAGAGCGAACCAAAGAAATCGCCCTTAAAGTAGAGCAACTTAAACAACAACAAATATTAAAAGACCGATTTTTCTCTAATGTGTCTCATGAGTTTAGAACCCCGCTAACCCTGACTATTGGACCACTTGAAACCATACTAAAAGAATGTGGCGCACAATTAGACGTTAAAATTAAAAATTTAACTTTTACCGCACTGAATAATGCCAAAACAATGCTGGCTTTGGTGGGACAAGTGTTAGACATCAATCGACTCGAAGTAGGGCAGTTATCTCTTCGGGTTAGCCAGCATGATATAGCCGAATTAATCAGAGTGAATTATGAACGGTTTTTACCCTGGGCAGAGCAACATCAGCAACGCCTAACACTAGTTAACTGTGAAAATCCCCACGACATATATTGTGATTTAGACCAAATCGACAAATGTATTTCAAACTTGCTTTCTAACGCGATCAAATACAGCGGCAAACATACTGAAATCACAATGGAGCTTATCCAGCAACCACAGCAGTTAGGAATAAGGATCACAGACAATGGTCATGGCATTCATTCGTCAAATATAGAACAAGTTTTTGAGCGATACTATCAAGAAAAATCATCTAAAGGTGAGTCAACTAAAGGTACAGGCATCGGCTTAGCGCTAGTAAAAGAATTAGTTGAGTTGCATCATGGCTCAATAGAATTGCAAACAGAATTTGAACAGGGCTGCCAGTTTACAATATGGCTACCTTATGGAAAATCCCATTTTAAAACAGAACAACTTCTAGAACCGACCATAATTGAACAAGATAGTACTACAGTAGATTATTTTATTGACCCTCTGGAAAAAGACTGTGCGAAAATTCTGGTAGTTGATGATAATGCCGAGTTACGGCAGTTTATCTGCCAGAGGTTGACAAATAGCTTTATTGTTATTGAAGCTGATAATGGTCAGTCGGGCTATGTTTCAGCTTTAAAAAACCTACCAGATATTATTATTTCAGATATTAGTATGCCAGTTATGTCAGGGCTGGAGTTAACCCAAAAGATCAAGAGCCATCCAGAAATCAAACATATACCTATTTTATTACTTTCAGCACAAACAATGAAAAGAGATATAGTGCAGGGTTTTGCCAGTGGAGCCGATGACTATTTGATCAAACCATTTGATACCTCAGAGTTAGTCATGCGGGTCAACACTCTGATAAAAAGTCGTAAAACTGTTGCCCGACAAAAAATCCAAATGGCTTCGCAACTAGAAGGTGTAGCTAACAATAACGATTCGTTTGAGGATAATTTGCAACGGCATATTTTTGCTCATCTACATGATAGCGACTTTAATATAGATATTTTGTCTCAATTGATGTTTATGAGTAAAGAAACTCTGCGCCGAAAATGTCAGAGTAGTTTTGAAATTTCGCCATTAGCGCATATTCAGGCATTACGTTTGCAACAAGCAAAATTATTATTAGAGCAGGATAAAATGAATGTTAGTGAAGTGGCCTATGCAGTTGGATTTGACAGCTTAGCGTACTTCTCTAAAGTGTTTAAAAAGTATTATGGGCTATCGCCCTCAGCATTGAATCAGAAATAATAAACTCACGCCTAGATTATGCTGCAGTATTTTTCATTTAAACCAGTTTATTCACTAAAACTCGACTTACTCACCCCGATACCATGCATTTTTGTATGCCAAACTGCCCCATAAAGCATGAGCTAAGGCTATCTCAGCCAGAGCTGGGTTGATCTGTGTTGGGGCGAGAGTCTTTTGTTTAAAATCATATATAAAATTAATAGCCGGTTTTTGTGGTTGTAATATCGTTACTTCGTTACCTTTCATATATGCAAAGTTTTCAGCATATTGCATCATGGCACGCCCCGAAGATTGCGGATCATTCATATCATGGCCCAACATAGGTGAATGATTTATGATCCCCATTTGCGACAGTAATGTTGGTGCTAAATCAATCTGGCTTGTGATCCTTTCATCAGAGAAGTGACCTTTTGTTGAATTTAAAATGACACCAGGAATATGAAAGTTTTTGATGGGTACAAGATCACTACCTAGCGCTCTCGCATCATGATCGGCCACCACAAGGAATACCGTATTTTGCCAATATGGGCGAGTTTTCGCTTTGTCTATAAACTCACCCAAAGCAAAGTCTGCATATTGGATCGCTTGATGACGCCTGCGTTCTTTTTCATCATATTGTGACAATTGTTCATCTGAGTATTCAATAGGAGTCACAATGCCTTCTGGAATTTCAAATGGGTCATGATTACTTGATGTAAAAATAAAGCTTAGGAAGGGTTTATTGCTGTTATGGAGTTTAGTTAACTCAATATCCGCTTGATTAAATAAATCCCTATCACAGGCTCCCCAAGAAGCAACAAACTTTGGATCTTCAAAATCTTTAAAATCAACAATGTCGGTAAACCCATTACCTAAGAAAAAACTTTTCATATTATCGAAATGGCTTTCACCACCATAGATAAATTGGGTGGTATAACCGTTATTTTTTAACAAACTAGCAATAGTAAAGAAACCACGTTGGGACTTATCCAATTTAACCACGGCTCTTGCTGGAGTCGGCGTAAATCCGGTGATGACGGCTTCTATGCCTCTGACAGAGCGAGTTCCCGTTGCATATAATTGTTTAAATGCCCAACCTTCACTATTTAATTTGTCAATTTGCGGGGTAAGTGGCAGCCCTCCTAAGGTGGATACAAATTGAGCACCTAGACTTTCTTCTAGGATAATCACCAGGTTTTTAGGTTTCCCTTTATAGACTGGATCGCGAGAAGACAAAGAGGGCTGTGTTTTATCTTTAAATGACTGCTCTGCCAACCCTGTTTCTTGGCGAACAAGAGAAATGACTTTTTTGTTATTCATATTGCCATAGAGCTTGGCTGCATTTTTTTCATTACCAAATTGTTTATAGGCATGGGCCACACTATAAAGTGAATTTAAGGTTAAAGAATTAACTAAAGGGTCAGTAGAAAAATATACCAGTGACGGGTTGATTGGGCGATGTCCTATTGTGCCTCTAGCGCATAAAAAAAGAACGAGTAACATAACAACAGATGACAAAGCTGAAGCAATAAGGGCAGGGCGCTTTGCAGTTTTTTGCAAGCCAACAATCTTATTTAGAAGCGACCAACATATTCTGCCGAGAATGATAAGACTTATAAATACCAAACCTAATGTCAGTAAATGGCCGTTACACAACATCTTCATTACTTCATTAGGATAAGCTAAATATTCAATGAATAATCTATTAGGGCGAAAACCGTATTCCATGATAAATGCAGGCGTGGCAAGTTCAAAGAATACTACTGCCATAAACCCAAAGAAGAATACAACTTTTAATGTCGTTAACCATACCTTGTGGTGTTTAGACAACATAAACCACGGGTGTAACATTGCAGGTAAAACTAATAAGTAACCCAGTGTACTTAAATCAATTCTTAGTCCATTGAATATAAGCGTCGCTACGCTTTGTATGTCGTCGAAACGATCAAGTTGCCAAAAGGCCAATCCCACTCTTGATAAAAACAGAGTTAAAATGAGCAGAAATGAAAATAATATAAAAGGGCGAATTAAATTAAGTACAGCTTTGAACATCGTTATTAATATC
>TARA_R110002153_G_scaffold92749_1_pt1 | contig 41851 bp, 57 predicted proteins | sample TARA_R110002153 | Tara Oceans TARA_R110002153 (sample SAMEA4398193) | marine metagenome | biome: Polar Biome; feature: [SRF] surface water layer (ENVO:00010504); material: water (ENVO:00002006), including particulate matter (ENVO:01000060) such as... | depth 5 m | reverse complement strand
ACACTTACATATGCCTTTTCGTTTAATATATTTTTTAGTTTAATCATTCCCATCGTCTATTATACTTTTTTCTTTGGTCTTCCATTACATATTCTACCGTGTCATGTTCACCACAGTGAGGACACCTTAATTTCTCAATATTAATAGCCTCATTTATCTTCCATTCACCCTGACACTTTTTTGAACTGCATTTATAGATATAAGTGTGTCTTATGAAGACTTTATGTGGCATTAGTTATCTCCTCGGTTGTGATGATAGTCCGTATCCTATTCTACCAGTCTTTGCTTTACTTCCGTAATAATCTGATTGTGCTTTTGCTTCTTTATCTAAATAATCGTTAGCAACCTTTTCATTCTTCTTAATATCACCCTTAACTTTCTTCCAAAATTCTAGCAAATTGTCATTGTTAAAGTCTTTCCATTCAACTGGGTTACCTTTGAATTTCCCAAAAGGTTTCTCACTGTCATTAGTTGCACCAGCTACAGAAGCATATTTTTTATCGTAATAACTAAAAGAAGCAAATTTATGTTTGCCATCCTTTCTAATGCTTACTCCTACTGATCCACCCATATGTCTTGAATGCTCCCATTTGAAATGCCATCCACCTTCACCATTTCCAAATCTAAATTCTTTATATTCAAATGACGTATTGTAACCATCTTTGTATTTGATTAGCTTTTTTATGTCAGATGCTATTTTATTTACTGTAGACTGATCGAACATTTTAGTTGGATCGTTTCTATCTTCAGTTAGTAGGTCTTTTAATTTTATCATATTATTTCTTTAGCATGTTTTTAACAGCATCAGGTCCCGACCACATTCTACATGACCAATAGCCTGCCGAGGTTCTATCTTTCTTTTGGTCACATTTGTGTCTTGCTCTAAAAGATTTTCTTTTTGCTGAATCTTTAGTTTTAATACTTAATCCGCTAGTATCTCCAAATGATACTTTTTTAGTGTTGCCTGTTTTTGGGTTTTTTACATAAACATAAAATTTCTTATCCCCACCTCGTTTAACCTTGCCTAATTCAACCTTTTTGCCTTTATACTCGGCTTCTGTAAATATTGTAAGACCTGAATGTTCAATTATTTCTAAGCCTAGTCTTTTGCTAGTATATAATACATTTTCTCTTGGCCCTTCTATTGCTGCAATTTGTCCTTGCGCTTTCTTCTTGGATGTATGGCAGTTGCTAACCTTTCTTCCTTTTTTGGTTGTGTACTTCAATACGTGATTACCCTTGTCTCCGTCTGATTGTGTACAATTTTGTTTTCTTACACTATATGGCATGTAAATCTCTGCTTTCTATTAAAGTATATGAAAATGAATTGCCATGTATTTCTCTGGCTGACTGGCAAATATCTAAGAATTCATGCCAATCATCGTTATCAGCAATTACCTGACAACCAGCAGACCATTTATCAATTTGTGTTGATTTACCACCGGCTCTAGACGTTGCTCTATGTATATTTATACCGAATATTCCTGTTTCTGTTTTTGACTCGTCTAAATCATAATTGGCATCGCGATTGTTGTCTCTATAAACAGTAACATTTTTCTTTTGGCCTAAAGCCAGGTATTTGCCTTGGTGTAATCTTAATTTGTGTGATCCTCTATATTGTCCAGGTTTTAATATTGCTACACCTTTTTCACTCAATATATTTTTAACCCAATGTGAGCCTGGATCAGTTGTGCAATTAAATTCATGAAATTTCCATACGTCCTCAACCTTATATGATATGGTTATTTTGTCATCAAATGCATTTGTTACCTTGCCGGCTGTATCGGAGTTTCGGATTCCAACTATATTTACATCATAGCCTTTATTAACGTGGTCATTAAACCAGGTATATCCTTTTGATATAACTGCATTTTTAATTGATTCTGGTGTAACGTTCATTGATTGCTCCCATTGTTTTTTGCGCATGTATTCTTATATAAATATAAAGAAACCTGTATAAAAATATAATAGTTTATGTAATATTAACTATATTTGGGCTCAACCAGTAAATTTTTCCAGTTAAAGTTTCAACCTTTATCTTGTCTGATTTTATTTCTTTTATTATTACCCTATCACCAGTGTATAATGCTCCAGTATGACCATAATAGTCTTCTGTGATATTTCCGTATTTAAGATTAGTTGTACTTTTCATATATTACCGTCTATGGCTATTTTTTGACTTTGGAGATTTTTCTTTTTGATGTTTAATTGTTGGTGGAACCTTTTCTTCCCTATTCTTGCGTTTAATAAACTTTTCTTTCCTTGGCTCAGGTAACTCTTCAATATCAATGTTTCTAATGTCTATTTTAGGCATTATTTAATTCTCACCTTTAGTTTATCAATTTGTTTTAAGAATTGTGAAACAGTCAATGTATGATTCTGATCAGTTTTTATTTGCACTTTCATTAATTTTTCAGGTTCTTTGTCTACTATGTTCATCAGTGCTGTTAGGCCTTGGTCGGCCCAAAATACTCCAAATCCATTGTCTGTTCCTATTGTTAAATATGCATCTGATTGCTCGTTGTGTAGTAAGAAGTAATCCATTAATCTTTTTTATCTGTTGAATACCAATTTATTTTTCTATTGCCGTCCCACTCTGTGATTACATGTGTCTTTTTTGAACATGTAGATAGTGACATTAATATTACTAGCCAAAACGTTAGAACAATTATATACCCTATTCTTGAATTTATATTTTTCATTGTTCAATCACTGATCTGCCTTTTAATTTTTCCCAATCGCGTTCTGGTCTGACCTCTAAATTAGTATCCCAAACACCTTTAAGGGTATTCATAGATACGTCTAAAGACTCTCCAAAATCTATCATTGCCTGTACATCTTTTGGAAAACAACTACCGCCAAATCCACACTTACCGTCTGGTCCAGGTACTGCTAAATGGGTATGGCCTACTCTTCCGTCTCTTACAAATCCATCTATTGCCTTTTCCCAGTCAACCCCACATTCATCAGACACTTGTTTCATTTCGTTTAAGAAAGATACTTTTGTTGCAAAAAAACAATTGTTCATATATTTTATCATCTCTGCGGTTTGAAAATTAGTTTCAATACATGGCACAGAGTTTCCAAATCTCCATTTATACATTTTAGCAACCTTTGACGTATTTTTACTGTTTCCACCAAGAATAAATCTAGATTGATTTATAAAATCAAATTTTGCTGAGCGTTCAGTAAGAAATTCAGGGTTAAACACTATATTTAGTCCCACAAACCTTTTGGCTAACATTTCAGTGGTACCTGGTACAATTGTAGAGCGTATCAAAATAATATTATCACTACGTTTATTTACAGTTTCGATATCTTTCAGAGCAGATTCTAATATTCCTAAATGCATACTTCCATCAGGGTTTGAGGGTGTTGGAACAGATAAAAATATAAAGTCTGAGCAATTAACCGTTTCTTCTAGTGTATTTATACTTTTTGCCGGGTTTTTATCATAAGCTCTTATTTCTGTATCACACCCAGTTTGAGCAGAAAAACCAAATTCAACTGCAGATCCTACAAATCCTCTTCCTATAATTCCTATATTTTTCATATACCTAAATCCTTTTTATATTTTTTTACCCAAGAAGGTAGATCGCCTGTTGGATCCCAGTCCAATACAAGCATAGCTTTTGAATTATCAGCCAACGTTTGAAATGGTTCTTTGACTGTTTTGCCATATTTTTTTTCTCCACCAAACATATCGGCAACTTGATTGACAGAATAGTTATTACCATTACCTATATTAAAAACTTCACCGTTAAAATTTTCTGGTTTTGTTGCTGCAAGTATATTTGCTGATACTGCGTCTCCAACATATGTGAAATCTCTCCTTTGGTTTCCATCATTAGTTATAGTTAGTGGTTTTCCTTCTAACCTTTGTTTTGTGAATATTCCCATAACCAAGCTATATGCTCCATCTAAGTTCATATTTTCTCCATATATGTTGAAATATCGCAAACAAACAGTGTCTAGACCGTAAACTTGACTAAACATTTTACAATATTGTTCGCCTACATATTTTTGTAATCCATATGGAGATAATGGGTTTGCTGGGTGTTCTTCTGGAGTTGGGAATTTTGTTGCATTTCCATAAGCAGAACTACTAGCACTGTAGACAACTCTTTGCACAGATGCGTTGTGAGAAGCTAATAATATATTTAATGTTCCATCAACATTTACCTTATTAAAAGACACTGGATCTGCTATTGACGGCTGAACTCTAGCTTTGGCCGCCAAGTGAAATACTACGTCTATGCCTTCAAAAAGTCTAAATACATTTCTATTGGGATTTGTTAAATCTTTCATAGTTGATATATCCACCTTATAATATTTTGCCTTTGGGTTGATATTTTCAAGCTTTCCAGTCGATAAATCGTCTAAAATAATAACTCCCCAACCTGCGTCAATCAATCTAGCTACTAGATTTGACCCTATGAATCCTGCTCCTCCTGTTACTAGTGCGCGCATTAGTTTTTAGTTGCATCCCAATCAGTTTCAATTTTTCTTAATTGTTCAAATACCATTTCAAACATTGGTTGAACATGTTTAAACTGCCCTCTTTCTTGTAGAATCTGAGCTGCAGTTTCTAGTGGGGATTTGATTTTAATTTTAATTTCTGATTGGCCTTTTTTGCTAATTTTTGTCATGTTGTTTCTCCTTGTTTATTATTAAATTATTTTCGTACGTTTCTAAACTATTTATATTTATTTCTAGGTTGCCTAGTTCAAAACTACCTATTTTTCCACTATCTTTAATTATTTGAGGTAATTGTCTGATATATGTGAAATCATCGTTATTAAACGATGCTCCGTCTATTCTTATTGATATATTATCAAGTACTTCTGACTGTATGTCGAAACATCTAGAGCTTAGATCATATGATGTATTATTTTTTTCAATTTGAAAATATTCATTTGTTAATCTAGTAAAATTATCAATGTATATTCTATCGCACCAAGGCTCTAATAATTCAAGTAATTGACCGGTGCAATTATTAATTGTTATACCAATACCATACTTTGGCGGAACAATGGGTTTTAGGTAGGGGTCGTGCATAACAAAATGGCCCCACTTACGGATAAAGTTTCTAGTGCTTTTTTCATTTTGCCTTAACCACTCATCAGTTTCCCTATTCTTCATAAATACTTGTCCATCAGGATTTCTCTGAGCGCCATCAGCAAACCTTGAACCTCTACATGTCATATGATATACACATCCACCCCATGTCTGAATAAACTTAATTCCATTCAATTGAAATCTATTAAAGATATCTGAATCTTCTTTTGATTGAGGAGCATATAAAGGATCATGTCCTCCTATTTCCTGAAAATCTTTTTTATAAAATGCCCATGGAGCAAATATACCTTCGGTCATTTTAGTTAGCTGAGTTAATCGTGTATCTTTAAACCAATCCAATAATTCTTGCTCTTTAAACTCCTCTGGTTCTATGCCGAAATCCATTAATATCTTTTCTGGACCAGGTGGATGCAATGGAGGTTCAATCCTTGTAAGAGATACTATTGTTTTATCCTTAAGTTTATGTTCTATTTGATCTATTGCTCCTGGCATTAGATACATGTCTGCGTGGTATATCATACAGACCTCATGACTAGCCAATTCGTTTACCAGCTTATCATATAATATTGTGTGGCCTAATCTGGTTGGACCTTCATTTCTAAGCGCCTTAAAACTTGCATCTTTTGCCATCATTGATTGGCACCAATCCCATGTACCATCATTAGAGAAATCATCGGCTACACAAATTTCTACTTCGTGATTGCCTTGATTTTTTCTGATTGAGTCATAAGACCACTTAAGATATTTAAGGTTATTTCTACCTGGTTGTATAAAACTTATTTTCATTTTTCTTTCCGTAACTATTTAATATAAATATCGTTTTTAAACTAATTCTACACAAACTCCAGGACCATTTTTATGTTTTTTCTGTTTTGGTACTGTTTTTATTACTTTATCGTTTAAATAAGAGTATTTTTCTGTTATAAAATCTATTTCATGCCCAATAAAAGAATTATCAAATTCTCCTATGTCAATCCTATTTTGCTTAGAATAGTCATGGTAACCAAAACACAATATATTATTAAACTGAGACAAATTATTTCTAAAGTTTCTAGCTTCTGAGCCCTTTGGTCCGTCTATGAATACTCCAACGTTTACGCCTGCTCCGTCCTTTAATATTTCTGGTATAATTTCTAAACTATTTCCCTTTACCATTGATAAGTTTTTGTGTTGTTGGAGTCTAGCCTTTGTATTTTCAAAGGTTCCATATTGATCTATATCTACACTAATAATATCAAAATCAAAGTATGAAGCAAATATATCAGTAGAACAACCATAGGCAACTCCAGACTCTATTATTGCGTCTACTTTTAATAAATCACATATAGAGCAAAACAAAAATGCTTCTGTGTACCATATGCCTTTTGGCTGGTATTCAACAGATTCTACAATACTTAAAAATTTATCTATATTGTTATCCCAATATTCTCTTAATTCTTCTATTTTGACCATTCTTTAAACCTCTTTAACCACTTTTTTTCTGTATAAAATTTATTATATGTTTCTTTTGCTGTATTTGAGCAAAGATTATAGAACTTATCATCTTCTTTTAATTTTTGAGCCAACTCTCTTGCATGCTGTAAATCGCCTAGTTTAACAGTTGTTAATGGGTGGCATATTATTTGAGTATCTAGTCCTGCATAACCAATACATGGTATACCTAGATATGCGCAATTAAGAGCAAATGTTCCAGCTGCATGGGTTTTCATTAAGTGTACACCATATTTAGATTCGTTTAGTTTTTCAATCCAAGTTTTCCATTCCATATATGGCAAGTGTTCAATATCTGGCATTTGATCTTCGCCTTTTGCTATTCTTCCCATGGTAGGCGCAGTTATATTGCAATCAAATTCTTGAGCTACAATATAAGAATCAAATCCTCCATACCATGAACAAAAATTACCTCCAATCATTACTGATTTTCTATCTACCGTTGGTAAATCTTTTATGTTGTCTTCAATCATTAAACTTTGCATTACCATACAACGTTTATTTGTTAATCCTTCAAAGTATTGTTTATCTAATTCATTATGCACAAACAAAAAATCCATTTCTTGTAACGTATTATAAAACCAAATTTGTTTTTCTAGTGAATAATCTTGAAAATACCAGTGAGGGCCTTCTTGCATAGATGCTACCTGTTTACAGTGTTTTTTCACATTAGCTAAATCAAAGTCAGGATCTTTTTTTGGTATAATGCATACTCCTAAATCATATTCTTCTGATGTGTTAAAAGAGTTAATATTGTAATGATCTGCGTTAGAAGCGCACATCCAGGCCATTTCAGTTCTCATTATTGCGAGTTCTCTAGGTATTTTACCTTGGTATTGTCCTTCTGTAAAAAATGCTATTTTCATATATAGTAATATAATAAATTTTCTTGACGTATAAAAATATTTTTAGTAGTATTTAACGTCTGATTGTTTGTATATTTGATCTATTAACTCTATTGCCGGTAAACTTTCAAGTATCTTATAATTGCTAAGATTTTTGTACAGTTCTGGATGGTTTGGGCAAGAACCCTGGTATGATCCATAAGAGTTTGGTTTATTTGGAATTTTTGAGTTATCAATTAAATTTTGGTATTGTACTTGTGCACCATTACTTAAAAAATTTGCAGACTCAATTATGTTCATGGCTTTTCCACCTATTTTTAAAAAACCGTTTGAACCAAGTATAGATAAAGAACATTCTAAATTTGTTGGTTCTGCTGCAATAGTTACCTCTAGCGTACCTCCATAATCTTTAAAATCCAACAAAGAATAAATTGTATCCTCTATTCCTGAATCTTTGTGCTTAATACTATATACACTTGACGAGATAGACGCTGGTTTTTTAAGAAGATGACACATGATATCAATATAATGTATTCCACATTCGTATAAGGTTCCACCACCTACTTCAGGAATGGATCTCCAACCAGTAAAGTATTCAAGTGGTCTTTGCCATCTTTGAACCAAGCTTACACTTCTAACATTTCCTAGTAATCCTAGTTTTAAAACTTCTTTGCAGACAATAATTGAAGGATTTTCTCTTACCTGTAGAACTCCATATGCAGTTTGGTTATTATTTTCTGCTATTTCATGTATTGATGTTACGTCTGCAGGGTCAAGTGACACGGGTTTTTCTATTAAGACATCACACCCATTTTCAAGAGCGTAAATTGCTTGTTCGACATGCATAGAATTTGGTGTTGCAATAACTATAAAATTTACATCTTCCGCGCTTATCATTTTTTTGTAGTCTTCATGCGTGTTTACACCATATTTTTTAGAAGAATATTTTCTGGTAAGATGTTCAGTATCGCAAAGGCTAGTAAGAGTAAAATTTTTGTTTAATGATATTGCTTCTGCGTGTCTTTTTAATATGGCTCCACAACCTATTATTCCAACTTTATTTATTTTTTTGACCATTTTGTTTTATAACCTTTGAATTTTTCTATTAATTTTTGTTCTATATCTTCAGGAAGAGATTTATAATATGTTCCTTCTCCTAAAGATACAGTTTTGAAGTTTTTAGTAAGTATGTCCAAAGAGTCTATCATCAATTTCTGTTCTAAATTTTGTATTCTAATGTTTAAATCGACTAATGTATCATCTTGATATATTTTTATTTCTTCTTGTTTTATTAGGCCTCCTCTGTCAATTGATGAGTCAATTAAGTGGGCTGTAACTCCCTGTGGTAAATCATCAACTATTGCCCATTTTACGTTATCTAGGCCTCTGTTTGCTGGCAATATTCCTGGGTGCATGTTTATTACACCAACATTAAAATTATTAAACGCTATTGGCTTTAATATTCTTGCCCCTAGTATTATTCCAATATCTAAATTATAATCTGAAACTATTTTTGATGTTTCTTCAGAATTATGTTTAACTACGTGATAGTCTATACCAAATGATTCTGATATTTTTTTAGGGTGAGTTAAGTATAAATCTTTTGGAGTTATTCTTATTTTTGACTGATAAAAATCCAATTTAACAGGATCAGCAGCCATTATAACCTTTGGCTTGTGGCCAGCTGTTATTAAATTTTGTATTCCTATCTGTGTTTTCCAGTGTGGGAAATTATAAGCAAATATTCCTATATTCATTTTAGTATGTCTTTTAATTTTTTGTGGTATTTAGGATTTTTACTTTCTGCCTGCATTGCTCCTTTAGCAAACCATATTGGGTTTCCATCATAATGCGAGGTGTCACATATTGTAGTTTGTTCTCTTGGGATATTCCATTCTGTATGAGCTGGAATCCAGTTCTTTAATTTACTTGATATTTGTATGTATGCCTTTACAAACATCATCATATCCGATCCTCTTGTTTTAATATCCCAACCTTTTGTTAATTTTATATTTTCATCCCATTGTTTTAAAACGCTTAAGGATAAGTTATTATTTTTAAAACCGTGAGCCCCTAGTAATACGTTTTGAGTCCTTTTCAATTCCTTGTCAATAGATAATTTATTGTTGACTACATATTCAGTAAATTCTTTAATGTTACGAATTGTCGTCCCATCAGGAGCTGTTTTGGTTCGCTCTAAAAATATAAGGTCGTTTGTTTTAAAATAATCTTCAAAATAATTTAACTTAGAAAAAACCAAACAGTTTGAACATAACTGTAATATATCTTCATCTTGCTCTTCCATTAATTCTATTAAATACTTAACCCTATTATTTTGGTATAGTGGGTTTGCAACTCTACTATGTAGTTTAACCTTAGGTGATACGTCAATAGTTTTTCTTTTATATATTATTTTACTATCGTCTTTAAATTTTTCTGCAAAATTACTGGCTTCCTTATCAGTAAAATTCATCATATAAAAATAGATTGTATGATCGTTTCCGCTAACTCTTAGACTTTTTATTAGTCCTTCAGTTAGCCTTGAATATTTTGTGTCTGAAAATAAGAATAAAACCATATTAGTCTCTAGATATCATAAAGCTTCTTACTATTTTTTTACTTATTTTTCTGCCTGAGTCTTCTATGTTTTCTTTACATGCAAACTCTATTAAGTCTTCTGGAGAAATATTATCATATATTCCTCTAACTACTCCATCAGTATGAATTTGCTGGAAAGGTTCATATCCTTTTTCTTTAAATAACTTTGGCTGTCCTACTGGAGTAGTTATAACAAATTTTGGTTTAAATCCAATTTTAAAGTATTCAGTTAGTATTCTCGCAAAGTTATTGTCTTTGCCATAAAATTGTGGATGTACCTCTAGTAATATGTTTGTTTCCCCTTTATTATTATTTTTAAAGTATTCTAATCCTCCTTCAAACACCTGAGTTTCATGTCCTTCTATATCCATTTTTATAAAGTTTGGATATTTTCTAGACTTTAAGAATGTATCTAATGTGTGACAGGGTACTTTTATTTCTATAGTACTAGACTTTGTTTTAGAAACACTACTGCAATTAGGTTTTGAAGATTGCCAAAAACTTAATTCTCCGTCATAATTAGACATTGCGCATTCGGTTAACTCGCATGTGTCTTGAAAATTATTTTCATTTATATTATCTTTAAGTAAACCAAGATTATTTGGATCTGGCTCAATAGCGTAGACTGTACCTTCTTTTCCAACGTTATTTAGCATTAGTAAAGTCGCATATCCTATGTTTGCACCTAAATCTATGCATGTCATTCCCTCAGTTACCGTTTCATTCATTATTGCCATAAAGGCTGCTTCTCTAATTCCATCATTATGCAGAGGTAAAGATATTCCTCCGTCAGATAAATTTAAGTGCATCATCATTCCATTTATTTCTTTTTTAACTATAGACATATTTTTTTCTCCTTTATTTTATAACTACTACGTTTTTTAATTTTGGATTAAAATCAGAATCCGTATAAAATGTATAGTTTACATCTTTATTTTTTCTAATAAAATCAATAATAAACTTTTTTAAAGCTTTCCCTTTTTCTTTTTGATAGTTTTTTGTAGGTATGGTATTAAAATAATCTGTTTCATAAAAATCCATTCCGGCTATATGAATATCTTTCTTTCCTAGTATAAGAGTTGAATATAATATAGCTATACTACCAGTCGTTGGAAATCCTCCTCCTTCTTTTTGAACAACCTTTAATTCATTTGGCAAATATGAAGGACTTAGGCCGTAGCTTTCAATAAGTTTTTCCATACCAGAGCACTCATTTGCTTCGCATGCAAATCTGTTTAGTATAACATTAGTAATTCCGTATTTTTTATAATATTCTTTTTTTAGATTACTTAAGCCTGTATCTTTACTAATTAAATGTGTTACGTTTTTATTGTCAAATAACCTATGAACAAAATCGTGCTTTAATTCTACATTAAATTCATTTACTGCTATCATATCGCCGTTAATTTTATGGAAATACTTATCGGCTTTATCCATAGAAGAACCTCTACATAAAATACATATTTGGCTATTGTCCATATTATTTCCTTAGTTTTTTTCTTATTGGTAATTCACTAGCCGTTACTATTTTTTCAGAAGAACCAAGCATATCTTCTACTTCCATACACCTTTTTCTCAACATATCCATGGCTATAACTTCCAGACTAGATTTTTGATCGGTACCCCACATATCATGAGATATTGTTATATGTCTTTCTATTAGTTTTGCTCCAAGAGAAACTGCTATTACAGTTGGTTCTAAATCTTCTTCATGGCCTGAATAACCTATTTCTGTGCCATATCTTTTTCTAAGAGTTTCTATAACCCTTAGGTTTAATTCTGTTTTAGGTGTAGGATAACTAGAATTACAATGCATTATTACTGGGTTAACCCCATTTTTCATTATTAAATCTACAGCAATATCAATTTCTTCTAGCGTAGACATACCAGTAGATATTACTAATGGTATTTTTGTTTTAGCAGTTTCAATTAGTAATTCTGTATCTGTTATCAGCGCTGAAGGTATTTTTAAAAATGGGACATCATATTGATTCATGAATTGCAAACTATCTAAATCCCATACCGATGCTGTCCAGTCTATTGGTTTTTCCTTTGAATATTTATCTATCATATCATATTCTGTCTTACCAAACTCAACTTTGTACTTGTAATCTAAATACGACATTCTACCCCATGGAGTATCTCTCATTACTGTTTTTTGATGTTCTGGAACGCACACATCTGGATTACGTTTTTGGAACTTTACACAATCCCACTGACAGGCATTAGCTGCGTCTATAAGTCTTTTTGCTATTTGAGTATCGCCATTGTGGTTAATACCTATTTCACCAATAAAATAAGGTTTTTTTAAATTACTAAAATCTACCATTTTGTCCATCCTCCGTCTACGCTTATTGTTTCTCCCGTCAAATATGATGATTTTTCAGAGCAAAGGTATTCTAATAGACCGTTTAACTCATGTACCTCCATCATTCTGCCCATGGGTGTTTTGTTATTATATTTTTTTGTAAATGCCAAGTCTTGATTATGTTTTACGCCTCCTGGAGCAATGCAATTAACTCTAAATTTTGGAGCTAGATGTGTTGCTAAGTGTTTAGTTAGTTGAACAACTGCAGCTTTTGATACTCCGTAACCAATATGTTTTTCATTATTACCGGCATAAAGGTTTGGTTGTGGTGATGTTAAACCATAAGTTGAAGAAAAATTAACTATTGTTCCTTTATTATTGTTTCTTGCAAATTCTCTGCAGACTGAAAATAAACTAAGTATGTTTATATTTAGATAGTCTTTAAACGAATCTAATGTTATTTCAAAAAGATTATCACTAGACTTGTTAGAGTCTACATGGTCGTTTAAGGCAAATAAGTTTATTAAATAATCTGCTTTATTTTCTACAAAAAACCGTTTTACAAATTTTTCACTTGATAAATCATGACCTAAACTTAAATCGCATGATATAACATCATCGCCTTTTTCCTTAAAAAACCTTGAAACTTCAGTACCAATTAAACCTTCTGATCCAGCTATTATTACCTTCATCTATTATCCCCACATACAATTATCCCAAGAGTCTGCATCTTGGTTTTTTAAATTTTCCCTATTGAAATGTTCAATAGTTTCCTTTAGTATTCTAGCTTTTTGCCTTGCTAAACTTAAATCTCTATAATTTGTTTTAAATACCATTAACCTTTTTTGCACCTCTTCTGCTACTGGGCAAAGACCTTTATTATAGCTAATACTACTATATATATCAGGAAGTCTTTTAGCAAAGGTTCTTTCGCTCATAACAGGTTCTAAATAAGGAACCGACCATGCGCCATATATTCCATCTCCGCCTCTTCTCATATATTCTTTTCTAAACTCTTCCCAAGAAACTCCAATTTTTTCATCTCCATAATATTTTACTCCAACAGCCCAATATGAATTATCACTGTAGTCTGGAGTAAATTGAGGAGTAATATAATCACAACCATTAATTGCTTCTAAAAATACTTCAGCCGATTGTTTTCTCATATCGACTAATTCATCTAATCTTTCAAGTTGGGCAAGTGCAATAGCCGATGAAAATTCAGAAAGCCTATAGTTCCAACCTATTTGGCTGTGTCTTTTGTAGTTTGGGTTTTGAAATACGTCAAGATTTGATTTAACCCTTCCTTCGTCGGCCTTTAGATTTTTAAATCCGTGTCCTCCAGATTTTCTGCACTTTTCTGCTAAGTCTGTATTGTTTGTGATAATCATTCCTCCTTCTCCACATGACATATGTTTTGAATTTTCAAAACTATAACTGGAAAAATCTCCAAATGTTCCTACTAGTTTACCTTTATATCTACTCAAAAAGCATTCCGCGTTGTCCTCTATAATTGGTATATTGTGTTTTTTAGATATGGCCATTAATTCATCCATTTCACACGGTAATCCATATACACTGACTATCATTATAGCTTTTGTTTTTGATGTTATTTTTCTTTCAACATCTCTAGGGTCAATCGTATACGTGTCTGGTAGAATATCTGCATATACTGGTATTGCATTTGCATGTATTGTCGTTGATGTATTCATAATAACAGAAAGCGCTGGAGAAATTACTTCATCTCCGGGTCCAACTCCTAAGGCTTCTAATGCTGAGTGCATTGTCGACGTTCCTGAGTTAAATGCTATTCCATGCTTGCACTCAAACTTAGTTGCAAATTCTCGTTCTAATCTGCCTGTCCAGCTTCCTTCTGTTGAACTCCAGTTTTCCGAATTTAATACTTTATTTAAGTACAATTCTTCGTTTCCTAAATATTTAGATTTATTTTTCATATTTTATCTCTATTTATATATAATATAATAAATTTTTATGACGCGGTAAAATTAATACGTTGTCAATGTTGTGGAGGAAGAGGGAATCGAACCCCCATCTTCTAATTGCGATAAACGTATATTTCCAATTATACGACAAACATATAGTTTGATTGGATTCGAACCAATATCCCATATATCATAGCAATTAGTTGTTTTAGCCATTTAAACTAAACCCCCGATTTTATTAGCAAATAAATTTGCAGGTTCAAATAACATTCTTTTTTTCCAAGGTACTAATCCACCTTTTTCTAAAGCGCTACTTAAACTCCAATATTGCAAACACCTAGGCTTATTTTTCAATCTACTAAGACTTTTAATTATGTTTATTAAAAGATAAAACATTACTCCATCTCGTAAATAATCAGTGTGGCCAAATAAAAACGTTACACATGAAAGTTCTCCGTCTCTTGCCACACCACAATAAGCTATTAATTTTTTATTTGTTTCTATACTTCCCTGTTTATATTTTTTTAAGTATCTAAAAACTCCATACCATCTAGTGTTATGTAGACTACATGCTGGGTTTTCAATTGGGGCTTCTATTTTAGGATAGCCTCCCATTTCTTCAACTGTTCTTAGGTAATACTTATTTAGTTTTGATTTTCGCTTTAAGGTAGACTTATTAATTTCACAAATGTCTGGTATATAATTTTTATAAGTAAATTCTTCAAATATATATTTCTTATTTTTCGAAATATCAAAATCTCTAACTACATTACTTGGCAATTTTTCAAAATAGTCATTAAAAGTATTATATTTTTCAAAATCTATGATTGCTGATGGGTGTCTAGGATTATTTTTGTTAAATGATACAAAATGTCCTGGAAATTCTGGCAGTTTGCAGAATTCGGTATATTTATCACCGTAGAAATTCTCATTTGTATCATCAGTAAAAAGATAATTATGAAACATAAACAATAGAGCAAAATGCCTGCACCGCGTATTTTTGGTGCAGTGATCGTCATATAAATTTAAAGTAATATTTTTCATTTTATTTTTAATTCAGTTTTAGATTCTTGATTTTTTTTCCATTTATCTTCTAAATACAAATTTATTTTTGATACTTCTGGGTTTTTATCTATATATAGTATAATGTCATCTAAAGAAAAATATTGTTTTCCAAAGTGCTTAATGATTGTTTCAAAAAATATAAAATCATCTTCGTAATCTAGTGTCATTCTTATATCATTTCTCATATATTCTTTTGGAATATTTTTAAGTTGGCTTACATCAAATAATCCGGTATCGGTAAAATAAACCCACATCATTTCTGTATTATCTGAATCTTTTATGTTGCAAACCTTTATAAGAGCTTTATGACTTATTCCATAAGTAAACGCGCCGCAAATTATATTTTCGGCAGTGATAAAATCTTCCTGGGAAACTTTTTGTTGTTTGAACGCTAGGTCAATTAGTTTAGGCTCGCAAAATAAATCGTCTCCGTCGGCTGTTACAAAGAAATCAACATTAAATTTTTTGCAGGCACCGTTCCATCTTTCTAATTTATCACTTTCACTACCTCTAAAATATTCTATGCTATTTTGCTTTGCTATTTTACACAAAATATCGTCTTCTTTATTTTTTGTTGTGCAAAGTATTATTTTGTCAGCCAATTTTGATTTTTTTACCCTATCTATTAAATAAACAATAGTCTCTTTTCCCATTATCTTTAATAAAGCTTTATTGGGCAATCTAGTAGAGTTTGTTCTAACAGTTATTAAGATTGCAGTTACCATAGTTTTTCAGTTTTTATGAAATCTTTTAATAAACTCTTTTCTGAGAGGTTTATTGCTTCTACGTTATTATACTCTGTAAATTCCTTTATGTACTGGGCTATATTTCTTTCTTGTGTTGGGTGTACAGATTCAGCACTTCTTTCGTCTGGCTTAGAGGTGACCATTAGAGGAGCTTCAGATGTTAAATTCAAGTGCTGATATTCACTATTGTTTGTCCAAAAATATTCACTAGAGTATAGATCACACCCTAAAAAATATATCTTTTTATATTTCATTCTAACAAGTGTTTCTAGAAGCAAACTTAAACTGGCATAACACCTAACCTGTAATCTATCTCCACTGGGCTTATAATTTCCATTTTGAGAAAGCTTATTACTCATGTCTTTATTATACTTGTAAACATTATTGTATGATTTTAGCATGTCTGATAAATATTGTCTAGTTCCGTCAATTACCCAATTTACATTCTTATATTCTTTGAATTTATTCTTAAATATTTTTCTCATTATTGGACCATCCCTATGTTCTTTAATTTCAGGGTGGTAAAAGTCCGGAACAATAAAATTATGAAATATAAAATTATTAACCGTCCAAATATCAAAATCTAATATTGAAGATACTGTGGTTGGGTTTAATTCATTTATTGAAGGGCCACATCCTAAATATATTGCGGTATCGCTTTTTTTCTTTTTTAGTAGCTCATCTATAAAAATCATTATTGAGAGTCTCCTCTTCTAACCCTATAACTGTCTGGGTCAAAGTGCTGAGTTGATACCTCAAATATTTCAGAGTTATCTTCTAAGGCAACAAGCTGGTGGGGTTGTCCTCTTTCAATTGTTATGCATGTTCCTATTCCTATTGTTGTAGAATGTTCTTCTGCCTTTTCTGTGTCAATCCATCTATATTCAAAGCTTCCATTTCCTACGTACCAAGATTCTTTTTTAATCACGTGATAGTGCATTGAAAACTTGTTTCCTTTTTTGTTAAATCTTAAAAGCTTTCCACAATACTCTTCATCATTATGAATCCATACCTCTTGTCCCCAAGCTTTGTCTACAATTTTTGGCTTTACTATCATTATATTTCCTCTATTCTCTTAGACTTATCATCTATAAATAAATCAAAAACTGGTTTCTTTTGTGTTTCTATTCTATTGTAGCAACAACCCCAATTATCTATCTGTTGTTTGGTATGCTTACTCCAGTCTTTCCCTGTTCCACTTCCTCTAGCTGTCCAATAGACTATTTCGTGTCCTTCATTATATAATTTATTTATTTTTTCTATCTGCTCGTTTCTTGGTTTTGCAAGCGTGTAATCCCACTCTCCATTCTTATTTTTTGCAGAATGACTACAAATTGTTCCATCTATATCTACGTATATTATCATATTACTTTATCCTATTAAAATAAACTATTTGATTTTCCACCATCAAAGTTTATTGTTACGCCTGTTAAATATTTTATTTTGTTTTCAACTATTGACTTTACGAAATCGCCTATTTCTTTAGTTTTACCTAATCTTCCAAGTGGTAATTTTTCTTCTAGAGCTGGAATATCACTGACCAATCCTCTAATTCTATCTGTGTCTACTGGACCAGGAGCTATGTTAATTGTTGTTACGTTTCTTTTAGCAAACTCTTTACTTAGACACTTTAATACACTTGTAAAAGCTACTCTGTACGCGTTTGACAATAATAGTTTTTCACTAGGTTCTTTTATGTTAAATGAAGAAACTAAAAATATATAGCCACCGTCATTTATTTTTATATTTTGAAGCATATTAAAAAAACTATAAAATAATTGGTTGTGATATTTTTCGCAGTCTTGCTTGGTAATATCATTGAATTTTTGGGCTGGTGGTCCTCCTGTGTTTAGTACTAGAATGTCTGTATGTGGGTTTTCATCTATAAATGTTTTTACAGTATTTAAGTTTGAAGTATCTACCTCATTAGTAGACGTTCTAATTACCTCCCACTTTGGCCACCTTAGACCATTGTTCATAGATTCTATTGAATCTGCTATACCTTTACCTATTCCTCTGCTTCCTGCTAATACTATTGCTTTATTCATTTTTAATCTTTAATTTATTATCAAAACTTTTCTTTATTCCTGAACCAATTGCTTTTTCTAAGTTTTTTATATTATCAACTATTTCCGATACATCTTCTAATAGAATTGCATGCTTCTCGTCTGGGTATGGATATCCAGTTTTTTCCCATTCTTTCTTGGCTTTTGATTCATTTTTAACATAAAATAATATATCAGAAGGTTCAAAGCATAGAGACATATACAAAATGTTGTGATTACTACAGTGACTTCCAAAAGAAACCGGTACTTTGTGTGTATCTCTTAAATGTTTAATTGCCTTTAAATTACTATCAGACGCTTCATTGGATAACTGTGTGTGGTTTAGTACTATGTTTCTACAATATGCCCAACTTAATAGTTCTTCAATATCTTCATCTGAACTAAGGCCTGTAGATATAAAAACCTTTTTTCCAGTTTTACATAAAGCTTCTACAAGTTCTTTGTTTTTAATATCATTTATTATTACTTTATAGAAATCTGTTCCTATTGATTTAAAAAAATCTAATTTAGTAATATCTGTGAGCGCTACTCCAAAGCTTTTTCCAGAATCTTTTATCTGTCGACATATATCTGCATACTCTTGTTGGTTTAGCTCTAAATCTTTTTTTTCTGGTCTAGCATAGAATATTGAATCTCTAACTTGAAATTCTATTCCTTCAACCTTTGTATTCAATAAAGTATTCAGATATGATTTTACTTCTTTATAGTCTCCTAAATGGTTTAAACCTATTTCAGCTATTACCATACAGTTTTTCCTCCATCCATAATAACGTTTTCACCTGTCATGTATGAACTTGCATCTGAACACATAAACACTACTGCTCCTTTATATTCATTTCTGTTTGCCATTCTTCCAATGGGAATAATGTTTGTCAATTTTTTAACAAATTCTTCAGGATAGCCATTTTCAACTCCAGTAGGACTCAAACAATTAACCCTAATTCCTCTTTTTGCAAAGTAAACAGCTAAATACTTAGTCATTCCTATAATTGCCCATTTTGCAGCTGAATAAGTTATAGGTTTAACATTTTGCATATCTTCAGAGAGTCCTTCTTGTCTATATATTCTTTGGTCTGGAGCTATCACACCTAAATCAGAAGCTATATTTAATATTACCCCTCCTCCAGTTTCTAGCATTTTATTAGAGAATACTTGAGAACATATAAAAGTACCATTCAATGCGGCATCAATTCCATCTTTCCAAAAAGTTTCACTCATGACCTCAAATCTAGATATTGGAGACAAAGAATCTCCTTTCTTAGGTTTAGGATCTTTTGCTGCATTATTTATTAAAATGTCTACTCTTTCTAGTTTATCTGCAACTCCCTGTACCATTTCTTTATTCGTAACGTCCATGCAATAAAAACTAGTTCTGCCTTTTCCGTATTTATTATTTAGATCTGCACTTACCTTTTCAACTTTTTCTTCATGCCAATCTGTCAATACAACATTTGCTCCATACTCTAATAGTGCTTCTGCATGTTTTGGTCCTAATAATCCTCCTGCTCCTGTTATTAGGGCAGTTTTTCCTGTTAAATCAAATAAATTTTCCATAACTATTCTACTATATTGTTAACTTTTCTAAGTTTTGCAGCAATTGGTTTTTCTGTTTCATATACAATTTTTCTTCCATCACCAATCATTTGTTCCATATTTCTTATTCCTTGTACCATTCCGCCAATATTTTCTATAGACGCTGCCTGGTCAGAACCATAGTCTGTTCTATCATGTGTTACGTGAAATTCTATACAAGATGCTCCAAGAGCTGTAGCGCCTACACAGGCATCTAATCCGTTATAGTGATTAGAAAAACCAATCTTCTTATTTTCATAACTTATTTTTAAAGTTTTTATATGGCTTAAATTCATTTCTTCAGCTTTTGTTGGATATGTACTTGTGCAAGCTAAGATATATTCTAAACTATCTCCTAAAATATGTACTGCGGCATCAATTTCGGCTGTTGTCATCATTCCAGTAGATAGTATTACAGGTTTTCCAGTAGCTACTAATTGCTCTAAAAATTCTTTGTCTGTTGCCAATGCAGATGCAACTTTATGGTAAGATACGTTACACGTATTTTCTATGTCTTTAATACTTTTGGTATCCCAGCATGAAACAATAAAATCTAGTCCAAGAGTATTTGTATATGATTCTAGTTCTTTGTATTGTTCTAAACTAAACTCTAAACCTTCTTTTTGTTCTCTGTTTGTAGTTCCCCATGGTGATTCTCTATTCGCGTCTAATTCTTCTTTGGTATAGACTTCACTGATAGTTCTCTTTTGAAATTTAACTGCATTACATCCGGCTGTTGCTGATGATTTGATTAAAGATTTTGCTAATTTTAAATTTCCGTTGTGGTTGATCCCGATTTCTGATATGATGTACGTCATGATTTTCTCCTGTTTTTGTTATTGTATATATTAATATAATAAAAATTTTTTAATCGGTAAAACTTTTAAAGAAGTTTTTATGATAAATTATTGTTTCTATTTCTTTTCCTGGTTCGCCTCTATTTGTCTGTATAGTATAGTTTATGTGTTGATGTTTTGATAAATAATTAAGTATAAACTTGAAGTCTGTTTTACCCTTGCCTGGATCAACAGTCTTTGCGTCAAATGTTCTATCTTTTAAGTGAACAGTATCTATCCTATCAATAAATTTACTTAAATAATATTCATGGGATATTCCCAATGACGTCATATTTCCAGTATCATAGGTTAATCTAAAATTAGGATTACTGTCTAGTATTTCTGATATTACATCTTCATATGACTCTATTTCAAATGAAAATATTAGTTTAGGATAGTGCATTCTTGCAAATCCATTAATGTTGTTGATAAATGCGTTTCTGGTTGTCACATCTGTTACATCTGATTCCTCTAATAGAGGTATAGTTATTGTATCAATGCCATTTTTAATTGCACTTTCGCAAATAGGTTGTAAATTGTCAAATAAGAACCCAGGTGAAACTATTCGTTTATCTATCAAGTTATCTGCACAAATACTGCCTATGTTATATTTTGATATATTATCCGTGAATAACGCGTTTGATTGGGATGTACAATTTTTAGTTACCAACCAGTCGATATGAGTTAGTCCAATGGTCTCTAGTAGCTCAAATTCATTCACCCAATCCAGTGGAAACTCTTGAAAGCCGCCTATTGGAGGAGATAATCTTCCTTGTAGTACTCCTAGTTTCATTTTTTAAACTCGTATGGCGTTGGAGAATTTGAATCTGCGTCTTTTGCGTATGACTTTATTTGTCCTATAATATCTACTCCTACATTTTTGCTCCATGTTTTAAGTAATAGCGAGGTGATTGGGCCCATTTTACCATCTAGTATATTGTTATGATTGAATCTTGTTACAGGTAAGATGCAAAACGGGGTTGCTGTCATAAATGCTTCATCAGCAAACATTACGTCATATGGCTCTATATTTTTTTCTATGCATTCCATGCCCAACTGTTCTGCTAGCTCAAATATATAGTCTCTACTTATTCCCTTTAGTATATTTCTTCCTTCTGGTGTTATAATAACTCCGTCTTTTACAATAAAGAAATTATCTCCTGTTCCTTCTGATATATATCCGTCTGGATCTAGTAAAAGCGCCCAATTATCTTTACCTTCCATTTTTGATACCTCTATATTTGCCATTAAATAGTGGATCCTACTTCTGTTTTTAACCTTTGGTTCTAATAGATCTGCCGGTATATTTCTCTGTGAAGGTATTACTGCATTGATTCCAGAATCAAACAGGTGGGCCATTGACGAAACTGTCCATCTTAACGGAAAATCAGCTATAATAACATTTGGTCCTGGATTAATTCCTCTAACATTTGCTTCATATATGCCTAGTAATCCTCTTGAAATATCAATCATTATTCTATGTTCGTCATCTTCTGCAAATAGATGCTCATTTGCCTTCATTGTTTCATAAACTGCAGTTTCCATTTCTTCTATTGTAATCGGTATTTCCAAATGAATGTGTTTTGCCGATCTATATAGTCTTTCTAAATGTTCTCTGAGTTTGAACTGTTCTTTGTTAAATGAACGAGTCATCTCAAAAATCATATCTCCGAACATTAACGCTGAGTCATATATTGATATTTTTGCTTCGCTTTCTTTAACGAAGTCTCCATTCCACCAAACTAGTCTTTCTTCCATATTCCTGTCTCTAAATAATATTTACATAGAAGGTAATCTTCCATGGTATCAATTTCTAAAAGTTTATTTTTTCCCATAACATATTTTCCTACATTTCCACCAATCCTATTATTATATTTTAGCAGCACTTCTGACTTAAATACATATATTGAACCATTTTCTATAAAATATTCTTCTTTAATATCTTGTCTTCTTTTTCTACTATTATGGTCGTAGTTTATTGATTCAAGTTGATTTGATTGTTTCCATACAAACATATCTCCTAATTCTACTGCTGAAAACACTGAGTCATATTCTTCAAGTATAGTCATGGCTACCGCTTGGTCTATATCACTAACTTCTCTTAAAGGCGATGTTGCTTGTAAAAAGACAATATAATCAGGATTACAGTCTATATTATCATAAGCATGTTTAAGAGCTGATTCAGTTGAAGCAGTATCTCCAGATATTTCCTTTGGCCTTTTTATTCCTATTGCTCCACAATCAGTTGACACACGTAGTATTTCATCACTATCCGAAGAAACGTATACTTCTGAAATCCATTGTGAACCAAGCGCTTGTTTTATTGAATGGCAAACCAAAGGTAATCCTTCTAATTCAAGTAGATTTTTATTTGGTATACCCTTACTACCACCTCTCGCTGGAATAATGCAAATTACTTTCATTTTATATCTCTTATTTGTTTTGCAACTTTTTCAGATATTGGGCAATTTCCAGAAATACCTAATTTTTTATATATTGGTTGTTCATACACTACATTAGGATAGTGCCCTTGTTCCGGGCCTCTTAAACCTAATTCTGCCTTTATTCCGGTCATGTGTAATTTCATTTGTTCTAATGCCATTAAGCATAACGGTTCAGCCAATCTAAAATTAAATCCTACGTATTCATGGTTGTATTTTCCAACTTGACCTTGATTACAGATAGCCCTTATAGCTTTTGCATTTAGTTTAGAATTTTTTGGTATACAAATCATTCCGCCTTCAAATGTAGATATATTTTTTGTCTTGTAAAAAGAGAAAGTTCCAACATCAGAAATCATACCTGCATGCTGGTTGTCTTTATATATACTTCCAAACGCTTGTGCAGTATCTTCTATAACGGCTATATTATATTTTTGGCCTAATTGTTTTATTTTATCCATTGAACATACTCTACCATATAGGTGGACTGGAATTATTGCTTTAGTTTTAGAAGTTATAGCATCTTCTATTTTCCATGCATCAATTAAGTAGTCTTCTTCTTCGATATCAACAAATACTGGCTTTCCTCCTGCAATTAAGATTGCATTGGTTGTTGCTATAAAGGTAAATGGAGTAGTAATTACCTCGTCTCCAGGCTTTAAATCCATAGACCATAGAGTTGCTATTAAAGCGCTTGTTCCGCTATTAACTGCTATACAGTCTTGCAGATCAAAACGATCTTTAACATAGTTTTCAAATATATTTCTAACTATTTCTGGCATAATTATTTATTTTTTCTATAAATCTTTCTGCGTATTTTTCTTGAGTATATTTTGTACTCCAAGATAAACCTGCGCTTTTCATATTTTTTAATTTTTCTAAATCATCTAGATGGCTAACTATTTTAGAAATTATTTTTTCATCTGACATATTATTATCTATTTCTATAACAAATTTTCTAAAGTTTTCTTGGTCATCATTTGGAATATCTCCTGCGATTATTGTTCCACACATTGGTATTTCAACATATTTACCAAATCTTGACTTTGGCGCGCCACTATCTGTAATGCATATTTTTGTTGAATTTATTACCTTTGCAAACTCTATTGCCGATGCGTTTTTATACGCTTCTCCAGATCTTCCAGGAGGTCTAGTATACCTACTAACTTTATATTTTTTAGGAAATTTAGTTAATAGTGTTGATAATCTATCTCTTATTGGGTAATGTTGGCCTACTTTTGAAGTATATCCAAGAGCACCCACCAATAATACATCCCAATCTTTTGCGACTTCAGGATATTCTTTAAATACTGTTTTTTCTGCCGAATGAGGAATATATTCAAATTTAATTTCAGGAAGCATTTTTTTATAATCTTCTATATTACCAAATAGATCATGCTCATGGTGGAAAATAACAAGAGATGCGTTTGATTCTGTTATTTCTTTTTTAGTCCAATCTTGATCGTATGTTTCATTATATCTAAGGCATATTGGAATGTTTATGTTTTTCCAGTCATTTCCCATTTCTAAAGGTTTATATACAACTATTAAATCTATCTGCATATCTAAGTTTTGTATGTTTTTATCTATACCTCCATCTTGCCATCCTTCCCAATTCGGGCCCCACCAAGTTACATTTGCGGCTTTTGAAACTGCTTCCATAGAATGAAATCTCACTCTTGACATTTTTTGAAGGTAGTAGTACTTGTCGCAAAGATATAATATATTAGTCATTTAGATACTCCTCTACATAAGGGCCAAAGCCCCTATCATATATTCTAGTTTTTATTAATTCTTCTTGGCTGAATGAGTGTGTTTTGCCTTTAAAATGAACTATTGTACAATCGTTTATATTTTCATGATTAAATTCTGATACTTCTGCTAAGCTATAATCTATAATATTTAGTTTTCTACCATTTTCAGTTGCAATTTTTCCAATTGATAGACTTTCTTTTGGCCATAGCATGCCATTTAACCACCTGTCTGCAGAATTTTCCATTTCAAATACACAGTCGTCTATAAATAATTTGCCCTTTTTATTGTCTAAGATACAAACATAAGATCCTAAATAAGGATTATCTGGATTTGTTTTTCCCCTGTAGCATAGTTGTATATCTCCTCCACCATCGATTAAATTGCTTAGTTCTTTCATTACCATGCAATCTCCATCAATCATCATAACTGGATCTTCTACTTGATCGACTATACTTCCAAGTACCCTTAATTTTAAAGATATGTTTGTGTGCCAATCTTCTCCCCAACTTCCGTTTGAGAAATTAGTGTCTAATCCAGAGTCTAGTATTTCTACCTTGTCAAAACTATTTAAGAATAACAGTTCTAAATTTGATAGTCCTGTGTTTAGGATATATATTTTTTTTATTTTTTGCTGGTCGCAATTTTTGTATATTGATTTTAGGAGTATTTTACCAAAAGTAAAATACGGACTATTCAATATAAAGAATATGTTATACGTTTTCATATAGCTAATATAATAAATTTTTTTTAATCGGTAAAATCCTAGTAAAGTTCTTTATAAATTCTTTCCATCCAATACTTTCTAGTTCTGCCCATAGTATTTTCAGGAATCGAAGTAAACTGGTAAATCCAGCCTGAATTAAATAAGTTATCTAGTGTATCTGACCAGTACATTCCTTCATCATAGTATAGTAGATTCTTTCTAGTGACATCCATTATGCTAAATTCTCGGGGTAAAATATTCATATCTACACCGTATTCAGCCCTTAAACAGTTCATTAGAGCTATATCACTACCTGTTCTATGTGTTTCGTAAGATTTTATTATATCTTCTGCATTTTTAGTGTAGAAGTTTAGTGCGTATTTTAAAAAATCCTTATGGTTTTTATTTAATATAACAAATCCAGTTTGGAAAAATTCATATGCTTTGAGACATCTATCTTTACCGAAAAATGATTGAGAATATCCAGTGATTGCCCTATTAACCCATTCATAGCATCCGTCAGTTAATTGAGTTGTAAATTTGCTGTTTGTTAATTTAAAAAAATTTGGACAGTTTGGGTGAACTATACTATCTGCGTCAACTACTAGTACTTGGTCATATTCTATGTCGTTGTGTTCTAAAATTTCTAATACATTCCAGCGTTGCCAAGTAATAAGCATTTCTGATTCTGGAAGCATTGGTTCATCCATTATCATCAATTCACAATTATGTTTTTTACACCAATTTTCCCATGACGCTATTCCAAAATCATAACCAGAATCCCACCTAGGTTTCTCAACTCCAGTAGAACCCAATGATTTATTTCGTTTTATATATGGTATAAATACTATATTTTTCATTATATTTTCTCATAAAAGTTATTTTGTTTTTCTTGCCTATCTATATCTTTTGGGTGGTGTAGGCAATATTCTTCATTTGACGGAAGAGTACCAAATTTATTATATCCTACGAGCTGTTCGTGAACGGGCTTTGTCCAATAAATTATACTAGGATTGTTTTTATAGATTCTCATTTGGCGGTCTGGAAAATTTACCCAGCCTTTATTATTTACGTTCCATCCCCATTTTTGAATATGCTGTTTTCTTAAACCATTGACAATATTTATTCTTGAAACCCAATATGCTTCAACTTCTGGGTTGTTGTCAAGTATAAATGGTAAGCATTTGCACAAATATTCGTCAGGATATTCATCGGCGTCTATTAAAAATACCCAATCCCCAGTACACATGGATGTTAAATAATTTTTTTGGCTAGCAAAATCTTTATTTAATGGATTAGAATACCATTTAAGATTTGTAATAATTTTTGACTTAGATTTTAAAAATTCTTTTACTGTTTCAATTCCATTTTCTGAATCATACAATATAACTATTTCATCTTCTTGCCTTATGTGTTTTATTAAGAAATTTAATAACCGTTTTAATTCTACCAATTCATTGCAAACCGGTATAGCATAACTTATTTTCATTTTTTTAATCCTCTAAGGTAAAAAATTTATTCATAACCTTTTTATTAAATTTGTAATTAACAAGCCTAATCTGTGAAAAATTAGGAATCAACAAAGTTCTATAACTATCATTATATTTTGAAGAAATTGTCGGTCTAATTTTTTGACTATAAAATCTTTGACTGCTTTGCTCCATCAATAGTTTTGGGATATCAAATCCAATAGTTTTTTGATACTTTGGAATATATTTTAAACCTATATCTTCTGCCAACATATTTAAGACCGAAGGTGAAAAATTATCTAAAGTTAATGCGTGGATCTTTCTATTATTTGTTCCAGGAGTTTTATATCCTCGGTTTAATATTAAAAACATATACTTTTTAGGTTTACCCATTTTTCCGTCATCGGTATTTGGTTTATAAACTGCCTCAACTATCATGCCTTTTTGTAGCGTTGCTGAGGTTAGATTTATAGTCTTAGATCTAGTTTGGCTTATTTTATGTTGACTTAAAAATCCCACTATTGTTCAGGTTGAACCTCTTTGGCAATTCCAACACGTTTACAAACGGATCTAAAGTCATATGAAGGATAGTTTTCTGCCAATTCTGTTGCTAATCTTGTCTCGTAGTATTGTCCTTCTTTTCCAGGAACTGGGAAATCTTTCTGTTCTTCTTCGCTTAAATCTACTATTGGTGCATAGCTCCACTCCCATTCTTCTTCTGATCCTATTGGATATATTATTCCCGTAGAAAACATTACTGTTGTAGGATACCAATATTGTTTAAGATCGGTGTCTTCATATCTAAGAGCCCTAATTAGTTCTGCAGTTGATGCCTCAAATTCTTCAATTTTATTAGATCCTACCTTATACTCTGAATTTGTTGTGAATCCAGTATCCATACATATTCTAGTTTCTATTCCATTTGTTTTTTCAACTACAACGGATTTTTTGCCAGTAAATGGACTTTTTTCAGTTACGTCTATTTTCATATAATTATACTTTTTTTAGTTTTGGGAGTTTTAGTTCTGGTTTTTTTAGTGTTGGTAGTTGTACATCAACTTCTTCAACAACGTGTTTTGAAATAATTTCACTAAATTTTTCTTTCATTAACTCTATTGAAAAGTTTTTACTAGAAAAAGCTGCCTGTTTATTTGCCTCCTTTGTATATTTTCCATAGTTCTTAAAAACTTCTTTCATTATTTTAGAGGCGTAAATATAATTTACAGTAAACCAGCTAGATTCCGGTATAATTACGTCTTTCCATGCTGCTGATTTATCTACATTTGCTAATTTTCCAGGTAGCATTATTGAATGCTTTAGGAAATCAACATGGCCTGACCAATTTGAAGCTATTACAGGTTTGCCACTTAAAGAAGCTTCTAATAAAGGTCTTCCAAAGCCTTCACCCTTTGTAAAACTAATATGTGCTTTAACTTTATCATGGTTATATAAATAATTTAATTCTTTTTGTGTTAAATCTCCATGGAGTAAATAAATATTTGGCATATCTGATACACCCGCCTTACGTTTAGCTTTATTTATTCTTTTAACCATTTCAATCTTATCAAGTACACTAAAAGTAGCACTACTAGTTTTTAGTATTAGTGCTGGTCTAGATGTATTACTATAATGCTTAAATGTTTGAATAAACGTTTCAATTAATTTTCCAATATCTTTTCTATCGTGTCCGTGTCCTCCTTGTAGCCAGTGGCCAACAAACAAAAAGCAAAAGTCTTCCTTTATTGAATTTAGCTGAGAGTCAACTTCTATTGATTTTATAGGTGTGTTGTTAAATACAGATATGTCTGCACCTTCAAATAAAACTTCAACAGGTTTTTCTACTTTAAGTACGCCTGTTTTTTGTTTTGTTCTATTGTCTACGGCATCATATAACGAGTTGATTAAAGATTGTTTTGAATGCTCTGACGGAACAATTATTAGATCCATTTCATTTGCCCCTTGAACCCACTTAGGAGAAACGGCAGTGGTTTCCATTCCAGCTGTTATTCCAATATTAAATTTACCTCTTCTGGAAAACTCGTTTGGTACTGAAACTTGGATAAACACGTCGGCTTGTCTATTTAGTTGTCCAGTTAAAAAATAACTCTTTATAAATTCATCTTCTTTACTAATTCCGTTTCTAGGGCAGTCTCCCCACCTAAGGTCTACAACCTTTATATCAAATTTATCCATTGATATTAATGATTTTAATATATCTCTTGTGTGGTCGCCGTAACCTGATCTTGAACTGGCAGGTCCTTGTAATACTAATAATTTTTTCATAATATAACCTTTTAAATTTTTTCTAAAATTATACCTTGTGGGTAATTTAATTGTTTTTCAGTTGAGTTTGATAGCTGGAATCTTTCTCTAGGTTTGAATGTTGTAAATAGTTTTTCTATAGAATTTATAACATTTTTTCCCATCCATTCTGCCGTCATCATTGCATCGCTTGACGTTACAAATTCTCGGCCAAGCAAGCCTTTTCTATTTAATTCTTCTTCACCTAGACTATATGCTTCTTTAATTGATTTGGCTATGTCTTTTATATTTGGTATAGAATCATATATGTATGGTGTTGCTGGAGAGCCTTGTAGTGTTAGTTGAGGCCATAATGGGAACGCCCATTCTCCATGATTTTTATATTTGCCATTACTGTTTGAGGGAAATTCATCACTGTAATCTAAAACTCCTAGGTATGTTCCGTCTTCTTTTTTGAATCCCATTTGATCTTGTAATCCTCCAAGTACAGTTGCCATTATAGGCGTACCAGACATTAAAGATTCACAAACACTTAAACCAAATCCTTCGGCTGATGAAGGTTGGCAGGTTAGACTTGACATATTGTATAAATAATTTAGATGTTTTGTGTCAAATTTTCCAGAAGTAAATTTAACGTTGTATTCTGGGCAAAGAGCATTTTTTACAGCTGGTAGGTCTGTACCATTGTTGTCTACCCTATCTGTATGTAGCAATAAGCAAACATTTTGTGCTTCTTCTTTACTAAGACTATCACAAAAAAGTCTATAAGCTAATAATAAATTTGCAGGACCTTTTCTTCTAATATTTCTACTATTAAAGAAAAGTAAAAATTCAGGATCACTACCTTTTAGTATTTGTTGTTTAAATTCACACAGTGCTGAGAACTCTGGGTGGTGGACATCAATAGGAAAGAAATCTTTATGGTCTATTCCATGTGGTACGTATGTTAGATCTACTCCCTCTACCCTAGGTTTTCTTTGGCAAACTTGATTATTTATATTATATGTCTGTTTAGAAATTGCCATCAAAAGGTCGCATGACTCATAAAATGGTTCATTCCAATGAGGATAAGGTAAATCGTCCCAAATGTTTAAGTATATTAAAGGAATATGTTGTCTTATTTCATGTTCCATTTGATACAACCAACCCCAAAATCTTGGATCTGTGAAATGCATTATTGCATCAGGTTTTTCAGTGGCTATTAAATGCCTAAGTATTTCAGGATTTCCGTATCCATCAAATGGAAATACAATAACATTTGCGTCATCAACACCAGTTTTAGATCGTACTTCTGCGCTTACGTCTATTCTCTTTCCTTTATCAGGATGTTTTATTGCACCACCTACCTGTACCCAATCATATTTATGGCAAGTATTATAGACAATTTCTCTACTCATTGTTCCAACCCCAGAATGAAGACGCAAATCATCCGATAGAAGTAATATTTTTTTCTTTTTTTCCTTGTTAAAATCTACTTTTTTTAATTTTGGTAGTTTAATACTCATAACCTTTTTCTCCTTTAGTATTTTTAATAATAACCGTTTTTTCTATTTGTTTTTTAAATTTGCCGTTGCTATTGTATAAGTAAAGAGCTCTATTTACTAATTTTTGAAAATTCATACCACTATCTAGGCAAATTTTCTTAAATTTATATTGTTCACTTATGTTAACTTTAACAGATGTCAATTTTACTTGTTTCATAACTATTCTCCTTTAGTATATATAAATATATATATATACATAAAAAAACTAAGTTATCACCACAACTTTTTTATTAAATTTTAAAGCGTATTTAACTGTGCTGGCAGTTCCAGCTGCGGAGTCGCCTTCTTCTACGAATGCAATTAGCTTGTCAACAGCTTTTGCCAAAATTTTGTTTCTAGTATGAAAATGCTTTACAGAATAATCTTTACCATACCACTCTTTTCTCATATATGAATATAAATTCTTCTGTGTATGTGCTGGATTAATCTCAATATATTGGCAGCCTAATTCAAGAGAATATTTTTTAACGTATTTTTCTGCTCCATCAGAATCTCCGCCACTAAATATAATAAAATCATTTCCAAATTTTTGCCTAAGATTAAAAATTGTGTCTTTAATCTTTTTTTTGTTTTCATACAATCTACTTCCAATAATTCCAATTTTCATAAACAACTAAAATATCTTTCACCTCTATCGCAAAGTATTGTAATAGCATTTGTTTTATTATTATCCTTTAACCATTTGTTTGCAGCTTTAACGTTTGCCCCTGCACTTATTCCAACAAATATTCCATTAAGTGATAGATTTTTTGCATAGTCTTTTGCCTCTTTGGTTTTAATTGTTACAACTTCATCTACAAAATCAAGATCTACTAAAAATTTACTTCCATCTCCTATACCTTGGATACCATGTAATCCAGATTCTCCACCACTCATCACTGGACTTTCTGCTGGTTCAATAGCTACTATTTTTATTTTTGGCCACATTTCTTTTAAAAATTTACCTGTTCCCATTATAGTTCCACCAGTTCCTGTTCCCATAATGAGTACATCAGGTTTTGCATGTTCACCATTTTCTTCTTTGTATTGGTTGTATATTTCTGGTCCAGTTGTAATATAATGTGCTTTTATATTTAAAGGATTATGAAATTGATTACAATTAAACCAACCAAACCGCTCAGCTAAACTATCTCTCATTTCAATTGCTCTATCAAAATTACCGGCTTCTACTTCAATTAATTCTGCTCCGTAAAAATTGAATATTTTTTTACGCTCTTCTGACATGTTGCAAGGCATAACAATTTTCATTTTATAGCCTCGTTCAGCCGCTAGCATTGCAAACGATATTCCAGTATTTCCTGAGGTCGCTTCAATTAATGTGCTGCCTTTTATTATTTTTCCTCTCATTTCAGCATCATTAAGAATATATGTTGCCATTCTATCTTTAACACTTCCACCTGGATTCATCAATTCTGCTTTTCCCCAAATAGTTCTATCTTCAATTTTTATTGGTATGAGCGGAGTATTACCTACGTAGTCTGATAATCTTTTCACGCTAGTTCCTTTAATCTTCTATTTTTAGGAGGACATAGGTCATGTTCCTTTTTAAATGGGCAATACGTACAATCATTTTTATATGCTGGATATTCTGCTTCTTTGTTATAAGAGCCATCAGCATTAAAGACATGTTCTACAAACTCTTTTAGTAAGTTATCAACTTTAGTTATTGATGGTTTTCCTGAAGAAGGGTTGTATTTTTGTATTCTTTTGACTGGAAAATCTCCGCCTTCCCATACTTTACGTTTTACTATAAAGTATTCAACATCTATATTTTTTATGTCTGTATCGTATTGTTCAGAAAAGAATTTTTTATATAGTCTAAGTTGGTTTCCTTCTTTCTTTTTCTTTTTATCTTTCCAGCCCATGTAAGAAGTTTTAATATCTATAATTTTAATATTATCGCCTTCTTTCATTACTAGATCCATAAAGCCCATAAACATTATCTTATCATTGTATTCAACAGGACTAAATATTGGCATTTCAATACCTACTAATTCAGTATATTTTTTTGAAAAGTATTCACCTCTTCTTTTCTTAAACCATTGTAGTATTGCAACACCGTCAGAATAAAACTCTTGCATTTCTTCTGGATTACTGAAGTGTTTTCCATCCATTTCTGCAATTCTTTCAGAATAATCTTTTGACATATTATCCTTTAGTAATTTTTCTAAATCAAGTTTATCAGCGGCTGTTGCTGTAGTTTTGTACATTGTATCTAGATAGTATTGTAAAGTTTCATGAAAGGCAGTACCAAAAACTAGAAACATATTTGGCTCGAATCTTTGATGTTTATCTATTTTATCTAGTTTCCAAGAAAGAGGGCAGTTAGAATATTTACTTATTTGTGAGTAAGATATAGTTTTCTTACCCATTTTTCTAGCCTTAACGGCATAGTCGTATGGTGTTTTTAATTGCATATATAAATATAATCAATTTAATTGATAAAAAAAAATTCTGGTGAATTATTTTTCACCAGAATCTTTATTGTTAATAACTTTTTCTATGTACACTATTGCGTCCATTAGTTCTTCTTGTAGGTGCGTCATCCACTGGGTAAAGTTTAAGTCTTCTCTTTCCATTGTGACGCCATACTTTTCTTTACCTACCTTTGCTCTATCAAGAATTTTTTTACAGACTGAATCTTCTACCTTAGACATCAGTTTTTGGCATTAATTCATCATTTATATGCGTACAGGCAGAACATTGATAAATTGGAATAGGTAAAAATCCGGCTTTTCCTGTTGGGTTCATCACTGGTGAGATTTTTCTCAATAGAGTAACCTGTTCAAACGTTGGGTTGGCACATTTTTCGCATTCAACTGCATCTAAATCTTTTAGTTGTAGTCCTTTTAGATTTTTTGCTAATTCTTCCTTTAAATTGTTGTTTCCTTTTGTTAAAGATTCCATATTTTTCTCCTATTAAATTCCAAAGCCGCCGCCCATCATAGGCGCTTCTTTTCCTTCCTCACCAGGAAGGTTTGTTATTACACATTCAGTAGTTAGTAATGTTCCTGCAACTGATGCTGCTTTCTCTAATGCTGTTCTGGTTACTTTACATGGGTCAATAATTCCAGCTTCAAACATATCTACAACTTCTTCGGTTCTTGCATCAAAACCAGTATTAGGTTTTCCAATATCTGATATCTTATTCCAAATTACCTCAGGAATAAGTCCGCAATTTTCCATTATTCTATTAAATGGAGCTGCACAAGCTTTTATAACAATAGATGCTCCTGTTTTTTGGTGATCATTTTCATAATTTTCATCGGCATCAAACTTGGACATTAAAGCAATTCCGCCACCAGCTACAATACCTTCATCTAGAGCTGCTCTAGTTGCATTAAGCGCGTCTTCAACTCTATCTTTCTTTTCTTTCATTTCAATTTCAGACTGTGCACCAATCCTTAAAATTGCAACTCCACCAGCCAATTTAGCTAATCTTTCTTGGTTTTGTTCTTTATCGTAGTTTGAACTAGAATGGTCAATATCATGCTTTATTAAATTTATTCTTTCTTCAATTGACTCAACCTTACCTGCGCCATCAACAATTGTAGTTTTTTTAGAGTCTATGGTAACAGTTGCCGCTGTTCCAAAAACTTCCGGGGTTATTTTATCAAGTCTCATACCTCTTTGATAAGATACAACCGTTCCGCCTGTTAGTGCTGCAATATCTTCTAGGTATTGATTTCTCTTTTCACCGAAACCTGGAGCTTTTACGGCTGCAACTTTCAACGTACCTCTAATCTTATTTACAATAAGTCCTGCAAGAGCTTCTCCATCAATGTCTTCTGCAATAATAAGTAAAGGTTTATTTTGTTGAATTGCTGCTTCTAGAACTTTAACTATATCTTTAATTGACGTAATTTTTTTATCATATAATAGAATCCATGGATTTTCCATTTCAACTCTCATATCAGCATTATTTGTTATAAAATATGGAGATAAATATTTACTTTCAAATTGCATACCTTCTACCATTTCTAATCTAGTATCTCCAGTTTGAGATTCTTCAACTGTTACTACACCTTCTCTACCAACTTTTGAAATTGCTTCTGAAATAAGGTTTCCAACTTCTGTATCGTTATTGGCGCTTACAGTTGCAACATTTCTTATATCTTCTTCAGAGCTGATATCTTTGCTATTTTCTTTTAAAGCTTTTACAACTTGTTTAACAGTCTTATCAATTCCTCTTTTAAGTTCAATTGGGTGTGCTCCTTGCTCAATTGCTGCAAAGCTTTGATTTATTATTGACGCAGCAAGTACAGTTGCCGTTGTTGTTCCATCACCTGCTTCATCATTTGTTTGTTGAGAAACCTCTTTTACTATCTGGGCTCCTGCATTTTCCAATGGGTTTTCTAAATCTATTGATTTAGCAACGGTTACTCCATCCTTTGTAGAATGATATTCACCATATTCTTTTTCTATTACAACGTTTCTACCTCTAGGTCCTAGGGTTGTTTCTACGGCTTTAGATAATTTATCTACACCGTTTTTTAACGCTTTTCTAGCGTTTGAATCAAAAGTTAACTCTTTAGCCATTATTTTTCTTCTCTTTTAACTATGCAAAATAAATCTATTTCACTGATTATTAATATGTCACCGTCTTCCATTTCAACAGTGTATGCGCCTCTTTTAGGATATGCTACTATATCTCCAACTTTTACCATTGGCTCTATAAGCGTTCCGAAATTGTATGCCGCTGGGCCTACTGCCTTGACCACACCTCTACTTATACCTTCTTGTGAAATATCCGGTAAGATAACTCCTCCTGAAGTCATTTCTTCTGGATCTAATTGTTTAATCGCTACTTTTCCTCTGATTGGTATTACCATTCTAAAACCTCCATTTTTGTTTTTGTTCATAACTATTTAATTTACTAATATAAATATAATTTTTAGACATTATATTGTTGCTTTTTCCTTTATTATTTCATTATATTCTTCTAATATATTTTTAACATTATCTATCTTGTTAAATTCTTTTAGTTGGTCTAGTACCTGCTTCTTAAAGAATATTTCGTAATCTATTTCAAATATATCTTTTCTTGTTCCTATAAGTTTTAAGTCTTCTTCATTAAGGCATATTGCCGTCTGTCTATCCTTGGGTTTAGTATCTTCTTCGCAGTTGCTTTTAATATAAAATAGATATGGATTATCAGTGTTTTTAATTGCAGTTTGTAACCTATTGTTTGCCCAAACAGAAGCTTTAACGTGTTGTGGCATTGTTTTTACATACTCGTCAAATTTTCTAGTAAATGATTTTGATATGCCTATTTCTTTATATCCAACAGATTCTACCTTTTTTCTTAATGCTAATAAGTGTCTAATATCTAATCCATCTCTGACTGCCAGTTCTGCAATTTTATTCATGGCTCCTTTCATAAATTCTGGAGTATCTTTACGTATAATATTCATACCTCTAATATACTTGTATCCTGTATCTCTGACGATTCCATAGTACCTTTTCTTAGAATTACCAAAATATATTTTTTCCATATCATATTCAAACTTTAAGTCCATCAGCATATAATCTTCTTGCAAATTACTATTATATTTTTGAACATATTCTGTTTTTAAGGCTTCATTAAATATTTCTAACTGGCTTTCCATTTCATCAGCTGATTTTCCTGCTGACTTAACAAATATAGAATCTGTATCTCCGTAAAGGGTTTTGTGGCCATATTCATTAAATTTTAAAACAGCAAATTTAAGGGCCTGTCTAGCAAAATAGGTAATTGCATCTGCTACTTCTGGCTTATATAATCTAAATTGGTTGAAACCCATGGCTCCATAAGCAGAGTTTAGTATAATCTTGTATGCCCATTGCCTTTTTTCCATTGCAACAGCTTCATCACCAACGTATTCTCCAGCCTTTAACGCCCTATTTACTTCAACCCTTTTTAAGAATAGTTTCTTTAATACATAGGGCAACAATCCTAGCTTATGCTCTTGTGAATAGAACAAATATCTGCCGCCGAAAAGAGTGTCGTCATGGCCTGTATCTATGAATGGAATATTATCTGCGTTTAGTTGATCTATTATTTCTTGAATATCTATTCCTAGTTTTTTGCAGTCTTTTTCAGAAGCTATGAATGTTTCAGGGCTTAAGTTAAATGCCATCATAACAGTAGGGTATAGTGAGGTGTAATCCATAACCGTAACATCATCATGTTTACCGGGCTCTGTTGGATTAAAAACAATTGCTCCTGCGTATTGTTGTTTTCTTCCATGTCTTCTAGTTGGGAATATAAGCTTTTCATGGAATTCTTTTAATATGTAGTTATCAACTATCATAGACTTATAGAAAACTAGACCTAAAGAATCTAGATTTGAAATACTTTGTATAGTCGTGTATAAACCAAACATATTTATTTTATCATTTATTTCTTTAAGTATTTCAACATCTCGTATACCATACTTTATAAATCCCTTGTAATTTGTATTCCAATCTTTCCAAGTAACATCCGTTAGTTTATCAAGGCCTGCATCACCAACTATTTCTTTTACTGCCGTTGCTAATTTATAGTTTGGAAGATTATATCCCATATCTTGTACGCCTTCCATCATATCAATATGGTCTAGACCTTTAATATTTACTTTCCAGTATTCTCCTCTCTTTCTAATATATACATCTTTTATTGGAGATAAATTTTCGTATGGGAGACCTAAAACCCTACACCTATTGACAATATATGGTAGATCATATCCTGCAGAATACCAACCGCTAATTACGTCTACTTTCATCATATTTAAAGTATTGATAAAACCTAATATTGCAGTTTCTTCTTTTTTGCAGAGCATAATAACATGAGTACCGTCATCAATTATTTTTGGTTCATCATAATCTTTAGTATGTTCTGGGTGCCATGAAAATACAAAATATTTTTCAACTTGTGGAATGTAGCATTGTATAGATGTGATGGGCTGTTTAGCTTTTTCAGGCATATTGTCCTTAGGATTTTCAGGGTCATACCATGTTTCAATATCAAAATACATAATATTTCGCTTGTCAGACCATTCTAAACCTTTATCTAATATAAAATTAAATTCTGGGCTTTTATCTGATTCATATATTCTGCTAGGGTAATCTTTTGCCAATTGGTTTCTCATCTTAATAGATGTATAACCTATTTTATAAACTTCTTCTTCATGCAAAGATTTATATATTGTAGTATCACTGCAATCAAACTGCTTTATGTCTAATACATCTTGAACATTTTTGGCAGAATAATAAAAGTAATCTTTAAAGTTGTCAACTTTAGTTACAAATTTTCCGTTTTCATCATAGCCGAACTGATAGATTTTATATAATCCTTTGTCAAATTTTGACGTTATTCTAGATAGTTTGAATGTACTCATAGTTTAATTTTTTATATAGTTAATATAATCAATTTATTTGAAATAAAAAAATTCTGGGTGAATTATTTAAAAAGTTATTAACAATTTAGATTGTAGTGTTGGCCTGTTTTAACAAGCATGTTTGCTTTTACCATTTCTTGCATTATTGCCCAGCTTTCTTTCCAAGTAGTATCTAACCTTAGCCCATGCCCTCCTTCTACCCTAATAATCTTTAATACCTGCTGGTGGGAAACCTTATATCCTCCATATAATTGCATAATTCTAGTTATTAAATCTATATTTACTTGATTAAGGGTTATTTTTTTAGGTTTAGCATTTTTTATTTTATTTACTAATGAAGATTCTTCTTTAAAAATTTTGTCAGGCGGGGATGAAAATTCTGTCGGTATTTTAAATTCTTGTATAGGTGCTTCTTCTTTAATCATTTTTACTTTACAAGTTTCTCCAACTAAAACCTCTTCCATTTTTTCAAATAGTAGTTCAGGTGTTTGTTTCTTTGGGGCAACTCGTGCAACCTTTCTTTTCTTAATTAAATGTGGGTTGGCTTTTAATCTACAATACACTGAGTATTGGCAAAGACTAACTTCAGTTCCATAAGATTTTAGCTCGTTTTGTTCATCTTCAAATATTTTAATGCCGTTTTCAGTTGTATGGTTCCAAAGTTCTTTATGAAATTCTATATCTAAAATTTCTTTTTGGTTTTCTCTTATCCAAACAACCCTTTCGCCTAAAGGCACATCTTTTTTAGATAAATTTGGAAACATTAATTCAAGAGTTTCACATGCGCCAGGTCCTGGAGCTACAAATTTAGAATCATGGCTAAAGTTTAATTTAGGATTTACTGAATTTGAGGTAGAACAGTGATATCCATAGTAATCCCCAATCATGCTTTCGCCTGTAAGATATAAGAATCCTTCGTGTAAGTCTTTGGATTCTCTCATGCCAGTCATAACTGTTTTTTTAGGATTATATCCTGAAGGTATGTGGGTCCAAGACGCTATCCACTCAGATACATTAGACCATGTTCCTTTATCATCGTGTCTCGCATTTCCTAAATACCACTCATTAACAAACCTTCTTCCAGCCGTTTGGATACTTGTGTGTAATTCAGTTGTACCCCAAATTCTTTGTTTATTTTCCTTAGCAGATACGGCTATTTTTCTAAGTTTTTTAGTATATTCACCGAGTATACCTGTCTCTTTAAACTGCTGTTGTTCTTTGCCAAGCAGTATAAAATCTATATGAGCTTTCTTATTATCATCTATCCCAGTTAAAACATTATGTACACCTCTGGCACCGTAAAAGTGAGATATAATTGTATTACCTATAACATTTTGCCATTTTAGTCCTGGAACAGTCACAATATTTTCCATAATATATACCATTCTATCATCGGCCGTTATTGATGGGTGAAAATATTCTACTTCTAATCCTAATGCTGGGTCTGTTGGGTTATATGAATCAACTATACCCTTTTGAAATAGTGTTCTTCTATTAACCATCTTTACAAAATATTCATAGTCCTTTAGAACGTCCCAATCAATAGTTTTTCTAAGTTCTTTATCCTTTACGCTGTCTAGTGCAATTAGTCTATCCATCTAAATCCTCCAGGTGTCTTACGTTTTCTTTTTCTGTAAAGTCGTGGGATACGTGTATTACTTTTCCATTCCAACCTTTTTCTATTTCCGCCTTTTGTACTTCGTCATCTTCAAAGAAAAACTGAACTATAATTCCTTCTTCATGCTTTAAGAATTTTAAAGTATTTGCCTTGTGTATTCCTGAACTTTCTCTGCCTTTTTTGTCAAAGGGCAATGGATTAAAATAAACTTTATTTTTTATTCCATGCTTTAATAAAAAAGCTTTAGTTTCTGGCTCTTCTTCATAACTTCTGCCTGTTATTATTATATCTTTTGGGCCAGGTCGTATACCACATATTCCATCGCCTAGGTGTATTACTCCATCTATATCAAATCCGTTAACTTTCATTATTCTAATCCTTCCATAATTGCTTCATACACTTCAGGGTATTCAGTATCTGTATCCCAGCTTTCCCATTGTCCATTTACTTCGATATAATAGTCACTGCCTTTAGGATTTTCTGCCCACCTGACGCTTAAGTTTTCTTCGTTAACAACTAAATCATATTGTTTTGTTGATGCCCACCATACTTCGTTTATTTCTACTACTTCAATATCCATTATGAGTTTACTTTGTTCATTTGTTTTGATGTGGATTTTGTTAACCTTCGGTTGGCTAATTCGGTACACTCATAAATAGCGTCTGAAAACATCATTTGATCTGGTGGAGTTTTTTGAGTAAATGCTGAAGGGCCTCTTAATGCTCCAACAACTCCTAATTCTCTTGCAACCTTTAAATATCTAATGGCGTCTATTACTACTCCTGCAGAGTTTGGACTATCTTGAACGCTTAATTGCGCGTCAAATAATACTGGAGAACCACCAAAACCTTCAAGTTCTAATCTAAAGTTTGCAACCTTATTGTCTCCATAATAGTGAATATATTCAGATGGTCCAGCGTGAAGGAATGAATCATCAGTTGAAATACCTCTAATTTCATTTTGCGCTCTAATAACATTTTCTTTAGAAATCTTTTTTGACGCTAGTCTGTTTTTATCTTCCATATTTAAAAAGTCAGTATTACCGCCTACGTTTCTTTGGATATGGGCTTTTACGTGGTGACCTCGTTCAAAAGCTAATTCTTGTAACATTTGAGATACAATGCTTGCACCAAATTGAGATCTCATATCATCTCCAATTAATGGAATGCCGGCATCGATAAATCTTTGCTCCCATACAGGATCTGAAGCTATAAATACTGGAATACAATTCACAAAGGAAATTCCAGTTTCTAAACATATTTCGGCCCAAAATTCTGTGGTTTTTTGAGAGCCTACAGGTAAATAATTAACAAGCACTTCCACCTTTCTTGATTTCAATTCTTTAATTATTGTATTTTTCCATTTTCTTTGTAATTTTTTAGTCCAAGATACCCTATTCATATCTGTAGAATTTCTCAACTCTTCACAAACCAAGAATCTATTTTCTTCAGGATAGTTATCCATTAGACCAGCGTAACCATCTATAACAGGAGCTTCAAATACAGGTGCTGTAGATTTAATAGTATCTACAATACTCCATGCACAGTTTGGTTTTTGTTTAAGTGCTTTACCTAATGGTAAACCAGTTTTACGCTCATCAATATCAAATCCTATTACGAATTCAACATCTCCGGCTAAATAACCTCCTATATCCATTTTCATTACTCCTGTTTTTGCATCAGTATGTTCAGCGTAATATTGTACCCCTTCCACCAATGACGTTGCGCAGTTTCCTGTTCCAATAATTCCTACTTTAATTTTGTTGCTTTTCTTTGACATTTTAATCCTCTTTAATTGTTATTTGTTTTATATAATATAATAAATTTTTTTCAAATAGAAAAATTATTTCACCTTTAATTTCCTCATTATAAATACTAAGCTACGATATCAAAACTTCACTTTTATGGTATTTATTTTCACAATTGTTTTCCATATCCCATCTATAAAATTCTCTGCTGACGTGGACGCTTTTTGGTTTTTCCATTGCTTCAAAGGATAATTGTTGTTTTTCGTTTAACATTTCTTTTGGCCATGATTTAACTGTCCAACCGTAGCGATCACATACAGAATCTATGGTATTATTAAATACCCGTACAACCTTTGAACGTTGTTCCCATGTTCCATAAAATGGAGTATCTTTGTAGTATCCTGT
>TARA_R110002153_G_scaffold40633_3_pt1 | contig 42267 bp, 32 predicted proteins | sample TARA_R110002153 | Tara Oceans TARA_R110002153 (sample SAMEA4398193) | marine metagenome | biome: Polar Biome; feature: [SRF] surface water layer (ENVO:00010504); material: water (ENVO:00002006), including particulate matter (ENVO:01000060) such as... | depth 5 m | reverse complement strand
GGTGTTGGCCGGTTTATTGGGCGAAACCTATGACCCAACAATCGAAGGTGGAAGTTTTGATGCTAGTGCTTACATGACTGCATATAATCCAAGTGGTTTCTTTGATGGTTATGGTGGGTCCGCTAGCTACCCGAGCCAGTGGTTATCTGCCGATGTCGGTAAATTGTTAGATACTGTTTCTTTATCTACATTAGTGTCAAACGGTACCTTGACTGAAGGTGGGGCCAGTGAGATTAATGTTAAAGAAAACGTGTTAGCGGCTTATGCTAAAGTCAATTTTGAAGGTATGGATGACCGTCTAACCGGTAATTTTGGTATCCGGATTGTTTCGACAGATCAGGAATCCTCCGGGAATATTCCAGACTTTAGTACAATTCGTTTTGATCAAGGTGGTGCACAGACCTTTGTTGATACTAGTGAAAGCTCTGTTAGCCGCACTTATACCGAAATATTACCTAGCTTGAACATTAAGTACGATTTAACAGATGACGTGTTATTACGCTTTGGTGCCGCTCGTGTGATGTCGCGCCCATCTTTGACTGTTCTATCTCCCGCGACCACTATTAATGTGAATGTCAGAACGATTAATTCAAGTAACCCTGATGTTGACCCTTTCTTAGCAGATCAACTGGATTTCTCTGTTGAATGGTATTTTGAAGACGGTGGTATGTTCTCAGTGGCTCCATTTGTCAAATTCATTGATTCTTTTGTAGTGGCTTCTACCAACCAAGAGCAAGTCACTTACAGTGATTTAGACGGTAGTAATTCTGTTACAAGTACCTTTACTCGTTTCTTGCCAGACAATGGTAAAGGCAGTGATTTAACCGGTATTGAATTTAACTGGCAACAACCCTTGGACATGTTAGTTGAAGGTTTAGGATTTACAGCAAATTACACTATGGTAGATGCAGATAAAGTGCAAGCTTCTGAAGATGGTCCTTTACTTACTTTAGATGGCCTTTCAGAGACCAGTTACAACCTAGTGGCTTATTATGAAAACGACGTCTTTGGAGCTCGTTTTGCTTATAACTACCGCGATGGTTTTGTGAATAATGGCACAAACTATTTTGGTGATGGTTCGTTCACAGACGAATACAGCCAATTGGATTTTTCAGCCAGCTATAACGTTACCGAAAATGTATCAATTGATTTTGAAGCACTGAATATTACGGATGAAGTATTAATTCAGCTCAATTCACTGGGTATAAACCGTGGTTTGGAAGATGTGGGTAAACGCTTCACAATAGGAGTACGCGCTAAGTTCTAAAGATTTTTTATTGAACTTGTGGGGCGCTTTACTACTAGCGCCCCATTTTTACATCTTGATACACACAAATATGGGTAAGGTAAATATGAGATTAGTATTTTTGACTTTGATAGTGACAGCAATAACAACTTTGGTTAGTTGTTCAGAAACTAAAGATGTGGCCACTGAAAGTCAAGTATCTCAAGTCCCCAGAATTTTAACTGTGGGCGAAGTTTCATCTGATTATTCTGATTTAGCGGATGCGATAGAGCATAGCCGCACTTTACTTAATACTAAGCAGTCAGTGAAGATTGAATTAGCTGCAGGCACCTATTATTTAAACCAAACAATAGTGCTAGACGCACAATTTTCGGGAACGGCCGAGCAACCTTTTGTGATAGCAGCAAAAGAGAATGCCCAAGTGACTATTAGCGGTGCCAAAACAATTGAGTTGAATTGGCAACCTTATACCGAACAAATATTTCAAGCTAAAATTAGTGACCTAGAATTTACCCAGCTTTATATCAATGGCGCCCTACAACCTATGGCTAGGTATCCTAATTTTAACCCCGACGTAGCAATTTTTAATGGTTATGCAGAAGACGCAATAGCGCCTGAGCGCATAGCAACATGGTCAAATCCCGTTGGTGGCTTTGTTCATGCACTACACGAAAGTCGTTGGGGAGATATGCATTATCAAATTACTGGCCTAAATAGCGATAAAAGTTTGCAATTAGAGGGGGGCTATCAGAATAACCGTCGTTCACCTATGCACCTGACATACCGTTTTGTAGAAAACATATTTGAAGAGCTTGATGCCCCTGGGGAATGGTATTTGGACAAAGCGAATAATACGCTTTATTTTTATCCCCCTAAAGGTGTAGATATTCACCAAGCAAAAGTAGAAGTTCCGCAACTCGATAACTTGATAGAACTGCGTGGTACTCAAAGTCAGCCGGTTAAACATGTACAAATTAGTGGTATTCAATTTAGCCACACCCAGCCTACTTTTATGCAAACTAAAGAACCACTTCTTCGGAGTGACTGGGCGATATATCGAGGAGGTGCCATTTTGTTAGTTGGTACTGAAGATATCCAAGTGAATGATTCAAAGTTTAGTCAATTGGGTGGAAATGCTATTTTTGTCAGTAATTATAATCGTTTTGCCAAAATATTTAATAACCATATCCATGATATTGGGGCCAGTGCCGTGAGTTTTGTGGGCAACCCAAGTGCAGTTCGATCACCTAGTTTTGAATACCATGAGTTTGTTTCAGAACCAGATTTAGATTTTCAGGTTGGACCTAAATCCGACCAATATCCAAGCCAATCGTTAGTTGATAACAACCTTATTCATGATATCGGGTTAATTGAAAAACAAGTGGCGGGTGTGCAGTTGTCGATGACATCTGAAATCACTGTAAGTCATAACTCGATTTATCGCGTTCCAAGAGCCGGTATTAATGTAAGTGAAGGTACTTGGGGTGGGCATATTATTGAATACAACGATGTGTTCGATACAGTGCTAGAAACCGGTGACCACGGTGCATTTAATTCATGGGGACGAGATAGATTTTGGCACCCAGACCGAGCGAAAATGGATGACATAAATCAACGTAATCCAGGTATGTACCTTTTAGATGCAATCAAACCAACTATCCTCCGTAATAATCGTTTCCAATGTGATCATGGATGGGATATTGATCTTGATGATGGCTCCTCAAACTATGAAATTTATAACAATGTCATGCTCAGCGGTGGCTTGAAATTACGTGAAGGTTTTAAACGTATTGCGACTAACAATATTATTTTGAATAACTCCTTCCATCCTCATGTGTGGTTTGAAAACAGTGAAGATGTGTTCACCCACAATATTTTGTTATCTGGGCATAAACCTATTTTGAATGATTATTGGGGGCAACAGATTGATCACAATTTGTTTGTGAATCAAGCCGATTTAAAGGCCGCGCAGGCTTTGGGGGTAGATGAAAATTCAAAGTATGGTGAACCACAATTTGTCGCTCCTGAGCAAGGCAACTATCAACTGGCAGAAGGTTCTGTAGGCCTTAAATTGGGTTTTGAAAATTTTCCAATGGATCAATTTGGGGTAACAAGCGAAGCGCTCAAAGCGCGGGCAGAAACACCTACAATTCCAGATTTATTTCTTGCGGCTGATGATAGTGAAGTTGGCAAAACCTATGAATTGTTAGGGGCCACACTTAAATCAGTGGAAACTTTAGGTGAACAATCGGCATTAGGTATAGCAGAAATAGCCGGTGCGATGGTACTGAAAGTTGACCCTAACAGCAAAATGGCTGCTGCAGGCATACAGACCTCAGACGTAATTTTAGAAGTAGTTGATAGTCAATTTGGTGGTAGTGACAAAGTGCTAGGTGTGAATGAGCTATTGGCCTCTTATCAGTCAAGAAAATGGCGTGGTGTGTTAGAGGTAGTCATCTCACGTAACCAACAGTTACAGACGGTCTCCATTAACTTGATTGACTAAGAGTGATAGTAGTCATTCCTACTTCACTCACCATCTACTAACACTATTGTTAACAGCGCGATATTTGGAGTACCCGTGATAGTTTATTCAAATCGAATTAAGAGAAAATATATATTAAGATCAATGAGTTTTGTTTTATTGACTATAGGCTTAATTGCTAACGCTGCGACAAAAAATGTAAAGCCTAATATTCTATTTATTTTAACAGATGACCAAAGTTATTCTGCCTTGGGTGCGGCTGGCAATCATGTATTGGCAACGCCTAATATTGACCGCTTAGCTCAACAAGGCACTCAATTTACCCACGCATTTAATCAAGGCTCGTGGTCTCCAGCTGTTTGTGCTCCAAGTCGAGCAATGATTAACACTGGAAGAAATCTTTATAGTACTGGAATTACTGATGGTACGTTAAAGCTGCAAAAAAAGACGTCATACCCTTTGTGGGGAGAAACATTTAAACAAGCGGGTTATGAAACATTTCTGACTGGGAAATGGCATGTCTCAAAGGAAGCACTGTTTCGAAGCTTTGATCTAGGTACCGCCATACATGAAGGCGGAATGACTTATGACCAATATAACGCCAGCATGGTTGACTTAGATAGGGAGACTCACAAATTATCTGAGGTATACCCATCTGTAAAACATAGCAGCGAAATCATTGCCGATGCAGCCGTGGAATACCTAGAGAAAAAACCGGACGTTAATGATAAGCCATTTCTAATGTATGTGGGTTTCTTAGCGCCACATGATACAAGACAATCTCCGCAAAGTTATGTTGATAAATACCCACAAGAAGCCATTCCTTTGCCAAAGGCATTTAAAAAGCAAAATACGGTAGATCAGGGGGATTTTTGGGTCCGTGATGAAGTACTACTTGATATCCCGCGTAAACCAGATGAAGTAAAACAGTTTATTGGTGAGTATTACGCCATGATCACTCATATGGATACACAGGTAGGGCGTATATTGGATTCACTGGAGATGTCTCCCTATGCCGAAAATACCATCATTATTTTTACCTCAGACCATGGATTGGCCGTGGGTAAACATGGTTTGTTAGGTAAACAAAATCAGTATGATCATTCTATTCGTGCCCCTTTTATTATTGCAGGTAAAGGAATAGATAAAGGCCAAAAAATTAAGGGCAATATTTATCTTAATAGTGTATTCCCCACTACCGCTGAGCTGGCAGGTATTGAAGTACCAAAATCTGTTCAAGCCTCGAGTTTTATGCCTTTGTTAAGGAAAGAAAAAGATTCCATGAATGAGTATATATATGGGTCTTATCGTCATTACCAACGCATGGTGAGAAGTGACAACTTTAAACTCATATATTATCCCGTCATTGGTCAAACACAGTTATTTGACCTTAAAAATGATCCTGATGAATTACATAACCTGAGTGCAAATCCAGCCTACAGAAAGCAATTGACGGCTTTGCAAGAGGAACTCTTGAAATTGATGACAGAACTTGAAGATCCAATAGACTTGGATAATCCAGTTATTAGTTTTGAAAACGCCGGATACTCGACAGATGTCTGGAGAAAAGGTGTTTAAGAGTGAAGTTATGGATGTATTAGCTTTTGTGAAATCAATGAAAGGTAGTAGGTAAATGCAATTGTTTAAAACTCTATCAGTGGCTAGTGTTGTCAGTTGGCTATTATTAACTGGCCCACTTTTTGGTATCAGCAGTTGTAGTAAAGTTATTGAAAATTCACCGACTTCTCAAATTGAGTCACTTCCTTTGTCAGAGATGATAAACAAAAGTAATGACTTACAAAAGTTAAATCCGAATATCATTTTAATTATGACGGATGATCAAGGTTATGGTGATATAGGGGCTCATCAAAATCCGGTTGTGAAAACCCCCAATATTGACGCACTTGCTAAACAAAGCATTCGTTTAACGAACTTTCATACAGATCCCACTTGTTCACCAACACGTGCCGCACTTATGACAGGTAAGCATTCTATGCGAGCTGGAGTTTGGCACACCGTTATGGGGCGTTCGAATTTATCTGCCGAACATAAAACCATGGCTGAAATATTGTCGGAAGCCGGTTATAGCACAGCTATTTTTGGCAAATGGCATTTAGGTGAAAATTATCCATTTCGTCCTCAAGATCACGGATTTGATACTGCGGTTATACATGGTGGAGGTGGAGTAGGACAGTCTGGTGATTATTGGGGAAATACACAATTTGACGATACTTACTATCGTAATGGTCAGCCTGAATATTTTAAAGGTTATGCGACCGACAATTGGTTTGATGAGTCTATTCGTTATATTCGTGAGCAGGCTACTTCACCTGCACCATTCTTCGCATATATTTCAACTAACGCTCCACACACACCTTGGCGAGCACCAGAGTCTGAAGTGCAGGTTTATCGTGACTTAGGACTACCAGAGCCTATGGCTCGATTCTATGCAATGATTACTAATATCGATAAAGGTGTTGGAGAAATAAGATCTGAGCTTATAAATTTGGGAATTGATGACAATACCCTGCTGATATTTATGACAGACAATGGCACCTCCTCTTTACGACCGGAGTCATCCATGTTTGGTGATAATGACCCCGAAGAATTTTTGAAGGCGTTTAAATCGGATCCACGCTACGCAAACTGGATAATCAACGATGGAATGCGAGGCTATAAAAATGAAGTATATGAAGGTGGGCATCGAGTGCCTTTCTTTATTCATTATCCCAAAGGTCACTTTGGTGCGCCTCGAGATATTGCTAGCTTGACCGCACATTTTGATGTGTTGCCAACCTTGATAGATTTGCTCGAAATTACTCCTAAGAAGAGCGATTTGATAAAAATGGATGGAGTGAGTTTTTTACCACTTTTAGAAAATGAGCCTGATGCATTTGATACATCATTGTTTGATGAACGAAAAATTGTCATCACTAACCAGCGTGTAGATATTCCTCGAGTTGGTCGACCGATGGCGGTACTTAGCCATAACTGGCGCTTTATATCAGAGCGGGATTTAGGAATTGAAGAGCTTTACAATATTGTTGAAGACCCTGGCCAGACCAATAATCAAATATCTAATTATCCTGACATCGCTAAAGAGCATAGAGCGCATTTAGATCAATGGTGGACAGCGCTCACTCCAGATATTGGTGAGCAAGCGTTACCCATTGTCGGTAGTCCCTTTGAAAATCCAGTTAGATTAAATTCTAATGATTGGGCTGATGCCGAATCTACTAGTCAAATCGCGTGGTATCTAGGATTTAAAACACTATTTTTGGATGACACACACTCTGGTTGGATCCATGAGCCGAGTAGTTATGAGCCTTTGCCGTGGAAAGTACAAGTTGAAAATGCAGGGAAATATCGTATTCGCCTCTTTATGTATGACAAGCCTGCTCATAGTCCCATCGGTAAGCAATTTGCGTTTCTAAATATCAATGGTAAAGAATATCGTTCTGACATAGGCACTGAAGCTTCAGGCGCTGTGTTCAATGTGAAACTGCAGAAAGGACCTGTAAAGATATTAGGCTGGTTCACTAATAATTCTGATCCAAAGTTAAAAACAGATAGCTTGCCGACTTTTTATGCATACGTTGATTACCTCAATTAACCCCAGCAAATTTTAAAATAAAAACGAAGAAAATAATGATAAATAATAACCGACAGGAAAGTGTGATGTCTAAAACCCCAGTAGTTGCAAAAGAAATGATTGTTCCCTTTATTTTGGTCGCCATGCTTTTTCCATTGTGGGGGTTCGCCAATGACGTCACTAATCCATTAGTTAAAGCCTTTAAAGATATTTTCCTAATTACTAACGCACAAAGTAGTTTAGTGCAGTTTGCCTTCTATTTAGGGTACGGGATTATGGCTTTACCGGCGGCAATCTTTATTCGTAAATACTCGTATAAATCTGGGATTTTATTGGGACTTGCTCTTTATGCCTTGGGGGCTTTGTTGTTTATTCCTGCTAGTGTGCAGCAAGAATTTAACTATTTTTTGGCGGCGTTGTGTATTTTAACTTGTGGTTTGGCACTGCTGGAAACTACGGCTAATCCCTATGTCTTGTCGATGGGTGATCCGGCTACCGCCACTAAAAGGCTTAATTTGGCGCAGGCTTTTAATCCTATTGGTTCGTTGACCGGTATGTTTGTCGCCTCGACTGTCATTTTAAATAAACTGCAAGTTGAAGAGTTTCGCGCTGCTGAGCGAGCCGCCCATCCTGAATATGCAGAAATGTTGCCAAGCGTCGTGGATGGAAAATTAACAACGGCGTTAAGTGAATTTGCAGTTAATCAGCCAGCTGCCCATCAGGCTATGCAGGCCGCCGACTTAATTACTGTACGTGGCCCCTATATTGCGATTGCAGCAGTTGTAGGTTTGTTATTTTTGCTGTTTTTGTTCGTTAAGTTACCCAGTACTATTTCTCATAACAGCCCACTTACATTAAAGGAATTAGGCGCGACATTTAAACGTTTATTTGCTAATGGCCGTTACATTGAAGGCGTGGTGGCACAGGCTTTTTATGTTGGCGCACAAATTATGTGTTGGACCTTTATTATTCATTACGGCATGACTGCTGTGGGTCTTACAGCATCAGAAGCCCAAGGTTATAATATTGTTGCGATGTCACTATTTTTAGTCAGCCGTTTTGTGTGTACCTTTTTACTCGGTTTTATCCGCCCAGGACATTTACTTATGCTGCTAGCAATAGCGGGTATTGCGTTGGCATTGGGGACGATATTCTTGGGTGGTATGTTGGGCTTATATTGCTTAATCGGTATTTCTGCTTGTATGTCGTTGATGTTCCCGACTATTTACGGCATCGCCTTAAAAGATTTAGGCGATGATGCTAGTTTAGGTTCCGCTGGTTTGGTCATGGCTATAGTTGGCGGAGCATTGATGCCACCATTACAAGCTTCAATGATAGACGCCGCGCCCATTATTGGTGCTATCCCTTCGGTAAAAACCTCATTCGTATTGCCCTTGTTATGTTTTGTTGTGATTGCCATTTACGGCTATCGCGCGCACCACACCTATAAGGCCTAAACTATGGGTAATCAGCGTTATTGTCTCACCTTGGAATTACAAGATGATGAGGAATTGATCCGTCAATACGAGCAATATCATCAGCCAGGTAAAGTGTGGCCAGAGATACTCGACAGTATTCGCGGTGCTGGCATTGAAAATATGCAAATTTTTAGGCTTGGCACCCAGTTGGTCATGGTATTAGACGTGGCTCCACACTTTAGCTTTGAAGTGAAAGACAAGTTAGATAGCGCCAACCCCAAAGTGCAGGAATGGGAGCGGTTAATGGAGCGTTTTCAAAGAGTTGATTCGACTCAAGCAAATGCTGGGAAGTGGCAAGTCATGGAGCAAATATTTCAGCTCGATGCTCACTGAAGCACAACAGTAAACATTGCAGGGGAAATTTATTATTTAATTTCCCCCTGTCATACCAATCCGAATAGTGTCATTTAAGATCCCGCGCGCATACGTATTCATCTGTTTTTTTGTTTGGACTTTATCTTTTACAAAGTTTGTTAATTATTTGTATTGATACATTTGTCAGAAGTGTTCAACATTGCTGATTTATGTAAACTGAAACTTTGTAAATTAAAGCCTAACAAGGAAAAAGTATGCTCAAAGGTAAAATTTGTCAGCCTTTCATTCGAACCGTCGTTTTAACTCTATTATTTGGCTGCTTTTTTCAAGCTTGTTCGCCCTCTCAACAAAACCTCAATGATTCGACTGAATCGACTGCAAATACAGAGGAATTATCGGTAAAAGCGATGCGCTCTACTTTAGATGGAGAAAGCAGAGTTATTAGCCTTAAACTTGGTAATGATATTACTGCCGCTTACGATACTAAACGCTCTGTACTGTTTAAGTTGTGGCGAGGGGATTTAGATTATTCAGGAGCGGTTTTTAATCAAAAACATGGTCCTCAGCCTACTTCTACTGGTCAAGCCTATGTGCTCAATGGTCAGTCAAAATGGTCGGTTGATGGTGGTGAAGTGTCTTATTTGGGGCATCAAATTTACGATGACAATGTAACATTATTATACCGTGCTAAAGGCATACAAAATGGGGTGCAATGGCAAGCCGACATACAAGAAACTCCTATGGCCAAGATGTCAAAGTCAGACCTTATATTGTATCGACAATTTAATGTCGAAGGTTTACCGGCAAACATAGACTTAACCTTAGATACCTTAACGCCTTCCGTTAATAACAAAACTTCGGGCGCAGCCATCTTTGATGAAATGACAACAACATTGTTTTTGGCAAATGGAGAGTCATCTTTTAGTCAGGAATATACAGCGATAGCTCAAAGCACACCTCAATTAGCTGAACCGGCCAAAGAGCTTGAACATCCCGGTTTGTTATTGATTAAAAACAGCGATTGCGCAGGCTGCCATAATGCAGAAGTTAAGACTGTAGGGCCATCTTATTTAGCCATCGCACAGCGATACGCTAATTTGAGCGGAGCCAGAGAAATGTTGAGCCAAAAAATCATTCAAGGCGGCACTGGAAGTTGGGGGCAAATTCCTATGACCCCGCATTCACAATTAAGTGAAGCAGATACTAGCGTTATGCTTGATTATATTTTTAGATTGAATAAATCTGAAAATACAACTGCTGATGCTACTGATATTTTACTTGGTCTGCCTGCGGTGCCAGTGGAGTTAAACAATACAACGCCTGAATTTAAGGAAGGCATGTCAGGTGCTTATGTTTATCAACATAACTTGGTTGATAACACCGCTGATATTGAAAAAACACGTAAAAGTGCGCCTTCTCTTGGTGGTTTAGTGTCGCAGATACATCTTCCCAGTGAGGATGATTTTCGGCCAACAAAGCGCAACTTCTTGTATCAAATCAAAACACATTTGAACCTAAAAGAGAGTGTGCACACGCGACTAAGATTGGTGTCAGATGATGGTTCGTATCTGTATTTAAACGGCGAACGAATTATTGATAATTGGGGCGCTCACGGTCCAATTGCTATAGACGCTGAAGTGCAGCTTGAACCAGGGTTACATAGTCTTGAGATCTTTTACTATCAAGGTGGTGGTGGAGCGTCTCTTTCGTTGCAATGGTTGAGTCCAGCTACGCAAAGCTATGAACTTATTCCTGCTGCCATGTTGCAAGTACAGCAACAAGATCTGCGGGAAGTGGTGGCAATATCAACAGACCCCAACTTAATCAAAAGTATAGCGGGTGATAAAAAGGAAGTGGCGGGTGTACACCCTTCATTTGACCTTAGCCAAGCTAGGCCAGAAGCATTTAAACCTATGGTGGGTGGTATTGATTTTCTTGACGACGGTCGCATGGTGGTGTCGACTTGGGATCCAGAAGGTTCTGTTTATCTAGTGGAAAATTTCCATGCTACTCCTAATGACATAAAGGTAAAACGTATAGCTTTAGGTTTGGCCGAACCGCTAGGGGTAAAAGTAGTCGATGGAGAGATCTACGTATTACAAAAACAAGAGCTGACTCGTCTGGTAGATACCAATGGCGATGATATAATCGACCGTTATGAACTGGTTTCCAATGATTGGTCTGTCACTACAAATTTTCATGAGTTTGCTTTCGGTTTAGAATATCAAGACGGCTACTTTTATGCGGCCTTTGCTACCGCTATATTACCCGGCGGTGCCAGCGCAAGTCCACAAGCATCGAGCCGTGGTAAAGCAGTTAAAATATCCAAAGATAGCGGCCAAGTGGAATTTATTGCTCACGGTTTGCGCACCCCTAATAGTATTGGTCGTGGCATCGATAATCTGCTGTTTATTGCCGACAACCAAGGTGATTGGTTGCCTGCTTGTAAGATTGTAGAGCTGACGCAAGATGCCTGGTATGGCTCGCGCTCGGTAGATTTTGCTGGCACCGCAAACTTAGAAGAAATGCTGCCAGTTGTATGGTTACCCCAAGGTGATATTGGTAACTCAGCCAGTCAGCCTGCGCCTCTAAACGTTGGCCCTTATCAAAACCAGATGATCCATGGTGATGTGACTCACGGCGGTATAAAACGTGTATTTGCAGAGCGGGTGAATGGTCGTTTGCAAGGTGTGGTGTTTCGTTTTAGTCAAGGGTTAGAAGCGGGTGTTAATCGATTGAAATGGGCGCCAGATGGCAGCCTGATTGTGGGTGGCGTAGGTAACCCCGGTAATTGGTCACACTCAGGTAAAAAGTGGTATGGACTACAAGGCCTTAAATATAATAAGCAAAGTACCTTTGAAATGTTGAGTGTTAGTGCCCGCAGCGACGGATTTGAAATTACCTTTACTGAAGCCATAAAAGAAGGGCGTAATATTCAAACCAGTGATTTTGAAATACAACAATATTATTTCGAGCCTACCGCCGAATATGGCGGGCCCAAAAAAGGCCTAGAGGATCTTAATATTCAAGACATCTCTGTTTCAGAAGACCGTACAAAAGTACAAATAAAACTTGCTGGTTTAAAAGAAAAACATCTGGTGTATTTTAGAATTAACCGCGCTTTTGAAAGCCAAAACGACCATGAATTATGGACCACAGAAGCTTGGTATACCCTAAATGCTATACCCAAGGATAAACCACTCATTCTAAATAAGAACTACTCGGTTGCTCACAATACTCTTACAGAAAATGAAAAAGCCGCTGGTTGGGAATTACTGTTTGATGGCAATACCCTAGGGCATTTCAGAAACTATAACAGCGAAGCTATTGGTAGCCGTTGGCAAGTGGAAGATGGTACTTTGCACTTCGCAGGTAGGGCTGCAGACGAAAGCAACTGGCAGGCCAAAGAGGGCGGTGACATAGTTATTACACCTGAGCCCTTAGAAAATTACGAGCTAAACCTAGAATGGAAAATTCAGCATGGTGGCAATAGTGGCATCATCTACAACGTAAAAGAGCGCGCTGATCTCGAGTTTCCTTTTCTTTCAGGACCCGAAATGCAAATACTCGATAACCCTCACCATTCAGACGGGCAAATTGTAAAACATCGAGCAGGGGATAACTACGACCTAATTGAAAGTCGCGTTGTCAGTGTTTTGCCTGCAGGTTATTGGAACCAAGTACGGCTAATAGTCAAAAAAGGGCATGTTGAACATTGGTTGAATGGCTATAAAGTGGTAGATGTGAAAATGCATACGCCCGAATGGAATGCGCTGATCGCTCAAAGTAAATTTAAAGATTGGGAACACTTTGCAAAAACACCAGGTGGGCATATTGTTTTGCAAGATCACGGCGATGAAGTGTGGTTTAGAAATATTAAGATAAAAGAACTTTAACCTTTTCGTGACTAACACTATTTCAATGTTTGATTAGTTATCTTGAAATAGTGCTATTATCCTTTGCAAATATGTACTTGGTTGAACTGACATTTTGTTTGTCGTTTAGCGATTTAAATCCATTTTATTGAGTTAATTTCATAAGGTCGGCTTTTTGCCACTAAATCACATGGTTATATGAAGTGAATATTGAAGTAATAACAACGAGTGACAAGACTTTTAGAAAAACTGGGTTTGGTAGTCTTTCATCATGTAATGACGTTGTAGAATCTATTCAACGAGCGGGTAATGCAGCGCGATTAACTGTATGTGCGTCTTTAGATGATCTACAAGCGGTAGTAGCTAGAAAGCCAGACTTAGTCGTTTTAGCAGAAAAATTCATGGTCATCAAAGATGCCGAAAACTTGTGGTTTTCTGAATATTTTTCGAAAAACAAAATCACTTTTTCAGGCTCTGATCGTGAAACTCTCAAATTCGACTCAGACAAAGCCTCCGCCAAAATTCACTTGGCAAACATGAGAATTAAAACTGCTCGTCATTTCACTGCGCTCCCAATGCAGTTTTTGTCTCAGAAGTCACTTCCATTGGCTTTTCCGTTGTTTATCAAATCTATTGATGCCACCAATGGTAATGGCATTGATGAGTTGTCTTATGTGAATAACTTTGCTGAATTTGAAGCTAAGGTGCTTTCAATTTACACCGAGTTTGAACAGCCTGCTTTGGTAGAAGAGTATTTACCAGGGCGAGATTTCACAGTGGCGATTATTTGTAATAGCAGTGGTGAAATGACAGTGTCTTCAATTGAAATTTTGAGACCTGAAGACCAGCAACAAAACACTGAGTGTTGTATGCAAGTAGGCGTTTATGATGACAGCCATAAAGTTAATGAACTCGCAAAGGCTGCTTTTTTAGGGTTAGGATTGAGAGATTTTGCGCTAATTGACGTGCGCATGAATAAATATGGTCAATGCTTTTTTATGGGCGCTAATCTTGTACCTAATATGGCAACTGGAACCGGTTATTTCTTACGCGCGTGTGAGATAGCAAATCAACTGTCTTACGACCAAGTTATTTGTTTATTATTAGAAGAGTTTTCGAGTCGATCTAGAGGGGAAAAAATTCACTATCAGGTGCTTAAACAGCGGAACCTTCATTGGCCGCGAGCCTCAGTTAAAATAGGTTTGTGATGGGAAATATCGAGATTAATCTCCTATGTATTTGGGTGGCGCAGATTTAATGTTGATTGTTAAGCAGGTCAGTAAAAATTTCGGTTCATTTCAAGCCTTGGACAAAGTTTCTTTTGAAATGGATCAAGGCGATATTGTTGGTTTATTAGGTAAAAATGGCGCAGGTAAAACCACCTTGATGCGTATTTTGACCTCTTTTATTGCTGCATCTTCTGGCTCTGTCAGCATAGAGGGTGATGACATTATTAAACATTCGTTGAAGATCCGCCAAAAAATTGGATATCTACCAGAAAAACCCCCGCTCTATGGTGATATGACTGTGCAATATTACCTAAAGTTTGCGGCTGAAATCAAAGGTGTGCCAAAAAATAAACGCCTATCTCAGCTAGCTAAAGTACTCGAAGAATGTGACTTGGAGCAGGTTAAACATAAAACCATTGCGACTTTATCTAAGGGCTATAAACAACGTGTTGGCATTGCCCAAGCTATTATTCACGAACCTAAGTTACTTATTTTAGATGAACCCACAAGTGGGCTTGACCCCATGCAAATTCAACAAGTATTGGCCTTGATCAAAAACCAACGAGATCAAAGAACGGTATTGTTAAGCACTCACACCCTTACTGAAATAGAGCAAGTTGCTCAGCGGGTAATTATGATTAAATCAGGGCGAATAGTGCTGGATGACTCTTTAGATAGGTTATTAAAAAATACAGATGTCAGTACTTCACAGCCTTTAACCTTAGAGCAAGTTTTCATCAATCATCATCAAGCGCAGGCTCCAGCAGAAAAAGCGTTACAGGTGTCAGATGAGTAAAATTTTTGCTTTAACAAAAAAAGAATTACACAGCTATTTTAGCTCGCCTATTGCCTACATTATTTTAATTGTGATGTTGTCGTTGTTTAACGTTTTCTTTTTTCTGATCATTGATCAAAACGCTGAAGTGTCATTAAGGGATGTTTTTCAGCTAATGGAATTTATGTTGGTGTTTCTTATCCCATTATTAACCATGCGTTTGTTTTCTGAAGAAAAATCAAATGGCACTATGGAATTTTTGCAGACTGCACCTCTAACTCACACTATGATAGTGTTGGGAAAATATTTGAGCATGCTGATTTTCTACACTTTGTTGATTGGCCTGACGCTTACTTATTACTTTATTGTTGAATATTTTGGTGAGCCTGACCCATTTAGTATGTTTTCGGGATATCTAGGGATTTGGTTAGAAGGTGCATTTTTTATTGCCGTTGGGTTACTCGCATCTTCTTGGACATCTAACCAAATAATTGCCGCTATGGTGTCTTATCTAATTTTGTTTTCACTGTATTTTTCCACCAGTTTTACTCAGTATGTGGGAGGCTCTGCCGAGCATTTCCTTATTCAGTTAAGTACTCATACACACTTAGAAAACTTCGCCATAGGCATTATTACCCCCAGTGATCTGGTTTATTATTTGGCGGGAATTGTACTGTGTTTAGTGTTAACACGACTGAGTATTGATAATAGGTTGTGGCATTAATGAAACATTTTCTTTTGCCGTTGTGCTGGGGTATTGCACTTTTAAGTCTTACCTTTGGTTTATCGCTTTTTTATATCGAACAACAGTTTAGTTATTTGGCAAGTGTTCTTGTAGTTATTGGTGGCATTGCTTTTATTGTACTGCTGAGTTTGATTATTAAGCATAATTTTAGTCAGGATAAATCTACTGGTTTAGTCAGTTTTTATAGTCTTAAACGCTGGAAGAAGTTGGTTATTGTTTTTAGCATAGTTATTGGCAGTATCGCGTTTATTGGCGCAAGCCATTATTTAGCCAATCAATTGAGCATAAGATGGGATGTCACTCAAGATAAGCAACATACCTTATCTAACAATACCATCCAATACGTTCGCACTTTAACCTCAGAAGTGCAGTTAACTGCCTTTCATGTAGGAATGCCACCTAAATACCTGCAAGACATATTTAATGAGTATGAAAGAGTGTCGGGGGGCGTGATTAAAACCGAAATTGTCGACCCTATTGAACAAATTGCCTACGCCGCAAAATTTGGCAATGCAATCAATGCAGATGAGCGAAAAGTGATAGTTCAATCTGGCGATAACCGAAAAGACGTTGATTTTAGCCTCAAAGCTTTGTCTGAAGATAAGCTGACTAATGCCATCGCCAGTGTTAGCCGCGCTTCTCGAACGGTTTATTTTCTTACTGGACACGGTGAGTATTCGACTACAAATGATGAATACCTTGGTTTATCAAAATTTAAACAGTTGTTAGCCGACAACAACATTATCAGTAAAAACTTGATGTTGGGTATTAGCCAGTCTATCCCAGATGATTGTGATGTACTGATTATCGCTGGCCCTAAAAATGCCTTAACCCAAAATGAAGAAGACCTAATAGTTGATTATTTAACAACAGGTGGGGATGCGTTATTTCTAATAGAACACACCTTAGTCACCACTCCTGACAAACCCTTAAGCGCCGAACAATTGCAAAATAACCCAAGTTTAAATAGCATTCTTAATCAATGGGGCCTTGATGTTCAATCCGACATAGTGGTGGATTTAACTAATCATGTTGGTGATGATGTTGGTAGCCCAGCGACTAAAAATTATCAGCTTCACAAAGCGCTAACTGCAGGTTTGGATTACACTTTCTACGTGCGTCCTCGGTCTATTCGTGTTTTACCGCAACGTCGCCCCAGCATAAAACATGCAATTATTGCCTCGACCGCGTCAGCTGAAAATAGCTGGGCTGAAACTAACCGAACCTTAGATATTCAATTTGATCCGAGTACCGATACTGCTGGTCCAGTGCCATTTTCTTACGTCGTTATTGATGAAAGAAACACTGCAGATCCCCAAGAGAATAAATCCTCAGATACGCGACTAATAGTGTTCACCGACGCCGACTTTTTAACTAACGTTTATATCAATCAATACAGCAACGCTCAAATGGGACTTAATTTAGTAAACTGGTTAGCTGAGTTAGATTACAAAACCTTTGTTAGTGCAAAAGAGATAAAAGTGGAACGCCTAGATTTAACCAGCAAACAGAAACGCCAAGTTATAGTTATACTGTTTTTATTGCCATTTTTCTTTGTTATTGCGGGAGCTGTGGTGTGGTTGAGAAGGAAACGCTAGTTATACTGATTGGCATTAATACTCCTTAAAATAAACAAAAACTAAGGAGATTATTTGCAATAGTGTGTCGGCTTATCTGCCTAGATCATTTCGTTTGGCTTGAGGCGCAATGTTTTGGGTATACCGATTCAGCTAATATTAACGGTGCAGCCTTTACCTTATCTTCACTTATTAGCTGTTCAAACGCAGCTTGCTGTAGCATCTTTACTTGATGTCGTGACATGCCAAGCTCGTACCCTGAACATTCATTTTGGCCAAGTGAACGGGGGTCTAAACCAGTCAAATTACCGAACACCACTAAAGCGTGTAGGTAATAACCATAACTGCTGGCATGGTAATAATCCCAAGACCACAAGCTAATTTTTCCAAACTCGATACCATCGTATGGATTGGTGTCAGCAATGCCTAATTCCATCGCATGGGTCCAGGCTTCACCCACCGCATTTACGCCTTTAACTTGAGGGGCGGCTGCCGCTTTGTTATATCCTGCACGCACCTCTAGCGCCATTTTTTGAATCGGTGTACCTGACCAGTGACGGTCAGACTGATATATCAAATCTGCTCGAGACCAGGTTGCGGTAAGAAACACTTCCACATTTGGATTCAATCCTTCAAGGAAGCCTGACATTTTCGCTGTTGTTTCAACAAGCATCGTTGCATCACCTGGCTTGTTGCTATCCAAGGTACTATAGCCGTGCATAACAACCTGATCCCATGGTTGGCTGCCAATTAGGTCCAACTTGTTTTCTAAGTGAAAATCCAGAGCGCTGCCACCTCGTGTTTCTATGTAAACATCGTAATTAAGATCCGCTTGTTCCGTGAAAGATTTAAAAAGTGCCGGTACTCCACCAATTCCTTCATTATTGAGATCGATAACTGAGTCTGCACGATAATGTTTGGTCGCAGAGCCATAGCCATAAGTAAAACTATTGCCAATAAATAACACACTTGTTTCAGCGCCTACAAAAGCATGATTAAGCACAAAAACAAGTACAGCGATTTTAGTTATGAATGGTTTCATTGTCAGGTCTCTGAATATTTTTATGGAATGAGAATAACGAGTAAAGCCAATTAACACAACGCGACCATTTATATTTTTGCTAATAGTAGTCAGCAATAATAGGAAGATAAGTGATAGATAAACCTAGGATTATCGCTGTTATTGCATTTTTGACTCAAGCTTAGGGGCATAGGCGTAAAGTCATATGAATTAACCGGAAGAACCTGCTGCTTTAATAATCAATGAATCGGACTCTATAACCAACTTCTAGAACCTCGCTACCTTTTTCTGGTTTATAGCTGACCATATCTCAGGGTGATTTTAATCAGTTTCCATTTGGGCGTATTATTCTTAAAGCGATTATAAAAGGAACCGTTCTATGGCTGTTACGACGCAAGCACAAAACTTAACTGACTATGTTGGCAAAACAACGGGTGTGTCCCGATGGTTTACTATTACCCAAGAGCAAATTGATAACTTTGCCGATGCAACCCACGATCATCAGTTTATTCATATAGATCCTATTAAGGCTAAAGAAACGCCTTTTGGAACTACTATTGCCCATGGCTTTTTATCTCTATCTTTGTTGTCGGCCATCGCCTATGACGCAGGCATTAATCTGGAAAATACTTTGATGGGCTTGAATTATGGCTTTGATAAAATTAGATTTTTACAGCCAGTAACAGTAAACAGCAAAATTCGCGGGCATATGGTGTTGGCCAATGTGCTTGAAAAAAGACCGGGGCAATTTTTGCTTACCTGGGATATCACAGTTGAAATTGATTCGCAGGACAAACCTGCATTAACTGCACAGTGGTTAACGATGACAATCATTAACCCATAAACTTACAGTGATTATTTTCACAATTTATAATTTGAGGATTCTATGACAATTAGATACGACAATCAGGTAGCAATAGTCACGGGCGCAGGCGCAGGTTTAGGTCGCTCTCACGCATTAGCTTTAGCGGCACGAGGAGCAAAAGTGATTGTCAATGACCTGGCTTCAGAAGATGGTCAAATGTCTGAAGGTTCGTTAGCTGTAGTCGCTGAAATCGAGAAGGCTGGTGGAGAAGCTATGGCAAATGGTGCCAACGTAGCTGATATGCAACAAGTGCAAAGCATGGTCGAGCAGGCAATGGAAAAATGGGGCCGCATTGACATTTTAGTCAACAACGCCGGAATATTAAGGGATAAATCTTTTTCTAAAATGTCCATCGAAGATTTTAAACTGGTTGTTGATGTGCATCTTATGGGCTCGGTTAACTGTACTAAAGCGGTATGGGAGATCATGAAACAACAAAATTATGGTCGTATAGTCATGACCACATCGTCTTCGGGATTATACGGTAACTTTGGTCAGGCAAATTACGGCGCAGCCAAAATGGCAGTAGTGGGCCTAATGAACACTTTATGTATCGAAGGACAAAAAAATAATATTCAGGTTAATTGCCTGTCTCCTACAGCACGAACCGCAATGACCGAAGAAATCATTGAAGACAAACGTGTATTGGAACTTATGACTGTTGAATCGGTTACTACTGGTTTATTGGTTTTAGTCGCAGAAAATGCGCCGAATCGTACTATTTTAGGCTGCGGGGCAGGGGGCTATGCAAGAGCAATAATCAAAGAAACTGATGGTATCTACTTATCACCTGAGGAACAAACGCCAGAAAATTTATTGGCTAATTGGGCAACTCTTGACGACCAAAAAAATGCCGAAGAACTTAAGGCCGGCTGGATGCAAACCAATAAATATGTGGCTAAGGCAGCTGCCTCTTTGGGTGTTGATTTAAGCTCCAAATAATTGGCTGATATCAATAGGTTAATGCCAAAATATCTTAATGTGCGCGAGTTAATATTTATCAAAAATAACTCACATAATCGGGCATATTATTAATATCAAATGCTTCTAAAAGCGTTTTTTTAACAATAGGGATCATAGATGAATAATTTTTTTTCGGTTGCAGGTAAAGTTGCAGTGGTAACTGGTGGATCAAGCGGAATAGGTGCAATGATTGCCCGTGGTTTTGTCGAAAATGGAGTCAAAACCTATATCACCGCACGTAAACTTGAGCAGTTACAACAAAGTGCCGCTGAACTATCGGTTTTAGGTGAGTGTATCGCTATTCAATCCGACTTATCAACTATGGCCGGAGTTGATGCTTTTGCAGATGAAATGCTTAAAAGAGAGCCAAAAATCGACATTCTCATTAATAATGCAGGCGCAACTTGGGGAGCTCCGGTTGATGAGTTTCCTGAAGCTGGCTGGGATAAGGTTATGGATTTAAACGTGAAGTCTATTTTCTTTTTAAGCAAACGTTTATTGCCGGCATTACGCTTAGCTGGAAACGCTGATGAACCATCACGAATAGTAAATATTGCCTCGGTTAATGGGATCACTCATCCGCGTATGGACAATTATTCATATTCGGCTAGTAAAGCAGCGGTTATTCAAATGACGCGACATATGGCTGCAGATCTTCGCCCTAGTCATGTCAATATCAATGGTATCGCGCCCGGTTTTTTCCCCAGTAAAATGACAAAACATATTATGGCTCACGAACAAGAGATTGCTAATGGTCTGCCTGCTCGTAAAACAGGTGAACTTGCTGATATTGCTGGCACTGCTATTTATCTTTGTTCTCGTGCGAGCAATTACGTGTGTGGTCACACTGTTGTTTTGGATGGTGGACAAGTGGCAAATGCAGGTTAAGTTTAGAAAAGTGAAAACCAGTTATTAGGCTCCTTTGTATCTAAAAAGGAATGTGTATTACTGTTCATTTCTGGGATATCACCTACAAGGGCAAAATGTTAGGTTGCGCTTGTAGGTGTTGGAGTTGAGACATTAAATATGGGCAGGGTGATAACAAATTTGACTGGCAACATTCTCAGGTTTATTAGTCAGAAAAGATATCAATCCTAAGGTTAATTTAGACAGAAAATTGTTTGTGTAAAACTAGGTACTCATGAAGCCATTTATTTTTTCGACCACTAAATCAATCATTAGCGAAATAGGCGCAGTTAAACGTATTGCGGAAATTTGCGACGATCTTGGTATTTCCAAACCCTTAATCGTAACTGACCAAGGTATTGTTAATATAGGTTTAATCCAGCCATTGGACATTGCATTTAAAAAAGCCGGTAAAGAGTACTTTTGCTTTGATCAAGTGGTGGCGGATCCTCCGGAAAATATTGTACTTTCTGCAGTAGCCTACGCAAAGGAACTTGAAGTTGACGGTATCATCGGATTTGGTGGTGGCAGCTCATTAGATACGGCGAAGTTGGTTGCGCTGTTAGCAAATTCAGATGAACAACTTACTGATATTTATGGCGTCGATGTTATCCGCGGCAAACGTTTACCCCTTATTTTAGTCCCCACAACGGCTGGTACTGGTTCAGAAGTCACGCCTATTGCTATTGTAACCACAGGGGACACCACCAAAGCCGGGGTTGTATCAGCGGAACTTTTACCTGATGTTGCTTTATTAGATGCCAGCTTAACATTGGGTTTGCCTTCCCACATTACCGCTGCAACTGGTATAGATGCCATGGTGCATGCTATTGAAGCCTACACCAGTGCAATTAAGAAAAACCCTTACTCTGATTTGTTGGCGAAACAAGCCCTAACTTTGTTATCAAATAATATTGTTGAAGCCACTTTTAATGGGACTAACTTAGCAGCCCGTCAAGCTATGTTGCTAGGGTCGTGTTTAGCGGGACAAGCCTTTGCCAATGCGCCAGTTGCCGCAGTCCATGCTTTGGCTTATCCATTGGGAGGTCATTTTCATATTCCACATGGGTTAAGTAATGCTTTAGTGTTAATTCAGGTGATGAATTTTAACCTAAGTCATAGTGCAGACTTATACGCTGAACTTGCGCCAAGTATCAGTGACAGCATTAGTCTTGACGGCAGTAACCAACAGATTGCTCAAGTTGTGGTGGTTTTTTTAGAAGAACTAATCAAACAACTGAAACTACCAAGTCGTTTGTCTGAAATGGGCATTGGCGAAAATGACATTGATACCTTAGCAAAAGACGCCATGTTACAAACACGTTTACTGGTAAACAATCCAAAACCAGTGACTTTAGAAGACGTAAAACAAATCTACCGTCAAGCATACTAGGTTATCTAAAATCGGGTTAAACAACGAATTAAATGCACTGGTTATTCGAATAGCTTGTGATGCTTATTACCCTAAAGCACAGGCTGTTGTTGATTGCTTAGATTAGAGATAGCGTTTATTCTCCCTATATAGCAGCTAGCCCAGATAAAAAACTTATTGAAAATTACTTAATCAAAACCATCCCGATAGCCTATAGGCTAGGACATGCCTGAATAAATATTTAAACTCACAAATGAACAATCACAAGAATTTAATTGTGCATACAAGACGTTTCAGAAAAAACGTCAATAATCCCAGGGGCTGCCCCTGCCAATACGGAACACTCAGCAATGGATAAAGAGCTCGAACAATTACAAGTCATCTCTAACTCAATCACGCAGTATTTGATTGATAACGGCCTACAAATCTTCGTTACCATGATCATTTTGGTTGTCGGATATGTGATTGCCAAAAAGCTGGGTAAAGCAGTCGAAGTTCTAATGATTGGCAAAAAGGTCGACATCACGCTTAGCCGCTTTGTTGGCAACTCTGCACATCTTGTTATTGTGATCTTTGTCATTATGATGGTTTTGGGGCGGCTGGGTATTAATGTAACCCCGTTAATTGCCATAGTGGGAGCTTTGTCTTTAGGCGCTGGTTTGGCTTTGCAGGGCATGTTATCTAACTACGCAGCAGGGTTTACCATTATTATTACTAGACCCTTTGTAGTGGGCGATACTTTGAGCGTTCAAGGGCAAACCGGTTTGGTCGAAAGTGTGCATCTGGCATACACCATATTGGTCGACGAAGACGACGTGCGTATTCAGATCCCCAATCGTCTTGTAGTGGGCGAAATCATGCACAATTCAAAGGAAGAGAAGCTGGTGGAATTGTGCGTAGGGGTAGCCTATAAATCTGATCCTCATCAAGTTATCACTATTGTCGAAGCAGCCCTTAAGGGTATTGAAGGTATTAATAATACACGTGGCCCCATAATAGGTATCGACGAATTTGCTGATAGTAAAATTAATATAGGTGTAAGATTTTTGGCTCCAACTTATAAGTATTTTGAATTCAAGTATGCTGCTAATTTGGCAATATATGACGCGTTTAAACAGCAGGGTATAGAAATTCCCTTTCCGCAGCGAGAAGTTAGTCTTATTAATGATGAACGCTCTTAGAACACAGATTTACAATTGCCCTATCGCAACTCACTTCAAAGTGAAACGAGAGCCTCTGTTAATGTATAAAGGAATTGCTTAAATGAATAATGACTCAATGATTGAAGACGTGATTAAGGTTAATGGTGTTGATATTGCCTATCAACTTCATGGGAATTCACTACACCCAACATTATTACTCATTCATGGCTTAAGTACGCCTTTAACTGGCTGGCCTAAGGCAATGATTGATGCCTTTGTAGCGGAAGACTTTCAAGTTTTACTTTTAGACAATCGTGATGTTGGACACTCTGAGTTATTAAATCATTTTCATATTCCTAATATGGGTTGGGTGATGACCAAATTGAAACTAGGACTTTCAATAAATCAGCCTTATAAACTTGAAGATATGATGCAAGATACTATTGCTTTATTGGATGCCCTTAACCTAGATGTGGTGCACGTAGTTGGAGCGTCAATGGGAGGCATGATTGCGCAATTGATGGCTATCCATCATCCAAAAAGAGTGAAGACATTAACTTCCATCATGTCCACAACGGGTTATAAAAAGCTCCCTTCAGTCGATAAAAATATTCGTGAAACTTTAGCTCAAAAACCAGCTTCAAAAGAGTATAAAGACCGGATGCAATATCACATCAATAAATGGCAGGTTATTGGCACCCCAGACTATCCATCTTCCGATGCTTATTTACATGAATATGTCGACAGTATGTTAGAGCGCGGGATCACAGCAAAAGGCACTTTGCGCCAGATGCTGGCAATAATGGCTGCTGGTAATAGAGAAGAAGCATTATCAAAGCTAAATATCCCAAGTTTAGTTATTCATGGTGACTGCGATGGATTAGTGAATGTTGCTGGAGGTAAGGCAACTGCGGATGCAATACCTAACGCAAAACTAAAAATTTACCCTGGGATGGGGCATGATTTTCCGAGTGAATTGATACCAAGTGTAGTCGACAACATTGTTACACATATAAAAACGAATTTAAGTGATAGAAGATGAAGCAATTTAATGAGTCAGTCATTTTTACTAGTGGCATCTTTAAATAATTGACTATCCAGTTTTACTAAAAGAAAACGTCAATTTAGCAAGGTCAATATTTTCTCAATTTAGTCAGTTATTTGCATAGCGGATAACGGCTATTCTTCCTATACTCGGCATTGTTGTTGTCGTAGCCGCAATTAAATTATTCGCAATTACATTATTTTAGGGCGTCAGTATCCCCTATAAATGTTGGCTTGTTAGTCAATTTTTCTAAGTTACTAGTTTTGTTACTTAAATAAGAGCGTTTTATTATGAAAGCTAAAGGTGGAAAGTCAATAAATGCTGTCGCCCCCGCACAACCTGTAGAAGCTTTCGAGGCTGATGATGCTAACCCCGGAAAGGTTGCAGAGGTAAAAGCTAAAGAGATAGAGAAAAAACAAGGCAAGTATGGCTCAACAGTTGTACCTCCCTTTAAACCTCTTAAAGATCAATCTTCCGAAGAAAAACAAGAAAATACCAGTTGGGTCGAATTTGAGTTATTAGATGAAGAAGATAGCCCAGTACCTGGTGAAAAGTATGAGATTGAATTGCCAGATGGCAAGGTTGCAAAAGGCACCTTGGATGGGGATGGTTTTGCGAGAATTGATGGGATAAAACCTGGTGAGTGTAAGGTTTGTTTTCCTGAATATGATAAGGGATCTTGGTCAAAAGCTTAGATATGTAAATTAATTAGCTCGAGCTAAGTCTCCATGATATTCAAAATGTTCTTGATTAAAAACGATTAACAAAAACAAAGGAAGATACAGGAAACACACAATGGCCGGAAAAACCCACAAGGTACAAAGTGGCGAATGGTTAAGTAAAATATGCCATGAACTGGGTCGTGATCCAAAGACTGTTTGGGACGACGGAGGCAACACTCAGCTAAAAAGTACTAGACCAAACCCCAATTTGCTTTCCCAAGACGATTCTTTATTTGTGCCCGAACCGGTTACCAAAAAAGTGTCCATTGCTAGCGACAAGCGACACAAATTTATTAAAAAAGGTAAAGCAACGGTTCACATCAAATTAAAACTGCAACATTTTAAAGCCAAAGCATTTGAAGAAAAATACAGCCTAGAGATTGGTGGTGTGACTATTGAAGGCACAGCCACTGGCGGCATCATAGAAGCCGATGTGCCTATACTCAGCCATGTTGGCACACTAACTTTCCTCGAAAGTAACTTAAACATCAAAATTCGCCTTGGTGATCTCAGTGAAGTCGAGCCTTACTCTAACTCTAAATCTAATATCAAAGGCGTACAGGCTAGGTTAACAAATATGGCCTTCAACGTTGGGCCAGTCGATGGTGATCTAGGGCCTTTAACTGATAATGGTGTCAATAACTTTCAATCTTGGGCCACCAATAACTCGCCGGCCAACGGTCTGAGCAGTGGCGAACTGTCTGCAGTTGATTCAATTATCGGCTCATTAACGGCTGGATCTTTGAAAAAAGTACATGGAATTTGATTATGAGCACATTAAAAGACTTTGTCTCAGACTATTATACTAAGGGAGAGGATTACAGCATAGTCGCTGGCGATACCATGACAAAAATTGCCCATCGATTTCGTATGCGAGCAACTGATCTTTTCGACTACAAGGGTGGCAGTGACACAGCGAATTCGGCCCGTATTCGCAGCGGTAATATCAATCAGATTAACGTCGGCGAAGTGATCAAAATACCCAGCCTCTGCGATGATATAGCGGCGGCGCCAGCTAGTATTGAATTGCCATCAGATATGAATACCACCATGAACGAGCTGTGGTTAGACAGCATTAAAATGAGCGGCCAAGATGTATTTTTAGCGCCTAACGAAAGTGGTGAGTTTCACTGTATTAAGATTAAACAAATCGCCTTAGAACATGGTGGCAGTATTGCATATAAGGTCGACTCACAGGAAACTCATATGAACCGCACCGGCTCTGGCACAACTGGCACTTTCACCCCCGATTTAAGTGCCGATACTGATAACCTTATGGTGGGGACTTATCATACACATCCCTACACGCGTTTTACCGATGGTTTGGATAACGATGCTGCCTGCTTTAGTGGTGGAGATATTGCAGTCTCTATTTCTGATAGAACCTTGGTTGATCTGGTGCAAAGTGGTGAGGTACAGTTTGCGACCATTAGAACGAAAAAAACACCGGGATCAGAATCCACCTTAGAAGCAGAGTACGATGCTGAATTTGATAAACATGATGACTTTAATACAGCGATACTGGAATCCGCCAAGTGGGTGTGCAACAAATACGGCTACGCACTATACAAAGGAACCGGGGGCAACCTGGCTAAACAAAACTAGTCATTTACTAGGAATTTGCCTTTGTGTTTATTTACTAATTTTTGCCAATGACCTTTTTGCGAGCGACAATATGTCTACCAACGAATCTATAAAACACTCCGCCATCAAATACAGCATATTTGCTGATCAATGGCGTGTAGAAATGGCGATAAAAGTCGATGGCCGCGCCGAAGTCAGCGCCACAGAAATCCTCAGTAACGAAGTGCAGCCACCACTAGTGAGCTCGAAACAGTTATCCGATGAACAACGATTGCAATTGATTGAGTTTATTAAAATCATCCCTACAGTCCCTCATAAAAGTCGCGCGCCGGAAACTGTTGTTGTGTTTGCTACAGAAAAAGGTTCAGTGCAATGGGATGAAATGCAATTACTCTCAGGTGCCGCCAAGGAGTTTCGTGAATGGATAGAGGCTAGTTTGCATCCTATCTTAAGGGTCACGCAGCTGGCTTATCAACGTGGCCAAAAAGCCGATGCCGAACGAATTTATACTATCTCCGCTTTGGCTTATCAAGAAGGATTAACTCGCTTATCTAATTGGTGGAAACCACCAGGACTTAGGGATGACACTAATGTCACTGTATTGGAGGCCCGCAAAACGCTGAAGGCATCAAAACACCTACAAGCACGAGCTGCTTTTTTAAAAGTGCTCGATGAACGTATGGGGATTTACCAGAGCAAATACCCTGGCTGACAGAGCGTTCAAAAACTCTTCGGAATTAAACAAAAAATAAATCTTAGTGGGAGAAATCTGTAAAAGACGGCACTCATAGCCAATATTGATACTACGCTTAATAGCGGCAAGGGATGATCCGAATGGGCTTGGTACTGTCCCTTTGAAGATGTTTATAAAAACATATTAAGGATATTATTTATGAGTGCATTAAATGGTGAAGTAATCATTGCGGATCAAAGTGTCGGTGATCCCATTCAATTAAAAATATTTGGTGATGAGTTTTATGCTCGAAGAGAAACCATAGATGGGTATACGGTTGTTTATGATACTCAGAGGGGCGAATACTGTTATGCGAAGTTAGCGGCAGGGCGATTAGTTTCCAGCGGTATTCCTTTACATAAAAATAAACCGATAACTTTGCGCAAACACTTAAAAGACAGTCCAAAAGTACGCAATGAAAAATTCGGGTTACGCTATCAACAATTAAGACCTTCTGAAGAAGTAGGAAACGCTAGTGTTATGCGAACACTAGGTGCAGAAGGAGGATTATTAGAAGGACGTAAGCTGCATCAAGGAAATGTGCATGGCCTTACCATTATTGTTGATTTTGATGATATACGAACCAACATATCCCATGCCGATGTTGACGCCATGTTTAACAGCGATAACTACAGTCAAAATGGCAATTTTTGCTCAGTAAAACGTTATTTCCAAATTGTTTCCAGTGATAAATTAACTTACACCAACCTAGTTGTTGGCCCTATTAGGTTGTCAAAACGTCGTAGTCATTACATTAATAATCTGTTGGTTAAAGAGGCAATGGATATAGTGGTGGATGATCTTGGAATTGATCTGCAACAATTTGATTCAAAAAATGCAGGCGTAGTGGATGCCATTAATTTTTTATATGCAGGGGAATCTCAATATGACGGGGATTTGTGGCCACACAATCATTTTCAACGATTAAGTTATGGCAACATGCGAACCCATTATTATCAATTGACTGGTTTAGGGCAGCATAGTGTTGATTTACGCATTGGCACCATTTGCCATGAAAACGGACATTTATTGTGTCGTTTTCCCGACATGTATGATTATGGAAAACGTGATGGTGATTTTGAAAAAAGCCAAGGAATTGGACGATATTGTTTAATGGGCTCTGGAAATCACTTAAACGATCGACGCACACCAGCACCAATATGTGGATATTTACGAGAGTTGGCAGGATGGGTCGATCACATCATTGATTTAAATTCTGCAGGAGAATTTTCAGCTACACATGGGCAATACGATAGCATCTTAAAATATACCACAGACAAAGCAAACGAGTATTTTGTAATAGAAAACCGCACTAAAATTGCCTTAGACAGCCATTTGCCTTCTAGTGGGCTAGCGATATTGCATTGCGACACTTTAGGTTCAAATGAGTGGCAAGAGGGTACCAGGAATGAACATTATCAATGTGCTTTGGTACAAGCTGATGGACATTTGGATTTGGAAAATAATCGTAATGCCGGTGATGATACTGATTTGTTTACTGAACAAAGTGGCATTGTGATTTCAGATGAAACGGTTCCCTCAAGCCGGGAGTGGGACGATACAGATTCAGGATTGCAACTTCGTGATGTCTCAGAACCAGGTTCGGTTATAACGTTCTCGGCGGGTATTTCTGCTAAGCCTAGTCACTTTACTGTCAGTTCATCTCCGAATTTAGTTATTCCAGATAATAATACCGCTGGTGTCGCAAGTCATTTGAGTGTTAATTCAGCTGGAGAAATACAAGCAATATCCGTAAGTGTGCAAATAATCCATAGTTGGATAAGTGATTTGAAAGTAAGTTTACGTTCACCGTCAGGTTCTTCTGCTATTTTACACGACCGAACAGGCAATGATGGCGATGACATATTTGAAACTTGGCACAGTCCTGAACTGGCTTATAATCCTGAACTGGCTAATAGTCCTGAACTGGCCAGTTTAGCCGTATTTCATGGCGAAAATGTAGAGGGAGAATGGACCCTTAATGTACAAGATAATGCGTCAGCAGACGTGGGGCGTTTGTTATTTTGGGAACTAAATATTGAAGTAAATCCAGTTTCTGTGCGAGAAATCGAGATTGAGTCTACTCCTAACTTAGTGATCCCCGACAACAACTTCCAAGGTATAACCTCTCAAATATCTCAAAACAAAAAAGGACATTTAAAAGAGATAACTGCTTGGGTTGATATCGAACATAGTTATATCGGTGATCTACAAGTAGAGCTGCTAGCACCTTCCGGGCGCATTGTTTTGTTGCATGACAAGGAGGGGGCTTCTAAAAATAACATTAAACGTTCTTATAACACAATTGATACGCCTAGCCTGCAAGGGTTGCTGAATGAATCAATAGCGGGTAATTGGCAGTTAAGGATCCGAGATTTAGCTTCTGCTGATATTGGTGTATTGCAGGCCTGGGGCTTAAAAATAAGTTACTAGATAGTGTATGTTGTTGCCAGTCTTTGTAAGGACTGGCAAAGCAGTCGCATAATTAGATGATGATGTGCATTTATATTGATCTAAAACCCGTGACAATCATAACCTTCAAGTCTTTTGGGCTTTTTATTCATATACAAAAAGTGCTCATAACCCACTGAAAAGGCAAAAGGATTGGCATTATAATCTGCGTAATATTGATCCCGACCTAATTTTGCTTCGTTAACACCGGAAGCAAAACCGCTTAAGAAATCATCTCTATTGTTCATCAATAAATTTGTGGTATCAGCGTCACTATCAACAACTTCAAAAACACCTTCATGGATGAATTTATCAAGTACTGCCACGTTGAATGAACCGTTATAAATCTCAGTTTCAGGATCAAATGTCACCATAGATGTGCTGTTATTGCTGGTGGCCTCCATTAGAGAAACGAATAATTCACGAACTTTCTTTGAAATCAACTTAGCTACCTTTATACCATTGCCCATAGATAATTGAAGATGAACTCAATATCTAAAATCTTCAACATATTGAAGATATAATATCAGTAAAAGAATGCTCTAAAAAGACTAACCAATTGCCAATATGTTTCTTAGTTGGTCTCCCAACAGGCCGGGTAATATTCCGAGTAATAGAAGACTTGCCGTAATAAGACCTACCCATATTTTGGTTACATACGCACCTGATGCTTGGTGGATGTCACTTTTGGCAGGAGCAAAAAGGGTGAATATAACCCGCAGGTAATAATAGAGTCCTACGGCACTGCCCACCAACATGGCCGTGACTAGCCACCAAGCAGAGAGTTTTATTGCTAGAGTGAGCAGATAAAATTTACCAATAAAACCTATAGTAATAGGCATACCGGCCAGCGATAGAAAAGCGATAGTCATAATACTCGCAAGCCAAGGATGTTGCCAAAACAAGCCTTGTAATTGCGGTAACTCATCGACATCTTGCTGGTCATCGAGCCTGGATAATAAGGTGAGTACTGCAAATATTAAAATTGAGGCAACCAGATAGGCTAATAAATAATAACTGACCCCTTCGAGCACTAAACTGTGATCTATGCCCATGGCAATCACGCCCGCCACTAACACATAACCCATATGGGCAATAGCCGAGTAAGCCATTAACCGTTTCATACTTTGTTGTTGCAAGGCCAACCAATTGCCTAATAGCATACTGGCAATCGCCATCCAACTCAGCATCCGGATCATGTCGGCTTCAAAATCAGCAGGAACAAGCAGGATCAATTTGATAAACAGCGCAAAGACCGCGGCTTTAGACAAACTAGTGAGCAGCAATGTGGAGTTAACCGGTGCCCCCTGATAAACATCCGGTGTCCAAAAATGTAATGGCACCAGGGACAACTTAAAGGCTAGGCCTGCTAATACTAAAACAAAGCCACTTTTGGCCATCAGGCCCATGGGTGATTGCAGCATATCAACTAGCATCATTTGTCCGCTGCTGGCATACAACAAGGCAAAACCTATTAACAATAAACTAGTGGCAGCGCCAGACAACAACAGGTACTTCATTGCACCTTCGAGGGCGAGTTTGCGTTCTCGGTTATAAGCTAGGATGGCTAACATCGATAAACTCATTAATTCAACACTGAGGATCACGCTGCCTACATGGCGAGACATCACTAACAACATTGCGCCTAGGCACGAAAGTAGCAGCAGTAAATAAAACTCCTCCGCCACTTCTTTACAGTTTGCTCCCATGTACGGGCCTTGTAGCAGGGCAACTGATATTCCTACCAGCAACAGTAATAAACTAAAGAAGCCGCCAATGGGTTCGTACTCAAATAGTATGGTGATGGTCTTCACATCGGTAGGGTATTGGTAAATTAACGCCGCGAGCGCCAGCAACAGAGTGACCAGGCATATGCCTTGGGCAATAAAATGACTACGTTTCCAACTTGCTTGGATCATCACTGCCAGAATACCAGCACTGATAATCAACACAGGTAACAACAACCACAATTCTTGCATGCTCATGGATGTGCCTCCCCGGCGATTTGCATCAAACTACTAATGGTTTCGCTACTCAGATCCAACACTATATGTGGTTGTAATCCGAAATAGATTAAGGCGACTACTAAAAGACTGGTGAATACCAATTCCCGCATATGCAAGTCAACTACATCCACATTGGGTGGCCCTTGAAAAGCGCGTTGAAATAAATGCAGGCCATAAACAGCCGAGAGAACTATGCCTAAAGATGCCACTATGGTTTGCACCGGAAACTGTTGATAGCTGCCGAGTAAGGTGAATAACTCACCATTGAAGTTAGCCATTCCCGGCATACCAATGCCTGCCATCACAAAAATCAAGGTGACCGTGGCCATTTTCGGAGCACTCGCCCACATGCCACCCATTTTTCCAAGCTCACGACTATGAATACGATGTTGGATGAGACCTGCCATACTAAACAAGGCGGCGCTGCTTATTCCATGAGCCACTATGGTTAAGATGGCGCCTTGTAGAGCCACTTCATTCCAGCTAAACAATGCCAACAATACAAAACCCATATGACTAATACTCGAATAGGCTACCAGACGTTTAAAGTCGGTTTGACTGTAAGCCATCAAGGCCCCATAAATAATGCTCACTACTCCCAGAGTGACTGCCACTGGCGCAAATTCCATAGTGGCACTGGGGAATAGTGGCAATACAATGCGGATCAATCCATAGGCACCCGTTTTGAGTAAAATCCCCGCCAATAAAACACTACCAGCTGTGGGAGCTTGGGTGTGGGCATCGGGTAACCAGCTATGAAATGGCACCATGGGTAATTTTACGGCGAAGGCAATAAAGAAACCCAGCATCAGCCAAAATTGCATGTTTTCGGGTATGACTAATTGCTGTAATTGACCAAGATTAAAGCTGAGTTCTCCTGTTTGGCTTTGATGGAACAGCGCCAAGGCAATAATGGCGACTAACATCAACAAACTACTAACTTGAGTAAAGATAAAAAATTTCAGCGCCGCATAGCGGCGACCTTCATGACCCCAAATAAGAATTAACGCGGTCATGGGCAATAACATCACCTCCCAAAATAAGAAAAACAAGAACAGATCGGCGGCTAAAAACACCCCAATAATACCTGCCACGCTAAACATTAAATTGAAATGGAAGAAGCCTCGATGTTTTTCGATATCATTCCATGAAACCATAACCGCCAACATGGCCAAAACAATGGTTAAGACGACGAGCAATAAGGCAAGGCCATCGAACAACAACGCAAAATGAATATTAAATCGCGCAAACCACTCCCAGCTAAGGCTGCTGGTGCCATTGATGCCAAGGTAGATACTAAAAATCAACAGCCCGGATAGACTAATTAAGGTGATCCAGTTGCCTGAACTTTTAAATTTATTCTCACTGATCCAGGCGAAAATACCAAAGATCAATGGGAGCCAAATCAGAAAACTTAACGCCACCATAATAACCCTCCTAACATCAGGGCACAGCCAGCTAGGGTGCCGAACAGATACCAGCGCAACTTACCGTTTTGACTGATAACTAAGACTTCATTTAGGCTGAAGTTGAACCAACCCACAAAGTGATAGAAATGGTCTATCACATCACTTTTGTTGATACGGGCAAACAGTTGCAAGGGTTTGGTGAAAATCTGCTCATAGAGCCAGTCGAAACCTAATCCATCTCGGCAGAAATGACTGACAACCCCATCACTGGCCTGGATAGCTTTGCGTGGAAAATACAATACCCAAGCAAGGATGAATCCCACCAAAGAGGCGGCTACAGGCATCCATTCAATCCACAAGGGAATATGAGGATGATGAGCCGGGCCAAATACCAGACTAAAATCTAAACTAATAAATCCGCCGATTACAGCTAATGTCACTAAAGGTAACAAGGGCACCACTAATTGACTGGAAGGTTTGTAATCAGGTTCTTTTAGATCATGATTGGCTGGGCCAAAACAAACAATAAATAACAGGCGAAAACTGTATAGGCTAGTGAGGAATGCGCCAAGTACGCCAATCCACCACAGAGTTGGGCCGGCGGTATGGGCCTCGTAAGTGGCCGCTAGTATGGCTTCCTTACTAAAAAATCCAGAGCTGCCGGGAAAGGCCACCAGTGCTAACAATCCGATTAACAAAAATGTAGAGGTGAGAGGTAAACTTTTAAACAAACCTCCCATCTTGAAGATATCTTGCTGGTGGTGCATTTTCAAAATTATGCTACCTGCGGTTAAAAACAACAGTGCTTTAAAAAATGCATGGGTCATAAGATGAAAAATAGCGCCATCAAAGGCCAAGGCCCCTAATCCCAAAAACATATAACCTATTTGACTCATGGTGGAGTAGGCCAAAATACGTTTAATGTCTGTTTGGGCAAGTGCCGCTATGCCAGCCAACACTAACGTCAGGGCACCAATCCAAGCGACTAAAGTAAGAATACCTTCAACTTGTAAAAATAGCGGATGCATTCTGGCAATAAGATATACACCAGCTGTCACCATAGTGGCCGCGTGGATCAGTGCGCTTACTGGTGTAGGTCCAGCCATGGCATCAGGCAACCAAGTTTGCAGCGGCAATTGAGCCGACTTACCTACTGCGCCTCCTACTAGTAATATGCAGGCTAACCATAAATTGGATTGAGAAACCTCGACTGTAGAATCAACAATAGTAGTGATGTGTAAACTACCAAATTCACTAAATAGGATCAGCAAGCCGATCATCATGGCTGTATCGCCAACCCGAGTCACAATAAAAGCTTTTTTAGCGGCAACCACGTTATCGGCCTTATGTTGCCAGAAACCGATAAGCAAGAAGCTGCACAAACCCACACCTTCCCAGCCTAAATACAACAGCACTAGGCTATCTCCTAACACCAGCATCAACATGGCAAATACAAACAGATTCATATAGACAAAAAAGCGTTGTACATCTTTGTCGCCGAACATGTAGGCAGCGGCATACCAGTGGATCATCCAACCCACGCCAGTTATCACACCCATCATCACTAATGATAACTGGTCTAGATGTAAACCGAAGTTAAGGGGCGCTCCAGCAATAGGCAACCAATTGAATAAAACTTGTTGGAAAGACTCTCCACCCATGCCCAAAAACTCGATGCCAATAAGTAGTGTCAATATGGCGGCTAAACCCATTGAGCCCACTCCGAATACAGCAACTAACATAGGTGAAAGTCGACCTGCCAGCAGCAACAGTATTATGGACGAGATAAGGGGCAATAGCGGTACAAGGAAAAGCAAATCTTGCATATTCATCCCTTCATCTCATCTAGTTTATCAATATCCAAGTCGCCAATGTGTTGACGTAAACGGATCAGCAAGGCCAAGCCGAGTCCTACTTCAGCAGCGGCAATACTTAGGATCAGGATATAAATAACCTGTCCGTCGGCTTGCTGCCATAAACTTCCGGCCAATATAAACGCTAGCGCGCCAGCGTTTAGCATAATTTCCATAGACATCAGCATAAATAGGGTGTTTTTACGGCTTAACAAACCCACTAGCCCGATAGCCCAAAGCAGTGCAACCAACACAAAACCATGTTCAATAGGAACCGTCATTATTGGCTACCCCCTTGCTTAGTGGTTTTCTTGGGAAGCTCTTTGGCCAGATGATAACCACCGACTAATCCTGCCAAAAGCAAGAAAGAAGCAATCTCAACCGCCAGCAAATAAGGCCCAAACAACAAAGAACCCACAGCTCTGGCATCCACTAACTCTATTTGCGTGACTGATGATGAGTTTGTGGCCCAGTTTTGCTGAGACAGTAAAACAAAGACTATTTCACCGAGTAAAACCATGGCTAACAGGGTGGGACCAACCCAACTCTGCCAGGTTAACCATTGCTGCTCTCGGTCGATGTCTGTTTGATTGATATTAAAAATCATCACCGCAAATACAAACAACACCATAATCGCACCGGCATAAACGATAATTTGCAGGGCAGCTGCAAAGGGCGCTCCCAGTAGATAAAAACACATGGCCAATGCCAATAAACTCACAACTAAATACAGTAGCGCGTGTACAGCGTTTTTATTGGTGACAACAAATAGGCTAGCTAGCACGGCAATAGTGCCACTGACATAGAATAATAATTGGCCACTCTCGATATTCACGGCATTAAGCTCCTTACATCAACGGGAGGTTTTTCATTATCGGCTTGTCCTTTGTCTTTGCCTTTAATGCTAATACCGGCTTTGTGATAGAAGTTGTAATCTGGATATTTACCAGAGCCGTCAATCAACAGGTGCTCTTTTTCGTAGACCATGTTTTGTCTGTCGAATTCGGCCATTTCCACATCAGGCGTCAGCTGAATGGCATAGGTAGGGCAAGCTTCTTCACACAAACCACACATAATGCAGCGCGAGAAATTAATCCGGAAAAAATCCGCTCGCCAGCGACCATAGTCGTCTTCAGTTTTTTGTAGGGAAATACAATCGACCGGGCAAGCCACGGCACACAAATTACAGGCAACACAACGTTCTTCACCATCAGGATCCCGGGTCAGCACAATTCTGCCGCGGTAACGAGGTGCCAAATAGGGTTTTTGTTCGGGGTATTGAACCGTGTCTGTGCGATCAAACAAATGTTTGAAAACTGTCCACATGGTCCTAATTTGGGTATGCATGATTAAAAATCTCCCCATAGTTTGACAACAGCAGTGCCCACCAGATTAAGTAGTGCCAGTGGTAACATCCATTTCCAACCAAACTCTAATAGCTGATCAAAGCGGGGGCGAGGCAAGGCCGCTCTAAGAAGAATAAAGAAACAAATCAAGCTCATGGTCTTCAACACAAACCACACAAAAGGGGGTAACCAAGGGCCCATCCAGCCACCTAAAAATAGGGTAGTGATCATCATAGAAATCAACATCATGCCGAGATATTCACCGAGAAAAAACAAGGCAAATTTAATCCCCGAGTATTCTGTATGAAATCCAGCCGTCAATTCGGTTTCCGCCTCGGGCAGGTCAAAGGGTAATCGATGGCTTTCTGCGACGCCGGCAATAATAAACACCACAAATCCGATAAATTGCGGGAATACAAACCACATATCTTGTTGCGCCAGTACAATATCGCTTAATCTGAAGCTACCGCTTAAAATCACCACACCTAGCAGTGATACACCCATAAACACTTCGTAACTGATAGTCTGTGCGGCAGCTCGCATGCCACCTAATACTGCATATTTGTTGTTAGAGGCCCAGCCTGCAAGCACCACCGAATACACCGCCATCGAGGTCATGGCTAGAAAAAATAACAAACCAATATTGCTGTCTGAAACCACTAGTCCCGGTGCCATGGGCACCACAGCAAAACTCATCAAAATAGCCATAGCGCCTATAAGTGGTGCTAATACAAATACTGGTCGGTCGGCAAAAGGAGGGATCCAATCATGTTTGAAAAGGATTTTTATTAGGTCAGCCAAAGATTGCAATATGCCAAAGTAGCCAACCCGATTTGGCCCGTATCTTTGTTGAAAAAAGCCTAACAAACGTCGTTCGAACCATACCAACATCGCCGCTGTAGGCACCAAAATGGCCACCATAAGGGCGATCATTATCATCAGTTCTAATTCAGGCATCAGCTTACTCCCTCAATAAAATGGATAGGGATGGTTTGATCTTGCGCCAGCAGGCGCTCTCGATGGTGCTGTTTGACTGTCACTTGTTCAGCTTGTTGTTGTAATATTTGCGCTTTGTATGCTGATGTTTGTTTACTTGTGGCACCAGTAAGCTGGTCACATTGATTTATTTCGAATAACTGATCAGCCGGCACATACACCAATACACTGCTTTTGGGCACAGAGTGACTGATTGTCAATTGTAGGGGCGTAGTGTTGTCATCACAGTAAATCAGTTGCCCTGCGATAAAGCTGAGTTTCTCAGCATCCACTGGGCTCATCACAATTTGTGCCTGCACTTTTAGCTGAGCAATGGGCAGCGCATGTAAACTTAAATTATCGCTGCCAAATACTTTTTGTAGCGGCAATATCTGCCATTGAGCTTTGCTGTTTTTTGACCAATCTGCTTGCCATTTAAACCATTGATCACTGTGTTTCGCGCTAATGCATAACACGCCTTCTTGCTGTGCAAGCTCACTGCCACGGTATTCATCGCGAAATTTATGGTTAGACTGATTAGAATTCCAACCCGGTGACCAACTATATGCCATGGGGAATTCTTTTGATTGCCCTGCTTGTATGCCTTCCATGCTTTGTTTGTAAGGCGCGCCTATTTCAATAAAAGGTTTAGGCTCATGTACGGTTTGATTAGCCAACATAGCAGTACGGCCACTGGTTCTTGGTGTTTGCAACGCCATAGGTGTCTGATGGTGTTGATTAAAGTGAACACTAAGTTGCGGGTAATCTTGATTGAGTAAATCCCGCAGTTGTCCTAAATTATCGACTTTGCCAAGTGTTTGCTGACGTAATCTGGCGATATTCACTAGCCATTGCCAGCTTGGTAAACATTGCCCAGATGGTTTGGTCGCAGGTACGTGAGATTGGATTAAACCCTGATAGTTAAGCTGCGAACCACTGCATTCACTAAAACTGGACACTGGCAGGTTTACTTCGTCAGTTCTAGGTGTTCCGAGTTGACTTAAACGTATTACATTATCTGATTGTAGACGCCACTCATCGAGTCTTTTGGCAAAAATAGGAGAGCTATGATCTAATACCAACAAATTGGTCTTTTCTGTATTTTTATTTTCAGCATTTAAGCTGTCTATGCTCAAATATCCGCCTTGAGTCAATAAGCCTAAACCTAATGTATTTGCCTCGGGCGGCACAATGCACAACATGGCATCATCTTGAGCATTTTTGTTGCCAGATTTTTGTGCTTTTAGGGCATTGCGAATATTACTTGCTGCGGCTAATAGGGCAGGGTTATTAGCTGACCAACCTGTGACTATCAAAGGGCGTTTGGCTGTTTTGAGGATCTCAACTAATTCAAGTGTTTCTGCAGCGACTTTACTGACTTTAGGTTTGGTGGCTCGATCATTGAGTAAATTTGCTAACAAAAAACCTTGTTCGGCAGCTTGTTTAGGATCGCAGACTAAGCGGATTGTAGCTTGTTTGCTCAAGTCACTTTCACCATAACCCAGAATGGCCAGTGGTACTGGATTATGAGGTTGTAACGCTCTTACTGCCGCATCCTGCCAGCTAGGCACTCTGTATTTTTCAGCTTGAACGCGAGCATTATTAAGCAGAGCTTGCCTGATCGATAACGCAATGCGTGGTGCACTATTGTTGACGTCCTCAGCCAATATCACTATTGCATCAGCTTGTTCCATTTGTGCCAAACTGGCTGCTTGCCATTGATTCAAAATAGCCACATGTGTTGATAGTAACTTTTCTTGCTGAGCATCAAGTCCAGGGTTGAAGTTTTCACTTCCAACAAGTTGTTGTAGAGCGAAATTATCTTCCAAGCTGGCTTGGCTACTGCCAATGCCAATCCATTTATTGTGGTTTTTTAGTCGTACATTTAAGGTGGTATCAGCCCATTTACTTTGCTGTCCATCCAAAGTGATAGTTAGGCGGCGCGCCTCGTTATCCACATAGGAAAAACCATAACGACCACGATCACATAGAAAATAACCATTTAAATGATCATTAAAGCGGTTGGTGACCCTACGCACCGAGCCGTAACGTTCCGACAAGCTAGTATTACAGCCTACTGAGCAGTGCTGGCACACCGATGGTGCAGACTGTAAATCCCACTTACGGCTGTAGTGATCGCCAAAAGGTTTATCGGTAAACACCCCCGTTGGACATACTTCTACTAGATTTCCTGCAAATTCACTTTCTAGAGTGCCATCACTCTGGCGGCCAAAATATACGTTATTGCTTGAAGCTTGCGCGGCTAAGTCTGTGCCTCCCGCATAATCTTTGTAAAACCTTTCACAGCGATAACAAGTGATGCAGCGATTCATTTCATGTTTGACTAAGGGGCCAAGATCTTGATTCACAAAGGTAGTTTTTTTGCCTTTGTAGTGTCGTTCATGATGCCCTGTCATTACCGTCATATCTTGTAAATGACACTCACCTCCCTCGGCGCAAACTGGACAATCATGGGGATGATGAGTCATTAATGCTGCAATATTCTGTTCACGAAACTCTTTCTCTGCAGGCTGTTGCATACTGACGCGCATGCCTTCAGTTACTGGTGTCATGCAGGCAACAATCATTCGTCCGCGAGCGTCATTTTCGTCTTGGTATTGAGTCATAGCACATTGCCGACAAGCGCCAACTGAGCCCATGGCCGGATGCCAGCAGAAATAAGGCAAGTCTAGTTTTAACGACAGACTAGCCTGTAACAGGTTTTGTCCATCCTTAACGGTATATTCTTGATTATCGATAAAAATTTTGGCCATAAATTAATGTCTGTGAGGACACCCCTTGTGATCAATATGCTGCTGGAAATCATCGGCGAAATATTTCATTCCACTGCGCAATGGCTCGACTGCACCCGGTGCAAGAGCACAGAAGGTTTTACCTATCCACATAAACCCACATAATTGCTGTAATGCATCCAAGTCGTCTTGTGATCCTTGGCCTGCTTCTATGCGAGTTAAAATTTCTACTGCCCATGGCAAACCGTCTCGGCAAGGCGTGCACCACCCACAGGATTCTTGTGCAAAAAACTGTAATAAATTTAAGATCATGCCTACCGGACAATGTTGATCGTCTAGAGCGATAATGACACCCGTGCCCATGCGACTGCCGACCTTAGCAATAGCGTCATACTCCATGGGAGTATCTAGATGTTCAGGTAATAAAAAGTCAGTGGATGCGCCCCCTGGTAACCAACCCCGTAGTGTTAATCCGTCCTGCATGCCACCGGCCAATTCTAAGATGTGTCTAGCAGATGTGCCCATGGGAAGCTCCCATAAAGCCGCGTTTTTGACTCTGCCACTGATCCCAAATATTTTGCTACCCGTATCTGCACCGTCAGAAATTTGGGTGAACCAGTCAGCGCCATTTTTTAAAATACATGGCAGATTACATAGGGTTTCACAGTTATTAACTATAGTGGGCCGTCCAAACAGGCCAACTACTTGTGGAAAAGGCGGCTTAGCTCGGGGATTAGCGCGCTTGCCTTCTAGTGCGTTAATGAGCGCGGTTTCTTCACCGCAGATATACCGCCCAGCACTGGTATGTAAATGCAATTTTAATGAATATTGACTGCCATTGATGTTATCTCCCAACAAGCCAGCGGCTTGGGCTTCATCAATAGCTTTTTGTAAACGGGTAGCACAGAGGCGATATTCGCCGCGCAAAAAGATATAGGCAACATCAGCGCCAATGGCATAGGCTGCGATCATCATGCCTTCGATCAATAAGTGAGGAGCGCCTTCCATTAACCAGCGATCTTTAAAAGTACCAGGCTCCATTTCGTCAGCGTTACACACCAAATATTTGTTTTTCGGTGCATCTTCGCCCATAGGTACAAAGCTCCACTTCATACCTGTCATAAACCCTGCACCGCCTCGACCTTTCAATTTTGCGTCTGAGACTTGCTGCTGAACTTCCTGAGGTTGCATTTTTAAAGCATTGGTAAAACCTTCGTAACCGCCTGTGCTCTGATATGCCTGCAGATTTTGTGGGTTGGCCAGATCAAGGTACTGACTTAATGGCTTATGCATTTTTACCTCCACTTAATCCTTGTAGAAGCTTATCGATTGAGTTGATATCCAGATTTTCGACTAATTCTCCATCTAACATCAAGGCGGGCGCTTTATCACAACATCCCAAACATACATTTGGCAGCAAAGTGATTTTACCGTCTTCGGTTGTTTGACCAAATTCAATATTAAGGGTCTTGCTTAAGTGGTCAGCGATGGTTTGATAATCGTGCAACCAGCAGCTAATGCTATTGCATAAGTGGATCACATGCTCACCCACTGGATGGCGATAAATAAGGTTGTAAAAGGTGGCAACACCTTCTAATTCTGTGGCCGACATGCCTAACATATCAGCGATGGCATATAGGCTTTCATCACTTATCCAGCGACGTTCGCTCTGCACAATTTGTAACGCATCGATAGCGGCTGCAGGACGGCTTTCATATAAAGAACACTCATGTTCAATGGCAGCTATTTCTTTGCCTGATAGCACATCGCGATAATTGACTATGGGTTGACCCACTAGATCGAC
>TARA_R110002153_G_scaffold35661_1_pt1 | contig 42848 bp, 35 predicted proteins | sample TARA_R110002153 | Tara Oceans TARA_R110002153 (sample SAMEA4398193) | marine metagenome | biome: Polar Biome; feature: [SRF] surface water layer (ENVO:00010504); material: water (ENVO:00002006), including particulate matter (ENVO:01000060) such as... | depth 5 m | reverse complement strand
CAAAACGACTCTGACGTTCCAAGTAGCCAAATGCGCCCTGTAGTGAACCGTCGATAATTTTTTCGATATAGGTATCTTTTAATGCTGTATTGCCACTTTTATTAAGCAAGCCACCGAAGGTTAATACGGTTGCTATAAAGGGCTCAACCACTAAGCCTTTGCCCATCTCTTCCATTACGGCCATAACGTCGGTCGCACCACCGCCAAAACCACCATGGGCTTCGTCGAAGGGAATAGAAAGCCAGCCAAGCTCAGCAAAAGTTTGCCAATTTTCAGGGTTAAAACCTAGTTCGTGAGCAGCATTGCTGCGACGACTTTCAAAGTCATATTCGTCTTGCACAAAGCGCGCAACGCTGTCTTTGAGCATGTTTTGTTCTTCAGATAAATTAAAATTCATGATTAAAGACCCAGTACGTATTTAGCGGTAATGTTTTTCTGCACTTCGTTCGACCCACCGTAAATAGTGGCGGCTCGTCCGTACATGTATGCTTTTCTTGCGTCGTGACCAAAGGCGTGACCGATGCTTTCAGCCGTTTCTTCACCGTGAATAATTCCGCTGTAGTAACCCGCCAAATCCATATACATTTGCTGGATTGCTTGTTGAATTTCAGTGCCCTTAACTTTGAGTAAAGATGATTCAACACCTGGCCCTTTGCCGTCAGCCGTAGATGCCAATACGCGCAATTCGGTATACTCTAAAGCCATCAATTCAATTTCAGTGTTCGATAAACGATTCTGGAATTGCGTATCTTCAATAAGCGGGCGTCCACCAGTGATTTCTTCACTGAGTAGCTTGCGCAAGTCACGTAAACGGCGTTTTGAGTCAGCCACTGCTGCGATAGAAGTACGCTCATGAGCCAATAGAGCCTTTGCGTAAGTCCAGCCTTTGTCTTGTTCGCCAATGCGGTTAGCAACGGGTACACGGACATTGTCGAACACCACTTCGTTAAGGCTATGATGATCATCGATAGAAGAAATTTTATTAACCGTAATGCCCGGGCTTTTCATATCAATTAATAAGAAACTAATGCCATCTTGTCGCTTACCAGAAGAATCGGTACGTACTAAACAGAAAATCCAATCGGCATACTGGGCATATGTAGTCCAAACCTTAGCACCATTGACAATATAGTCATCACCATCCAATTCAGCCTTGGTTTTTAATGCCGCAAGGTCGGAGCCTGCACCGGGTTCTGAATAACCCTGACACCACCAATCTTCGCTTTTAAGAATGCGTGGTAAGAAGCGCTTTTTCTGTTCTTCACTACCAAAGCCATAGATAACCGGCGCAACCATTTTCAGGCCAAATGGCACCACGTCTGGGGCGCCAGCTAATGAACGCTCTGTTTCAAATATGAAGTTTTCTGTTACCGACCAGTCAACACCACCGTGCTCAACAGGCCAGCCTGGAGCCAACCAGCCTTTGTCATTCAGTTTGTTCTGCCATTCAATTTGGGCAGCCTTAAACTCTTGGTCTTCACCACGAATTCTAGTGGCTAAATCTTGCGTCCAGTTCTCAGACAAAAATGTGCGCACTTGGTCACGAAAGGCCAATTCCTCAGCCGAAAAGGTAATATCCACTTAATGTCTCCTCTTTCAATTGTTCATCTCGGGTATATTCCCCAAGTAAGCCACTACTCTACGCCCCTTCCCTCTCCTTGTACTTAGGGTAAAATGCCACATAATAAGGCATATGTGCCAAATAACGTACGCGGAGTAAATTGAATGCCTGAAGCAAAATGGCGAGTGGCCTTACTGATTTTCAACGGAGCTTGGGCATCAACTGTGTATGGCTCACTGGAGTTATTTCACAGCGCTAACTTACGCCAACCAAAAGATAGGCAGTTTCACTGTGACTTGCTAAGTGCAGACAGCAATCCGGTTCAGCTCTATGGTGGCCAGTCGATCCATGGCGATGTAATCATCGGCGAAGATGCGTATGATCTCATCATGCTGGCGCATTATTGGGGAGATTTCGAACAGCTCACCAAGCAATATCCTGGTATTCCGCCCTGGTTGGCTGAGCAACACGCAAACGGGGCACGTATCGCTGGGATCAATAGTGGAATCTTTTGGGCGGCTGAGGCAGGTTTATTAAACGGGGGGCGAGCAACCACTTACTGGCGTCATTTACGAGAATTCGAGCAACGTTATCCCGAAGTTCAATGGCAAGCCAACCAAGCGAGTGTCGAACATGCTGGCATCTACAGTTCGAATGGCCAAAATGCTTCAATGGATTTAAGTATGCATCTACTGGAAAAATTTTGCGGTCCATCAATAGCAGCCAGCTTGGCCAGAGATATCAGTTTTGATAGCAGACGAACCTACGATTTAAACCTAATTAATATCGCTGGTTTTCGGCAACACCGGGATGTGGGTATTCACCGAGCTCAGGATTGGCTAGACGAGTATTTCACTCAAAGTGTAGAGCTGCAGCATCTCGCCAAAAAAATTGGTATGAGCAAACGCACATTTATTCGTCGATTTCAAAAGGCGACGGGAGAGTTGCCCTCTCGTTATCTACAGCGTCTTCGAGTTGAGGCGGCTAAACACCGCTTGGGCAATACGCAAGACAGCATTAAAACCATTGGCATGGGGGTGGGTTATCGAGATATCAGTTCGTTCTCAAAGGTATTTAAGTCGCTAACGGCTGTGACACCACGAGAATTTCGTTCTCGGCTTCGTCCGGCGGGTACTAGGAATATTTCAAAAGCCGATTAAAAATGCCTTCAATATCTTTTAGATTGCGACAAGGTTCAACACTGGAGCACCACGGTGAATACTGCGACATAATTGAATCACCAGAATCCCAACTATTGCGTTGTTCGGGGTTAAGCCATAATACCCGCTTACTTTGACGAAAAACCTTTTGCCAAATGTCTGTTCGACCATCGCCTTGGTTATTGCGCGCATCACCTAGCAGGATAACCGTCGTTTTTTTATCAATACTTGCCAAAGCTTGCGTCTGAAAATCTGTCAGAGCCTTGCCATAGTCCGTAGATAAGCCACCCCAGCGCTGCATTATTTCTTCCAGCGCTAACTCAATATTCTCTTGCTCCAATAGCTGAGTTACTTCGATCATCTCAGAAGCAAATACAAAAGAACGGACTTTCGGCATAACGTCCTGTAGCGAATAAAGAAACAATAAAAGAAAACGCGCAACACGGCTTACCGAACCGCTGACATCACAGATTGCGACAATTTTAGGTCGTTCTATGCGTGTTGCCTTCCAACGAGTGTGAAATAGAGCGCCGTCAAAAGCCGCATTGGCAGCAATCGTTTTACGCACATCTAACAAACCTCGCTTGCGTGTTAATCGTCGCCGGCTATGCTGAGCCGCTAATTTACGGGCCGATCGTTGCACCAAGCGTTGCATTAACGCGTAATCAACATGCTCAATTTGACTTAATTTTGCCTGCTGTAAGTGATCTTCACGGAACTTAGCGCCCTTGTGTCGTGCAAAAATCAGGTATTGTTGTTCCACATAGTCTTTCACTTGCTCAAGCAAACGCGTTCGAAATTCTATCAATTCGCTCTGACTTTTTTTCTGCTCAGGACTCTGGGCTTCTGCGTGAATTTCAGCACTTAGGGCTTCGTCACCCATGCGTTGCATTATTTTGTAGGCAAAGTGATTTTTTTGGGTAAAGAAAACGATAGATGACAAATTCTCTGCCATGGCAGCCTGGGTAATTGCCAGACGCATATCTTGCTTTTGGCTAAGTGATTGGCCCAACGCTGAGCTAGCCGCGTACTCGTCGGCGCCACTTTCTTGCTCATTTTCGCCTAAGCCCGCCTCGCTCGTTATTTTTTGCTCCTCAGGCACAAGCTGGTCGCTATCAGTTTGCTTAACTTGTTCAACACCAGTGAAATACAGATCAAACAATTGGTCATAAATGACTTGATCTGTCTGGCGTTTAACCAATGTTAAAGCCAAAACTGTTTTGGTCGTTTTACGGTTTTCGAGGCCTAACAACTTGATAGCGTTGAGCGCATCCAAAGACTCTGCTGGTGACACGGGCAATCCCGCTTCACGCAATGCCCCAATAAAGTCGGCAACAAAACGCACCTAAGATACCCGCTTCAACAAAGCTGCAATTTCAGGCTCGACCAATTCAATATCATCCTGAAACTTCAATAATAAATTCAAGGTTTCTTTTACCCAATGGGGATCAAGTGTTTCAACATTGAGTAAAAGCAGTGCCCTCGCCCAATCGATGGTCTCACTGACTGCAGGGGATTTTTTCAAAGGCATATTTCTCAGTTCGCCTATCAATGCCACGATCTGTTCTCTTAGCTGTGTCTCTAGCCCTTGCACTTGCGTTGCCAAAATGCGGCTTTCTAAAGCCGCATCAGGAAAAGGAATATACAGATGCAAACAACGTCGCTTCAAGGCATCACCGAGCTCTCGAGTATTGTTACTGGTGAGCATCACTATGGGTGTCGATTTTGCTTTTACCGTACCAATTTCTGGAATAGACACTTGATAATCCGATAATAATTCTAGTAGGAAGGCCTCAAATTCTTGATCAGCCTTGTCTATTTCATCAATTAATAACACAGCGCCGTCGTCACTTTGCAAAGCTTGCAATAAGGGCCTAGGCTCCAAAAAATCCTGCGAATAAAAGATATCGCCAAAATCATGCAGCCGAGCAATAGATTCGTCTAAACCGCGAGCGCCTCTGAGTACATCTCCCAGTTGCTCTTTAAGTACTTGGGTGTAAAGCAGTTGTTTGCCGTACTTCCACTCATAAAGTGCTTTTGACTCGTCAAGGCCTTCATAGCACTGCATACGGATCAGCGGAGCATTTAGATAAGTAGCCGTTATTTTTGCCAATTCGGTTTTTCCGACTCCGGGTGGCCCTTCAATTAAAATAGGTTTTTGCAAGTGACAAGCGAGGTAAATTGCAGTGGCAACCGAATGGCTGCATATGTATCCTAAAGCCTCGTATTGGCGTTGAATAACCTCTGGTGAGGCGATTTTCTCTTGATGCTTTATGATCACAAATATCCAGCATTTTGGGGGAATATGCTGCATTATTCGTTTAAAACCCAGCCAAAAGCAAATCGTTCTGGCTGTTGATAAACAATCAATGCGCTTAATATATGCCCTACAAAATCACCTAAAAAGAGTTATTGTAAATAGGCTAAATAGTGAGCCAAATGACCAGAACCGCCATGCTAAATTGGTATTTATGGGTTAGCTTCCAAGCAAAAGCCGCAGATGATAAAATCAGTCTATCAAACCGTTCGGTAATGCCATCTCGACGAAGTGGCTATGCTTCTATTGCCATTTTTCATTCGTACTATTATCACGTCTATTTACCCTTAAGAAGGTGGGAGCATTTTGGCCATACATTTAATAACAACCAAACAAACAGACAACTTTAACGACTCGTCTCTTGTTGCTTCAATTAAAAAGCTTTGGCAGAAAATAGAAAAGAACCACCAAAAAAACGAGACAAAGAAGAAGAAAATAACGCAGTTGTATCAAAGTTTTCAGTCTAATGTGCTGCCTCACGAACAAGAAATGTGCACTCAAGTGCAAACCCTAATCAGCACGTTAATACCTTTTGTATCACGTAAATCGTTGAGTGAAGCACACCGTGAGGAATTATTGGATTGGATCAATCAAGAACTGTATTTAATTGAATCGAATCCCTTTGCCCAAAATATTGAGATAGATAGTTTGCGTGATGCGCTGCAACAACAATTATTAATTTTGGCTGAAAGAAATCCTTTTGAAGAAAGTGCAGAGAATCTACAACAATTAGCGATGATGTTAGAAGATTTGTTTGGGGACGAGCTAAATTTAAACGCCGAGGAACTCAATAACGTTGCCAGGGATCCGGACGAATTACAGCAATATATAGACCGCATGCATAAAAAATCACAAGAAGAGCAAGAGGCTACCGAGCGCGACGGTGATCACAATGATTGGCAAGACGAGCAATATGACCACGTTGATCAGAATGGCCAACGAAAAAGCGAACGACTCGCGCTAGACAAGTTGTTTAAACGCAGCGAGTTGAACAAAATTTATAAACGTTTAGCGGCCAAGTTTCACCCTGATAAAGAAATGGATGACGCCAAAAAAGCCCATAAGCATAAACTGATGCAGCAACTGTCAGAAGCTCGAAAAACCAACGATGCCTTTACCTTATTATTAATGTATCAACAACATTATGACGACACCGACTTGATTTTTGATGACGCTACGATGCAAGCAATAGAAACGTTGCTGCGCCAACGCGTACATTTATTGGAGCGTGAAAATCATCAACTGTCATCACCAAACACCCCAGAGGGCATGGTATGGCAACAATTATCTGGGCGTAGTAAAAAAGCCACTGCGAAAAACATCGAATCATTGATTACTGATCGACAAGAAATTGCTGATAACTGCCAAGCAATAGTTAAAGACATCACTAACCTAAAAATACTCAAGGAGTATTTGAACGAACGATTAGATGATGCGCCACTTGCGGATACAGACTTCGATACTTTTAGTAAAATATTTTCCTAATAGTCATTGTTACAAATCGTGGTTTATACATAAATTAATAGTTGTACGATTACTTTGGTTTTTGATGCCAGTTTATTTAAACTGGTCGATTGTGGTTAGTATCTAAAATTAAACATAACGATAAAAGAGACCACAGAGACAAGTAGTACACGTTATTAAAGTAATGCCTACTGCGCATGTTTGCCTCATATCTCAAGGCTAAAAGCCTGCTTAGCATCATCAAAGACGAAAAAGATAAGCGAAAGCACTTGCTGAAATTGAGTGATACCGGCCAAAGGTTGAAGCTTAAGGCTACTGATATTCCCGACAAAGTCCTGTGCAAGTTTCCAGGGATCACGCCTTTACAAACTCTGCAGTTGATGGGTTTGCTTGATTGGGTGGTGGGGCCGTCACCTCCCCCCCTAATTAGGGGTCATTCTGCCTACTTTACATTTTGTGAAAACTTAAATTAAGCTATAAAAATCAGCAGGTAATAAGGTTACACTGTTATTCAATTTTAGTTTTAGGCGAGTGATTTCATTGTGCAGCAAGCGCTAACTTATTTGGGCACCTTAGACGATGTGGTGCAACGCTACCCATGGAACATTGAGATGGGCCAACAACAATTCAATCAGATGTTGATCCGCAAGGCTTTATTGGGCGAAAAAATTATTATCAATGACGGATATCTGTTAAATCATCCGTTTGCACGCCACGCATTACTCAACCCGACCTCGTCTCCGCTAAAAGCACTAGTAGAAGCAAACTTTGTACAAATCATGTCACGCAGCGGTTCGCTGTTAGACGTGGCAGAGAAAATGTCTGCGCAGGGTGTTGAAAGCTTTCAAACATTACAAAAGAGTGCCGACTGGCCTGCGCTTCAAACAATGCTAAAGCAGTGGGAGCCGGGGTTACAGCGCATCGAAAACTTCATTCCTTGGCCGAAAAAACATATTAGTCATGGGTTTGACAATATGCTGTGCCGCAGTCGGCATTTACACGTTGAAAACTTAGGTATGACTGCAGTTACTGATGATGACTTTCAACGCGTATTTGATTTATATACATTGAAAAATAAGTCTGACAAAGAAGCAACGCGGACTCGCTGGGAGCAAGCCTGTATAAAAGTGTTAGGCGATACGCCTAATGCTAAGGAAAAAATAAACGAGCTAATGGGACTCGCCAGTGAAGCGTATCACTATAACTTTGCGGTCTGTCTGAGCGCACAATTTAGTCAGCGTAAAATCTTAGTGGAAACTCGCTATAGCCGCGCATTCGCCGATTTAATTCAACTAGGGCAACCCACTGAATCAGAACTAATTGATATCCCGTCAATTCAAATACCGCAAAAATTAAGCTTCGATCGCCCTCAACTATGGAAAACGTTAGTCGACCCTTTTAGCGACGTAGCGGGCGTACAAAAAGAGTATCAGGATGCGATGGAACAGTTCTTCGCTGGCCAAGTAAACGCAAAGCTAGTAGAAGAGGTTTCATTAAAATACTCTAAAGCCCTGTCTGCACATTTTGAAAATGACGAGCAAGACGGCGGCATTAAAAAAGTTGCATTGAGTATTGGCTTTTTGGGCTTAGGTTTGGTGGCCGGAGGGCCTGTTACCGCAGGCTTACTATGGCTTGCTGAAAACAGCTTACTGCCCACCGTTACTCGGGTATTTAAGCTGCGAGATAAAGGCTTTTTTAAAAAACAAACACCAAATCAGTCATTAGATCTCTCTCATCAAAACACCTTAAGTTCAGTGTCTATCTCCTTGCCGCTAGCAGAAAAGTTAGCCAAAGATATTCCTGACTTTACTTAGGTTTATTGGGGGCATGGTTTTGGTTACTCAGCATGCCCCAAACAATTTAGATGGGCTGAATATCTGATTGACGTTCAACATTGAGTATTTCAATTAACGCATCGAATGCACGTTGGGGCTCAGTGTGGCGGCATATTTTAACCGCTGGATTATTTCCGCCAATGTGCGTTATCCCGAAAGTAGCAGGGTCGTAATGCGAGCGCGTCTTGCCTGCTTCCGTGATTTTGGGCATGCTGGTGTCTGTCCATTTACCCCCTGATTTTACTTCACTAAATTCCACCCAGACTGATTGCAACTCTCCTTGGCATAGCTCTGGCTCAACTACCACAAGCGCTGCGAGTACGTCCCAGAAGTAGTATTCTTCTGACTCGATAAACCAGTCATTGTCATCTAGCACTTTGTCCCAGAACTTAGCAGCTGGCGTTCTGACTTCACTTTTAAAACGTTTGGCGTATTCGGGGGTCACTTTCACTTGGTTGGTTAAATCTAATCCGACAACTTCAACGGCCAAATTAGAGGCAAAAACCTGCTCTGCGGCCACTGCATCCACGTAAATATTCCATTCTGCCTTTTTGTTAGGGTGGTCCCCTGTAAAGCCCGGCACGATAATATTACCAGGCGCATCAAAGCCGCCGCCCATCATCACAAGGCGCGATACTTTAGGCATATCTTCTGGGTATTTATGCAACCACTGGGCAATATTGGTTAAGCTGCCCGCACTGAGTAATACCACTTGCTCATTTTGTTGGCTAAGCAGGTGATGAATAAGCTCTACCGAGTCCATGTCAGTAGGTTGGCGATTTGTTTTTGGTACAGGTACACCCGAGAGCGTATCAGCCTGCTGACGCCAAGGACCGGGAAAGGCAAAATAACCATCAATCGGGTAATGATCGCCGCAAGCAAAAGGCACGTCAGGTGAGTTTGACAGCGCAAGCAGTCCCGGAATATTCACCATATTTTCAGCACAATGGCCTTCCCCAACGCCATTAGACGTCACGCCAAGCAATTCAATTTCTGGGTGATTTGCCACCACTAACATAGCCGACCAATCATCAATACCCATATCGGTATCGTAAATGACCTTTTCGGCTGATACGGAAGAACAAAAAATAGCAAAAATAACTGCAAGTGACGCGTTTGATACGCAGGCAAAACGTTGGAACATCTCAATACCAATAACAATTTATAGAGGGGGCGGGAATGTAGCAAAAAAGACGCCACTATTCTCATAAAAAACAAGCCGTTAAATTAAAGGCTTTACACCATGCATAAAATACAAGCAATGCGACTTATGCACCAAGGAATCAAAACTTGCACCAAAAAAAAACCTAAACCATTGTCATGGTTTAGGTTTTTAATTCACTTTGCGTTTTGCAATGTGTCACCCGATTTATCAGCTAAGCACATTTAGCCAATAAACGGGGTACTTGGTCTACTTACTCAAATGCATATCTGTGATGTATATACGGTTTCCTTGTCCGCCTCCCACACCAAAAATAGCGATTTGGGTAAGCTTCGATAGATTTAACGGTATATCCGCTAGATTGATGGTCACCTCAGTCCAATTGCTGTTCACTGAAAGTGGTACTTTGTGCTCTGAGCCATCAACAACAAAATCTAACGTGTATTCTGAGAACCCACCAGCAGCGGCAATTTTAAAGTTGAGGGTTTGATAAGCGGCAACATCGATGCTGTATTGTTGCACATCACCATATATATCACCTGCTAAGGCCAGTACTGCCCCCCAACTACCTGAGCCGCGCACTAACTCAAATGCACTTAGTCCGTTGTACATCACATCAGAGTTAAAGCTTGTGCCGGTTGACCATTCACCAATAGTCATATTGCCATTGTGCGCATAGTCATCACCGTCAAACAGCATATCGCTGTCTTCACCGCTTGATGAAAAGAATACAAACTTGTCATCTGAGCTGTCTTTATCGGATAACGCTACTTTGCCTGAGTCATACATAACCAAATCTGTAATGTATAAGCTTTGGCTAGCCGAGCCGCCGTCATACACGCCAAAGAGTGCAATTTGGCTAACATTGGATAGATCTACTCCGTACATACCAAGGTCAATGTCAATGTCATTCCAATCAGCTTGGTTCGTTAGCGCGAACCCGACTTCCTGAGCAGACTCTTTGCCCTCAATAGCAGAGACTATCGACACGGCGTACCGCTCAAAAGCACCCTGCGACGCCGCCTTAAACCGAAGGTTTGTGTAGGTAGAAAAATCCGTATCATAGTTGTCAATACTATTGCCATCTGAGATATCACCTTGTAAGGCCAATACTGCACCCCAAGAGCCACCAGCCGAAAGTCGTAAGCCATTTAAACCGTTATACTGGGTATTTGAGATCCCCGTACCCGTGCTCCACTCACCGAATATTACGTTACCCACATCGCTGTAATTATCGTTATCAACAATTAGATCAACACTTATGGATGCATCCGATGAGATAAAAACGAAATCGTTCGTGGTGTCAGTTTCAAACTCGATGGCACTGTCTTTCACTAACGAGAAGTCCGTCACGTAAATGCGTGACACACCGGCTTGCCCACCAATGCCGTACACGGCAATCCAATCGACCTTGGATAAATTAAGTGGAATAGCTTTCGTATCCAATGTAATACTCTGCCACGTGGAAACAGATTCATTTACCGGTATCGCAATCTCCTTGCTAACGCCATTGGCCGAAATCGCCACTTTGTATCCGCCTGCGTAATAACCCGTCGTGGCGACTTTGAGGTTAATGCGGTTAAATAAACTGAAATCGCCGTCTATTCCATTTTGAAAGGCCAATACTGAGCCCCAATTCCCCTGTTCCGGAGAGTTTGAGCTAGAAATCAACTCCCAACCACGCAGACCGTCGAACATAACGTCACTTTGCAAGGTTGTACCCGTGCTCCATTCACTTACCGTATTGGGAGCGAAGTTGATATCTGTTTCTTCGGTCGCTGAAATCAAGACGAATTCGTCTTCAGTGACTGGCTCACCATCCCCGCCGCCATTTGTGGCTTGGAGCACCACACTCACATCATCGATTTGCACGATACCTATGTCAGCACCAAGGTCAAAGAATACGCGGCTGTTGTCATCTCCAAACCCATTCACAGTGAACGTGTATGAAAAAGTCTGCCAATCCGTTGTCAGTGCAGCATTCTCGGTTACGTTGCTCCAAGGATCGTGGTTTAGCCCAAGCCCAACGACGATATTACGCAAAATAGACGCCTTCGCTTTGAATGTCACCACATAGGTTTCACCCGCGGTTAAGGTCATGACTTGGCTTAGATTGACATCCCATGAGTTACCCGCAGCGGCAATATCCGCCTGGAACACATAGTTGCTTGCCTCTTGAATGACGTTCACGTCTCCCGTCCACCCTTGGGCGCCGTTGTCAAACGAACCGTTGGCGACCAATTCATCACCGACCTCAGGATCGGTTACACCACCACCGTTATCCCCATCATCGCCGCCTGTGCCGTCATCTTCACCTTGCAAAAATTGCACGTTATCAACACGGAACACCGCGCCTTCTCCTTGTCCCCAGTCAGGGAAAAGCATCACTACGTCTATGCCATTTAACATCAAACCGCCTTGTTTAAGGGTCGATAACGCAATGGAATAGTGCTGCCAATTCGCAGTCGGAGTAACAAGCGTAACAACCGCTTCACTGGCTGCACCGCCCTGCTCGACCTTCAAGTTCCAGGCTGCTGAAGTATTGGTGCTCGGCGTGACAAGTTTCAGATCAAATTCCAACGTACCACTATTGGCAATTGGGGATGCATCAAAAGGCGCTGGCACTGTGGCCAATGTGGTGTTGAATCCCAATACGGTTGGAATGTCACCTACCGCGAATTCAATCACCTGAGACTGAAGCTCATCATCGAACACCACCACTGGTGTTGACTCGCCACAACAATCCCATGCAGGCCAAGCATCGTTTAACATGTCGTCAAATATCACTAAATCACGAGCGATACCATCTGATTCCGGCACAGGGATAGGCGCCGCGCCATTTATTAAGGTTCCGCCATTTGCAACAGACTCTGCATAGCCATCCGTTACAGTCGCGCAGCCATGACCATTGCTAGGTGATGTTGAGCACTCATAAACCCGCACATAATCCACTTCGAAACGATTGGCTGCGCTAAATGCGGAAGCATCGACACCGCCTTGATTTACCGCTTCAGGCCAAGCGCCACCTACTGCGAAATTAAGCAATAAGTGAAAGCGCTCATCGAACGGCGCGTTATTCCACAAGGTTTCGCCGCTTTGCTCGGTGTACCATCCACGATGACTCAAACCATTCGCGGTACCGTTAGCGTCGTAACTGACGGTTGATTTACGCTGTGTTTCATACAACACCCCATCCACATACCAGCGTAACTCACCTTCTTCCCACTCAAGTGCGTAAATATGAAAGTCATCTGCTGGATTAGCGTCTTCTGGTAAGGCATAGCTACGGCCGGAATTATCGTTATTGGGCCAACTTTGACCATAATGGATTGTGCCGTGCACATTCGATTCCACGGCACCGGTGCCATCATTCAATGGCACACCAAGATTCACTGCTTCAAATATATCGATTTCACCCGAGTGTGGCCAACCGCCGTAGATGTAATCTGTAGGCAGCATCCATATTGCAGGCCACGAGCCTTGTCCACTTGGAGCCTTGGCGCGTATTTCGAAACGACCGTATGTCCAATCACCTTTGTTTTTAGATATTAAACGGGCAGAACTGTAAGGCAAAGGTTGTCCCGTTTCTGGTTTGGCGACAATGGTTAACAAACCGTTTTGGACAAATGAGTTATCACTGCTGGCGGTATAACATTGCTTTTCATTGTTGCCGCCACCGTCGCAATTGACCTCGTGAGACCATTTTGCTTGATCGATTGACGTGCCATTAAATTCGTCATTCCAGACTAAGTTCCAGTCTGACGTAACATTGACCACACAACCCGTTGCATCAACGATGCTATTGGCTGGTGTATTAAGACATTGGTCAATATCATCGGCTACACCGTCATTGTCAGCATCATTGCCGTTATCACCACCGTTCCCCTCATCTGAAGAAGCAGGCAAGGTCAGGTCATCAAAGTAGAACGTCCAGTTAGCTGGGTCTGCTTCGGCATTCCCCATTTCGCCCAAATCAAAGATTAAAGTGATAGCCGTCGTGCCGCTGCCGGTAATACCACTAAAATCAAAGCTGAGTTCTTCCCAGCCTAAGCCAGAATGTTGGGCGCTAATCTCACCCACAACGCCACCTTCCAATTTAAGTAATACATTAACAGCTCTTGGCGACCAAACTTTTAGAGTGATCACTGTGTTCTCAGCAATATCTATTGGATTGTTTAATGCTAATGTTGTGCCTCCCCAAGGTTGCCCTGCAAACTTCTGCATTTGTCCAACTTGCGCACTGGTATTAATGCCGGACATATCTGGGTTAGCCGCGATAGTCGCAACCCCTCCATCGAAGTCAGTAAAAGCGTAGGTTGCCCCCTCAAAATCATGAACATCAGAGCCGGTAGCACCACCATTGCCGTCGTCACTTCCAGCGTCATTGCTATCAACTAAGCGTATGTTATCGAAATACACTACGTTGTTTTGCGCCCGAGTATTAAAATCAAAATCAGGGAAGACAATGATCTGGTCAATATCGATGGCTTCAACAAGACCAATGTAGCCGCTAAAATCAAAGGTGAGTTCTTCCCACTCGTTGATTTTAGTATTGGCCACTTTTATCTCGCCTTGTGCCCCACCGTTTGCGATCGCAAACTTGATACCCACATCGCTTAGCACACTTTTGTATACCATGATTTTAACGAAACTATTGGATGGGTCTAAGGTGAAAGGTGTTATTTGGCCGTGCTCGATCTCCGTACCGACCCATGGCGCACCTTCAACTTGCGCGGTGAGTTTTGCCACTGTGGATGAGTTATTAATGCCAGAAGGATTGGGATTAGACACAAATTCGAGCGGGCTATTGTCGCCATTTTCAAATACGTTCCAATTCAATTGGGCACCAAAACCTTGTGCTTCAAAATCGAACGCGGTTAAGTCACTGCTCCCACCTTGGTCCCCACCACCATTATCTGTCGTATCTTTGACTGTGACACTCACATCATCAATATACACAGCACCGGTTTCTGCGCCTAAATCGAAGAAAACTCGGCTGTTATCATCCCCAAAATCTGTCGGGGTAAGGATATAGGTAAATGTTTGCCACTGGGTGCTCAGCGCCGTAGTCTGAGTTACATTGCTCCAAGGATCGTGATTAAGCCCCAACCCCGCTATCACGCTGCGCACAACCGACGCTTTTGCTTTGAACGTAAGCTCGTAGGTCTCTCCGGGCACCAAAGTCAGTACTTGACTGAGGTTGACATCCCATGGGTTACCCGCAGCAGCTACATCGGCCATAAATACATTATTGCCGTTGTCTGTTATAACGTTGACTGCGCCAATCCAGCCATCAGTACCATTGGTGAAATCACCATTATTAACTAGCTCGCTTACCGGTATAGGATTTTCATTGCCATCATCGCCACCGCCGCTTTCATCATCATCGCTGCCGAAGAATCGAATGTTATCGAAGTACACTGTGTTGTCTTGTGCTCGGGTGCTGAAGTCAAAGTCGGGAAAAACAATAATTTGATCGATATCTATCGCTTCAACTAACCCAATATAATCGCTGAAGTCGAATGTAAGTTCTTCCCACTCATTGATTTTCTGATTAGCAACTTTAAGCTCGCCTTGTGCTCCGCCGCTGGCGATTGCGAATTTTAGGCCTACATCACTGATGACGCTTTTGTACACCATGATTTTAACCAGACTGTTACTGGCGTCTAACGTGAATGGTGTAAGTTGACCATGCTGTATCTCAGCGCCAACCCATGGTGCACCAGCCACTCGCGCGGTAATTTTTGCTACCGTTGATGAGCCATTAATGCCTGAGCTATCAGGATTAGCAACAAGTTCTATCGGCGGGTTATCACTGTTCTCAAACACATTCCAGCTTAACGATGCGCCAAAACCATCTTGCTCGAAGTCAATGGCCGTTAAATCGCTTTCAACTTCTCCACCTGAACTCCCCTCGTCAGCTGACTGCAAAAAAGCGACATTATCGACTCTAAATACCGCGCCTTCTCCTTGTCCCCAATCTGGAAACAGCATAACGATATCAATACCATTTAGATTCAGACCCGCATTGCTAAGGGATTTTAAAGGGACTGAATAATGTTGCCAAGCAGCCGTTGGGGTAGCAATGCTAATTTCCCCAGCCGTTGCGGCGCCGCCTTGCTCAACCTTAAGATTCCAACCAGCTGCATTATTATTAGGGGGCGTAACGAGCTTCAAATCAAATTCAAGCACACCCGCTTCATACATAGGAGATGCATCAAAAGGGCTAGGATCCGTTGCTTGATTGGTATTAAAGCCCAGCACCGCCGGGGCACCATTTACTTCAAACTCAACTACTTGAGACTGACTTTCATCATCAAAAACCACACGCGGGCTTGTGTCTCCGCAACAATCCCAGGCAGGCCATGTGGGCAGCATTTCATCATCAAAGATGATCAAATCTCGCGCAATACCATCTGAAGGTGCGGTAGGAACCGGCGCTGCGCCATTGACTAAGGTGCCGCCGTCGGCAATAGGATCTAAATAGTTGTCTGTTACCGTCGCGCAGCCTTCACCTGTACTAGGTGAAATTGAACACTCATAGACCCGCACATAATCCACATCAAAGCTATTTTGCCCGTCAAACGCAGATGAATCGACCCCACCCTGATTGACCGCTTCAGGCCAACTGCCACCTACGGCAAAGTTGAGCAATAAATGAAAACGCTCGTCAAAGGGGGCGTTATTCAATAAATTTTCGCCGTCTTGCTCGGTAAACCAACCTCGATGATCAAGGCCATCTGCTTGACCATCGGTGTCGTAGCTAACTTCTGATTTCAATTGCGTTTGGTACAACACACCGTCAACATACCAGCGTATTTCACCTTCTTCCCACTCTACCGCATACACATGGAAATCGTTGGCGGGATTAGCAGCATTGGGCAATGCATAGCTTTGCCCTGTGTAGGAATTGTTCGGCCAACTGGCCCCATAATGCAGCGTGCCATGTACATTGGACTCAACAGCACCGCTGTCATCGTTCAAAGGCACCCCAAGGTTTACCGCTTCGAAGATATCAATTTCCCCCGAATGCGGCCAACCACCGTACTTGTAGTCGGTAGGCAGCATCCATATTGCTGGCCATGCACCTTGGCCACTAGGCGCTTTTGCGCGTATCTCAAAGCGGCCGTAAGTCCAGTCACCTTTTTCTTTACTGATTAGGCGAGCTGAGCTGTAGGGTAAAGTTTGATTGGATTCAGCTTTGGCCACTATTTTCAGAATGCCGTTTTCAAGATAGGCATTTTCTGCATTGTCGGTGTAACACTGTTTCTCGTTGTTACCCCCACCGTCACAATTTACTTCATGAGTCCATTTAGTGTCATCAATAACGCTGCCATTAAACTCATCACTCCACACGAGTGTCCAATCAGAGTCATTGGTTACTAGCGAGCAACCTGTCTCATCAACCTCTATGCCCGCGGGCGTTTCAAGACACTGATCGATGTCATCATTAACACCATCATTGTCTTCATCCAGCACTGCATTGCTTTGTATTACTAAATCGAAAGTTAGTCGTGTCCGTCGCTCGTACTCAAAACGCACGTTTACCGATATGGTTTCACCCGGGGCGATGTCTCCCAGTAAAAAATCAAAATATGGAACACCTTCGTCTGTCTGTCCGTCGGCATCCTTTACGGTTAAGCTCGCGTTATCCACCAGCACTCTAAAAGGCCCATGAATGGATTGCGCACTGCTGTTGGTCGCTTTCACCTGCACTATGTATGCGCCTTCACCGCGCACATATCGGGCGCTGGATTGGGATACGCTTATGGTATTGTCTAACGGACCCCACTGAGCGGATGCCGAACAAGACGCAAAGAGTAAAAGGGCACCGAGTACCCCGCTCATATCGTTTCTAATTTTCATTGGCTTATCTCAACAGTGGTTTGCGCATTTAGAGATTTGGTTTGCAACGATTTACTGGAAAATGCTTGAGAGATTTTTTTACGACCCAATACACCCGCACAGCCCAGTAGTAAAAATGCTAAACTTGATGGTTCAGGCACATCTGTCACCGCTTCTTCTAGGGCAGTAAAGCTAATAGATACAGAAGATTGATTATCATCAACAGCAAAACCGTCGAACATATAAAACGATAGCGACCAGTCTTGATTCACGTAACTGCTCAGCTCAGATGCTTGTATCGCTAATGATTCAGTAAAGCTCTGCATAGACACAATGGGCATGGAGAATAACTCCACATAGTCAAAATCTTGATTAAAAAGACTGATAGAAAACTCGTCATCGAATGTCGAGTCAATCAGCGTGGTGTCGACACTAAAATTAATATTTAAAAGATAATCAACGCCACTGACTAATGACAACCCTTGCGATAGTTCGGCTTCAAAATCAACCGTATCATTGACACTCAAGGTCGCGGCACAATTACCTGGCGTGCCACTAACCGAGACATTTCCAAATTGATCCCAGTCACTGACATTACAGGAATTAGAAAAATCGCCCCCTGTTAACAAAGTAGCCATTGCTTGGTTAGAGGTCAGCAAAATACTGGTGGCGAGAGCGATGTGTTTAATGGTTTTCTTCATGTGTTTCTCCTAGACTTATTTCTTGTGATCTGCCCTGTACAAGCGCATTTTTAATATCGACTACTTATTAAACTAGGCTGGTCGAATCCGGCGTCCTGCCAATCACAGGATGTTTGGTAACACACGACAAGGCCCAAATATCATTTCGCTAATTTCTCTGTTTTAATTAACTCCTAAGCACTTCATGCTTTCATCTCTAAATTTGCTTCATTAGTTAAGCGTTCAACATCATTATGAAAGCGCTTTCATTTTGCAACGTAGAGATAAACCTCCGTGAATAAACGAATACTCACTGAGAGAAATAATTAACAGTTAGGAAACAACATATTTACAATAGCAAAGGCTTGACTCTAATGAAAGCGCTTTCATTGATCTTTATTTGACCATTGAGCAAGCGTGTTTACGTATTCGGTATTGGCTAAACTAGCTGGCAATCGATAAAAAATAACAAATAGAAAATGTAATGAAGTTGATTACACATACCAATTAATGAACGAAAAAACATTGGTGCGTAAAGTGTTTTTTAAGCCACTATCACAAAACAAGAGGAGGGGAACAGAGCGTTGTAAAGCCTTGCGGTTACTTTGCCTGGACAGAATTGAAAAAGTTAATGAGAAAATTTTTAACGTGGAATACGTTAGGCCAGCAAACAAGATTGCAGGCCTAGCGCAATAACGAATTAAATCCCTTTATTTACGCTTACCCGATACTCGAGCCCACTCCCCATCAATCTCGATAGGTTCCATGTCGAAATCTTGGCTGTAGAGGTCATTTACGCCTTGAGCTTGTTCAGCTAAAATACCGGACAATACTAGCTTGCCACCTGATTTACAGTAAGCCGTGATCACCTCTCGTAAGTCCCGCAGTGGTCCAGCAAGAATATTAGCCAGCACCACATCAGCTTGCAGTTCAGGTTGATGTTGCGGTAAATATAGCTCGATTTTATCACCGATATGATTGCGGTCGGCATTGGTCTGGCTCGATAACAAGGCTTGCGGGTCAATGTCGATACCCACTACGCGTTCAGCACCTAGTTTAATCGCGGCGATACCTAATATGCCAGAGCCACAGCCAAAGTCGACTACCAACTTATTCGTTAGCTCTAAGGCATCTAACCAACGTAAACAGAGGGCTGTTGTTGGGTGCGTTCCGGTACCAAATGCTAATCCTGGGTCGAGCATAACGTTAACCGCTGAAGGGTCAGGTACATCACGCCAGCTTGGGCAAATCCATAATCGCTCGCCAAAACGCATAGGATGAAAGTTATCCATCCATTCTCGCTCCCAGTCTTTATCTTCTAACTGGTCGAGTTTATGAGGAAAATTAGCGCCTAGCACTTTTGATTTACTCAGTCTGGCAACGACCCCATCCATATCGTGATCGGCTTCATACAAACCCACCACCTGGGTTTCAGGCCACAACATCACTTCACCTGGTTTCGGCTCGTACATGGGTGTGTCTTTCGCGTCGACAAAGGTAACAGCTTGGGCACCATTGGCACTTAGCATGTCGCCGACTTGTTCAGCATCTTTGGCTTGTGTATCGATAATGAGTTGGATCCAAGGCATAGCGGGTCTTATCAAATGGCAAAGAAGCCAGTATAACATTAGTTATTTAGCGGATTCTGCGTAAACTAATGTCTTGGCGCAGTTACATGAACTTTTATGCGAGTAAGTGCGTTCTTATGCTTATCTCTTTAGTATTTTCGGAGCTATTTTGTCCTCATCTCGCGACTTAACTCGCCCGCCCGTTCACAAGGTATTGGCTAAACTCACTTTACCTATGATCCTTGGCATCATCGCTGTGTTATCGGTGTCATTAATTGATACCTACTTTGTTAGCCAGCTCGGTACAGAACATCTTGCCGCCTTGTCGTTTAGCTTTCCAGTTACTATGAGTATATCTAGCTTGGCTATTGGCTTAGGCGTTGGTGCGGCCTCTGCCGTGTCGCGCGCAGTCGGCTCGAATGATACAGATCACGCAAAACGCTTGTCTACTGACAGTCTACTGCTGGGTATAGTCGTAGTCATGGTGGTTGCTGTGGTCGGTTATCTCAATGTTAAACCGCTGCTTAGTTTGCTTGGGGCCTCATCAGACGTATTGGAGCTTGGTGCCCGCTATATGCGTATTTGGTTTATTTCAGTGCCATTTTTAGTGGTACCCATGATTGCCAATGCCTTAATACGGTCCGTAGGTGATGCTTTTTGGCCAAGCTTAGTGATGATTGGCTCAGCAGCCATTAATATTATCTCTACGCCAATTTTAATATTCGGCTGGGGCGTCATACCTGCCTTCAATATAGAAGGCGCGGCATTAGGTACCCTATTCGCTCAGGTACTCACTTTATTTGCTTCGTTAGCCATACTGATTATCCGCGAAAAGTTAATAAGCTTTCATCTTGCCAGTAAAGAAGAGCTCTTAGCTTCATGGCGCTCGCTGCTCTCAATAGCAGCACCTGCAGCAGCCGGCAATATGGTGAACCCACTGTGTATCGCCATTGTTACCGCCATTATCGCTTCGTTCGGCGAAAAATCTGTTGCGGCCTTTGGTTTAGCGACTCGCATTGAATTTTTTGCGGTCATTCCTATGCTCGCATTATCTTCAGCCATAGGTCCGTTGGCAGGACAAAACTGGGGAGCACATAAAATACGCCGTATCATCGATGGGTTAAAAATAAGCTATTGGGTATGTGTCGCCTGGACAGGATTGTTAAGTGTTTTTTTGTGGTTCTGGGCCCCGGCCATCATATCAGGATTCTCGTCTGATCCTGCGGTTACTGATGAAGCACTTTTATATCTGCGTATCATACCCATTAGCGTCTGGGGTTACGGTATTGTCATTGTCGCAGCAGCTGCTTTTAATTCGATCGGTAAGGCGAAAGTAGGCTTAGGCTATTATGTTATTCGCTCGGCAATATTTTATGTGCCTTTGTCATGGTTAGGCGCAATGTATGCCAACGTCGCTTACGTCTTTATTGGCATAGCACTAGCCAACGTGGTGTCTGGCATTGCGATAGCGGTCTACTCGATATGGTGGTTAAAGCGCACTGCTGCACAAAACGCACAAACGTAAAAATAAAAAAGAGCGCCGAAGCGCTCTTTAAAAATCATCAATATGAAGAAGATGTTAGTGACCGCCTAGGCCCAATTTCTTTTCAAGATAATGAATGTTAGCACCACCAGCGGCGAACGCTTCATCTGCCATAATACGCTGCTGAAGTGGGATATTCGTTTTAATTCCTTCAATAACCAACTCACCCAATGCATGACGCATGCGGGCAATCGCTACTTCACGGGTTTCGCCGTAAGTGATCAATTTACCTATCATAGAATCATAGTTAGGCGGCACGGTATAACCCGCATATATATGCGAATCCCAACGCACACCTAAACCACCAGGAGAATGGAACATATTGATTTTACCTGGGCTTGGAATGAAGGTATCGGGATCTTCAGCATTAATACGACATTCAATCGCATGACCACGTATATGCACTTGATCTTGGGTGATGGATAATTTTTGACCATCAGCGATACGCAGTTGCTCTTTAATCAAATCGATACCTGTGATCATTTCTGATACGGGGTGCTCAACTTGAATACGCGTATTCATTTCGATGAAATAGAACTCGTCGTTTTCAAATAAGAACTCAAACGTACCTGCTCCACGATAACCTATATCGACACAAGCTTGGCAACAACGCGCGCCAATTCGAGCACGCATCTCTTCGGTAATGCCAGGTGCTGGCGCTTCTTCAACGACTTTTTGATGACGACGCTGCATAGAACAGTCACGCTCACCTAAATGAATCGCGTTGCCTTGCCCATCAGCCAATATTTGAATTTCAACGTGGCGTGGGTTTTCAAGGAATTTTTCCATGTACACAACGTCATTATTGAATGCTGCACCAGCCTCGCCTTTTGTGGCCGCAATTGAGGAGATTAATTCCTCTTCGTTGCGAACAACACGCATACCACGACCACCGCCGCCGCCTGCAGCTTTAACGATTATCGGGTAACCGATACGCTTTGCAATTTCTTTGTTACGCTCTTCATTATCGTCTAAAGGTCCATCAGACCCAGGAACACAAGGCACACCAGCGGCTTTCATTGATTTAATCGCTGACACTTTGTCACCCATCAAACTAATGGTTTCGGCTTTTGGTCCAATAAAGATAAAACCACTGCGTTCAACTGCCTCGGCAAAATCTGCACTTTCTGCAAGAAAGCCGTAACCAGGGTGAATAGCAACAGAATTAGTAATTTCTGCCGCCGCAATAATACGTGGAATATTTAAATAGCTTTCGGTTGCGGATGCTTTACCAATACAAATGGTTTCATCAGCCAAAAGCACATGTTTCAAACTTTCATCAGCGGTGGAGTGCACTGCAACTGTCTTGATGCCCAGTTCTTTACAGGCACGCAAGATGCGAAGCGCTATTTCACCGCGATTGGCAATCAGTACTTTATCAAGCATTATCAGTAACCTGCTTATTCAATGATGAATAGGGGTTGATCGAATTCAACCGGCTCTTGGTTGTCGACTAAAATCTCTTTAATCACGCCAGACTTATCTGACTCAATCTGGTTCATCATTTTCATTGCTTCAATAATACATAATGTATCGCCTACTTTGACGCTTTGGCCAACTTCAGCAAATGCTTTTGAACCAGGAGAGGATGAACGGTAGAACGTGCCCACCATAGGTGATTTAACACGGTGGCCACTGGTTTCAGCGACAACAGGCACGGCTTCAACTAGCGGTGCCGCTGCAGGAGCAGCATGCTGGATAGGCGCAGAATATTGTACTTGAGCTGCCGGTTGGCCGCTGCGGTGAATGCGCACAGATTCTTCACCTTCGGTAATTTCAAGCTCGGAAATGCCTGATTCTTCAACTAACTCAATGAGTTTCTTTATTTTACGTATATCCATGATGTTATCTCTTTTTGATTTGTATACATAAGCGACCGGCAGCAAACCGACCACGGCAACTAATTAGGTTTACTATTTATATGTTGTTGTGCGGCGCTCAAAGCAAACGCATAGCCTTGCTCACCCATACCACAAATAACGCCTAGTGCCACATCTGACAAATAAGAATGATGACGAAAAGGCTCGCGGGCATGAACATTCGATAAATGCACTTCGATAAAGGGAATCGATACGCTTAACAATGCGTCACGTAAGGCAACACTCGTATGGGTAAACGCACCAGGATTGATAATAATGAAGTCAATTTTTTGATAAGCACTGTGAATAGCATCAATTAATACATGCTCAGCGTTAGATTGAACATGGCTCATCGCTATGTTCAATTCGCCAGCACGTACTTGTAACGTGTCCACAATATCTTGTAGGCTACGTGAACCGTATACCTCAGGTTCACGCTTGCCCAACATATTAAGGTTGGGTCCATTAATTAATAAAACTTTCAAGAATAAGCCGCTATCTTCGTTAAAATAATAATTATCTTTCATTATTAGCAAATAAGTATCTGTTTGGCGACTAATTTCGCCTAAATTTTCTACTCATTGCACTCAATTGAGGTCATTATAGAGCTAACTTACAAATTAGCAGCAAAATACTGGTCTTATCAGCGAAGATTGCGCCCAAGTTTGCGTATTTTATCTTAATACTAGGTATATTTTTGCGCGCATTGACGCCAAAGCGATATCAAGGTCAAATGTCACTATGAACTATATTGCACATATCCACCTCGCCAAACATACGCATACCAGCTTGGTAGGTAATTTTTTGGGTGATTTTATAAAGGGCAATGCTTTAGACGATTTGCCTTTAAATCTGCAGCATGGCATCCGCTTGCATCGCCATATTGATGTATATACTGACTCACATCCAATTGTGCTTGCGTTAAAAAGGGACTTTCCTAAATCGATTCGTCGCTATGCTGGTATTGTGCTTGATGTATATTTCGATCATTTATTGATACAACACTGGCAAAAATTTTCTAGCCCTGCGTTGGGGAAAAATCAGCTATTCAGTGAGTTTTATCAAAACTTGGCACAATTAGATATGGATATAAGTCCGCATTTCTCGCAGGTTAGAAGCGGGCTTTTAACGCATCAATGGTTAGCAGATTATCATGAGTTAAGTGCGTGCTTGCGTGCTATGCATGCCATTGAGAATCGCTTCTCACGTAAACTTGAATTTGCTGAGCAAGCCATTACATATATCACTGCAAATGAGCCTCAATTAAAACAGTCTTTTTTACATTTTTATCCTGATTTACTTGGGCACAGTGAGCTGTTTGTCAGTAAACTTGAAAGATAGATAATATTTCACGTTCGAGGTACTTTGTGTCAGTTAAAGAAATCAATCATCCCTTGGTTCAACATAAATTAGGCTTAATGCGCGAAGCCGGTATCAGTAGTAAAAATTTCAGAGAGCTCGCCAGTGAAGTCGGCAACTTACTAACTTATGAAGCAACGCGAGAGTTAGAAACGGAAACGGTCGAAATAAACGGCTGGAATGATGAGCCTATCCTGGTAAAGAAAATCAAAGGTAAAAAAATCACTATTGTCCCTATTTTACGGGCAGGCCTTGGCATGTTGGACGGCGTAATGCAGCTTATTCCTAATGCGAAGGTAAGTGTCGTTGGCTTATATCGCGATGAAGAAACACTACAGCCAGTCGCATACTTTGACAAAGTGGTAAAAGACGTTGATGAGCGCACAGCACTGATCGTTGACCCAATGCTCGCGACAGGCGGCACTCTCATCGCAACGATTGATTTGCTCAAACAAAAAGGGTGTCAGCATATAATGGGGTTATTCTTGGTCGCAGCGCCAGAAGGCATTAAAGCCGTTATGAGCAAACACCCAGATGTGGATATTTACACCGCAGCGGTGGACGAAAAGCTTAACGAGCAAGGTTATATTTTACCGGGCTTGGGCGATGCAGGCGATAAAATATTTGGTACTCGTTAGAGATTATCAGCAACATGTCTTAAAAATCATATCAAGACGGTAATGGCTCCATGTCATTACCTGCCCATCGCATAGCCACTTTTTATAAGGTATCGATTAACCATTGTAGTGTTTGTTTGATTACGCGCTCGTCAAAATGACTCTTTGGATTATACGTATCGAAGATGTGGTCTGCGCCTTGCAGCACTCGCGCTTCCGCAAGCGCGGATGACGTTAACGGGAATAAGGTTTTCTCAATCGGTTTAACATAGTCCTCACTGCCTCGAATTGATAGCAATGGTCCCTTATAAGCGCTTAAATTTTGGTAAATATCGTGACCCATCATCCCTAAAACATGCTCTTTGGTGACCGTCAGTGTTTTCCATGTTGGCACTTTCACTTCACCTGTTTCAAGTACTTGACGCATTTGCTCTGGTGACAAAATACTATGTCCTACTAGCGATGGGTCGCCAGCACTAGACCAGAGCACAACACTGTTAATATCTGCTGGATGTAAGCCCATCAATCTGATCGTAGTAGAGCCTCCTAAGCTAAAGCCGACCACCCCTATTGGTTTATCACTGTACTGCTGTCGCAAAAATGCCAGCCCTGTCTCGGCGTCAGTAATGCGAGAAGCGAAAGTGCTGGTCAATCGATATCCAGTACTTTCACGTTCACTCTCTCCGCGTATATTGATTCTAAGGGACGCAATATGATGCTCAGCTAACTGCGCCGCTAAACGTTTATACATATCGCCCACTTCATCCATATTCCCAGCCCAACCGTGGATTAACAATACGCTGCCCTTCGCAGCCCCCACTGCTGATGTATGCGTAGCCTGTAATGAATTGTCCAAGGTAATAACTCGTTCAGTAGTCCCTTGGGCACTGAAGCATAAACTGGTCAAAAACAAGACGGCACTTAATCGCCTAAGTATCAGGCTGCTGAATAAGGTTTTTATGCATATGTTGTGATTAATCATACTTGTAGTCCTTACTCTTACCGTAATGGCCGAGCTTCATTTTTATAAAATATTATTCACATGATTAGCAAATGCAGGAGCCTGCATAAAACCCGTTACCCGCGAACCACTTATCTCGTTGCCTTGGGTATCAAAAAACAAAATCGTCGGTAACCCCAGAATTGAAAAATGATCCTGAAACGCAATATTGGTCGCGGTATTATCTGTTAAATCTATTTGCATCCAAACTGTATTACCAAGCGCTTCAACCACGTCGGCATCTGGAAAGGTATACTTTTCAAACTCTTTGCATGCGACGCACCAGTCTGCGTATAAATCGACCATTACCGTTTTACCTTGCGCATTGGCAGCAGCCAATTTTTGCTCAAAGTCGTTTAAATCTTTAACCACGTCAAAAGTAGGATGACTCTGTTGAACCTGATTGTGAACAGCCGATGTTTGTGAGAACAGTACCTGATAGCCGTACATGGCAGATGCGAATAAACCCACAAATATCACCAGCGCTCGCGCGCCTTTGGCAAAACTAACTTGGCTAGCTTGATTCATCACAAAGAAATAACTAAACGTGACTAAACCTAATATTGCCCAAGCAATATCTGTTACTACGTGATTCACTAAGCGCTCTACGAACATTAACGCCACCGCTAGCATCATAAAGCCAAAAGTGACTTTAACTATGTTCATCCACGCACCAGCTTTGGGTAGCAGTTTGCCACCGGTAATACCAAATAAAATTAACGGTATTCCCATGCCTAAACTCAATGCATATAACGCACTAAATCCCAGTAGCAGGTCTCCGCTTTGTGCAATGTACAATAGGATCCCCGTCAGTGGTGCTGTGGTGCAAGGCGAAGCAACAAGACCCGATATAGCGCCCATAAGCAACACCCCAAAATAGCTTCCGCTTTTTTGTTTATTGCTCATACCGTTGAGCTTTTCTTGCCATCGTGACGGTAACTGCAATTCGTAGGCACCAAACATCACCAGAGCTAGCAGCACAAAAATAACGATTAATACCCCTAAAATTGCAGGATGTTGTAAGGCGGCTTGAAATTTCACTCCGGCCGATGCCACAACCAAGCCCAATAATGAGTAGGTCAATGCCATACCCTGCACATAAACAAATGAGAGAATAAAGGCTCTTGAAGTGCTGATCCCTTTGCCTTGGCCAATCACGATGCCGGATAAAATGGGGTACATAGGAAATACACAAGGAGTGAATGCGAGTCCCACTCCTAAGGCCAAGAAAATCAATAACACCCATACTAGGCTTTGTTCACCGGTAAGTAAGTCAACTAATTCAAATTGCTGTGAGACAGACGTACTTGCGTCAGTTTTTTGAGCCGCAGCCCCAGACTGATCAGTTGTCACGCCCGCGACGGCATTCAGATAAACCACTTGGGTCGTCGGGGGGTAGCATAACCCGGCTTCTGCACAGCCTTGATAACGGATTTTTACGACAGAATCATCTTCTGATTGCAAGATCGGATAGGTTATAGACACACGATGGTGGTAGACCTCTTGGGGTTCATCAAAGAATTCGTCTTCTTTCATTTCCCCTTTGGGGAAAATAGGCTCTGCTAAAGTGGCATTTTTTGCTACCGCTTTAAATTGCTGCTTATATAAGTAATAGCCATCAGCCACGTCCCAAGTGACGATAAGCTCATCGTTTTTTTGTACAAAATCGAACACGAAGGCTTGTTCAACTTTTAAAAATTCTGGCTCGTCGCTAAACAGAGAATCAAAGGAATTAGTCTGGGCTGTATTAGCACATGACCATAGCAACATCAGCATAAACACTGAGAACGATTGGATTAACTTCATTTAAGACTACTTATCATCAGTACAACATTTGTAATATAGATTAAGGCAGCATGCTTAAGCACACATTAAGCCTTCCCTTAGGAACGCCAATATAGACCTTATCACTCATCTCTGTCTTTCAAAAAGACCATAATTGAACAAAGTTTATCATTAAGCATGTGATCAAAGAGCGGTTGCCATACTTTGTAACACTGTTACTCTTGGTAAACGGCGTTAAGACGCCATTACATTCTTTCATATAGTAAATAAAGAGACCGCTTTGGGTAAATTATTCTTATTGTTTGTATTGATACCGATCGTTGAAATATCATTATTGATAAGTGTCGGTGAGCAAATTGGCGGGTGGAATACCGTCGCAATCGTCATTGCAACTGCGTTGATTGGCTCGTACATAGTGCGCCAACAAGGCCTAACCACGCTTATTAATGCGCAGCAAAAAATGCAGCACGGCGAGATACCAGGTCAAGAAGTAGCTGAAGGCCTATTGCTGGTTATTGCAGGTGTGATGCTAGTGACTCCTGGTTTTGTAACAGATTTCATCGGATTTTTATTTTGCTTACCTATGACCCGTCCACTTATTGCCAAAGGCTTATTATCAAAGCTTCAAATGCAAGTAGTCAGTCAGGCACAAGGTGGTTTTAATGCTCAGCAAGGATCGGCCAACCGTTCAGCGAATGATGACATCATTGAAGGTGAATTCGAGCGCAAAGATGAATACAAGGCTGATACGGAGCGTTTAGACAAGCCTGATTAATGGATAATTATGGGGGTATATCTCGAAAGAGAAACAAACATAAAAAAAGCGGCTAAAGCCGCTTTTTTTATTTTAAAACATTACTATAACTTATACGTCGACGGTACCGCAGAAGCGATAACCTTCACCGTGGATGGTCACGATTAATTCATCAGCATTAATCTCTGACTCGAAGTGCTTACGGATACGACGGATTGTCACGTCTACCGTACGGTCATTCGGACGTAATTCACGACCCGTCATTTCCATGATCAATTGCTCACGAGTCAGAATTTTTCCAGGGTTACTCAAGAACAAGTGCAACGCTCTAAATTCACTGCGCGGCAATCTGAACTCTTTCTTGCTGGGCGAAATTAAACTACGACTGTCGCTATCTAATATCCAGCCATTAAAGCTAACCCGGCTTGGCAAGTCATCATCTTCAGCGTTATTTAGTGTACGCGTTAATAAGTTTCTTGCTCTAATCGTCAACTCACGTGGGTTGAACGGCTTAGTAATATAATCGTCAGCGCCAATTTCCAGTCCTAGGATACGGTCTACATCATTGTCACGACCAGTTAAAAATATCAGACCGATATTTTTGCGGTCACGAACTTCACGGGCCAAAATCAAACCATTTTTGCCGGGTAAGTTAATGTCCATAATAACCAAGTTTATCGCATGATTTTCAAAAAAATCGTGCATTTCACTGCCGTTTTCAGCTTCGAAGACATTGTAGCCTTCTGCTTCAAACAAACTTTTAAGAGTTGTTCTGGTAACAACCTCATCTTCTACAATCAAAATATTGGGCGTCAGCATCGTATTCACACCATGTTTAAAAAATATGGATAAAAGTCTATCAGAAAATATCTAAAAATCAGGGTTTTATCTAGATTAAATTTTAACTAATGCAAACAACCCACCTAACTCTGCATTTATGTTTGCAGATATCGTACCTATTGACCACGTATTGAAGATATTTTCTGGCACGCAATTGATGTGGGGATTGTTATACAAAAAGCAATACAACCCAAAGTTTAGTTCAAATGAGATGTACTCTGAGTGGCTTTTTTAACGGGAAATAATATAGTGAATTCAACGCCCTGGCCTTCTTCACTGGTAAGTGAAATTGAGCCGTTCAAAGCTTGAGTAATCAGATTATAAACTAAATGCATCCCTAAACCGCTGCCACCTTGTCCACGTTTAGTTGTTACGAATGGGTCGAAAATACGCTTGCGCAAATATTCAGGGATACCGGCACCATCATCAGTAAACACAATTTTAATCTTCCGTTGTGCGACCAAACTTATCGTAATGTTTATCACACCTTGGTCTTTACTTTCAAAACCATGAATAATGGAGTTCATAATAAGGTTAATAATAATTTGATTGATGGGGCCAGCTTTCGATTCAATATATAAATTTTCTGGACATTGCACGTTAATTACATGCTTCATGCTTTTCAATTTAGGCCGCATCGATAACAGAATTTCATCCATTAATTTCGAAAATGAGAAAACGCGGTCCAACTCAGATGATTGGTCTACCGCCACCTGTTTAAAACTGGATATCAACTCGGCGGCACGATTTAAGTTGCGATAAATGATATTAAGGTTTTCTTGCCCCTCAGTAATAAATTTAGACAACGAACTGGCTTTCAAGGTTTTGTTCTCAAAATCTTTTTCCATCGTCGCTAACCGATCTAACATCATGGTTGATGCTGTCACGCCAAGGCCGATTGGGGTGTTTACCTCGTGCGCGACCCCAGCGACCATATCGCCAAGTGAAGCCATTTTTTCATTTTGCACCATTTGGCGTTGAAACTGATGGAGCTTCTCTAAGGTCTGTATCAGCTCGCTGTTTGCTTCTTTTAATGCAAGGGTGCGCTGAGTGACTTTTTCTTCAAGACTACTATTGAGTCGGCGATATTCTTCTTCGGCTTCGTTTTGACGCTGCAAGTGCTCTTGCGTACGTTGCATCATGGCATTAAAGGCTTCACCTAAAATATCCAGCTCTTTTACACCACTGGGCTTGGCTCGCCCAGAATAATCTTTATGACGAGATATCCGTTGAACTAAATGGGATAAATTGCGAATGGGTCCGGTAATCGCACTTTGTAATTTAAGCGTCAGCAAAAAACACAACAGTAGTGATAGAAGCAAAACCCCAACCGCAATAACGATCGAGCGCGATATTAAACGCTCAAGGCCATCAGCAGAGGCACGTACGTACGTATAACCTAACAATTTACCGTTATCTTGTTTAATTTCTCGGATAATTTCGACTGTACTGCCGTCAATAGTGGGCGTAGATAAAGAGTCAACGCGATCAAATTTAGCATTCACCGGGGCAACACCATCTTTGTTATAACTAGCAAAAAATTCTAATTTGCCATCTTCCACAAAACGATAAATATGCACGTTTTCCAGGATATCGGATGCACTGAGGCTGCTTAGATTACGCTCTTCATTGAAATTCAATTCATCATCGATGGTAGATACTGCATTACGGCTGATAAGTTCAGAAAAAATATTGACGTTGCTAATCAGTTGTTGACGATAACTGCTAATTTGGCCATACAGGTTAATGCATGTAGCCATAAGCAGTGCCAACGAAGTAATCGCCATTACAACCCAAATAATCAGGCTTTTAATCGACAAAAAGTTACTTTTAGCATCCATGTTTAGAATAATTATTACCCTTAGATAAGCTTAGTAATCATATTGAGCTAAACCATGTAAAAATGAAACTGTTAATCGTGCTTGAGGTGAGTTTCTTACGCTTTATCTCATAATATGCATCGACTATTTGCGGATCAACAACAGTAAATCTTGCTCCGTTAGCCCCCATTGTTGAGCGAAACGTGTCAAAGTAACTTGAAGCTCTGGTGTATTCAATTGGGCTTGATGCGCCGCACGTATGCCGCTCACGTCAGACAAACACAAACACACCATATCCCCAGCAGTAACGTTAAGTTCATCTATATCAACTGGTGATTTTTTATACATAAGATGGGCACAAGGCTCGCTTCGGGCTTTCGATTGCAAACATTGCTCGGGCAATGCTTGAGCAGATGCACAAAACAAAAAATTTACGAGAAGTATTAACGCAACTCGCATCATTTCCCCCTGCTAGAATCGGCAAGACGACGCCCGTTAGCACTATCCACCGATTGCTGCATGGTAAAGTGCCAAATATTGTTCAGCCGCTTGGTGCCAGGTAAACCGGCTGTGCATAGCACGGGTTTGCGTCGCTTTGAATTTATCGGGGTATTCGTGATAGAACAATAGCGCTCGATGAATACAGGCTAGCAGCGCTTGACTGTCAGGCTGTTCAAACACAAAACCGGTAGCGTGCTCTGGTGCATCGGCTAAATCGATAACGGTATCTTTTAAACCACCAACTCCGCGCACGATTGGTAAGGTACCAAAAGCCAAGCTATACATTTGATTAAGACCGCATGGCTCGAACAATGACGGCATTAAGAAGAAGTCGCTTCCGGCCTCTAGCATATGTGCTTTTTGTACACTGAATGCCTCAATAAACGCAAACTTACTCAGGTAACGTTCTGCTACATCTCGTAACGTGCGACTTATTTGTGGATCGCCGGTACCGATAATAACCAGCTGCACATTGTGCTGCATGAGCTGCTCAAGCATTGGCAAAATATAACCAAAGCCTTTTTGCTCAGTCAGTCGGCAAACCATGCCAATCAGCGGTATAGATAAATCTTCAGGTACGTTAGCTTCTTTTTGTAAGGCGATTTTGCAATTAGCTTTGCCGCTCATATCGTCCACGGTATACGTCTGAATAATATGTGGGTCATTGATGGGATCCCACTGACTGTAATCGCAGCCGTTGAGTATGCCGCTTAAATCACTACGGCGCTGCTGAAACTCGTGGTACAGATGATGTGAGCCCAACGGCGATAACAGCTCTTGGGCGTAATTAGGGCTAACAGCGTTAATTTTATGAGCGTAGCGAATACCCATGCGAACAAAATTCAATGCATCACCGTCTAATTGTGAATGCAATAAGTAATGAGGTTGTAAAAACGGAATATCCGAGAATCGATGTGTGCCTTGGTATGCGCCATTATGAATGGTGAAAATGCTGCGACTGCGATCGAAGAAGTCACTGTCATCAATACTCATAAAATAAGGTGTTAACGCTGTGTGCCAGTCGTTGCAATGCACTATATCTGGCTGAAAATCTACCGCTTTAGCCACTTGTAGCGCGCCTTGAGCAAAAAAGGCGAAACGTTCAGCGTTGTCTGAGTATGCGTGGTAGCTATCTGAATATAAACCGTCTCGGCCAAAGTACTCAGGATAATCCAAGGCAAAAACGGGTACATTGCCAACTTGTAAGCGCTTTATACTGAAATTGTAGGGTTTATCGCTGGCAAATAACACCTGTGGCTCAGCCCAATTTTCCCCTGGGTGTTGTTCGGCAAGTGTTTTGTAATAAGGCATAACGATACACACTTCATGACCCATTTCTTGCAAAGCGATGGGCAATGCTTTGGCTACGTCAGCTAGCCCGCCCGTCTTAACCAGATCTTCAACCTCTGATACAACGAATAATATTTTCATTAACACTATACCCCATTGGATTTTCGATTCATTGCCCTATTGGAAAATCATAGCGATACTGATTAACGTGGACTTTAAAACATATATATCTTTACAAGCACACTAATATAACTTTATTCAACGACGACAACAATAAACACTAAATTTGGTTGTTTCTGCCAGTGCGCGCACAGACTTAAACTGTTTTTCAAGCTCTTCGGCGTAGCGTAAAAACTTATTGGCTACCAAGATTAACGTTCCGTTATCTTGTAAATTACCTTTCAACTGCTGCATAAAATTCTCAGTAACTGAGTAATCTGTTTTAATACCCGTGTGAAATGGAGGGTTGGTGAAGACCTGAGCGAACTTACCCGATAAGGAACGTAAACCATTAGAAGGTATGATATAGGCATTCAGTTCATTCAGCTTAGCGCTTTGCTGTGAGCAATAAATGGCCAGCGCACTCACGTCGCTCATGACCACTTGGCACTTGGGATTTTTGAGCCCGACAAAACAACCAATAATGCCGGCGCCGCAAGCGAAATCTAATACACGTCCAGATACAACTCGGTCAATGCTGGTAAGCAACAACTCTGTGCCTAAGTCCAATTCGCCATGGCTAAACACCCCAGGAAGTGAACATACCTTAAAGGTTATTTCGGCGACTTTATGCTCAGAAATGCTCTGCCATTGAGTAATATCGAACGCGGCCACGGGTTTATCAATAACAGCGGCAAACATTGCGCAGTGACGGGCAGTATCTATTTTATTCACACTATCTGAGTAAGGTGTTAACAGTTTCGCGGCGCTTTTAATACCGCCTTTATTTTCTCCTACCACCAATAACGTCGCACCAGGTTTCAAACATGCTGCAATGTTAGCCAATAACATTTGTCCATGGGCTTTGGCTTTAGGTAAGTACAGCACTGCGCCATCGAATTGGGCTTCGCTGTTATAGGCAGCTACAAATTGATGCTGCGTTTCGCGCCCGTTAGCAAGGGCAACACTTTGCTCGTAGACATCAAAGAACTGATGAAAACCATGTACGTCAGAATTATCCAATTCTGAGAAGACATACCCATCAGTTGGATTAACGATTAACCACTTACCTTGAGCGAGTAGCTCGGCACTGCGTAATAAAACTTGGCTTGCTGGTGTTAACATTAGGCGTCTCTCTCGAACATTAGATCCCAAACTCCGTGACCTAAGCGATGTCCACGTTGTTCAAATTTAGTCAGCGGGCGTTGCTCTGGGCGTGGTACATAATCATTGGTGGAGGATAAATTTTTATAACCTGGCGCAACACACATAATATCAAGCATATGCTCGGCATAATTTTCCCAGTCGGTGGCCATATGAAAAACACCTTTTAACGCTAGTTTTTTACGCAATTTCTCTACAAATTCAGGCTGTACGATACGGCGCTTATGATGGCGTTTTTTATGCCATGGATCAGGGAAAAACAATTGCATACGGCTTAAACTGCCATCAGGGATACAATTCGCTAACACCTCAACCGCATCGTGTTCGTAAACGCGTAAATTAGTCACGCCTTGCTCTTCGGCATCGGCCAAACATGCGCCGATACCTGGGCGATGAACTTCGATACCAATAAAATCTTTATCTGGCTCATTTTTAGCCATAGTGACTAAAGATTTCCCCATACCAAAGCCAATTTCTAAGACCACAGGGGCAGTACGACCGAATACGTCTTCCATATTCAGCAAACCTGATTTGTGCTCTAAGCCCAAGGTTTCCCAATTGCTTTGAATGGCCTTTTCTTGACCTTTTGTTAAACGACCTTCGCGCTTAACAAAGCTCTGAATCTTACGGATATAAACGCCGGATTCGGCGGCTTCTTCTTGGGTTTTAAATTGGCTCATGGCTATTCTCATATCTCGCTGTACTTAGCAGCCGCGCATTATGCCGCCCAGAACAGGTATTGCAAGGCTATAAAGGTAAATTAGCTGAAATTTTCAACAAAATAGTTGGCAAGTGCAACAGGCTGTTCAAGCGGTAACATATGAGCAGCATTATCAAAAATATGCAGTTGGCTATTAACTATCTGTTCACTCAGGCCGGTTATTTTATCTGGAGGCGCTATTTGGTCTTGCTCACCCACCAGCAAATGCACTTTAAAAGGTGCGGTAGCAAGACGTGCTGTAAGGTCCTCTCGCTCACTTAACGCACTCATCTGAGTTGCCAATACGTTAGGACCTAAATCGCTCTCCATGGCCTTTATGGCTTGTAGCACTTGTACGTTATCAAGCGAGAAAACAAATTTTTGCATGCGAGCATCGCTCATTCCTTGATACTTTTTACTCTGAATGGTTTGAATTATCGCTTTACGGGCTTGGCGCTCTTGTTCATCAAACTGACCTGGATAACTGCCAATAAGGGTTAGCGATGCAACTTTGCTGGGCTGCTGCAAAGCAGTTAACGCTGCCACATAACCGCCCATCGAAAAGCCAACTAAATGTGCGGGTTCGTCAAAATAATCCAATCTGTCGCCACTCAGTGCAAGCATCTGCTCTAGCGTTTCAGCCCATTGTAAAGGCACAAACGCACGCTTAGGTATGTTCATAGCTTGCCAACAAGGCATGAAAACACGTTCGTCACACAAAGTACCAGGGTAAAAAATTACAGGCTGCTCTAGGGGAATGGATAATGTAGGTGCGAGGCTAGTCGTTGTCATTTCAAGTGAACCATTTATCGATAATTAAGGTATGATCACGCTATTATTTTACAGCGCAGAAGCAGTATACCAACCCGTGCAATCTCAGTCTCAGCTAACATCAACTTTTGCAAACCGAATTCTGGCTTGGTTTGATAACCATGGTCGCAAAGACTTACCATGGCAGCAAGATAAAAACCCATATTCCGTGTGGGTTTCCGAAATTATGTTGCAGCAGACTCAAGTTAAAACCGTGATCCCCTACTACCAGAAATTCATGCAGCGCTTTCCCAATATTTTAAGCCTGGCTAACGCCCCTCAAGATGAAGTGCTGCATCATTGGACCGGTTTAGGCTATTACGCACGGGCCAGAAATCTGCAAAAAGCCGCACAAATGATCCGTGATAATTTCAATGGGGCTTTTCCCCCTGTTATTGATGACGTTATCTCGTTGCCTGGAATAGGCCGTTCAACTGCTGGCGCTGTATTATCATTGGCTTGTGGGCAACATCACAGTATTTTAGACGGTAATGTAAAACGCGTTTTAGCCCGCTATTTTGCAGTGGACGGTTGGCCCGGTAAAAAGAATATTGAGCAAATTTTGTGGCAATACGCTGACTCACTTACCCCTGAACTGCGCACCGATGATTACACTCAAGCCATGATGGATATGGGCGCCACTATATGCACACGTAGTAAGCCCAAATGCGATAGTTGCCCTTTGCAACAAGATTGCTTAGCTTTTGCACAAGGTCGTCAGAGTGCATTACCGTCGAAAAAACCTAAAACGACCATACCGGTCAAAAGCACCGTGATGTTGATCCCCATGTGGCAATCGCAAATACTCATTTATCAGCGTCCGCCTAGCGGTTTATGGGGTGGTTTATGGGGTTTTTATGAAGCGGATTCAATTGACACAGTAAACATACGCGCCCAAGATCTCGCATTGGCCAATTATTCAACCATCACCTTAGCGCCATTTCGCCATACGTTCAGTCATTTTCATTTAGACATTCAACCGGTGATATTACAACTTGAAACCCCCGTGACGAACAAGATAAACGAGGCGCAGCAAATGTGGTACGACTTGCTATCCCCGCCAAATGTCGGTCTGGCTGCACCAACCAAAAAATTACTTTCTGTGTGTAAAACACAGCTTTAATGTCGAACCGAACATACTAGTCAATTTTAGCCATGCGCAAAAAGGGACTATTAATTAGCATATATAAAAAGTTATCCACTAACACAGCAGCACGTTCGCTCAGATCAAAACTCGTGGGATTAAGTAACCAACTGCTAATAATCCCGGTAAAATAAGTATTTTCCGTTACCGCAGCGAGTTTAATATCAACGTCTGGGGATAACTGGCCACATTTAATGGCTTGACGGTATGTGCGCTCCATTCGCATTAAAAACTCTTGATTGGCAGCGCTTTGTCGCGCTTCGATAGTCCCCACATCGCCGTTGTATTCAAACTTATGTAACATGACCGAAAAAACACGCTGTAGTTGCTTATCTGTGGCTAACCTGACCAGAAAATCGGTCGAAAACATCCGTAGCTTGCCTAAAGGATCGGGTTCATTTTCATTGCCGCAAGCGTCAACTAACGATTCAATAGGTAATTTAACCCTATCAATCATAGCGATAAATAAATCCACTTTGTTTTTGAAATGCCAGTAGATCGCCCCTCGCGTTAAGTTGGCATGGGTAGCTACATCCATCAACGTAGTGCGGGCGAAACCCTTGTTATAGAAAACTTGTTCAGCACTATCGAGCAATATATCTCGCGTCGCTTGTGCATCTTCTTTGGTTTTACCTACCATTGAAATCCTCATCTTTCACAAAACTGAAACTGACTTGGTATCAAATGAGTAACAAAGTACGTTTACTTTGAAATAACAGTTGTACTGAACGGTATTCTACTCGTAAAATGACAAACATGCACGAATGTATGTTTAGATTCATCAAACTTACTATTATTTAACAGCTGCATGGATCGTCAGGTTCATTTGAGGCTAAATTTCCCCCTTAAAGGAGTTTTACATGTCGCGTTTTGGGCAATCGTTTAGTTTACTTATCGTCTTAACCATGGCGATGCTCATGACCGCCTGTGACAATAGCCAAGCACAAAGTCCGGCTGAACGACCTCCTCAACAGGTCGATGTGGTAGAGGTCAGCGCCAAAGATGTCATGCTTACCCAAACTTTGCCCGCCAGAGCCGTGGCATCACGCGAAGCCTTGGTGCGTCCTCAAGTATCCGGGGTCATTATAAAACGTCATTTTGAGGAAGGTTCAGTCGTTAATGCTGGTGACACCCTTTATCAAATTGATGATGCGATTTACCAAGCGAACTACCAATCCGCGCTTGCAGATTTAAAGCGCACCCAAGCCAGTGTGAAAAACTCAGAGGCGCAATTGAAGCGCTATAAGTCGCTGATTAAAACCAACGCCGTCAGTGAGCAATCGTTAGAACAAATTGAAGCAGAAAATTCTGTCTTTGAAGCAGAAATAGGTATTCGAAAAGCAGCGGTTCATAAAGCCAAAGTCGATTTGGAATACACTAAAGTATTGGCCCCGATATCTGGCCGCATTGGCAAATCGAATGTAACGGAGGGTGCACTTGTTGCCGCTCAACAAGTGAGTGCAATGGCCACCATTACTCAACTTGATCCTATCTATTTTGATATGCCCATTGCCAATACGCAATTACGTGAGATTCAATCACGCATAGCCAGAGGTGAACTGGTAGAAGTTGAACAATCCGCAGCCTTGTTTTTGGAAAATAGTCAGCAGTACGCGCATCAAGGCCAATTGAAGTTTAACGAAGTTCAAGCCAACGTCAGTACTGACTCAGTTACTCTTCGGACTGAATTTCCCAATCCTGAACATGCCCTACTACCCGGCATGTTCGCTCGGGTAGAATTGACTCAAGCAAAACGTGAAAATGCGGTACTCGTACCGCAAAAGGCTGTGCAATTTAACCATGATGGTGGCGCTTTTGTCTTCGTAGTAGAGCCGGACAATAAGGTAGCCCAACGTCTTATCAAACTCGATCGCGCAATTGGACCAGACTGGCTTATTCTTTCGGGATTAAAGGCTAAAGAACACGTTGTGGTATCTGGCTTGCAGAAAATAGCGCCACAAATGCGTGTTGCTCCCCAGCTTATTAATCAAAAACAAGGGGGCTAAATCATGGCAAAAATATTCATTGACCGCCCAATTTTAGCTTGGGTTATTGCCATTTTGATTATGTTGGCTGGATTGCTATCCATATTTCAATTGCCCATTGCGCAATATCCTAATGTGGCATTGCCTTCGGTTACCGTAAATGCATCCTATACCGGCGCTTCCGCGCAGGTGGTGCAAGACACAGTAGTGCAAGTGATCGAGCAAAGTTTAACAGGAATTGATAACGTCAAATATATCAATTCAAACAGTGACTCGAGCGGTAACGCCTCAATCACAGTGACCTTTAATGCAGGCACCGATCCGGATATAGCGCAGGTTCAAGTGCAGAATAAGATGCAGTCAGCCATGACTTTGTTACCCCAGCAAGTGCAACAAAGTGGGGTAAACGTCACGAAATCATCATCAGGATTTCTGATGGTGGTGGGCTTTTATTCCGATACCGATCAATTAGATAGAAACGACGTTTCAGACTTTGTTGCGGCTAATATTCAAGATCAGTTAAGCCGAGTCAACGGCGTAGGGCAAATTCAATTCTTCGGCTCACAATACGCAATGCGAGTATGGCTTAACCCAAACAAGCTTACACAATATGGCTTTACGGTCAGTGACGTGGTAGCAGCTATTCGCACCCAAAATGCGCAAATTGCCGCTGGGGAACTTGGCGGTGCTCCAGCCGTAGTTGGTCAGCAAATTAGCGCGAGTATCATAGTGCAAACTGGCTTGGAAACGCCTCAGGAATTCAGCGATATTTTATTGAGAGTAGAAGACGATGGTTCTACAGTAAGGTTAGGGGATGTGGCGCGTGTTGAGCTTGGGGGAGACAACTACCAAGTCTCCGCTGAATACAATAATAAACCCGCAGCGGGAATGGCCATCAGCTTAGCTTCAGGTGCCAACGCGCTGGATACTGCCGATGCTATTCGTGCCCGCATGCAAGAGTTAGCAGTACAGTTCCCTGCTGGATTAAAAGCGGTTTATCCGTTTGACACCACTCCTTTCGTTAAACTGTCGATTATGTCAGTAGTAGAAACATTAGCCGAAGCGGTAGTATTAGTATTCTTGGTAATGTGGTTATTTCTGCAGAACTTTCGCGCAACACTTATTCCAACAATCGCCGTGCCCGTGGTATTACTCGGCACATTCGCCATTTTGTCGGCCTTCGGCTACTCCATCAATACACTCACTATGTTTGCTATGGTACTCGCCATCGGCTTGTTGGTAGACGATGCCATAGTGGTGGTGGAAAATGTCGAGCGGGTGATGCATGAGGAGCATTTATCACCGAAAGAGGCGACTAAAAAGTCCATGCAGCAAATCACCGGCGCATTGATTGGTATCGCCATGGTGTTATCAGCTGTATTTATTCCTATGGCTTTCTTCGGTGGGTCAACAGGCGTAATTTACCGCCAGTTCTCGATCACGATTGTATCGGCTATGGTGTTATCCGTTGTCGTCGCGTTGGTGTTAACCCCTGCCCTGTGTGCCACCATGCTTAAACCTGTGGATAATCAACAAAAGCCTAAAACAGGTTTTTTCGCTTGGTTTAATCGCCAATTTGATGCCACAACCGCCCGCTATACTTCTGGTGTTGAACGCGTGATCAGGCGCTCCGGACGTTTTTTACTTATCTATTTAGTGTTGGTTCTTGGCCTTATCTTTTTGTTTACTCGGTTACCTACGTCATTTTTACCCGATGAAGACCAAGGGATAATGTTCACTCAACTGCAATTGCCGCAAGGCGCTTCGCAAGAACGCTCAACCTTAGTAATGGATAAAGTCGAAAACTACTTTTTAGAACAAGAAAGTGACAACGTTGAATCTGTATTCTCCGTTATCGGCTTTAGTTTTAGTGGCAATGGTCAAAATAACGGGATGGCATTTGTGAAGCTAACCGACTGGGATCAACGCACGGCACCCGAGCAACATGTGCAACAAGTAGCGGGCCGAGCAATGGGTGCGTTTTCTCAATTAAAAGAAGCTATGGTATTTGCTTTTATTCCGCCTTCTATTCCTGAATTAGGCAATGCCACCGGTTTTGATTTCCAACTGCAAGACCTAACAGGTCAAGGACATGAAGCACTAATGGCAGCCCGAAATCAGCTGTTGGGCATGGCGGCTCAAGACCCGAGATTAGTGGGTGTACGACCAAACGGCCAGGATGATACGGCGCAATTTAAAGTCGATATTGACCAACAAAAGGCCATGACGATGGGTTTATCACTAGATGACGTCAATCAAACGTTCACCACAGCGTGGGCATCAAATTACGTTAATGACTTTGTTGATAATGGCCGGGTTAAACGGGTATACGTACAGGCTGATGCCCCCTATCGTATGATGCCTGAAGATATCAACAACTGGTACGTGCGCAATAGCAAAGGCGAAATGGTTCCTATGAATGCGTTTAGCAGCTTCAAATGGACATCAGGCTCGCCCAAGCTTGAACGATACAATGGCGTGTCATCTGTGCAAATACTCGGTCAGGCGGCCCCAGGATTAAGCTCAGGTGATGCAATGCAAGCCATGGTGGAACTCGTTGACAAATTACCCAGCGGCTTTGGTTATCAATGGTCTGGTTTATCTTTACAAGAGCAGGAGTCCGGCGCACAAACGCCATTACTGTATAGCTTGTCAATCTTGATTGTTTTTCTATGTTTAGCTGCTCTTTACGAAAGTTGGAGTATTCCCGTGGCGGTCATATTGGTGGTTCCACTTGGGGTATTAGGAGCGGTTATATTCACCATGGCCAGAGAGCTATCTAACGATGTGTACTTTCAGGTTGGTCTATTGACGACCATCGGCCTTGCCGCGAAAAACGCCATACTTATTGTTGAGTTTGCCAAAACCTTAAGGGAGCAAGGTAAAGGTTTGATTGAGGCGACAGTAGAAGCAGCCCGCTTGCGTTTGCGCCCAATCATTATGACCTCTATGGCCTTTATTCTAGGGGTAACGCCTTTAGTGATTGCCACTGGTGCGGGTTCTGGTAGCCAGAACGCCATCGGTACGGGCGTATTTGGCGGCATGTTATCAGCCACTGTACTGGCTGTGTTCTTCGTACCTTTATTTTTTGTTGTGGTGTACAAACTAGCAGGAGATCGCTCTCATAAGGAAACCCCATGATCGATCCCCTATTTTTACCTTTGATGTGCGTCACAATGGCACCTGTGTTGTTTTATTTTTTAGGTGCGATAATCGTCGGTCAGTTTTTCCGGATAAAAGAAAGCTGCTCTGCGCCCTAATGGGTAGAGTACAATCTCTCCCTCAGGGCGATGAATTTGCTAGAATGTACAAAACGAGGCTAGTGCACACTGGCCTTTCACTGACAATACGAGGATTAGTATGAGCAGAACGGTATTTTGCCAGCACTTAAAGAAAGAAGCAGACGGCTTAGACTTTCAACTTTACCCAGGTGAACTAGGTAAAAGAATATTCGATAATATTTCCAAAGAAGCATGGGCAGGTTGGCAGAAGAAGCAAACCATGCTGATAAATGAAAAAAAATTGAATATGATGGAGCCAAGCGCACGTTCTTTTCTCGAAACGCAGATGCAAGCTTATTTATTTGAAGGAAAAGAGCCTGATATTGAAGGTTACGTTCCCCCAAAAGCTTAAGAAATTAGACCCAGATTCACAGTAATTGTGCATAACATAAGCAGCTCAGTATATTTTTCATGCAAACAGACCTAAAAGCGTAAATAATTTGCATAAAGTAGTTGACTTGAATGCCGAGAATCCGTTTAATACGCACCCACAACGAAGCAGGCACAAGCCAGCCAAGTTAACAGATTTGCCCGGATAGCTCAGTCGGTAGAGCAGAGGATTGAAAATCCTCGTGTCGGTGGTTCGATTCCGCCTCCGGGCACCATTATTAAAGAAAGCCTCAACGTTACCCGTTGAGGCTTTTT